>Ga0315291_10006555_pt1 | contig 14455 bp, 13 predicted proteins | sample YL17G12_20_MG_FD_203070 | JGI IMG/M metagenome (GOLD analysis project Ga0315291, IMG submission 203070) | Sediment microbial communities from Yellowstone Lake, YNP, Wyoming, USA - YL17G12_20 | ecosystem: Environmental > Aquatic > Freshwater > Lake > Sediment | place: USA: Wyoming | collected...
TCCCGCGAGTGGCGCGGCGCCCCTGCTGGTGAACTTCACCGACCTCTCCGCCGGCGACCCGACATCGTGGAGCTGGGACTTCGATGACGGCGGCGTCTCCACGGACCAGCATCCCTCCCACATCTATGCCACCCCTGGCCGCCGCACCGTGAGTCTTACCGTCAGCAACTCGTACGGCTCAGATACGGAGACGAAGTCGAACCACATCCTCGTGACTTTTCCAGACGTCGACGTTGGGCACTGGGCGTGTGATGAGATCCTCGCCTGTGTCGATGTGGGCATCGTCACGGGCTACGAGGATGGCACCTACCATCCCGAGTTCCAGGTTACCCGTGACCAGATGGCCGTCTACATCGCCCGCGGGCTGGTGAGTCCCTCTGGCGATGCAGCCATTCCTGACCCGCCGGCAACGCCCAGCTTCTCCGATGTGCCCTCCACGCATTGGGCCTACAAGCACATCGAGTACGCGGTGAGCCAGAACGTGGTGAAGGGCTATGAAGATGGCACCTATCAGCCCGACCTGACGGTGGACCGAGGACAGATGGCAGTCTATGTCGCCAGGGCGATGGTCGCACCAGGTGGCAATGCCGCCATCCCTGATCCCGTGCCCCCCGCCACCTTCCCTGATGTACTTGACACCTTCTGGGCCTACAAGCAGGTGGAGTACTGCGTCGGGCAGGGAGTAGTGAAGGGCTACGACGATGGCACCTACCGGCCCGGCAACCCGGTGACCCGGGATCAGATGGCGGTTTACGTACAGCGGGCGTTTGGGCTCCTTCCTTAGCTAGGGGCTCTGCTCTCGATAGCAGGCGTGGGTAGGGTAACGCGGCGTCTCCAAACAGGTGCGGAAGCGATTCAGACAGGCGCCCCCTGGAGTAGTGCGGTGAAGGAGGGGATCAGTTAGGCCTGCCGTGTCGGCAGGGCACGAACCTGGGTTGCCCTGGAGGCGAAGCGATGAGGCCGCGAACAGCTGTGTTTGTCGGACTCCTGGTAGCCTCCGTATGCGGTCCGCGCTGCCAGGCGGAGATGATGGTCGAGGCGTGGCGAAGCATGCGTCTTACAGCGCCGCCATCGGTGTCCGTCAACCCCACCGATGGCTCCTGCTGGGTGATAGACTACGCGAGTGATCAGGTCGTGCATCTGTCGCCGGGAGGGGAGGAGTTGTGGAGAGGCGGAGATGTGGACCTCGTGGAACCGATGTCGGTCTCAGTGAACGCAGCGGACGGCTCCTGCTGGGTGGCTGACTACTACCAGGTGGTGCACCTGTCCGAGACCGGTGATGTGTTGGGGCGAGCTGAGGGCTTCAACGACCCACTCTCCGTGTCGGTGAACCCTGCGGATGGCTCCTGCTGGGTGGCTGACTTCCTCAACGACCAAGTAGCCCACCTGGCCCAGGACGCAACAGAGCTGTGGCGAGGCGGGGGGTGGTACCGACCCACCTCTGTGTCCGCGAATCCCACAGATGGTTCATGCTGGGTGGGCGCTGACCAAGCGGTTGTGCATCTGTCAGAGGAGGGCGACCCGCTGTGCGGCGTTGGGTTCCCGGATGTCTGGGATCCGGAGTCCGTATCTGTCAACCCCACCGATGGCTCGTGCTGGGTGGCCGACTGGGGGAGGGATGAGGTGAGACATGTGTCGGCGAGCGGGCAGCTGATGTGGGGAAGTGGAGGGTTCAACGGCCCCAAGTACGTGAGCGTGAACACTGCTGATGGCTCCTGCTGGGTGGCGGACACCGGCAATGAGCGCATGGTGCATCTGTCGGCTGAAGGCGATGAGCTGTGGCAGGGCGGCGCGTTTATCCAGCCCGAATCCGTCTCCGTCGACCCCGGGGATGGTTCCTGCTGGGTGGGGGATCCCAGTAACGACCAGGTCGTGCACCTCACGACGGCAGGGGATGAGCTATGGCGGGGTGGGGGGTTCCGCCGTCCCTGGTCTGTCTCCGTCGACCCCATGGACGGTTCCTGCTGGGTGGCCGACATGGGAAGCGACCGGGTCGTTCATGTATCGGCTGAAGGTGCGCAGTTGTGGCGGGGCTGGGAGTTCGACTATCCGGCATCGGTGTCTGTCAGCTCCGGCGATGGTTCGTGCTGGGTGGCAGATAGGGACGACCAACAAGTGGTGCATCTGTCGGCGGGCGGTGCGGAGCTGTGGCGAGGCGGGGGGTTCGTCGAACCCGTCTCCGTATCCGTCAACTCCACTGATGGCTCGTGCTGGGTGGCCGATAGCGACACCGCCTACGGCTCGGTCGTGCACCTGTCAGAGGGCGGGGATGAGCTGTGGCGGGGTAGTGGGTTCTACGGACCGAAGTGCGTCTCTGCCAACCCTGCCGACGGGTCGTGCTGGGTGGCCGACACCCTCAACTGGGATGTGGTGCACCTGTCGTCAACAGGGTCGGAGCTGTGGCGAGGCGGGTTCGCCGAGCCGTGGTCTGTCTCCGTCAACCCAACGGACGGCTCGTGCTGGGTGGCCGGCCGCGGGGCGCTACACCTATCGGCAGAGGGCGAAGAGCTCTGGCGGGGGTCGTGGGTCTATGCTCCTTGGTCGGTCTCTGTGGACCCCTCAGACGGCTCCTGTTGGGTGGCGGCCGGGCACGAAGTGATGCACCTGTCGGCGAGCGGCGATGAGCTGTGCCGGGTCGGGGGATTCGGCTCCTCTCTCGTGTCTGTGTGCGCAGACCCGACAGACGGCTCCTGCTGGGTGGCCGACCACGGGGACAGTCAGGTCGTGCATCTGGTCATTGATGCATCGGGTTCCCTACAGGCCGATTTCTCTGCCAGCCCTCTTGCCGGTAGTATTCCTCTCGCCGTCAGCTTCGCCGATCTCTCGACTGGGAATCCTACCGTGTGGTCATGGGACTTCGGCGATGGCTCTGCCTCCACGGATCAGAATCTCAGTCACATCTACACGTCGCCTGGCATCTACGATGTCTCGCTGACGGTGAGTTCAGCAAGCCGCACAGATGCCGAGGTCAAGGTTGGCTACATAACGGTCACCTTTGTGGATGTGCCCTTCGGCTTCTGGGCGGCGGACGAGGTGATGGCCTGCGTAGACGCCGGCATCGTCAAGGGCTATGCTGACGGGACCTACCAGCCTGGGGTTTCTGTCACCCGCGACCAGATGGCGGTGTACGTTGCCCGCGCGGTGGCCGGCGGAGACGGGAATGTGCCTGATCCGGGCTGCTCTGCGCCTCCCTTCACCGATGTGGACTGCAGCCACTGGGCGCGCAAGCACATCCAGTTTTGCGTGGCGGAGGGGATCGTCAAGGGCTACGAGGATGGCAGCTACCAGCCGGGCATGGAGGTGACGCGGGACCAGATGGCGGTCTACATTGCCCGCGCCATCGTGGAGCCTACCTGTCGGGCGGAGTTGGGCTGCTACACCCCGCCCTCGACCCCCACCTTCCCCGATGTCCCCACCGACCACTGGGCCTTCAAGCATATCGAATACTGCGCCCAGGAGAACGTGGTCAAAGGCTACGAGGACGGCTACTACCACCCCGAGCGCGTGGTGACGCGGGATCAGATGGCGGTGTACGTGGCGAGGGCGTTTGGATTGCTGTAGTCGGTTGTGCTCCGATCTGAAGGAGGCGTGATGATAGGCCGATTCGACGGGCCACGGGATGTGGATTCCGTTCCTGCATAACGATGGCTCGGTGGTCACATACCAAGAGAGTGAGGAGGCACACATGAGGCGGTCGCGCTGGGTCGTGTTGGTCGCGGTGCTGGCAGCGATGGTGGCTTGCACCATGCTCTACGGACAGGGGGCTGGGGGCGGCAGGAGAGGCGAGGGACCGGGCGCAGGAGCGTTCGACCGTGAGCGCGTTCAGTTCACGCTGGAGTTGCTGGGACTGAGCAAGCCGGAAACGGCGGCAGCCCTGAAGAGCGCAGAGGTCAAGTGGAAGGCGCGGCAGGCGCTGGAGGAGGAGCGGGGCAGGCTCCGCGCCTCGGGGGACGATCCGCAGGCGACGGACAAGCAGCTCAGCCAGGCCATCGCCAGCTACACCAAGGCGATGGGCAGCTACCGCGCGGCCGTGCAGAGCGAAGACACCGCGCTGGCTAAGAAGCTGTCGGTCAGGAGCAGAGCGCGCTGTCTTGCGGCGGGCGTGCTCGACAACGGGCTAGGCTCTGGCGGTAGGCCGCGGGGCGAAGGACGCAGCGGCGAAAGGACTGGGTCCCGCGGCGGGAGACGGGGCGGGCCTGGAGAGTAGGACCCCCCATCCGCCGAATAGCGGGCCCCCGGTATGGGCGGCGCTCGCCTGTGAGCGCAGCGCCAGCCCAGCCGCGCTCCTACCACCACCCCGCTCCCGAACGCGCCCCTACTCTTACTAGGTCAAGCCCCATTCGGGCTTACACGGTCCCCGGTCGCGCGCTGGCCCGGTCAGTGAGCTCCCGCTGCCGCTTCTGCCGCTCATACTCCGCGAAGTACTGTTCCTTGCGCCGTCGGACATACTCGTCCAGCCCAGCGTCACTCTCCTTGCGGATGCGCTGCATGAGCCAAGCCGCCTCCTCGGCCTGCGCGGGAGTGGCGGCGGTGATCAGTCTCGCGATCGGGGAACGGTCCTGCCACGGTTCGAAACCGTCTGGCGCAACGCGCCAGCGCTCGGCGATCCGGTTCACGTAAGCCTGGTACTGCTCCGCTGCCTGCTCGACCTCGGCTACCACATCCTGGTTAGCGAATGGATTGGGCTCTGCCTCCGGCCGGGGACTAAGCCGTGCCTCCAGGTCGGCGATGCGGGCGGCCAGAGGGGTCGGGGTGCGCCTGCATGGCGACGGTGAACGCGGTGGAAGCGGAGCAGGCCATTCTGGACCTGCTGGAGCCGCTGTTCTGCGACGAAGCGGTGCTGGCGCGACTGGAGGCGGCGGTGCGGAAGCGGCTGACGGAGGCCCGCCGCCAACGGGCCCGGCAGACCACGACGGGGGGACAACTGAAACGTCAGCTGGCAGAGGTGGAGGGTCAGATAGGCCGGCTCGTGCAGTGGATTGCCAAGGGCAAACTGGTCGAGGACCTGGAGAGTCAGATGATGGCGGCCGAGATCCGGCGTGACTACCTGCGGCGCGAGCTGGCCCGGACACGAGCCGCAAATGCGTCGCCAGGGATCGACCTGCTGCCGTCTGCCGTGAAGAGGATCGTGTCAGACCTGCGTGAGATGCTGGCGGCAGGGCAGGTCGAGAAGGTGAAGAGCGCCCTGTCGAGGCTAGTGACCAGCATCGAGGTGCACGAGGACCCGAGGCCGAAGCGCAAGCGGCCGGGCGCGAAGCTGGTGGTGAGGGGGAACCTGGAAGCGGCCCTAAGCCTGGTGGGCGCGAAAGTTACGAGTGATGGTAGCCCCGGCGGGATTCGAACCCGCGATCCCATGGCTGAGAACCATGTATCCTAGACCGCTAGACGACGGGGCCGCTCGGCTCGACGCTTGCAGCAACACTGGCTGCGGGGCTAGGACTCGAACCTAGAACTTCCTGAGCCAGAGTCAGGCGTGCTGCCAATTGCACCACCCCGCATCAACATGGGGAGTGTAACAGAGAGTGCGAGGGGGTGTCAATCGCCGAGCGCGGGGGAGGCAAACGGCAGAACGCAGATGAACCCGCCGGAGGCGGACAAGCGCAGATCAACACGGATGGACGCAGATGGGGCAGGAGATGCGCTCCTGCGGTGCGAGATGTATCGTGTAACTTCCGGTGCCTGGACGGCGTCTAATGGTGTGGAGGGTCAGGTTGGTTGGTGAGAGCGCCGCGGAGGCGGGTGCGTTGAGCCGGGGTGAGCGGCGGTCGGAGGGGACGGGCTGCGGTTCGGCGCTGGTGGGGCGAGCGCGCCTGGGCAATGTGGAGGCGTTCGATGAGCTGTACCGGCTGCATCGCGACCGAGTGTACACGCTGTGCGTAGATCTGTGTGGGGATCGGGAGCTGGCGGAGGATCTGCTGCAGGAGACGTTCGTGCGGGTGTGGCGCGGGCTGCGGGGATTCGGTGGGAGGTCGAGCTTTGCGACATGGGTGCATCGGATCGCGGTGAATGTGTGCCGGGACGCGGCGAGGAGACGGGGCAGGCAAGCCGAGGAGGGTGGCCGCTCGCCGAACCCGGACACGGAGACGGTGGACCGCGTCCGAGTAGCTCTGGCGAGGTTGAGACCACCATACCGGGCGGCGCTAGCGCTGCGGTATACGCTGGGGCTGTCGTACGAGGAGATCGGGGAGACGCTTGGTTGGTCTATGCCTAAAGTGAAGGTGACGATCCACAGGGCGAAGCGGGCGTTCAGGGACGCGTATTGTGAAGGGGTGGAGCGATGAGGCGCAAGGGTTTCGAGGAGTCGAAGAGTCGAAGAGTCGAGGAGTCGGCAATCCTCGCACGAGTGGAGGCCGCGCTGAGCACGTTGGCGCGGGTTGAGCGCGCGCCGGAGCTGAGCGAGGACCTGCGCCGAAGGATCGCGGGGACGCGGGGGAGGCGGATTGGTTGGGCGTGGGCGGCGGGAGTTGCGGTGGCGGCAGCAGTGCTGGTGATGGCGCTGAGCGGCCCGACGGCGAAACCACAAAGAGACAGAGGCACGAAGGGACCGGGGCAACGGCGGGATCCGCAGATTGCGCAGATGACACAGATCGCGGCCGAAAGCGAAGAGTCGGGGGAGGCGGCAACCGGCGTGGTGATGAGCCGCCTAACGACGAAACCACAAAGACACAAAGGCACGAAGGGAACGGCGCGACGGCGCGGAGCGCCGGCCGAGTTAGGGCAGGAAGGACTCGCCTCGAATGCGGCAGCGCAAGACCTGGCTGTGGCAGGTCCGCAGGCTGAGAACCTGCGCCATTACGACAACGACCGGCGGGCATGCGCCGCCGAGGGCGGCGACATACCCGCCCCACAAGTGGCAGGTGGGGTGATTCTGGTGCTGGGGCGGCCGGCGCCGGTGCAGGTGTCGGGGAGCTATTATGCTGAGGTGACGCTGGCGGATGGGACGAAGTCTGTGGTGGACCAGGCGGTGGAGAGGGATGCAGGTGGGAGGCCGCAGATGGTGCGGATCACATATGAGCAGACAGAACCCAATGCTGCCTCGGTGCAGCAAGGAGGTTAGGGATGGGAGTGCGAGTGTGGTGTGCGTTGGTGGTGTTGGCTATCGCGGGAATCGGCGCGCCGGCTGTGTGGGCGGGCGAGGCGACCAGTGGCCCCGTTCACGTGGTGAAGCCGGAGGGGCCGCCGGTGGATCTTGCCACCCTCGTTGCGCTGAATCGAATGGAGGAGGCCGAGCGGCGGCTTGAGCTGGTGCGGACTCGCGCCGAGAAGGGACTTGCGAGCCCGGAGGACGTCAAGGAGGTCGAGCGCCGGTACGACGAGGCGATGGCAGCGCTGGATGAGGTCACGCGGAAGGGTGGCGCAGGGCCGAAGGTCACCGTCGAGGTGAAGGATGCAACGCTGGGGGAGGCGCTGGAGCTGATCTTCAAGGGCACGGACCAATCAGTCGTGGTGCAGCCGGCGGTGGCGGGCATCAGACCGGTGAACCTGAGCCTGAAGAACGTGCAGCTCGAGGATGCGGTGAAGGTGGTCGCTAAGATAAACGGGCTGCAGTACGAGCACGTTGACAACCTGTGGGTGGTCTTCCCGGAGGAAGGCGTGCTGACTGTGGGTGGGGTAAGGGTGCCGCTTCTGGGGGCAGTCCCCGCGATTCCTGGCGAATCGGGGCAGACTTCGTTGGAGTTCGTTATGCGAGCTGGAGACGGAGGGGATGAGAGGCTGGTCTTCATCAACCCGAGGATCGTGAAAGAGCCAGGGCTTGAAGCGCCCTTCGAGAGCCGCCGCGCGTACGGCGGGGTCACCTATGATCAACGCGGCAGGCTGAGCGGAAGGCCCTCGTTCGAGGGGGAGAATGTGCTGGTCGATCTCAGTGTGAGGGATATGCCTCTGACAGAGGTCGCCGCGCAGCTGTCGCGCATAGTGGGTGCAGAGGTGCAGAAGAGGACCTCGGCGCGCCAGGTCGCGGCTCAATCGGGAGAGCCCGAGCCCCAGCGGGAGCGCTGGCGGTACCAGGTGGAGATCATAGCGGACGAATCGCTCAGAAGCCTGAAGGTCAGCGCGAGAGTATACAAGTGGCCGGCCGGCCAGGTGCTGGACATGCTGATTGACCAGGCCGACCTGACGTGCGCGGTGGACCGGCAGGATGTCCCGCCGCCGGCCGGAGGAGTTGGTATGGGCGTAACTACCGTCCGGGTGTTCCTCGTGCCCAGGCCGGTGCTGGAGGTGACGGGGCCGGGGATTCCGGAGGCGGGGATGGGCGGTATTGGTGGAGGCGGGCGAGGTGGGCCGGTGAGTGGATTGGGAGGAGGGGGTGCGTCGGAGTAGGAGTCGCTTGTCGCCCCGCGGACGGGGCCCCAACAGCCAACACGGGTCGTACCGTTTCTTCTCTCCAGCGCAGCGATCCCCGGTGGGGGGTCGCTGCGTGCCTGAGGCGAGACAGGCAAGACGGGAAGGGAGGAGAGGGAACCCGGAAGGGCCGAGGGGCGTCTAAGCGGGTGAGGGGGACTGCTATGCGTTCGGGGTGGTCTCGCCGGGCGCGGAAGGGGGTGTGCGATGAAGCGATGGGTTTTGTTGCTGGTCTGCATCGGGGCGGTGGCGATCATTGGGGGGACGCCGACACGGGCGGAGAAGGGATGCCTCGACGCGGAGGTGTTGCGGTCCTCACCCCCCGTTTCCCCCTCTCCAAGTATGGAGAGGGGGAGCCGAGAGCCAAGGGTAGGGAGAGACAGCGGGGCGACCCAGACGACTGAAGTCACACTGCCATCCGAGGGATGCATCATTGTGGATGCGGCCCCAAGGATGCCGTGCTGCGTGCCGGATGTGCGCGGGTTCCATCCGTATCCGGAGTGCGAGATAGTGGGGATGCCGTTTGCGGGGGTGAAGATGTGTGAGTAGCGTGCGGAGGGAACAACGGCCCAACGACATGATCCGCAGATGAACGCAGATGAACACAGATGACGGGAGCTGCGCTCCCGCGAGAGGACGGGGGGGCGTAGGCACGCCCGCTCTACACGTGGGTTGCTTCGACGACAGAGGCGAGCTTGGCGAAGGGGCGCTTGAGGGGGCGGTAGAGGCCGCGGTAGATGGGATAGTACTTGCGGTAGACGGCGGAGGCTTTGCGGTCGGGGCGGGTGGGTTCTTTGGTGCGGACGGTGGCAGCGCAGGCGGCGGGGACGTCGGGCCAGAGTTCACCGGCGACTCCGCCAAGAAGTGCGGCGCCGAAGGCAGCGCCTTCGTCTATCGCCATGGCGACCAGCGGGGCGCGGAAGACATCGCTCTGCATCTGCCGCCAGAAGGGGCTGCGGGAACCGCCGCCGGTGTTGCGGATCTCGGTGGTCGGCAGCTTCATCTGCTTGAGGATCTCCAGCGAGTCGCGCAGGCCGTAGCAGACCCCCTCCATGATCGCGCGGGCCATGTGGGCCTTGGTGTGGCGGAGGCCAAGGCCGACGAAGACGCCGCGGGCATTCGGGTCGGCGTGGGGGGTGCGCTCGCCGGTCATGTAGGGAAGGAAGATCAGGCCCTCGGAACCGATGGGCGCAGTGGCGGCCTTGGCAGTGATGATCTCATATGGATCAACGCCGCGCTGGGCGGCCTCGGCCTTTTCCTCGGCGCACAGCTCATCGCGGAACCAGCGGAGCGAGCCGCCGGCCATGAGCATGACGCCCATGGCGTGCCACTGGCCGGGGACGGCGTGGCAGAAGGTGTGGACGCGGAGCTTGGGGTCGAGCTTGGGCTGGAGCATGGGCGAGAACACAGTGCCTGAGGTCCCGACGGAGACCTGGACGATGCCTTCCTCGATGACGCCGTTGCCGACGGCGCTGCACGCGTTGTCGCCACCGCCACCGGCGACGGGAAGGCCGACGCGGAGGCCGGTCTGGTCGGCGGCGGTCTGGCAGATGGTGGTCGAAGCCACCGGGGACTCGTAGACCTTCGGGACCATGTCGCGGGTGAGGCCGAGGCCGGAGAGCATGACGTCCGACCAGTCGCGCTTGGCGACGTTGAGGAGGGAGGTGCCGGCGGCGTCGGAGACCTCGGTGGCGAACTCGCCGGTGAGGCGATAGCGCACGTAGTCTTTGGGGAGCAGGATCATGCGGAGGCGTTCGTAGTTCGGGGGCTCGTTATCGCGCAGCCAGACGATCTTGCCGGCCTGGAAGCCGGTGAGGACGGGGTTGAGCGTTTCCGCGACGACCTTGTCGAAGCCGACGGTATCGTGAATCCACTGGCATTGAGCGGCGGTGCGCTGGTCACACCAGATCAGGGCTTCCCGGATGACGTTGCCGTCTTTGTCGAGGAAGACGGAGCCGTGCTGCTGGCCGGAGAGGCCGAGGCCGCGGATGTCATCGGGGCGCGCGCCGGAGGCGGCGAGGACGTCGCGGACGGCGGAGACGGTGGCGCGCCACCAATCGGCGGGGTCCTGCTCGGCCCAGCCGGGGCGGGGCGTGTGGAGGGCGTATTCGTGGGTGGAGCGCGCGACGATGCGGCCGGGTTCATCTATCAGGACGGCTTTGGTTCCGGTGGTTCCGACGTCAATGCCGATGATGTAGGAGGGCATGGTCATCTCCTTCGTGAAGGCAAAAGGCAAAAGGCAAAAGGACAGCGACCTGTTGCTTCACCTCGGCGGGGTGCGTTCCTCTTCAGGTGTTGGTCCGCCCTAAAACGAGGGGGCGGTCTTGCGGAGGCAGGGGAGGAAGGTGGAGGGCCAGGTGAGGGGCTGGAGGGTGATGAGGAGGAGGATGGCGTCGCGGGCGAGGAGGTCCCAGCCGAGGGTGTGGTCGCCCATGAGTGGGAAGAAGCAGCCGCAGCTTATCTCGAGGCCGCGGAGGAGGGCGAGCGCGCCGGCGAGCATGAAGACCGCGAGCAGGCCGGCAATGACGAGGGCGGAGCTGCGGGGGATGATGCCGATCACCAAGAAAGCGCCTGCTATCAGCTCGATCCAGGGCATGGTGATGCCGGCGAGGTTCACGATGCCGGGGTCGAGGAGGCGGTAGCCGGAGACGAGCCGGGCGAAGTCATCGGGGCGGAGGAGCTTGGGCACGGCGGTGTAGATGAAGATGCCGCCGATGAGGAGGCGGCAGAGGCCGCCGACAGCGGGGTGGGCGAGGATGGAGCGGAGGCGAGTCATGGCGATGACCCGACAGTGACCGGATTCCCGGCGTCAACCCAGGCGCGGAAGCCGTCCACCATGACGCGTGTTCCGAGGAAGCCGTACTCGGTGAGGCGCTCGGCGACGTGGATGGCGTCAGAGCACTCGGCGCCTTCGCAGTAGATGATGAGGAACGGGCTCGCCTCTATCTTGTCGGCGAGATCGGGGAAGGTGTCGTCGAAGGCGTCAGATGGCAGGCTGAGCGCGCCGGGAATATGGCTCTCGGCGTACTGGTCGGGTGGGCGGGCGTCGAGGAAGAGGGCGAGGTGGTTGTCGAGGGCGGCGCGCGCGTCGGGGAGGGTGATAGGGGAGAGGCCTTTGGGGAGGGGGACCGCGGTGGCGGGGGCAAGCCCCTGCCGAACGCGCCCAGGGGCAGGAGCAAGCTCCTGCCCAACGGAGGTTCCCGCGAACAGCGGGATGCGGCGGGGGGAGAAGTGGTTGACCGCGAGGCCGAGGGCGGAACTGCCGACGACGATGGCGAGCGCGCCAAGGAGGACGACTAGGGCGTCGCTGTGGCCCGATCTACTGGGGGCGGGGTGGCTGCGGGACATCTTCGGCGATGACCTTGCCATAGACGGGGATGACGATCTGCTTGGCATGCGGGAGGTCGGTGGTGATAGTGACCTTGGCGTTGACGCGGCCCGGCTGGTCGAGGGGACCGAAGGTGACAATGAGGCGATAGCCGGGGCGCTTGTCGGGGAGCCGCTGGGGCTTGCCGACCTGAACGGTGGGGCTGTCCGCGGTGACCCCGATGATCTTGAAGGACTTCACCTCGACGGGCGTGAGCTCGATGGTTCGCTCCGCTGTCTCGCCGACCTTGATGCCCTGACCGAGGTAGATACCGCGAGGCTCGACCTCTACCTCCACTTTAACCACGCCCTGGATGGTTAGGGTTACGCGGGGCTGGGAGCGATCGTTTGAGTCTACGTGGACGTGTTTGGTGACGCGATCGCGGAAGGTGCCGGAGCGGAAGGTGACCCTCAAGCTCGACTTGCTGCCTGGGGAGAGCTCGCGAGCTTCAGGCATGGCGATGGTGCAGCCACAAGTGGACTTCACCTCCTGGATCTGAAGCGCGGCGTCGCCGGTATTGCGGAAGGCGAAGACGTGGGTGACTTCCTCGTTCTGGTAGATGGCGCCGAAGTCGAAGGTGGTTTCGGTGAACTCGATCCGGGGTTGGGGGGAGGCAGCGGGCGGTCCGTCTGCCGAGGCGGCCATGGTAGCGACGACGACGAGAAGCAGGGCGCTACCTATCAGCGAGCAACAGCGCATTACACTTGTCTCCTTAGGCTACGGGCGCAATGTCAGGAGCAAGCTCCTGTCCAACAGTCACGGAACCTACACCGCGAAGTGGTTGAAGCCGCGGCCGAGCGGATGCTCTCTTCCTTCGGCGTCGAGGAGCAAGACTTCCTCCTCGTCGGTGATTTCGCCGATGACGGTGAGTTGGCTGCCGCAGGCCTGAACCGCGGCGCTGAGGGCATCCACGGCGCCGGGCGGGCAGGTGAGAAGCAGCTCGTAGTCCTCACCGCCGGAGACAGCGAGGCGGAGGTCGCTCAGGCCCAATGATTGTGCCACGAATGAGCAGGCTGGCGCGATGGGGATGGCGCCGGCGCGCAGGCAGGCGCCAACCCCGCTCTGTTGGCAGAGGCGAGGCAGGTCATCGGCGAGGCCGTCGCTGAGGTCCATCATGGCGGTGGCGAGCCCGGTGGCGGCGATGGCCTGGGCTTCTTTGAGGCGCGGCTCTGGTTCGTGGTGGGCGCGGAACGCTTCGGCCAGCAGTGAACTGCCGGCATCGCTGAGATCTCGCTCGAGGGCGGCGAGGCCGGCGCCGGCGGCGCCGAGGGAGCCGGTGACGAGCACCGCGTCGCCTGGCGCGGCGCCACGGCGAAGAAGCAACTTGTCCCTGTCCACCCAACCTGTGATGGCGACGTCAACGACGACCGGGCCAGGGGAGCCGACGAGGTCGCCACCGACGAGCGATGCACCATAGCGGGCGGCGGCAGCGACCAATCCCTCCGCGATGCCGGCGGCAGCCTCCTCGGGCAGAGCGCCGGGGGCAGCGATGGAGGCGACGGCGGCGAAGGGCGAGCCGCCCATGGCGGCGATGTCGCTGATGTTCTGGGCCAATGCCTTCCAGCCGATCTGCCTGGGGCGGGCCCAATCGAGGCGGAAGTGGACTCCTTCGACCATCATATCGCAGGCGAGCAGGAGGAGGCGGTCGCCATCAGCGGACAGCACGGCGGCGTCATCGCCGGGGCCGACGATGACGTTCGGGCTGAGCGATCCGGAGGCAAGGGCGCGGAAGCGAGCGACGGTGTGGTTCTCACCGAGTTCGCGGATTGGTTGGTCTGTCATATTGTCAGCCGCCGATGAACACGGAGAAGACCTTCGGCGGGCATGCAAACGGCGACATGCCCGCCCTACAAACGCTAACGGCCGGCGCGCTGGCAAAGACCAGCGCGCCCTACGGATGCTTGCCGAGGAGGGCGAAGACGCAGTAGGGGCCGCACATGGAGCAGGTGGACCCGTGGTCGCCGGCGGGCCGGTGGCGACTGCGCGCCCGCTCGGGGTCTATCGCCAACTGGTACTGGGCGCGCCAGTCCAGAGTTCCTCGGGCGCGGGCCATCTCATCGTCCCACTGGCGGGCGCGGGGGCCCAAGCGCACGATATCGGCGGCGTGGGCAGCGATACGGGTGGCGATCACGCCGTCCCGCACTTCCTCGGGGGTAGGCAGCCCCAGGTGCTCGGCGGGGGTGAGGTAGCAGAGGAAGTCAGCGCCAGCCATGCCGGCAAGCGCGCCTCCGATGGCGCCGGTGATGTGATCATAGCCTGGGGCGATGTCGGTGACGAGTGGCCCGAGAACGTAGAACGGCGCGCCATGGCAGAGGCGCTTTTGGAGGACGACGTTCGCCGCCACCTGATCGAGAGGCAGGTGGCCAGGCCCTTCCACCATCGCCTGGACGCCCGCGGCGCGGGCGCGAAGCACGAGGTCGCCCAGGACGGTTGTCTCTGCAACTTGGGCCGCGTCGGTGCCGTCGGCAAGGCAGCCGGGCCGGAGGCCGTCGCCGAGGCTAAGGGTGACGTCGTGCTGGCGGCAGATGCCGAGCAGGTCATCGAACCGCGCATAGAGAGGGTTCTCGCGCTCGTTTGCCTGCATCCAGCAGATGGTGAAGGCGCCGCCGCGGCTTACGACACCGGTGAGCCTGCCGCCCTCGAGCGCGAGCCGCGCCGTCTCCCTGGTAACGCCGCAGTGCACGGTGATGAAGTCCACCCCGTCTGCGGCCTGCTTCTCGACGACTGAGAAGAGCGCGTCATCGGACA
>Ga0315291_10006558_pt1 | contig 14450 bp, 12 predicted proteins | sample YL17G12_20_MG_FD_203070 | JGI IMG/M metagenome (GOLD analysis project Ga0315291, IMG submission 203070) | Sediment microbial communities from Yellowstone Lake, YNP, Wyoming, USA - YL17G12_20 | ecosystem: Environmental > Aquatic > Freshwater > Lake > Sediment | place: USA: Wyoming | collected...
AATTACAGGAGATCGCAGATGAAACCGGCACGAAAGCGGTACTTTACAAAGAGGAAGCGAAGCAAGGCGAAACGGTGTTGAACTCTGCTTCGCAAGTAGTAAAACTTCTCGAATCCAGAGGACTCAAAGTTCCCGCTTCGCGTACCACAGGCAAAGCCACCACGGCGAGTGATGCTCTTTATACTTTACTAGCAAAAACCGGCGATCCAATCCTACATAATATATTGAAAATTCGTGAACTTGGAAAGCTTCGCTCTGTTTACATCGCGGCCCCGCTGCATAACGGAGTTCTTTACACCTCGATTAGAGCAACCGGAACGGAGACTGGAAGACGATCCTCATCCGAGAGCTTCGCTCGTCTCGGAACGAATACGCAGAATTTGCCAAAGCATTCACAATGGGGAATGAAATATCGGGAGTGTTTAGTAGCAAGGCCCGGTAAGGTTTTCCTGCAGGTCGACCAAAAGACTGCCGAAGATTGGCTCGTCCATGGAATGATTGCAAGTGCCTCCGGCATCGAAACTGGAATCAACGAGTTACTCTCCGGAGTAAATCGCCATAAGAAGCTCGCGGCGTTTATTTTCGGGATGCCAGAGAATGAAATCTCCAAGGATTGCATCCAGTATTACCTCGCAAAGCGAGCGCGTTACGCAGGTTCCTACGGAATCGGATCGAATCACATGGCCGAAGCACTCGCTTCCGAAGGACAAGTCGTTAAGCCTTCCGAATGCGCTGTTTTACTCGACAAATTCCACGAAGCGGAGCCCGCGATACGCGGCGTGTTCCAAAAATGGGTAATCGACGAAATTTCGCGCGAGCGTCGTCTGACAACTCCATTGGGACGAACACGTATTTTCTTTGGACTACGTCCATATGCCGATAACAACGCAATTTTCCGTAAGGGCTTCGCCTTCATTCCACAGTCCACTGTAGGAGACAACAATGGAATGGCCATCGTTGCCATCGAAGATGCTCAGCCAATTGTATTGGCTGAGTCTCACGATTCCATCCTGGTCGAAACTAACGATAGCTGGGTGGAAATCCGGAACACTGCGAAGCTGATCCAAAAAGCCTTCGATCGGAGACTTTGGATTCCTCCAAAAGGATTCGGGGTTACGATCCCGATTGAACTCGAAATGGGTTATAATTTGGGCTGTATGACCCCATGCGCCTTCTTAAGCGATCATGGCTTACTGAGTACATGGAACGCCTTAAAGAGTCAAGCGAAGCTCCTCCCAGATTCATGTACTGGTGCGGAGCGGCAATTATAGCTGCGGCTATGAAACGTCACGTTTGGCTCAAGCGAGGTACTCACAAGCTTTATCCGAATATGTACACGGTATTAGTCGGCCCACCTGGTGCGGGTAAAGGTGCAGCGATAAATCCAGCGATAAACGTAATACGTCCGTCTGGCACAATTAACATGCTGTCGGATAGACTAACAGTACCTTACATTCTCGAACGGCTAGCCAAAGGCTTTAGCTCCGCTACTATAACGCAAAGCGGTGGTACATCAATCGGATTCGATAGTTCCGTACTCTTAGTAGCAACAGAACTTCCAGTGTTACTACGCGATCCGGATGGTCTGAAAGACTTATCCGACTTGTGGGACTCGCGTGAGCATCCATTTGACTACGGCACCCGTGGTAAGGGTCTCTTCACAATTGACAAGCCGTGTGTAAATCTCCTCGGTGGTGTTACCCCAGGTGGAATGGTCAGAGCACTTCCAGAGGAAACGATAAGCAGCGGCTTTACTAGACGAATCAATTTCATTTATGCTCCGCATCGGGGCAAAGATATTCCATGGCCGCCCGACATAATTCCTCCGGATGATTTACTAGACGACCTTCGGTACATCTCTTCGCATTTGCAGGGAGAATTTAAGTTCAGTCCAGAAGCACGTATGAAATTCGAGCAAGTCTACTATGCGTCAACTCCAGGAGATATTGAAGACGAAGTGGTAAGCTCGTACAAGTCCACGAAGTGGGTCCACGCAGCGAAGCTTGCAATGGCGTTGAGTGCAGCGCGGTGCGACGATTTGGTAATAAGCCTCGAAGATATAACGCAGGCGTCTGTCGAGATCGACCAAATCGAAGAAGATATATTAAGAGTCTTCCGAAGGGTTGGCGAAAGTGACCTAACAGTCGTTGGGGACAAAATACTAACGCTTATTGAAGCCAGGGGCTACGCCTCGCGCAGCGAGATTACAAAAGCTATGTGGCGCCACGCCACAAGTGAGGACATAACAAGAATTATGACAACGTTGATTGACGCGGGGATCGTCATTGAAAAGCAAACGGGCAATAGGATTCTTTACCAGGTAATACCGCCGTTAGCTTCTGGAGGAGCTATACCTTGACAAAAACATTTAGTTACATCTTATCTTTTCTGCTTGGCTGTACGCACCGCCATGAGACGCGCCCGCTGCGAAGGCGTATGCGAAACGGAAAGCTTAACTACTACAAGCCAAGCTACGTAGTATGCGTGGATTGCGGACGCGAACGCGATTGCGATACTTGGGATCCAAAGAAGAGTGAGGAAACGTATGTTGGACATTCACATTCGCACGATACCACACGGGTCACAGCGTTATAACACGGTTGGGGATTGGGTGTTCTTTGAAGGCCCGTCAGGACCGGCGCTTGACGTTTTGGTCTCTGAACTATCAAACCACCAACGGGAATTGCTGATTGCCGTTCACGAACTTGTGGAAGCGTTCCTTTGCGAGTACAAAGGAATTACCAATGAAGGGGTCGACCGATTCGATTTAAATTTCGATTTTGAGAAAGGCGGCGAAGGCGAACCAGGAGACGATCCCCGTTGTCCTTACGCGAAACCGCATGGAATCGCTTCGTCTGTCGAACGCCTCGTTGCCACCGAATTGGGCGTTAGCTGGTCTGAGTACGAAGCGGAGCTAGGGCTTTTAGCTTTGGAATGGAAAAAGAAAAGGGAGTGAGAACATGGACTGCATCCTAATCCCGCAGGGAGCGAGGATACTCGTCGAAACTGACGAGTTCAAATATACTGGCGTATTGGTAATACCTGACAACGCGAAGCGGAGACCGACTACTGGGGTAATAAGGGCAGCGGGACCGCAAGCTTCATTATGTACCATCCCCCACGATCTTGATCAGGAGCACAGCGGTCCTGAAGAGTTGTGTATACACAAGTGTATGGGTCTTCACATCGGAGACCGTGTCCTTTACGGCCAGTTCTCTGGTACTCTTGTACAATTCAAGGGTAAACCCGTATACACAATCTTCGGTGCGGACGAAGTCCTCGCCAAAGTCGTCTCCGACGAAGTCCTTGATTATACAGCGGCGGGCTAAACACACTTATGACGAAGTATCAATTAAGTTGATACTTGTAGCAAAGCTGTGTTACTAGAAACCCCGCTTCGCTTTGCCTTTTTTCTTACCATTACCCGAACGCCCAGAATAAATCGGAGAGTTCGCCTGCGTCATCGACGCCGAGCGTTCGAGTTTCTTAATTTCGGCTTTGACTTGGTCTGTGGACATTGAGCCTGAAGCCATCTTACGATCCTCCTCTTAATTTGGTCAGAAGTTCCGGCGCCTCGACAAACTTGCCGCCCTCGAACTTCCATACTCTTGTAACATTCGCTTTGGATGCTGTCGATCCGCGTGCAAGTCCTTCATCGCCCGCAATTCGGACGCCACCAAACTCGACCATTATCTTACCTTTGCCACCGTATTGCGCGGCGCTTTCTGGCGCGCCTGCCAAGAAATTACCTCGGGTTGCAACTTTGTCCCCTGCGTAGGTCTTTTCGTCAGAGATAAGCCTTTCAAATTCTGATGTACCCATCGTACGCCAGGCGTATGAGGTGTTACGTACCAGACCTGGTGTATTAAAGAGTGTATTCTCAGGGCCGTAACCACTAGGCTTCAAAGCAAGAGGTGTTTCTCCCGGCCCCGCGCCGGGTTTACCTTTTGGGCCTTTAGCCCCTTTCTCAAGAACTGCCTTGGTAAGTATATCAAACTCTTTCGGTTTTAGGTTTCTACCAAGACCTTCGGTTAGCGCGCTGAACACCGCCTTAACCGACTTCCCCTCACGTATCAGCGAAGCCGCTCTGTTTACAGCGTTTTCCTCGCCAATTAGCTGCGTTTCCGTCGAAGCTACTTGAGGAGTCTTTCCCGCGATAACCTTAGACTCTACGCCTCCAGCAGCATCAATGCTAACCGTCGTACTGCTCGGAGCCGCACCAGTTTCACGTCTCGTAGCCTGTCTCTTCGCTGCGCGGCCCTTCGCGTCCAAGAATGGACTCTCCATAATTTCTTGGTGAAATTCTTTCGGGACGCTTTCAATTGGCATCTTGCCTTGTTTCACCAGCGCCATAAGACGCTTAGCCTCTATCATACTAGGTGAAGGACGTCCTTTAGGACCAAACTCTCCACGAAGGTATACTTTGACGGCGTTTTCCCAGTCGGGGACGATAGGAGGCTTGCCGGAAGGCTTCGCCGCCGCAGTTGCTCTTTCAGCCGCTGCACGAGCTTGAGCTTGCGCTTGGGGACTTAGCGGACGCATCGCTGGAGGCGTGTCAGCCGATGGCGGTGGCGCCCCTCCCCCACCAGGCGGTGGAGGCGGTCCGGGTGGAGGCGGCGGCGCAGTACCAGGTCCTGGAGGAAGCTGCGGTGGAGCACCTGGCTCCATCGCCTTAAACTCTGTCGCAGGCGATAGCTTACTGCGCTCACCTTCCAAGGTGCGCCACGCTCTTTTTACCAATACGTTCGACACTTTGTAGCCCCTACCCGTTAGGACACGGCTTACAGCGATAACAGCGTGCAGTGGTGAGCCTAAAGCACCACGAGCTGCGTGGTAAGCTTCCCAGCCTGACACTCGATGATACCACGGCTTGGACTCTCCGATTGCGTAATCTATAAGCCGCGCGCCGGTCTTGTTTACAACTTCCTTGATGTCACCCCACGTTCGGAGTATTTGGCCAGCCTGCGCGGGCTTTGCATACTCATCCGCGGCTTTGACGACCTCTCCACGTATTTCCTCCCTCAACGTATGTAACGCCCTCGCCTTTGGCGTCTGACTAGCGGCGAGGCCGCCTTCATATAAGTGTTTGTCTATCAAGTCCTGCATCCAGCGCGCACTGTCAATACTAATCCGACGCCCCGCGATAATCTCACCTCCCAATTTCTGGAGCTTCAAGGCTTCGGACGGTTGCCACTTCTTCGACTCTTTAAAAAGTTCATTCAGTACAGGAATAGATGTTCCCGTCCTAAGCTGGACAAGTGGCTGCTGTGCAATCGGACCAAGCCGCTGCATAGCAAAGTCCCATGTCCTTGTCATGGCTTCATCACCAGCCACTAACTGCCCTTCGAGTCCTCTTTCGGATAGCTTAATGCCTTGCGACCGCGCGGCTTCGGCGATTTCCGGAACGGAACTTTCCAAGCGCGGGACTTCGACAACGGGCTTTCCCTTTTCGAGTTTGAGGCGTCCTGGAATGGAACCTTTACTTGGAAGACGTGCAATACGAGCCGTAGGCTCCAATGGATCTATAGCAGCTTCCAGGGAAAGTATAGCACGTGGACGCTCAATAGGACCAAATACCCGAGCGCCAGCTTTGCTAGTAGCGCCCGCGACTTTTCCAGTGACCTTCGGCGCGGCAGCGTACACCGCGGCTTGTGCAAGTGCGCCGCCTATATCGCCACGTCCAGCCTGCTCTCCAAGTCCTGCTGCAATTGGTCCCAATACGGGAAGCACCGCTGCACCAACACGCCCCGCAGCCTCTAAAGGACGCCCACCCTTTGCGGCTTCCCAAGCTTTACCAGCCTCAGCAATTTGGGGTTCAAGTAACCGCGTCGTGGCGACTCCAGCCGGCCCACCAATTCCCATGGCTATACTTTCGGCTGCTCCACTAGGTGGAGCAAGCATACCCGGAACAAAGCCCGCTATAGACTTGACCGCCTCCCATCCTTGTCCAAGTAAATGACTAGGGGTAAAACCGGCGTAAGGCTCTCTTGTAGGCTTTTCGCCTCCCGTACGGGCTTGCTTGTGGTACGCCGTAAGGATTCGACGCTTTGCTTCCGACGAAGCCGCTACAAAGCGGTCGTCCCGCAAAACATCCGCCAGTGGTCGTAGTTGTTGTTCGTCCGGCATAACTTGTTACGGTCGTGGTTGGAAGATAATACTTTCTGGCGACGGCTCCTTAGCGGCGCCCGGCGTAATGCCGCTGTAACCTGGCGCGAGTTCGGCATAGCCTTTAAGCCAATCGTGGAACACATCCACACCAGATTTAAGCGTGGCTGCATCCATTTTAGCTACATTTAACACGCTCTCAAAATTTTTAACCATTGTAATACTGCCACCACCGCGGGCGCCACCATGAACCATTCCCATACCAGACATGAGTAATTTGATATTAGCACGAAGCTTCTCAAATTCTGGTCCTTTACCATAAGTACCAGTCATGAATTCGTTCCACCTAGAAGCAAGAGGACCAAGTTGCCCTTTGGCATCGAGACCATCAATGGTACTTCTAACAACATCAGCATGTTTCATAATAGACCCCGCACGCATCGCCATATCCTTAATTTGCGCCGTAACATGCAAAGGCGTAACGCCGCCCTCAGCTAATTTAGCAGTCACAGCCTGAGCCAGAACCTTATTCCTTTGAATCAACGTAAAGTTCTTGGGATCGTCAAGTGACGCTTTAGCCCAAAAAGCAACTTCGGTTTCGGAAGGTGTAGGGTTATTAAGATTGAAAGTGGCTGCTGTAACCATTGTACGGTAGCGTTCTATAGAAGCCAGTTTACCACGTTCATCCGCGGTAGCCGTACCAGCCCTCTTTTTGGAGTCCAGCTCAACATACAATTGCTCCATCGACGGATGTATTGATTGTTTCCAAACAGCATAATCTGCGGCATCCCTACTTCTATTCTCCGGTCTTACTAGCCAAGCATTCATTTCCATTACTCCTTCCGGAAGCGAATGCAAAGCGCCACTCACACCAAGGTCTTTATCATATGTTCCCGTCTTGGTGTTAAATTGCATTACGCGAATCTGCCCATCAGGACCGCGGACATCCTTCGTTTCTGCAGCAATTGCAGGTGGCTGTTCGGGCCTGCGAAGGGCCTCAGCCTGCGCTGTTAGTTGTTCGGCGTGTGCCAAAGCTTGTTTAGCTTGTGCTCCTTGTAAAGCAATCGACTGCCTTTCTTTAGCCTGCTCCAGCTTCCTAGCTTCCTCCGCCTGCGCCATTTGCGTATACTTTGTAATCGCCGCTTGTACTCCTTGTCCTTCCGGTGTAGCCGAAGCCTTCATTATTTCTTCAGGATTCCCCGACATGAACGCTTGAAGAGTCTTAACAACTTTGGAAGTTTTCTTGTCGTCAGTGGCAATCCCTTCGGGAAGCTTCCCGCCACCTTTGAGCAAAAGTGTATACGCTGCGCTTTCCGACGCGGTTCGTCTTTTGTCCATTGACTCCTTCGCAAAGTTGCTTGCAAATTGGCTCAAAGATGAAATAGCTCCGCTAACGACCGCTCCAGTCCTTGCCTGCGGCGAACTATATTCATAAGGTATCTGCTGCGGCATTGCTTGACGCTGCTGCGGAGCCGCAGGCGGCAACGCCGCGGGCATTCCTGCACCAGCAGGCGCTCCCATAGGAACCGGAGGTGGCATCGCCCCAGCGCCAATGGCCCCAGGCTGCGCGGGCACCGACTGTGGACCTGCGCCAGCACCTTGGCCACCGCCAAGCGCGCGTCCCGTTATTGACATTGATTTGGCAATAGCATCCAGAATCGCTTTAATACGTTCTGGAGGAACTACGTTTTGCGTCGCACTTTGTGTAACATCAGGCATGGTTAGCTTTCCTCAAATGTTCTCAATCGCGGCGACCTGCGCCGTGGTCTCGTCTAAAATCCCAATCGCACCAGTAGTACGTCCCGCTGCGCTGGAGTTAGCAGTTGCCATACGTCGCGCCGGAACTGCACCCGAATCTGTTTGTCCTCAGCCGCCAGCCTTCGGACTTGACGAGACAGTGTGCCGATCCGGGACAGATCGGGGCTTGTGGCGTCCAGTAGAACATCAAGTTCATTAACTGCGGCAGCCATCTGCGATTGCAATCCGGCAGTCGCCAAGAGACGGGTCTGGGCTAGCCTGTTTACCGCGTCCAGTTGCGAAACGCTAAGTGTCACATCAGACAAAGCCCCCAATGCCACCGTATCAGCGTGTTGTGCGAAGATCGCGGACGCCATCGCAAGAGACAGAACAAGAACGATCAAAAAGCGCTTCATGTTACCTCCTATTGGCAGATGTAACCAAACGTCTGTGCAGTCATGGTCGTTGCCTGTACAATCAGCGTACCAACAGCCGTGGTCCAGTTCAACCCCGCGACAGCAACCGCATTGTCTCCATACACCGCGCAACTGGGCCGCACGGCATACGCAATGTTGAATGTCATCGTGCAGGATGTCAGTGCACCGCCGCCGGTGGTGAAGAATCCTCGGTGGTCGGTCGATCCCGCTTCCATCGCGGGAGTGCCAGTGCCGCAGGCTGATAGCGTGGGCACCGCCGCTTGGGTCGTTATAACGTGGCCACGCAGCACCGTCTCGGTAATACTGCTCGGTCCCAAGACCGCCTGATTGGCCTTTGTAGGGTTCGCATCTACGCCGATGGCAATAGAGTTGCTGGTGTCCGTGGAATTGTTCAGTGTGCCCGTAAACGCCGCAGCGGGATACGCGATTCCGCTTAGCGTGAGTACATCTGCCGAGGTGACGGTGAACTGATAAATCGTATTGTGGACCAAGCCCACAGGTGCTGTACCGCCAGTCAGTAAGTAGCGCACGTTCACTTTGCCGCCCGGAGTGCCGAAACCGTGTGCGACATAGGTAATTGTATTTGCCGCTGTGATGCTGGCTTCGGTAATGTTCTTGAGGCTTCCTGCGTCGTCGGGAAAATAGGTTGAACTTTGGTAGCCGATTCGAGTAACGTTAGGCCAGTTGTTCTTTTGGCCTGCACTGTTGCCCGTGGCTGTTTGGTTGGCTCCGGTGTTGTACTGGCCTGCATTGTTGCCCGTGACTGTTTGGTAGTTTGCACTGTTGGAGTAGCCTGCGCCGTAGCCCGTGGCTGTCTGACTGACTCCGCTGTTGGAGTAGCCTGCGTAGTTGCCCGTGGCTGTCTGACTGACTCCGGTGTTGGAGAGTCCTGCGTAGAAGCCCGTAGCTGTTTGGTTGACTCCGGTGTTGTAGTAGCCTGCGTAGACGCCCGTGGCTGTCTGACTGTCTCCAGTGTTGGATTGGCCCGCGTAGACGCCCGTAGCTGTTTGGTTGACTCCGGTGTTGGATTGGCCTGCCTTGACACCCCAGGCCGTAGACCCCGCCGTGCTCAAAGAACCACCCGGCAGACCCATCACCGTAATATCCACACGGCCAGTCTGCGTAGCGTGCGTAGCATTCGGGAAACTGGCCTGAAACCTCCCCGCCTCTTCGATATTCCCACTGGCGTCTTCGGCGTACAGGACAAGGCCGGTGCCGATGCCGTCACCGGCGGTGCCGGTGGTACTCCGCGTCAATTTCAGGACATCGAGGATAGTGTTCGTTGTTGCCGAGTCAATGGTGCCAGCAAAAGGCGCGGTTGCGTCCGCTGCCTGTCCAGCACCAACACGCGCAAACTGCGGCGTGAGCGTTGTTCCAAGGTCCCCTGCAACGATTGACGTACACGTGCTCGTTGGCGCACTATCACCAGCTAAAGTAAAGCCAGTGACAAATTGATTGGTACAGACTGTCGGCGTGCCCACACCAGACGCCGCAAGCGTCGAGGCCCCGTAAACAACGGGCGTCGCACCATTCGACTTTGGATAAGTGCCTGCGCCCGCCGCCGCCAAACTTGCTCCGAGACCGCCGTAGGTGGTACCCAATGCTGGTCCAGTCAGTTGAACGGCGCCCGAAGACAGCACCCTAATGCCAGTCGTTCCCCCACCGGTAATCAGGCCAGCCAGAATCAGGTTCCCGCCCTGGACTTCCTTCAGACTGGCGGATTCAATAGTGAACGAGCCACTGGAAACACTCGCTACCGCGATCACGCACGGAAGTGGGGTAGTCTTAGACTTGAAAGTGATCGTGTGGCTACCCGCCCCAAGTGGGAGGTACGCAACCGCAGCAGCACAAGCAGTTGTTACCGTCATTATGCCGCCAACCTGGGTGGGGGCGGCGGAAATTACATAGGTAATCTGATACCCACGATTGGCAACCATAGCCACTGCGGGAGCCGCCTGGGTAAGGTTTCCAGCCCCCGTTGCGGCGTAGGTATAACGGGCAAATGTCCCCACCACTGTAAACTCAGAATTGACAGTCCACGCAACGTTGGAGAAGTCTGCCGGAGCCGTAAAGGATTCCGTGCCAAGCACAGACGGATCGGCAACTTCGATGTTGCCGCCCCATACATCGACTTTCTGGCCTGGAATGGCGCTGCCAGCCCGCGCGCTCGTCCCAAGACCCGCATAGCCGGTCGTGTCGATGAACAACGCGGAACGGTTCGGCGTGGCGGCTGCTCCAGCAAAGAAGTCTAGCGTGCGCCCCTGAACCACGGCGTCCACATAATCGGACGCTGCATCATTCACAAAGCCCACACCCACCATGCTTATGGCATAATCCACGACGGTCATGTTCGCCCCACCGCCGGTGGTGCTGGTGTGTATCATGACCGGGAATGTGGCGTGCGCCGCGATACCGACGCCAAGGCGAAGGAACTGCGGGGTGTTCGTGGTTCCCAGTTGCGTTGTAGAAATCGTGCCTGACAGGTCTGTGAATGCCGGCTGCGCTTTGCTCACCACGCCCAGCGTCGAAATGGCCGTCAGGAAGTTGTTTGCGGCTCCAGCGTCGGGCTGCACCGCCACGCTGTCGGCATTCGGCAACGTGAAGGTTCTATCGGCCGTCGGATCAGTGATGGTGAGGACCGTCTTAAAAGTGCCCGCAGTGGCGCCGTCAAACCAGAAAGGCGTCGCGCCAAGCCATGTTTTGACCCCGGTGAGCGTTTGGGCGCCGGTTGTCACCGCGCCGCGCGCCGTAGCAGAGGCATCGGGTAGGTTCAACGCGATAGTACCTGCACCGACCGCTACTGCGAAATCGGTTCCAGTTGTTCCCACTGTTATACTTCCAAGAACAGGAACGTCTCCAGTTTTGCCAATAAGTATTTGCCCATCTGTCGGCGCAGCCGTTGTAACAGCTTGCTTTAAAGCGTTCGAGTAAACAAAGGCTTTCGCTGTCCAAGAAGCGAAAAGGGGAGGATCAGTCAATGGAAGATTGATGTACCCCGAATACGACGCAGTCACAGAGCCAGTTCCCGTAACTGGCGTTGAAAACGTAATCCTCACATAGTTCGCAGAAGCTCCAAAAATAGTCGAAGTCCCATTACTTGTACAAGTCTGCGCGGTGACTAAGTCAGTCCATCCACTGGTGCCTGTTGCGCTTTGCTCAACGACTACTTCGCACTTGGAAACAGCCCCCGACTTATTCCAAGCGAGCTTGTGGTAAGCTACACTTGTACCGATTTGCTTTTGGGCACTCGAAGAGGCCGCGCCGGTGGCGGTGCCGACGTAGGAGAAATACATCGCGTAGTCATCGGCGAACGTTGGAAAAGCCAAAAGAAAAACGACGAACAGAAGTCTCTTAAACATCTTTTACCTCACGAAAATGGTGGTAACGACTCCGTCGGCGATCTTTGTGCGCCTCCAGTTGACGTGGTCGGCGTGGTCGGCGCCGGACGAGTCACCTTGTAAATATCCGCAGCCGCTTGACCAATACTACCAGCCCCAGCCAGTACTGCACCAGTAGCTCCTATTCCAGTCGTCTTACCAAGATACGGAGGAAACGTGACAGCAAGCCCATAAATCAGATTAAGAAGTGGTCCATACTCCGGCTGTGTCCTGATAAACTCTGCAAGAGTTCTATCAATCGCCATCTGATCCATCCCCTGGAAAAGCTCACCGAGTTTCTGCGCTGCAGGATACAGAAGATTCATCGCCTGCACCTGACGACCCCGCGCGGATTCCAACGCAGTCGTTTCCATTCCCCCAAACATCGCCGCTTTTTCTCTCGCAGCCTGCAAATTGTAATCGGTCATGGCTTGGCCATAAGGCGAGCTGGTCATGCCACCGCCTGCGGCGAATCCTTCTGCGACATTGGCTTCGCCCATTCGGTACTGGCGCTCCATCGCACTTTGCATCTTCGCCCACTGAGCCGTTTGGCTCACAGGCATACCAGTCTTGACCATCTCCCCAAGCGTCCCACCCCCTGTACCAGCCATAGCGCCTTGGAATTGCTGCAGAAGGTCCGCAAGCAATGGAGTCATTCCAGCGGAAAGCTGTCCTGGATCCGTTACACCTCCGGTACTTGGCAACGCCGCCGTACCACCGTAAGGCGTCGCGCCCTTACCGATTTGGCTGCTAAAGTAAGCAAGCAATTGATTGGTAAAATCAGGCGAAATAGGGCCACCCGACACATACTGTCCGGTATTCTTTACGTCGTAAGTCTGTGGTTGTACACTTGGAGTTGTTAAAGCAAATCCAGACGAACCCTGACCAGCCGAAGGCGTAAACGTACCAAGACCACCCAATGGGAAGCTAAAGCCATCTCCGCCTCCATAGCCTCCGTAAGGATCTCCACCGCCATACGGATCCGAACCCGCCATAAGATTGGAAGTCGTCAAAGGAAACGCCGGCGCTGCCGGAGAACCACCCGCGACAGCCATAGTACCTCCTACTTCAGGTAGATGAAAAGTTGTCCGCTGTCAAGCGTCGGAACGATAAGTCCGTCGATCCACCCAGGCGATACACGTATTGCAGACAAGTCCGCTTTTCCATTGCTGGAGAAAACAGGTGCACCCGCAGAGTTTTGGACTTCGACCGTATGTGCGTCGGCGGTGTAATTCGCCCAGACAAGCTCTTTAATGTTCATACGCCCGTTGAAAAGAACAGACGCTCCTGGAGTATCAATGTATATCGGCCTAGTCCCAATTGTATTTGCCATAAGTGTCAACCTACTTTACACTTCCGCTTTTTGCAAAGACTTAACCAAGCCAAGCTTGGCCATATCTTCATAGAACAATGGACACAAATCGGTTCGGTAGAATTTCCTCCGAAGCCTCAACTGCGAAGCAACCTGCAACGCAGCGGCTCCCGCCTCAGGCGATGTTTTGCCATAGCCGCAGGCTACGCCTACGATTCCGTGTCCTCCGGAAGTAACATACTTTCCGTCTTGCGAGAGCATTACTTCGTAAGGCGCGAAGTGCGCGAAATCGACGTTTTGTAACGAAAGACCAGCCTCGGCTTTGTACTCTTCATAAGGCCATGGAAGTACAGTAATCCTTATACCAAAGGCGTAGCCACTTCGCAGATTCATTTCACGAATACTACCGTATGCTAAATCATGGAAGAACTCGCCTAAATCGCCTTGGAACAATTCCGTGAACAAAGCCGGAGCGGCATCATAGCCGAAACGCGGCGTAAACTCCAAACCGCAGATTTCGCCTTCTTCAGTGACTATCGAATTCAAGTCCAACGGACCCACGTAACCGCCTTCGGCTAATACTTCAGTATAACTGTCAAGGCAATCACATTCGTCAGACTTCGCCCAAACGACGTTTCCGGCGCAACCCATTGATGGACCAAGTTCGTCATTAGCTAAGTGCTTACGCTCAAGTGTGTGGTTAAGTGGCCTAATGAATTCTTTACCGTTAAACCAGCCCTCAAGGGAGATGGCTACGCCTTCCACAAATTCTTGCAGCTCGAAGCTTGGTTCGCCGCGCGAAGCATCCTCAAACTTTTTAAGCTCTTCGATTAAATCCTCGGCGCCTTCGGATACGTAGCTAGGAAAAGTACCACTTAGATTGCCCGTAGGCTTAATTGCAAAACGTTCGTCGGAACGCTTTTCTGCGAACTTTGCGGCTTCCTCAAAAGAGTCAAATTCCCAATTCCTTGGAACACGAAGTCCAGCTTTCTGCATCAGCTTTCTGGAGAAAGCACGGTCGTTTTCGAGCCTATCGGCTATCAAGGCTCCTCCTACTACTTTGTAGCCCGCCTGCTTTAGCATTGTGCAAAACGGACCGAAACCCACGGTATCTGCGATAATGATAGTCCTTTCTGGAATGCCACGCAAATCCGAAACTTGATCTATTAGACCAAGTCCAACTTCTTGACACTTATCGTCCCGGATCCACATAGCAACGCTATTGCCTTCGGCTTTCAGCCGAATTGCTACTGAAAGGCTATCGCCGGATTCGCTAAGAATTAGGAAGTGCATTTACTTTACCGCAGCCAGCCAGCATCAAGAACAGCGCGAGAATGGGCGCGAGTTTCATGGTTAGAAGAACTGCTCAAAGTCCGCTGCTACCGAGTAAGCAGCCGCCCGCGAAACACGTGCAACGTTGGCCGCAAGTCCGGCGGCTCCTGCGAATCGGAATCCAACCGTCACGGCCCCACTTAGAACGGT
>Ga0315291_10006560_pt1 | contig 14445 bp, 13 predicted proteins | sample YL17G12_20_MG_FD_203070 | JGI IMG/M metagenome (GOLD analysis project Ga0315291, IMG submission 203070) | Sediment microbial communities from Yellowstone Lake, YNP, Wyoming, USA - YL17G12_20 | ecosystem: Environmental > Aquatic > Freshwater > Lake > Sediment | place: USA: Wyoming | collected...
ACACCAAGACGATCTCCGGGCACAACAAGTTGGCCAGTCTTTTGTTCATTGGACTTTGAAGTCATTCTAAATTCCCTTTTCGCATTAAATCGGCCCGCACATCAAATGCTTAGGCATCGTTGGCGGGCATTTCTTGAACGGTTATAACTCTACTTTCTGAGCCTCTCAATAAACCTTTTGATTCGTCTACACAAGCTTTCTGGCCAAAACCTTTCCGCATCATGGACTTCTTTGAAGAGTGTTTCATCCCTTTCTGATTACGTACAGATCCACAACAAAATCGTGCTTTCTCTCCATATGGAAGCTGAACATGTGCGGAACAGTCATCAACAAAGCGTATGCTGCCTCAATTCTTCCACCGCTTTCCTCGATAAACTTCTTCATAAAAGGAGACGGAGAAACCGCAACCGCTCCATCGCTACTCGCCTTGATTTTTTTGAGAAGAGTCAAGTCTTCACCTGGTCTTTTGTGAACAGAATATGCCACACTACCTAGTTCTAAGGCTCTAGTCACGAATTTTCTGTCTGCTCCACGTTTCTGCACTCCAAAAGGCGGGTTCTGCAGCACTGTGTCGAAATTCCCATGAATTACGTCGACATCTGCAGCAATCCATTGAACTTTTTCAACGAGGCCAATTGTCGATGCGTTTTCAGAAGCTGTGTTCACCGCCTTCCTGTCAATGTCAACGCCTACTACGCTCTCAGCGCCCAAGAAAGCTGCGCCAAGTGCAAGTCTGCCTGTCCCACAGCCCAGGTCCAAAACGTTCTTGTTCACAATATCTCCGTTTGCATAAGCGGCGATGTAGAGCATTGTTGCGGCTGCTCCTGCCGAAATCGTGTACTGTTCAAGGCTGGGCGTAGGTGTCGAATGGGGCTTGACCTTTGAAAGCATTCGCTCAAGGTCTAGCTTTCGAGCAAGCCTTTTTTGCATAGTTCTTCCCAAGATAGCTTGCCGACGACCACTAACGCCTCGTTTGTCGTTAAAACTGGCTTTCTGAACTTGGAGGCGTCATCTAGAGAGATTCTCGGACAAGCTGTGTTGACGAACGCGTCGAGAGTCGGAAATTCCATGAGTATTTCGGGAGTGATCTCTTTAGCAGCCAGAAGATGCACGATTTTCCCGTGTTCTTCAAGTTTTCCCTTGATAGCCAGCGCCTCTTCTAATTTTTTCTGCATAGGCTTTATTCCAATGAGGACGCCGAAGTTTTTGGCTTTCTTTGCTTCTTCAATGCTTGCCCATCTTTGTTTGAAGATTTTTTCAGCTTCGGAATCAACTGAGAACGCCCTGTTGTCAAAAGGATCGGCAACAACAGTGGGCTTCGACGTTGAGATAGCTACGCCTAAAGCGTGAAACTGGCCTCCTCCCAAAAACAGGAAGGCCTCTACATCCTTCGCTATCGAGATTACGTTGCTGTAATCGCAACCGACGATTTGACCAGGATAGCTCAATCGCCTAGTGTCTCCGACTATCACGGTTTTCCCTGAGCGGATCAGCGTCTCTCTCACTTCGTCCAGAACCTGAACGTGTTGAACAGTCGTGGCGAGCCCTATCTTGCGCCATTTCTCCAGCAATGGTAACGCTTTCTCGATGGTGGAATCGACCTTAAGGGTCGCACGCGCTTCAATGTACAGTGTTGGAACACGTTCGTATTTTACGAGTTTCGTGTGACCGTAATGTATAATCAAGTCGGCACCCAAGCTCTCCGCTTCAGATATGGCCAAGTCACAGGCACCGTAGCAGGGGTCTGCTGAGATAATTGATTGTACCCCGAGTTTCTCGATTGTTTTCGAGATGTGCGGGGCTTCGGGTTTTAGACCTTCTGGAACCTGAATCAAGACGCGTTTTGCTCCAAGTTTAAGGATTGTCTGTTTTACTCTTTCCTCTTCAAGATCAAAATCTTTCATTCAAATACATCCTTAATTTCTAAAGAACGATGGTTTGAATTAAGGCAAATAAATGGGTTGAAGGTTTATTCTACGGATTCCATTCCCAAGGTTGAACTGGCTTTTTGAGAGGCCGCCCCTGCGCTCTCTCGTTCATCTCGTTCACTCGTTCGAGAACTATTTTCTGCTCTATGCTCGCGACAAGCTTCTTTGTGGCAATCACCGCGTCATTGTTTACGGAGATGCTGTCAATTCCAACTCTCACCAAAAATTCCGCGAAATCCGGAAGGTTTGAAGGACCTTCCCCGCATATCGACACCGTTGCCCCGTTTTCATGAGCCACCCTGATCAAGTGTGCGATGATTCTCTCGACAGCCGGGTCTCTTTCGTCAAAGTACCCCATCTGTCCCAGTCGCTCCGAGTCTCTGTCGATCATCAGTATGCCTTGAGTCATGTCGTTTGAGCCGATCGAGTATCCGTCAGCGAGCTTTGAGAACTCGTCAGCAAGTATCGCGATGGAAGGTGTTTCTGCCATGAACCACACTTTGAAGTCTTTAGATCTTTCCAGTCCTTCTTGGCGCATGATTTCAAGAACAGCTTTGGCCTCCCACACCGTGCGCACGACTGGAAGCATTACCCAAACGTTCTTCAGGCCCCACTCTTTTCGGCACTTCACTATTGCCTGGCACTCAAGCCTGTATGCTTTTTCGTACCATTTGCTGATGTAGCGGCTGCAGCCTCTCCAGCCGAGCATCGGGTTGGCTTCGACGATTTCATATTTGTCGCCGCCTTTGAGTTCTCTATATTCGTTGGTTTTGAAGTCGCTGAAGCGAACAACAACTGGTCGTGGCTGAATTGCCCTTGCAACAGTAGCTATTCCATCTGCGAGCTTATCAACGAACTCTTGACTTCGTCCTGTTTCCACGTATTCAAGCGGGTGCGTCCCGATGTAACTGGCCAATATGAATTCCATGCGCATTAGGCCGATGCCTTCAAACGGCAAGTCTTTGTAATCCTCGACTTTTTCTGGCACTCCCAGGTTCATGTAGATCTTTGTTGCCGTCGTCGGAACTGCTTGGAATGTTCCGCCAGCCATAGCCGCCTGAGTCACACCGCCGCCAGCAGCGGATGTGAGTTGAGCTGTTAACGTCGCCATTGCACCTTCGTAAACCACACCGCTCTTCGAATCAACCGTGTACTCCTTGCCTGTCTTCATGAGCTGCGTTGCGGTCTCGGTTCCCACTACGCAAGGTATGCCCAGTTCACGGCTGACAATCGCTGCATGGCAGGTCACTCCGCCCTTATCGGTGACGATTGCGCCTGCAAGCTTCATAAATGGCACATAATCAGGGTTCGTCATGTCTGTCACGAGTATGTCGCCTTTCTTCATAACCTTGGCAGCTTCCTGCGGGTTTGACACGACCTTGGCAATGCCGATTCCGAAACTACGTTTGCCAGCTGCTATTCCTTTCACAACAACCTTCAACTCAGACATTTTCATTCCTCCACCTTCACCCTTGCCCGGCGCCTCGGCAAGCTTCAGGCTCCAAACGGTTTCCGGACGAGACTGAACTATGAACGTGTTTTCAGGAGCAGAAGGAATGTCTCTGTCAATCGCCCACTCAATGTCCTGAGGTTTACCGTAGTGTTTCTCGATTCGCTTGGCCAACTCTGCCAGCCTAATTACTTCTTCATCGGTCACGCATGGTAACTCCTGTATGTCAGCAGGCACTTCTTCATGGATGGTGTGTCCAGTCTTCAAGTCGCGGATGTACTGGACCGTTTTCTTGGCAAGTCGTCTCTCAACTATCTTCATCGATGTTTTGTCGACGACAAAATCGTCTGGTGTAACTGAACCAGACACCACAGCTTCGCCGAGACCGTAATTGCCCTCAATTACAATCTTGCTCAGGTCACCCGTAACCGGGTTCAAAGTGAATATGACACCAGCAGCCCTGGAGTTGACCATTTTCTGGACGCCTACGCTGATGAAGACTTTCTCGTGTGCGAAACCTTTCTCGTTACGATAAAAGATTGCACGCGGAGTGAATAAGCTGGACCAGCATTTCACCGTGTTCTGGACAAGTCCTTTGACTCCTCGGATGTTCAAGAAGGTTTCTTGCTGCCCGGCGAAAGATGCGTCTGCCAAGTCCTCGGCAGTTGCACTTGACCTCACAGCCACGAATGTATCCTTAATGTTCAGTTTCCTGTTCATTTCTTCGTATGCATTCCTGATGGCATTCTCGATCTCTTTGGGCATTGCAGTTGATTCGATGAGTTCTCGTATCTTCTTTGAGGCTACCTCGTATTGTGCAGGGTCGTTCTTGTCCGTCACCGATTCGTCTATTATCTCATAGATCTTTTTGGCTATGTCAGTTTCTTCAATGAATTTCTTGTACGCGTACGCGGTGATAGCAAACCCTGGTGGAACCGGTATTCCGGCGCTCGTCATTTCTCCTAGGTTCGCGTTTTTTCCTCCAACGGACGGAATATCTGTCTTTCTGAGCTGTTCAAACCACAAAACTAGATCTTTTTTCATTTCAGTCAACTGCCTTTGCCTCCACAACATCCAGTTTCTCAATTACTATTCTACAAGGCATCGGAAGCTTCGCGCTTCCACGCTTCAAACATTCCTTCATAAGATCCACAGAGTCATGGTTCACCCAAACGCTGATAATCGTCTGACCAGGCCTTACGCGTGCAGCTGTCCCGATCGGTTTCCCGAAGGATCTGCGCATGCCGTCTTGAAGACGGTCTGCGTGTGCGCCAAAGATCATCTTGTTCTCGCGAAGTATAGTGTGCGGGAAAGGATAGACCTGCAGATAATACTTGTCAACAAGCTTCTCCATCAACATACGGTTCGTTGCCACACGTGCAGCTTCTAGGGCGTTGTGGCGGATTTGGGCCGGTTCGAGGGATATGAGTTTTCCTTCGTACTCATATTTTGCCTTCGTGTCACCCATTGTGAACTTTGTAATTTTTGATGGTGGAAAACCTTTAACGAATTCTCTTCTTGTGTAGTTCTGTCCTTTTACGTGTCTGTAGTTTTTGGCTCGCATGGTTTTTCCCCTAAGCTTACCTTTATCCGCAATATTTAAACATTTAACAGTCAAGACTAGACATACTTATTCTGACAATTGATTTACTTTCTGACTCAGCAATATGAATTCTAACTCAGCTTCTCCAAGACCAGCCATCGAAAATACGGGAGTTCAAGGCAAGAGTCTCTTGTTCTTAAACCAAGCCTTCCCCAGCTCATCATAGTTTGGAAAGACTTTCTTCAAGATCGGAACGTACATCTGCATCTCATCCTCACTCATGTACTGGAACTGATACTCACCCATGTACGGAGAAGGTGCACCTTCCCTAGTAACAAACTCCACGTGCATGAAAGGGTCTCCACGTTTGATCGTAATCGGATGATGATCGTTACTTAAATTCACCAGCTCCAGAGCCAGCCTTCCAACAAACCCGCTGTGAACTTTGGCTGCGTTCAGAAAAGAAAGCCCCAGACGTCCGTACTTGCTTTTCGCCGTCAGGTGGGCAACAAAGCTCGGCGGGACAAAAACCACTTCGTGAGATATCAGGTTCCTGTGCTCCAAATAGTGCAGAGTCGTTTCTTCTCTGACCGTGAGTATGTAACCGTCACCGTCAAGCAGGTTAAAATCGTAAGGATAAACGACCTTGTAATTGTCGATCAGCTCCTTCAACTTGTCTTTGCCTAACACACACATGCTCCCAGTCTCCCAATACTTTTCTAGCTTTACTGAAGCTCTGTTGTTATATACTTTTTGACAAAACATTTCACAGAGGAAGAGAAACCATTGACATGCAATCAATGTACGAAAGACGCCGTTTACAGGTGCAGCGTCTGCGGCCAGCTTCTGTGTGGAGAACACACGAAGTTCAGAACCGTTTGCGAGAAATGCGTTCAACGAGAAAGTATCAACTACGCGGTTGAGAAGACATCTCAAAAGGAGACAGAATCAATTCGGAAGTTTGTCAGAAAATTCTGGGGTGAAGAGGAACAACTCACTTTCGACAGAAAATTCAACGTTGCAGAATTGCCCGGATACGTCGCCAAGACAAAAGGCAAAACTCTTGGGTTCATTTCAACGGCAGACGCAGGCAACGCCAAGATGATAGTGGCTCTGAGTGTTCTCCCTGAGTATCAAGGGTGTGGTGTCGGAAAGAAGTTGATCGCGAGGCTTCAGGACGAAGCGGTCAAAGAGAACAAGAAAATGCTGCTTGTTTCAACTTCAAACGACGATCTGCCTGCCCTAGGTTTTTACCAATCGCTGGGTTTTCAGATTTATGAAGTCAAACCCGACGTGATAGCCAAAAAACATGGAAAAGTCTTCAACGGAATAGGAAATTTGCCGATAAGAGACGAGTTACGTCTCAGGAAAAAGCTGTGAACTCAGGACTGTTGGTGATCACGCAGAATCTGGAGCAAGCTTCGGGAAATTGATTTCGCAGCTGCGTCCAGTTCTGGCGTCAACCCTTCTCCGAACTCTGTGTCCTTGGGCTCTATCAAAAGCAACCCGATTTTTGCTTTGCTCACCTGCGAAACGTACTCACAGAATATCTTAAGCGGGAGCATGTGACTCGAGTACGACGATGACGACGTCAACTTCTCAGGCTCAATCAGTCGGCTCTCACCGGGCTTCAGTCCGAGTATCGCGGCGTCGATCAGAAGAGTGTGAGTAGGGTTGAAGTCGATTATCTGTTGCATGAAGGATTCTGGAACTGTCTCGCATTCGATCAAGAAAACGTCGTTTGCGATCTTTCCCTTCAAATTCTGGATTATTCTAACGCCTACAAAATCGTCTTTTCGGATCGGGTTTCCTATACCTGCAAAAACAATTCTTCGAGCGTTTAGAAACCAATTGCGCAGGTCTTTTTGAACCTCGTGTTCTTGGGACCTGTTTTCCGCCAAGAAATCGCCGCTAAAACGGACAAAATGGAAAAAAGAGACGGAGGTCTATCTCTTTATTGTTTTGATCAAGTTCTTCTGGCTGTCGAAGATCTTGACTTCCAAAGGCATCTGTCCCACTGCAAAGTGCGTCGCACATCCGAAACAGGGGTCGTAGGCTCTGAAGGCCATTTCCACTCTGTTCAGCATTCCTTGTTCCACTTTACCTTCGTGAATCACACCTTTAGCCGCGTCGCGGACTGACATGCATATGGCAGGATAGTTGTTGGTTGTTGCAACGATCAGGTTGACGTCCTTGATCAAAGCATCTTTGTCTAGGACGTAGTGATGGTAAAGCGTGCCTCTTGCGGCTTCAACGACTCCAACGCCTTCTCCAGGTTCCCCAGGTTTTGCACGTATATTTGTGTCCGTGATCTGTGGGTCTCTTACCAGCTCTAGGGCTCGTTCGGTGGCGTACAGCAACTCTATCAAGCGTGCCCAATGGAAAGCGAGCGTTCCATGCACTGGTTTGCCGCCTAAGGTCTTGTACATCTCTTCATATTCCGCTTGAGCCAAGGGCGTTGCCATGCCATCTGAAGCGTTCAGTCTTCCAAGAGGACCAACGCGGTATACTCCGCTATCCGGACCGTAGGTCAAGCCTTTCCATCCGACCTTCTTCAGGTACGGGAATTTTGCGTAAGTCCATTCTTCGACGTGCTCGCCGATGTGTGTCAGGTAATCTTTAGGTTCAAACTTCAGGAATTCCTTGCCAGTGGGGTCGACGACTCGTATTTTGCCGTCGTAGAAGTTGACTTTGTTGTGCTCGTCGACCAAACCCATATAGTAGGTTTTCATAGTGTAAGCATCGCTCTTGATCATGTCAACGTATTTGCTGTTGCCTAAGACAATGTCGTGGAAAATCTTCAAGGTCAACTTCGCAAATCCCAGTGATGAAGCAGCCATTTCCTCTATGTTCTTTCTGCCTTCTTCGCTCAACGCTTTGGATATTCCGCCTGGTAAACCGCACACGGGGTGAGTTGCCTTTCCGCCCAGAATCTCGGTTATTTTCTGTCCATAGGCTCGGTGTTTGATGACTTCTTTGGCCACCTCCATTCCTGCTTTCTCGATTACGCCCAGGATGTTTCGTTTCTCGGGCGGAGCATCGGGACCGACTATGAAGTCAGGACCACCCAAGTAGTAGAAATGCAGAATGTGGTCGTAGATAATGTACCCCGCGTACATGAGTTCACGTAGTTTCTTCGCTGTTGGGGGCGGGTCAACGCTGAAGGCTGCGTCCAAAGCCTTTGTAGCCGCAAAGTGGTGTGCAACGGGGCAGACACCGCAGATCCTAGTCGTCAAAATCGGCATCAGTTCCGCTCTCCTGCCCACACAGAACTGTTCAAACCCTCTTAACTCAGGAATCTTGAGGTAGGCGTTTTCCACTTCGCCTTGATCGTTCAGGAATATCGAGATGTTACCGTGTCCTTCAAGCCTTGTGATAGGGTCTATGACAATTTCTTTCATTGTTTCATCACCTTTCTTCTCAGAATCGACGATGGCAAAGAGTACATGTAGAAGGTTCCGACAGGATCCACGATCTGGCTCATGAGTTTATCAACGTCTTCTTGGCTGGAGTGATCCTGTTCGTTCTCCAACCCAAGTATTGATGCCAACGCACTGAGCATTGCCGCACCCTGTTCGGGCGAGTTCGGACATGGGCCTCCGCAACCTGTGCATGGCATGTCAACGTTCAGGCATTGTGCGCCACAACCGCTGCGGGTAGCTGGACCCATGCATATTATTCCCTGCTCGAGGAGGCATCGCTCGGGTTCAGGGACTTTTTCATGAACACGATAAATCGTTGCTATTTTCTTGTTTTCTTTCTTTCTCGGGCATTCGTCGCACACTGATTTCAGAGGTGCTAGCACCGAGCCCTTCGGCGGCAACTGGTTCTTTGCTATCGCGTCAACAGCGTTCAAAATCAACTTCACTGGCGGTGGACAACCAGGCAGGTAGTAGTCCACATCAACCGTCTGGTCGAGAGTCTTCACCGTATCATAGAATTCTGGAAGCTTCAACACTCCTTCTTTAGCTTTGAAAGATGTCTGAGGAACAACACCGGTCGGGTTAGAAATTGACTTGCTCTTCACGTAGACTTTTTCGAAGATCTCTTTCCGGTCATGCAGGTTAGCCAATCCGGGTATGCATCCTTCCTGCGCACATGAACCAAAAGCCACGAGTACCTTAGACTTCTTCCTAAGCAGCTTTGCCATGTGCTCTTGCTCTCCACTTCTTACCGAACCGTTGAAGAAGCAAACGTCAATGTACTTGTCCGGCATCGCTTCTACATCTTTATACTTGACGTCTATGGCTACTGGCCAGAAAACTATGTCAGCCATGTTGACAACATCAAGGATTTTCTCGTTTATGTCTAGTACCGCGATTTCGCATCCGCCGCAGCTTCCAGCCCAGTAGTAGGCCAGTTTCATTTTTTCCTTAGGCATCTATTTTAGCCTCACAAATTTGTTTAAGTATTTTTGAACTGTCAACACGAAGTTCGTTAAACGCCAATTCCTCTGGAGGAATACCCATCGCCAACCCTAGCAGCTGTGGATAATGCAGTATTGGAATGCCGTAGGTTTCATTGAACATCTTCTCGATTCGAAGCTCGTTTGTATCGTACATTATGTGACAGAATGGGCAGATAGTCACCAGAGCCTCTGCATTAACCTGCTTGACGTGGTTGAGCTTATCCCTTGCAAGCTGCAGAGCAACCTTGTCGCTGACACCGACACTCGGCGCGCCACAACATTCCGTCTCGTCCATATAATCCAGACAAGTGGCACCCGTAGCTTCAATCAGCGCCTTGAGCATCTTGGGATCTTCTGGATCATCAAACCCAATGAATTCTTTAGGTCTGAGGATGTGGCAGCCGTTGTGCTCCGCGACTTTTACCATCGTCAATGGTTTAACAATCGATTTCTTGATCTTGTCCAGTCCGACGTCTTCCATCAACACTTGCATAAAATGCTTCGCATCCACGGTTCCTTTAAACTGTAACCCGGCTTCTTTCAGGTGACAGTTTATCTCGTCGCGCAGGGCTTTGTCTTCCTTCAACATCTTGTTAACTTTCTTCAATGTCCCCGCGCAGCCTGGACACAAAGTGATAATGTTCAAACCCTTCTCTTCCGCCAAAGCCAAGTTCCGCGCTGCCAAGATAAGCATCATCTCGTGACTGACCGGGTCTAACGGAAGACCGCAACAGTTGAACTCGGGCATTTCAACAAGCTCAACGCCCAGCTTTGCGAGTATCTTTCGTGCCGAGATTTCAAACGCAGACACACGGTAAGGAATTGCGCAGCCGAGAAACATGAGAAACTTCTTTTGAGCCATTTTCAGTCACCCTTCTTCTCAAGGTGCTTTAGAAATTCAACGCCATGCAGACTCTTGCATAGACTGTCTGGATTGCCCTTCGGCAAAGCCGGCAGCCCTACGCTTTCTCTTTTCTTCAACCTTAGCTCCGGAATCCTGTAAGCGTAGCCCGATTCAAGGATGCTTGCGCATTCGTCTTTGAACACTTGAGGTATGTGTCCTTCTTCGGCTGCCAAGTTCCGTAATACGCGTATGACGCTGGCAACTTCCACGTCTTGTGGACACCTGTCGGTGCACGTGAAGCACGCTGCACACAACCACAACGTATCACTGTCCAGCACTCGATCTTTCAGTCCAAGCTGAGCCATTCGAATTATCTGTCTGGGCCTGTAGGTGTCGCTGAACCTAGCGATTGGACAGTCTGACGTGCATGTTCCGCATTGGAAACATCGCATCAGTTTCTCTCCGCCGTGCATCTTGGAAATCTTGTACTTGAAGTCAGATTTCATCTCTGATGCCTTTATCGACTTCTTTTCGGTCATTATGCTCTAGTCTCCATAATTTTCACCGGGTTCGGTCCAAGGTTCTTTATTTCTTCAACCATGTCACGGACCACTTCCGCAAACTTGTCGCCTTCGCTGGCTGAAATCCATTCTAGTCGCAGACGCTCTGGTTCGATTCCGAACTCTTTCAACGCCTTCTTGAGCAGCGTGATTCGTCGCAGTGCCTTGAAGTTTCCGCTGATGTAGTGGCAGTCCGAGGGCGGATGGCAACCCGCAACGAGCACGCCGTCTGCGCCGTCCTTGAAAGCCTCGAGGACAAAAACTGGGTCGATTCTCCCGCTGCACATGACACGTATGATTCTTATGTTAGGTGGATACTGTATTCGGCTAACTCCTGCCAAGTCTGCTCCTGCATAGCTGCACCAGTTGCATAGAAAACCGATTATCTTCGGTTCAAACCCATCCTTTTCGCTCATGCCGTGACCTCCACCAACACAGCTTTGACTTGTGCAAGTATTTCTTCAGTTGTGAAGTGCCCCATCGTGATGGCCTTGGTTGGACAAGCCGTGGCGCATGCACCGCAACCCTTGCACAGAGCTTCAATCATGTGTGCAATGGGTTTTCCTTCCTTATCCTTCATTTCAACTGCACCGTAAGGACACAGGTATTCACAGACTCTGCAACCACTACATAAATCTTCGTTCACGTTCGCGACAATTCCTTCCATTTCAAGCTTGTCTCTGGACAGTATCGTCGTCGCTCTGGCAGCTGCAGCACAAGCCTGAGCAATGCTCTCGTCAACGTATTTTGGAGAATGCGCCATTCCGCACAGGAACACGCCTTCCGTCGCAAAGTCTACAGGTCTCAGCTTCATGTGTGCTTCCAGGAAGGAGCCGTCCTTCGTCAACGGCACCTTGAGCATTTCTGCCAGGTGTTTGTTTCCTGGGTTCGGAATCGTAGCTGCACTCAAAACCAAGACGTCCGGTTCGATCTCAACTTCTTCCTTGATCACTGGCTCCCAGAAGGCAACCTTCAGCTTGCCATTCTCATTCGTAACCCGTGGTTTTCTATCATCATCATAATTGACGAAAAGAACACCTTTCATCGCAGCATCACGGTAGTAATCCTCTTTGAAACCGTATGTCCTCAAATCCTTGTAAAGAACGTAGACTTCTGTGTCAGGACTTATCTCCTTGATCTTCAGCGCGTTTTTCACTGCCTGCCCGCAGCAGATCCTAGAACAGTTAGGTCGCTCCTCGTTTCTGGCACCGACACACTGGATCATGACAACGTTTTTCGCCTTGAACTCGCCTTTGCCAAGCTTCTGTTCGAGTTCATGCTGCGTCGTGACTCTCGAATCTTTGCCATACAGGTATTCGGTAGGTTTGTATTCAATTGCGCCAGTAGCAACTATCACCACGCCGTGCTCAATTTCTTTCTCTTTGCCGTTCTGCTGCTTTATCTTCGACTTGAAGTTGCCGACAAAACCGTAAACATCAACGACTTCCGCACACGTGTAAACATGTATCTTATCATTTTCCATAACAGCCTTAACGAGAGCATCCAGCTTGTTTTTCGGGTTGTCTTCCTTCTCCAGCAGGTACTGAATAGTTCGCATGTGCCCGCCCAGTTCTTTCTCTTTCTCCACGAGGTGTGTTTCAAAACCTTGCTTCGCCAACTCCAATGCCGCTGTCATCCCAGATACGCCGCCTCCAATCACCAGGCCTACTGGTGTTACGCTTATGAGCGGTTTCTCCAAGGGTTTCAGAAGCTTGGCCTTTGCAACGATCGATCGAACGAGGTCCTTGGCCTTTTTCGTTGCTTCTTTGGGCTCATGCATGTGCACCCAACTGCACTGGTCGCGGATGTTCGTCATTTCGAACAGATATTGGTTCAGCCCAGCTTCTTGCACTGTCTCCCTGAACAATGGTTCATGAGTTCGAGGCGTACATGAAGCTACGATGACTCGGTTGAGTTTGTTCTGACTGATTTTTTCTGCGATGAGTTTCTGAGTATCCTGAGAGCATGTGTAAAGGTTCGCCTCAGCATAGACCACGTTGGGCAGAGTTTTAGCGTACTCAACTACTTCTGGGACTTTCACTACGCCGCCTATGTTGATGCCGCAGTGACAAACGAAAACGCCGATGCGTGGCTCTTCTTTACTGACGTCTCTCTGAGGCGGATATTCTTTAAGCGAAACTAACGTGCCTCTTTCGGAAGCAATTATGCTCATTGCCTTCGCAGCTGCACCGCTTGCCTGTGCAACGCTTTCAGGAATGTCTTTGGGAGCGCTGAAAGCGCCGCACGTGAATATGCCGGGGATTGATGTGTCCATAGGCGAGAAAACTTCTGTGTTGCAGAACTTGTACTTGTTGAGCTTGATCCCCAAGTTCTCAGCCAATTTTTCGACGTTTTTCGGAGGTTGCATGCCAGTCGAAAGGACAACCATGTCAAATTCTTCGGTCTTAGGATCTTCGTTCTCGACATAATGAACGTGAAGATTGGATGTCTTGGGGTCCTCGGTCACACCTGCCACTCGTGATCTGACAAAACGTACACCGTACTCATCTTCGGCACGATTCCTGTAAGCGTCAAACTCTTTTCCGTAAGAACGCATGTCCATGAAAAACATCGTGGCGTCCATCTTTGACGGAGTGTGTTCCTTGGCTATGACCGCTTCTTTCATTCCATACATGCAACAGGCGGCGGAACAGTAATTGTTTCCAAGCTGGAAATCTCTCGATCCAACACACTGAATGAATGCTATTTTCTTCGGAATCTCCCCGTCGGAAGGTCTCAGAACCAGCCCACCGTACGGTCCTGAGGCGCTCAAGATGCGTTCAAACTCGATACTGGTCACCACGTTCGCAAATCGTCCGTAACCGTACTCACTCTTGAGTCTTGCATCGAAGGATTCGAACCCTGGCGCAAGGATTATTGAACCAACTTTCAATGTTGTTTCGCTGTCTTTTTGATCGTACTTGATTGCGTTTGCCTTGCAGATCTCGAAGCACGTTCCGCATCCGATGCATTTTTCACGGTCAATCATGAACTTCAGCGGGACTGCTTGTGGATAATCAACGTAGATCGCGCTTCTCTTGCCTAATCCTTCGTTGTACATATCAACGACTTCGATCGGACATGTCTGCGCGCAGACACCGCAACCGTTGCACTTGTCTTCGATTATGTAACGGCTCTTCTTTCGAAGTTTCACTTCGAAGTTGCCAGCTTTCCCTTTCAGGCCCATGACTTCGGCGTTTGTTAAAATCGTGATGTTCGGGTGTCTTCCAGTTGCGACAAGCTTGGGTGAGAGTATGCACATTGAACAGTCGTTTGTCGGAAATGTCTTGTCAAGTTGAGCCATCACTCCGCCTATGCTGGGTCCTTGATCAATCAAGTATACTCTGAAGCCAGAGTCGGCCAGGTCGAGTGAGGCTTGTATGCCTGCTACGCCGCCACCGACTACGAGAACAGCACCGATCTTCTTTCTTGCATCTGTTTCTTCGTTCATCTATTCAACCTCTAGCGCTTTGTAAAAGGGAGTTGTCCCTTCGACATGATCCAAGGTTATCATGTTTCTTCTACGCATGGCTACGATCTCCTGGAGCACAGCTGCCGGTTTCATCTTAACAGCTTCTGCAAGAGCTTTAACTGGAAGCGGCTCGGCTTTCGTTAAAAGGTGGATCTTGTGCCGGACGAACTCGGCCCTAACAGCTTCGTCAAGCAGAGAATCAAAATCCTCCTGCGAAACTTTCTCTTCGTAAACATTACC
>Ga0315291_10006562_pt1 | contig 14441 bp, 16 predicted proteins | sample YL17G12_20_MG_FD_203070 | JGI IMG/M metagenome (GOLD analysis project Ga0315291, IMG submission 203070) | Sediment microbial communities from Yellowstone Lake, YNP, Wyoming, USA - YL17G12_20 | ecosystem: Environmental > Aquatic > Freshwater > Lake > Sediment | place: USA: Wyoming | collected...
GGGCTGAGTCAGGGCGTTGCAATCCATGACCTGTGCCAAGACCAAGGCATCCCGGTTTGGTGTGGCGGCATGTTGGAGACGGGTGTTGGCAGGGCTTCCAACCTTGCTTTAGCTTCCTTGCCCGGATTCACCTTGCCCGGGGATATCTCTGCTACCGATCGTTATTATCACGAAGATATCACCCACGAGCGTTTTGTACTCAACCCCGATAGCACCATCGATGTCCCCTCTGGGCCAGGCTTGGGGGTAAGTATTGATCCATCCGCATTGAAGAGGGCTACCCTCACCAGGATAAACCTGGCTAGTCATTGAATTTCTTTTATAAAACAGGAAACCCCGCGCAGAGCGGGGTTTTTTGGTCCTGGGAAAATTGACGCTCAGAAAAGTTGCATTATTTTTCACTCTATTCTATACTCATTTTGTATCTATTGGAGGTAGCCGATGCGGACATATGATATAACCCTCACGATTACTCCACAATCGATTGTCTGGCCTGGTGATCCACCCGTCATCATGGAACGCACCAGCAGCATTGCTTCGGGGGATAATTCGAATGTATCACACATTAAGATGAGCTGTCACACAGGCACGCATGTGGACGCTCCCGACCACTTCTTGAATAATGGCAAAACGGTGGAGGCTTTATCACTCGATTTGTTGGTCGGCAGGGCTTATGTGCTCCACCTGCCGGATGTTAATCTGATCACTGCCTCGGTCCTGATGCAGGCCGATATCCCACCCCGCACGCGCAGGTTATTATTCAAGACGCGCAATTCAGAATATTGGGAAAAGGGGAGCAGTGAATTCCATACCGATTTCGTAGGGTTAAGTGTGGATGCAGCAGAGTTATTGGTGGATCGCAACGTCAAGCTGGTGGGGATTGATTACCTCTCCATCGCACCCTATAAAATGGGGACGCCTGTTCATACCATCCTGCTGAATGCCGGGGTGGTGGTAATCGAAGGCCTGGACTTATCGCAAGTTTCACAGGGACGCTACACCCTACACTGCCTGCCCCTCAAGCTGGGGGGCGCCGATGGCGCCCCTACGCGTGCCATCCTGGTGGGGGTATAAGCCTGCTAATCTCCAGATAATTTTTATAATCTATCTTATGAGACGCCCCGGCGGGGCGTTTTTTTTGTTTTAATAGAGATACCTTTTATTGATTGGCAGAGGCGGAGCGACGCTCCGCCATTACGATGAATTGATGCGCGAAAATTCAATTACATTCAATTGAGGACAAATTTGCTACATGAGGTGGTTATACGATTCCTTCGATCCGGTGGTATCGCTCGAGAAGCAATAACTTTTCAAGCGTGAGAACTCCAGACCAATCACGATATGCAAGAATCCAATCTTTCGGATACGCATCACCCCAAGACCAGGTCGGTGTCCATGAACCGTCCTCATTCTGTGAGGAAATCTCATATTCGAGGTTGGCAGCGACAGATTCTTCGCGACCATGCATAAATGGAGATGAAGGGTCATCCACAACCTGCAGAGGGCGAAGGCCATATTCTTTCCATTGGGCTGGATCATACGAGATTGTCACGTCGATAAGTTGATTCAATTTCTGATGGATCGGTCGATCAATCTCTTCTGGCAAAGTTTTAGTTTGCTGCAGGCGAAAGCAACAAAGAAGATCATGCATTTCGATCTTCTCCAGGCCAGATAGATGGCTTATCACTTGTTTGGATACTAGTGAAAGGATATCACTTTGAGCCTCACCCAGATAATCATACAAGTAACCGAGGATCTCTGCGGTTGGATTGAGCGAGAAAGAATCGAATTCCTTCTCACGACCTGACTGGTTCCACCACGGCGCATGTGGACTTTGCTCAGCCGAGCTGGGGATGATTCGCCAAGAGCCTTTATCTTTGTCCAGAGTCTGCAGAAGGTAGGCAACGCCAGCAGAAACAAGGGATTCGTCACGCTTTGCCTGGATAGAGCGGAGAACCTGGAAAGCGATTGACGTGCAGAGAGCAGAGCTATCATTGGCTCTTAGGTCGGGTTCGAGTGCATGACCAAATCCGCCATCGGGATTCTGGTAACTTTTAAGTGTGTCAAACACGAGGATAACTGATGCTCCATCGAAAGCGTGGCGGAATCTGGCAATTTCGAGTGGACGAGCTGTCGTCTCAATGAACTGTCGCGAAGCCTCGAAGGCTGCCTTTGTTAGCATGGTTTTCGTCATTTATTTCTTCTCCTTTTTAATGATTAATTCCAGGGCACATTTGCCTGTCTCATGTGAATCCATGGATTTACTAGAATAGACTTTTATCAGAAGATTGCCAATATATTCGACCACACTTATGGAAACGGGCAACTATGTGGAAATTAGGATCACAATCGTCCTTATAAGAAAACTGTCGAGGGTTAGGTAACACGGTGAAGGAGGGTAGGAAGAGATTCATTCCTCTAGAAAATGAAGAGGAACGAACCTGATTCTATTAGATATTTTGTTTTTAATGTACAGTGTATGTTGAAATCCTTGATCCTGTTATATGTAATTACTTACCCATTGATGATTACCAATCGAAGATGCGCAGGGGAGGGATTTGAAATGGGGCATCTGGGATACCTACCCTGCGCTTCTACAGGATTTGGTAAGACTATAAGGACTATTCATTGACCTGAGCGAGGCTGACTACGGATTATTATCACAGATGTCACGGATTTATTTATCGAATAACGCATATTTCTATAATTGCATACGATATGGTGAGTAATTACTGGTATATTATAGCACAATTGTTCTATTCCACAAGGGGTTTAGGGAATATTGCGAATATTTTAAGGTTTCTAATGTTCACCATAGATAAACGGATAGATGACAGATACCGATAAAATCACTCGGCTCAGGTTACAAGGATTATAAGCCTTGCATATCTGGGTCATGGGAAAGTCAGTAACTACAGAGGTTGAATTGAATGGTAATGCTTTTTCGAATTTAAATGATACGAATCTAGATAAAACCGGGATCAACGATTTCGGCTACAAGGAAAAAAGAGCAAAGGTAATTTCCGGGATCAGCGATACCTGCGATATAAACAATATCCCATGACTTATTGCCCTTGATATCTGGGATGATTTGGAATATAGTAATTTCTGTGGTCGGAAAATCATGACAAAAATGATCAAAGGTCTGGGCTGGCTGATCAGCCTGGGATTCATAGTATTGCTGGCGGGCTGCAAGGCTAATGATGCTGCACCCGCCTCAGAAGGAGGAACGGATATGACCATCCAAATCACGAGCACTGCATTTACCGAAGGCGGAAAGATCCCCCGTATCTATACCTGCGATGACCAAAACGTTTCCCCGCCATTATCGTGGACGGGAGTCCCCACCACCACGGTGAGCCTGGCGCTTATCATGGATGACCCGGATGCGCCCTCGGGCACCTGGGTGCATTGGGTGCTCTACAACCTCGCGCCCGATATCACCAACCTGGATCAAGGGAAGACTGGACTTGGCACGGATGGAAAGAATGATTTTAATCGATTGGGGTATGGAGGTCCATGCCCCCCACGCGGTTCAACACATCGCTATTATATAAAGCTGTATGCCCTGGATAGGAACCTGGATCTAAAATCAGGCGCCACCAAGTCGCAGGTGGAGAACGCTATGCGCGGACATATCCTGGCACAGGGTCAATTGATGGGCAGGTATGGTAGGTAGAGTCAAATACGGCAGCTAAATAAAAGAAGATTACCCAAGAATGGAATCTCCCATAGTGGATATTTAATTGCTATTCACTTACGGTCAGGAACCGGGATGTTGTTCCAACCCCGGTGCCAGCAAAGAAGCTCCCCCATCCACTGTGATTACCTGTCCGCGGATCATGCTGGCAGCCGGTGAGCACAGGAATGCTACCACATTGGCAATATCCTGCGGGTTCACCAGCCTGCCCGCTGGGGTGATGGCCGTCGCCTTTTCCGCCAGATGCACGTCCGTGCGCACCATCTCAAAGTGTTGCAATGCATCCGTGAGAACCATCCCCGGTGCGACTGCATTGACCACGATATTCTTGGACGCCAGCTCTACCGCCAAATAACGCGTGATGGCTTCGATGGCAGCCTTGCTAGCTCCCACTACAACATAATCGGGTAATACCCTACCCGCTCCAGGGCTGGAGATGGTCACAATCACCCCACCCCCGCGCTTTTCCATCAGGGGTACCGCACGCTGGGCAGCGAATAGCAGCGAGCGGGCATTGATGTTCATCGTCCAATCCCAGCCCTTGGCTCTTTGCTCCATCACCGGGCGGTTGTAGCCCGAGGCAGCGTTGTGTATGAAAATGTCAAGCCCGTGGAATTCATGATCGATACTCTCAAAAAGGCGGTCAATATCCTCAAGTTCGCCCATGTTGGCTTTGACCACCAGGGCTTTGCGGCCCATCTGGCGAATGCTCTCCGCCGTCTGCTCCGCAGGCTGCCGGTTGCGGAAATAATTGACCACCACATCCGCGCCCAGGCTGGCAAAATGCTGGGCGATTGCAGCCCCAATCCCACGCCCCGACCCGCTGACGAGCACGACCTTATTCTCGAACATAACCATCGGAAGGTCGCAAATGATGGTAGCGCGAACGGATGTCAAACACTCTCAAAGCGGCTTCAACCTTTATCCCATTGTCCATTTTGCTTTGACCGATGCGTCGGTCTTCAAAATAGATCGGAATTTCTTTTATCCTGTAGCCCAATCGCTCTGCCAGGTAGCACATTTCCACTTGAAATATATAGCCATTGGATCGAATGCGCTCGAGACCAATATTCTGCAAGGCTTTAGCCTTCCAGCATTTGAACCCCGCTGTGGCATCTTTCGTCTTTGTTCCCAGGATAACCCGCACCCAGACGGAATTGGCCCACCAGCTCAGCAGGCGGCGATACCAGCTCCAGCGCTCATCCAGCCTGCCACCTTTCACGTATCGGGAACCGACAACGACATCGAAATCTGGGATCAGGTCAAGGAATTGAGGGATATAGCTGGGTGAATGAGAGAAATCGGCATCCATGTGAACGATATATTGAGCGCCATACTCGATTGCCCACTTAAACCCCTGGACGTAGGCCGAGCCCATACCCAGCTTTCCTGCCCGGTGCATGACGTGAAACTGGTCAGGGTATTGGATCACTAATTGGTCAGCCAGCTGCCCGGTACCATCGGGAGAGGCATCATCCACCACCAATATATCCAGTTCATCGATCCCCAGATCGAAGAGCGCAGAGGTGATATTTGCCAGGTTTTCAGCCTCATTATAGGTAGGGATGACAATCACTGTTTTTGGCATAAGTATATTTTACAACTTTTTTGCTTCCTGCCAGAAACTTTCCATTTCATCCATCGATAAGTCGTTGATGGTTTTACCCTGAGCACGTGCTGATTGCTCAATATGTGCGAAACGCTTGCGGAAGCGGGTGTTGGTTTCACGCAAGGCGGATTCTGCATCGATCTCGTAATGGCGTGCCAGGTTAACCACTGCGAACAGCAGGTCTCCCAGCTCATCCGAACGCGAAGCCAAGTCGTCCGCATTCAACAGCTCATGGCACTCCTCGTTGATCTTCTCCACCACACCACGCGTATCTGGCCAGTCAAAGCCCACCCGGGCAGCCCTGCGCTGAATTTCTTCAGCTTGTGAAAGGGCTGGTAAAGCTAATGCGACTCCATCCAGCAATCCCTTTACTGGACCACCGTTCTCATTGTGCTCCTCAGATCGTTCGGCTGCTTTTAGTTTCTCCCAATTCTGGAGCACGTTTTCAACCCCACTTACTTTCCAGTCTCCAAAGACGTGTGGGTGGCGGCGGATGATCTTGTCATAGATACTCTTGAATACCTGGGCGATGTTGAATTCTCCGTACTCATTGGCAATCTGTGCATGCAGGGTGATCTGCAGCAATAAGTCACCTAATTCTTTCCGCATTTCAGCCGGATCATCAGCATCTATGGCTTCCAGGGCTTCATAGGTTTCTTCCAACAAGTTGGTGCGTAGAGTCTGGTGGGTCTGCTCGCGGTCCCACGGACAACCGTTTGGGGCACGTAAATGAGCGATGATCTCCTGGAATGCTTCGAATGAGTTACCTTTTTCCAAAGGTGGCAGGTATAAACTGGTTAACAACCCGATGGATTGGCTCTGGTCGATGGCATGCAAGGGGAGCTCTTCCACCATCTCCTGAGATGTGCCAGCGCTATGCACCAGTCTGACAAGGTGTTCATCCGGATAGGATTCCATCAGGGTCAGCTTGACCTCATTGGCTATAGCTCTGGAATGGATCTGGGCGATCAGTGCAGGCGCATCGGGTGGGAAGGGTGGCACATGCGCAGTGGCGAGTTCTAACGCATCCAAGATTGTCAGGTGCGGCAACGGGTCGATGCCCAAGGCAGTAAAAGTTGGCTCGATGAAGCTCAATCCCTCGATAACCTGGACAGGGATCCCTTCCGTACGGGCTCGCCGGGCAATTTCAGGGCAGGTGGCTTCAGCCACGTATGGGTGACCTGGAACAGCATACACGACTCCCTGTGGGCGTCTACCGAGCTCAACTATCTGCTCAACAATATGCGCATAGACATCATCATAAGAAGAGTACTTCTCATAAAGATCATCAAAGGAGTGGAGTTGAAGGGAGGCGGGGAAACCAGCCACAGTAGGATGTTGTAAAGTTCGCAAGTAGATCTCGGGGGTGCTTTCCAGGATCTGCGCAGCCTCTTGGGTGAGCAGGGTAGGGTCGCCCGGTCCGAGACCGAGTAATACTATTTTTGATGCCATAGGACCTCTGGATAACATTGGCGGACCGTTTTTTCATAGTCCAATTAAAAAGTAATGCGTAAAACGCGAGCCCAGAAGCCACGTTTTTACGCATTACCGTTGGTTCAATAATTTAACGCTTAGTGTATGTAGGAGCCTTGCGGGCGCGCTTGAGGCCGGGTTTCTTGCGTTCTTTAACACGAGCATCCCGGGTCAGAAAGCCTCCCTTGCGCAAGGTGGGGCGGGCATCCGGCTTCATAATGAGCAGGGCACGTGCCAAACCCATCATGATGGCATCCGTCTGACCAGTAGTCCCACCACCATTGACCGTAGCGGTGATATCCAGGGTATTGCGGGCTTCACCGACAGCTTGCAGGGGGGCAGTGATAGTCTCAACATCACCTTTCCTGCCAAAATATTCTTCCAGGGTCTTTTGGTTGACCATGAATATTCCCGTGCCACTGGCAATCCGTACACGCGCAGTGCTTTCCTTGCGACGACCAATTCCTTCATAATACTGAGTTGTCATACTCACTCCTTAATTTCTGCTTACGCCCTAATCCACCAGCTTGGGGTTCTGCACTGCATGGGGGTGTTCGGGACCAGCATACACTTTCATCTTTTTGATCAACGAGCGTCCATACTTGTTATGCGGCAGCATTCCCCACACGGCGCTGCGGATCACGCGTTCGGGATGCTTGGCAAGCTGCTGTCGCAGGCTGATCGCCTTAATGCCACTCGGATATCCGGTGTGATGGTAATAGATTTTATCTTCCATCTTATTACCACTCGCTTTGATGTTTTCCGCATTGATCACGATGACAAAATCACCTGTCTCAACACCGGGGGTGAAATTGGGTTTATTTTTGCCAAGCAAAATGCTGGCAATCTGAGTGGCAAGACGCCCAATGTATTTATCCTTAGCGTCAACCAGGACCCACTCATTGCTTATCTCGTTCTTTTTTGGGACGTATGTCTTTTGCACGTCATCCTTCTCCAAATTTTTCGACAGAGTGTTTTCACCGTGACCAGTGCAAACTTCTGTCAACAGATTTTTGTTTTATCCCTTATCCTCGACAAAACGAAAGGTTTCAGGTGGGTAATATACTTCAGCCAGGATCAATCCCTGGGCAGGTGCCAGTCCGTGAACCAAACGGTCTAAAGGGTTTTGACTATGTTCTCCACGAGTATTGATGTCTGCACCAGTCTTTAGAGCCTGGTGTAGCTCTTCAGTGGGCAACTTGCCTTCTGCGATCATTACCTGCATAAAGACTACTCGGCGCACCATGTGATAAAGAAAGGCCTGGGCAGCAATCTCGAAGACGAGATAGGGTGCTTCCTGCTTCCAGTCTGCTTGAAGCACGAGTCGAACGGTGTTGCCTCCGGTTTGGGGTGGGGTGCCGAAGGCGCCAAAATCGTGTGTACCGATCAACGGGTAAGCCGCTTTTTGCAAGGTATTGATATCTACAGCAGGCCAAACACGCCAGGCATAAGGCTCGAGCAGTGGGTTACGCATGGACTGGCAGTAGATACGGTATAAATACTTGCGCCAGCTGGCGTCGTAACGTGGGTGAAAGGATGGACAAACCTGCTGCGCATCCCTGGCAACCACGTCAGAGGGTAGGTGCGAGTTTAGCGCAGTCAATAGATCCTGTGAACCATGCTTCCAATCCAGCTCAAACGCAATCACCTGACCGGTAGCATGCACACCTGTATCTGTCCGTCCAGCTGCCAGGATGCTTTTTCCCTGCCAATTGATCTTGCGCAAGGCATCTTCAACCACACTCTGCACACAGCGAACTTTTGCCTGCCGTTGAAAGCCCTTGAAATGCGAGCCGTCGTAGGCGAGGATAACTTGGTAACGTTCCATGGATGGCTGACGAATATTTGTCATGAGGCGAGTTAATCACATGCCTCATCTGCCATTCGGCTATTCGCCGACTACTCTTCTATCAACTCAATCAACACCATTTCCGCATTGTCACCCAGGCGAGGACCCAGCTTGTGAATTCGGGTATAGCCGCCAAGGCGTTCAGCATATCGTGGTGCAATATCATCAAACAATTTAATCACTGCTTTAGGGTTACTGAGACGGGCTGCCGCGAGCCTGCGAGCATGCACCATCTTGGCATCGCCTTCTTTGATGCCACGCTTTGCCATAGTGATCAAACGTTCTGCCTGTCCGCGCATTGCCAGGGCTTTTGCCTGGGTGGTCTCAATTCGCTCATGTTCGATCAATTGGGCAATCAAAATTCGGCGCAAACCAGCGCGGTCATCCTTTTTACGACCCAGTTTTTTCCCTGATTTTTGATGTCGCATATCCAATTACTCCGCTTCTTCTTCTTTTTGATCTCGGAGATAGCCCTTCTCACGCATCTTCTGACGCAATTCGTCCAAGCTTTTCTCGCCAAAATTCCGGATGGACATGACCGCTTCTTCACCTTTATCGAGAAGCTCCAAGACTTCTCCAACAGTGGTAATACCGGTGCGCTTGAGCGAATTGAATACCCTGACCGAGAGGTCAAGATTTTCAATGGGTGTTTCGATCATTTCACTGGTGAGATGATCTTCCTCGCTAGCCTCTTCAGTGAGTGAAGCCAGTGTTTCCTCGCTGATCCCTGCCAGATGACGCAGGTGATCGATCAGGATTTTAGCCGAGGTGCTCAAGGCATGTTCCGGAGTGGCTGTACCGTCTGTCCAGATCTCCAGGATGAGTTTATCGTAATTTGTGCTTTGCCCAACACGGGCTGAGCTAACTTCCCAATTCACCCGCCGTACGGGGCTGTAGATTGCATCAACTGGCAGCTCACCGATGGGCAGGCGACCTGTGCGATCGTCAGCAGGGGAATATCCCCGACCACGTTCCACGGTCATATCTATCTCCAGATTAGCCTTAGGATCGTCCACCGTAAACAAGTAGAGTTCAGGGTTGACGACCTCGACATCTGGGTTAGCTGAAATATCTGCAGCAGTCACTGTACCATCTCCTTGTACTGCAAGATGGAGATGAGCGGTATCCACATCCATCAAACGCATGCGCATTTGCTTAATCTGTAACATCACCCGGATGACATCTTCTCGGACGCCAGGGATCTCACTGAATTCATGCTGCACATCAGCGATGCGAATGGATGTCACTGCCACACCATCCAAGGAAGAAAGCAAGACACGCCGCAGGGCATTGCCGAGCGTAATGCCATAGCCATGTTCCAATGGACTGATGACGAACTTGCCGTAGTTGCGAGCTTCAGCTTCCCGCTCGATCTTCGGCGTTACCATGTTACTTAGTCCTAACACAGTTCACCTCTTCCCCCGCGCCTGGGATTATCTCGAGTAATACTCAACGATCAATTGTTCGCCAAGATTGGCATCAATTTCCGAACGCTCAGGCATGCGGACCACAGTCCCGGCAAGCTCTTTTAAATCGCGGCTTAGCCAATTGGGAACATTGCGGTCTTCTGCCAGGTCTGCCAGCTCTTTGAAATACGTACGCTGGCGAGAGGTGGGGCGAACGGATACGACATCACCGACAGCCACGGTCATAGAAGGTACATCCGTGCGCTGTCCGTTGACAATGAAATGTCCATGTGTGACCAGTAGGCGAGCTTTTGCCCGACTGTCTGCATAACCGAGTCTATAGATGACATTATCTAGCCGGCTCTCCAGAATTTGCAGCATGGTCAATCCTGTCAATCCACGTCGTTTGAGGGCAGTTGCATGATAGCGACGGAATTGGCGCTCTAAAACTCCATACACGCGGCGAGCCTTCTGTTTGGCACGCAGCTGACGTGCATAGTCAGATTCACGTTTGCGGCGGAATTGAGCACTCTTGCCATGTAACCCTGGGGGATAGCCACGCCGCTCGAATGCGCATTTGGGAGAATAGCACCGAGCACCCTTCAGGAATAATTTCTCACCTTCTCGCCGGCACAATTTACATACTGGCCCACGATACTTTGCCATAAATTCTTACCTCTTCCTTGTTATTTATGTTGATTAGACACGGCGCTTTTTCGGAGGCCGGCATCCGTTGTGTGGTACAGGGGTCACATCGGTGATCGAGGTCACCTTCATGCCTGAGGTTTGTACGGCACGAATGGCATTCTCGCGACCAGGGCCAGGACCTTTGACGTAAATTTCAACTTCCTGCATCCCCAAGGATTGGGCATTTTTCATTGCTACTTCAGCTGCCACGCGGGCTGCATAGGGAGTGCTCTTGCGAGAGCCTTTGAAACCGGAGGCACCCGCAGAGGCACTGGTGACGGCGTTTCCTTGAGTATCAGTAATCGTGACGATCGTATTGTTAAAAGTCGCCAGGATGTGTACCTGCCCCGAGGACAGGAGACGCTTGGTTTTACGTGTGGATTTTCGGCGTCCAGTTGTTACAGTTTGTGCCATAGTACCTCGCTATAAACTTCGTATACTCCGTAAATTTCGTAATCTCCGATTATTATTTCTTAGTAGCGCCACGCCGTCTGCCGCGACCGGCAACCGTCTTCTTGGGACCTTTGCGCGTGCGAGAGTTTGTTCGCGTACGCTGCCCTCGAACCGGTAAGTTCCGTCGGTGACGCAGACCACGATAGCTGCCAATCTCGATTAAACGTTTGATATTCATTTGAACAGAACGGCGTAAGTCGCCCTCGACTTTATAATGCTGACCGATATAATCGCGTATTAAACCAACTTCCGCATCAGTCAGATCTTTGACGCGGGTATCAGGGCTTACACCTGTGGCACTCAGGATCTCTCTCGAATGCGGAGCTCCAATGCCAAAAATATAGGTCAGTCCGACTTCAACCCGTTTATTGCGTGGTAGATCAACACCTTCGATTCTTGCCATAAGTTCTATCCTTGTCGTTGCTTATGTTTGGGATTATCGCAAATGATATATAAACGACCTTTGCGTTTAACGACCTTGCATTTCGAGCAACGCTTTCGTATTGACGATGATACTTTCATAAACCTTACTCCTAGCGACCACCAAGTGTATCCGTATAGCCAAAGACCTGATTATACTTGTCAACGCACCTACCGTCCAGTACTAATTAGGGCAGGGTTAATATGAGAGCCTCTCCTTCGGTAATTGCGACGGATTGCTCCCAATGTGCGGTGAGCGAACCATCTACTGAGACAACTGTCCACTGGTCCGGTAGGACTCTGGTTTGAGAGGTTCCGACCAGTACCATTGGCTCCAGTGCGATGGTCATGCCTTGGCGTAGGATTTGACCTCTACCAGCAATGCCATAGTTAGGCACCTGGGGGCCTTCGTGCATCTGCCGGCCAACCCCATGACCAGTGTACTCGCGGGTGACGTAAAAACCAGTGCTTTCCACAAATTCCTGGATAGCTGCTGATACATCACCAACTCGGTTATTCGCCCTCATCTTGCCTATGCCTATATAGAGTGCCTGCTCGGTGACTTCGATCAGCCGGTGGGCTAAGGGGGAAAGTTCACCTACGCCAACTGTGACGGCAGAATCTCCCACGAAACCCTCAAAGGTCGAGCCGCAATCTATCGAGACGATATCACCTACCTGCAATTTACGCTTACCAGGGATACCATGGACCAGCTGTTCATTAATACTCACACAGATGGATGCCGGGTACGGGTAGGGGCCAGGATATCCCTTGAAGGTAGGGGTGGCTCCATGCTTGCGGATCACTTCCTCCGCGGCTGCATCCAGCTCTGCGGTCGTGACCCCTGGGCGGATCAGCTGGCGCACAGCATCCAAAGCTTTAGCATTGATGCGACCTGCTTCGCGCAGTGTAGCAATCTCTTGCTCGCTTTTTATGATGATATTGCGCTCCCAGCTCATGATTTCCCGTTTCCCTGTAATGCTAAGAGCAGGTCATTGGTAACTTGATCGATAGGTTTTTTTCCGTCTACTTCGCTCAATACACCATGTTGACGGTAGTATTGGATCAATGGTTGCGTTTGTTCCATATAGACATGGATACGACGTTTTACTGTTTCGGCCTTGTCGTCTTCACGTTGATATAATTCCGATCCGTCAAAATCACAAATCCCTGGATGGAGAGGCGGATTATATTTTTCGTGAAAGACGTGACCTGACTCTCGACAGGTCCATCGTCCTGCAAGACGCTCAATAAGAACCTCTTCAGGGACGCAGATATACGGTACACTTTTGACCTGTCCATTAATTTCGGACAGCATGGTTGCCAATGCCTCTGCTTGGGCAGGTGTGCGTGGAAATCCATCCAACAAAGCACCATCAAGGCAATCAGGGCGTGACAACCTTTCCCGGATCATTGCAATTGTTACATCATCGGGTACGAGCTCACCCTTGTTGATAAACTTAGCAGCCAGTTTGCCCAGCTCGGTTTGATTCTTCAGATGTTCCCTGAAGATATCCCCTGAGGAGATATGAGGTAAGTGGAGCTTTGCAGAAATGGCTTCAGCCTGAGTACCTTTCCCCGCGCCTGGGGGACCGAGTAAGACGATGAACCTGGTCATGATGGATTACTTATCTTACGAGCAGCGAGTCGTCGTATCCATGTAGTTTTAGATCAGCATCGATGTTGAAAAATACATCCCGGACGACGCCGACAACGATCAATAAACCGGAAGAGGAAGTTAATAATAGACCTGTACTCTTACCGAATGGCACAACCAATCCCACCAGCCACGGCAGGACAGCAACAATGCCGAGGAAAACAGCACCGGGCAAGGTGATCCGACGCAACACCCGGGTCAGGTATTTTTGTGTGGGGTTACCCCGTGAGACGCCCGGGATTTGGGCACCGACTTTCTTCAAGTTTTCGCCGTAGTTTTGTTGTGCAAACAGGACGTCCGTATAGAAGAAGGAGAAAAAGACCACCATAAAGAAGTACATGATCCAATAGGTATTCCCGGTTCCACCAAACAGGTTGACTACACCGGAAGCAAAGTTAGCAATGGTCGCATTCTTCGCTTGGGTAAAGAAGCTTGCGATGATGGATGGGAAGGTAAGTAACGATTGGGCAAAGATGATAGGAATCATGCCTGCCATATTGACCATCAATGGCAAAGTGCCTTTGACGGGCATGGACATGCGACTGCCTACCCGGCGCCCAGGATACATGACCGGGACATTGCGACGTCCTTGCTGAACGACGACGATGGCAAAAATAGTAATCAAGCTAAGCAGCAACATGAAGATCAAGCCAATCCAGCGGGTGGTCGCATCGGCAATAATACCTTGGATTGTGGCTGGGATGCGTGCGACGATGCCGGCAAAAATGATCAGCGACAATCCTTGATTACGCAATCCATATTCAGAGATCAGCTCACCCAGCCAAATACCAAACATTGTCCCAGCTGTCATGCTAACGATGATCGTCAGTGATGGCAAGAAATAATTGAATCCAAAATTTTGAATGACCGGGGCTAAGCCAATGCGGGTGGCTGAGTTGTTAAATATATTGACTTGCCCAATGGCTTGTAAGGCTGCCATGGGTACTGCCAGATAATAAGTCCACTTTTCCTGCCACTTTTGACCTTCACGAGGATCCTCTTCCATCTTCTTCTGCAAGGAGGGTATGATGGGTGTTAGAAGCTGCAGGATGATCTGGGCCGTAATGTAAGGATACACACCCATTGCCAGCACGGAGAAGCGGGAAACCGTACCACCAGATAGCAAGTCCAGGATATTGATTAGATTACCCGTCGCTCCACCTGCGCTCAAGATCTGAGCCATTACA
>Ga0315291_10006563_pt1 | contig 14440 bp, 10 predicted proteins | sample YL17G12_20_MG_FD_203070 | JGI IMG/M metagenome (GOLD analysis project Ga0315291, IMG submission 203070) | Sediment microbial communities from Yellowstone Lake, YNP, Wyoming, USA - YL17G12_20 | ecosystem: Environmental > Aquatic > Freshwater > Lake > Sediment | place: USA: Wyoming | collected...
GGGTTGGAGGTGTCCTGTCCGCGGCCACGCCGAGCGCTCACCCCCCTCCTCCCCTCCTCCGTGCACAGCGTCGACCTGCCCGCCGACCCCGCCGACCCCCTGGACGCCACGTTCACCTACTCGGTGGCGTGGTCGGCGTCGGACGTGCCCTTCGCCAAGCGGATGGACCGGTACCGCGCCGACGCGGCCGCGCCGCGCCACCTCGAAGTCCACTGGTTTGCCGTCGCCAATTCGGGGGTGACGGTGCTGCTGCTGACGGGTTTTTTGGCCACGATTCTCGTCCGCGTGCTCAAATCGGACGTCGCGCGGTACGCGGCGGGCGCCGACGCCGGCGACGGCTACGGCGCCTACGCGTCCGCCGCGGGCGACGACGACGACGAGTGCGGCTGGAAGTATGTGCACGGCGACGTGTTCCGGTTTCCGCCAGGTGCGTGGAGAGGGAGGGTGGGAGAGTGGCGGGACGGGGTGACGCTCCGCGCGTCGACCCCCGTCCTTCCCCAGCCAAAAACCTGTTTTGCGCCCTGATCGGCACCGGCGCCCAGCTCGTCACCATCGCGGCGTCCGTCTTCGCCCTGGCCGCCGCCGGCGCGTTCGCGCCCGTAGCGCGCGGCGTGGTCCAGGCCGCGCTCATCGGCCTGCACGCCGCGACCGCGCCCGTCGCGGGGGCTGTCGCCGGTTCGTATTACAGGCAAATGGGCGGCGTGCACTGGGTGCGCAACGTGCTGCTCACGGCGGGCGTGGCGGCGGTGCCTCTCGGGTCCGCGTTCTGTGTCGCCAACTCCGTCGCCGCCGCGCACGGCTCCACCCAGGCCCTGCCCGCGGGCACCATTGTGGCCATCGCGGCCATCTGGGGCGCGGTCACGCTGCCGCTCACGGTGGTCGGGGGGGTTGTCGGCAAGAACAGGCGGTGAGAGGACGGGGGAGGCGGGGTGGGTCGCCGGCGCGCCCGCCCTCGGCCCTTCACCCACCACCCATCCCCCCCTCCCACCAGCTCCCCCTTCCAAGCCCCCGTGCGCACCGCCAAGTTCGCGCGCGAGGTCCCCCCCCTGCCCTGGTGGCGCGCGGCGCTCCCCCAGGCCGCCGCCGCCGGCTTCCTCCCCTTTTCGGCCATCTACATCGAGCTCTACTACATATTTTTGAGCGTGTGGGGGCACAAAGTGCGGGAGCGGGAGAGGGGTGGGAGAGGGTTTGACGTGCGCGCCGGCGGCGCGCCCACCCCCCCCCCTCTCTGCGCCTCCTCCCCAGACCTACACCATCTACTCCATCCTGGCCATCGTGTTTGCCATCCTGCTCATCGTCACCGCCTTTGTCGGCGTGGCGCTGACCTACTTCCAGCTGGTGAGGGAGGGCGCGAGAGGGGGGGGGGGGGGGGGTCGACTCGCGCGCTGGGGGGGCGGGGGGGCCCCCCCCGCCCGGGGGGGGGGGGGGGCGGGCGGGGGGGGGGGGGGGGGGGGGGGTCGATTCTCGCCGTTTTGGGGGCCCGCGCCCACCCCTGCCCCCCCCTCCCGCAGGCCGCGGAAGACCACGCGTGGTGGTGGCGGGCGTGGACCAACGGCGCGTCGACGGGCGCGTACGTCGCGGCGTACGCCGCCTACCACTACGCGGCCCAGACCGACATGTCGGGCTGGCTCGCCGCCACGCACTACGCGTCCTACACCGCGGTCGCGTGCGCCGCCCTGGCGGCCATGCTCGGGTTTGTGGGGTGGCGGTCGTCGCTCGCGTTTGTGCGCGCGATCTACAAAGCGATCAAGTGCGAGTAGGGGGGAGGGTGGAGGGGGGTGTGGGGGCGCGTGGTTGCGGCGCGCGGTCTCGCGCGTGTGACTCTTGGGGCGGGCGCCGGCGGGGCGGGTGCGGCGCGCGCCGCGCGCGCTCGGTCGCTCACACAACCCCGCCTCCCGCCCCCGCGCGCGGGCCGCGCACCCCCCCTCTCACGCGGCCATGGGCGGCCCCCACCCCCCCCCGCGGCTGGCCGCCACGCTCGAGTGGCGCGCCGCGGCGCAGCTCGACCGCGGCGACGCGGGCGCCGCCGCGGCGGCGGCCGCCGCCGCCCTGCTCCTGGCCGCCCTGGGGCGACCCCTGCTCGCGCTGGCAGCGGCGGCGGAGGGCGCGTTCTACGTCTACCAGTCGTGGAGGTGAGGAGGGGGCGGGGCGGCTTGCGACCCCCGCCATGGGTGGGGGCTGTGGCGCTCGCGGTGCCCCTCGCGCCCGCCAATCGCGGGCCGCCGCCCGTCGGACCGACCGCCGGCAGCGGCCGCGGGCGGCGCGGGCGGGTTGGGGGCGCGCGGCGGGCGGCGCGGCGCGCGGCGCATGGCCCCCCCTGCCTGCGGGCGGGGCCCCGCGCTGCGAGGCGCCCCGCGTGCCCCAGGGCGCGCCACCGTTGCTTAGCCGTCCGACTAGGGGGGTGCAGGGGTCGGCCGGCGCCGGGGCAGGCGCCGCACCCCACGGCCCCGCGTGCCTCGCCCGCCGCCCACGCCACCCCCCCTTTCCCCTCCCCCTCCCCAGGTACCACCTCATCCACCTGGACCCCGTCCGGGACGCCGCCGTCGAGCCCGATAGAGCGGCGTTGATCCAGCAGGTGCGGGAGGAGAGGGAGAAACGAGGGATGGCGCGGCGCGCACGCGCGCGGGGGTCGCAAGCCGCCACGCCGCGCGCGCACCGACCCACGCCCACCCACCCCACCCCACCCCTCCAGCGCCTGCTCGACCTGTCGGACCACATCTCCATCGAAGAGTTTTTCGAGGGCTGGTTCCACGGGGCGCCCATTGCGACGATCAAACGCGACAACGTCGAAGAATTCATCGCCTACGGCTTCCACTGCGCCCGCCTCGCCGACCTGACGGACGAAGAACGGTGCGGCGTCACCACCTACGTCGCCCGCGTCGAAGCCAAGTACGGGCAGCGCTTCGGCCCTGGGCGCAACCCGGACGTGCGCTTCATGGCGCACCTGTGGGAACCCCTGCGCGTCCTGCACAAGCCCCTCGCCCTGCACGCGCTCGCGGAAGTCATGCGCCTGGCCACCGACGGCGCGCTGTGGGCGGCGGGCTTCGAGTCAGGCGTGACGGCGTGCGGGTTTCGGTACTGGATTAAAAAAGGGGCCACGGCCTCTTCCGACCACCCTCCTTCCCGCCCCGCGTCCGCCCCCGCGTTTGCGCTGTCGACCCTGGGCGGGCTCGCGCGGCGGCGGGCCGCGCTGCGGTCGTGCGACAGCGCGTCGTCGCTCGACGCGGCGGCGACCGGCGGGGCCCCCTCGACAGACCCCGACTCGGCCCCGATCCTTTTTGTGCACGGCGTCGGCCTGGGCCTCACGCCCTACCTACCCCTCATCCTGGAGCTGTCGCGGCTGCTGCCGGGGCGGCCGGTGGTGCTGCTCGAAGCGCGGCACGTGTCCGTCGGCCTCGCCGCGCGCGCCGCGTCGACCGACCAGGTCGCCGACGCGGCGCGCGCGGTGCTGGCGAGCCACGGGTGGGCGTCGGCCGCGTGCGTGGGGCACAGCTACGGCACGTTTGTCCTGTCGCGCCTCGCGCAGGCGCACCCGGCCACCGTGCAGTCGCTCGTCCTGCTCGACCCCGTCTGCATGCTCACCATCTACCCGCAGCTCCTGCAAAACTTTGTGTACAAGCCGCCCACGATGGCGGCCGGCACGAGGGCCGCGCTCGCGGCGGTCGACTCGGCGCGCTTTCTCTTTTCGCGCGACCTCGTCGTCGCGGAAGCCTTTTGCCGCCGCTTTGCCTGGCATCGCGAGTGCTTGTGGCCGCAAGACTCGCCGGATGGGGGCAGGACGCTGCTGGCGCTGGCGGCGGCTGACGACCTCGTCCCCTCCGCGCTCGTGCGCCGCGTGCTCGCCGCGTCCCGCCCCGACGTGCGCGTGGCCCACCACCCGACCGCCGGGCACGGCGGCATCCTGCTGCACCACAGGTGGCGGAAAGAGGTGCTGGCGGCGGCGGCCGACGTCATTCGTACGGGCGCGGCGCACGACCGCCGCGTGATGGCCACCGCGGCCGCCGCGCGCGGCGTCGTCGTCGCCGGCAAGTACGGCTCTGTCATCGGGGCGCAGCCGTCGCCGCGGGCCGACGTGACGGCGGCGGCGGCATGAGAAGTGGGACGAGAGGTGGCGCGCGCCGCCGCCTGGACCCCCACACGTCCCCCACACCACCACCATTTCCTGCGGGCGCGCATTCCCCTCTTGGACTGCGCGCGCCGCCCACCGCTCCCTGTGATTTTGCGGCCTCCCGCGCAGCGGCGTTTGCGCGGGGGCCGGCCGCCCCCCCCGTTGTTCCCCCGGTTTCCGTTTCCCGCGCGCGTTCGTTCCGGGCCCGCCTCCAGTCGCTGCGCCTGTAGGGCTCTCGCTTCCTCTCTTTGGCGGTGGTGGTTGGGGAGGGAGGGAGAGAGGGAAAGAGGGTCGGGCTTGCCCGCGCCACCAGTCTCCCTCCCTGTCTCTCCTCCCTCTTGGACCGCGCCCTCGCCCTCGCTACAGTGCTGCCAACAGAACAAAACGGTGCCCCTCGTCCATTCACGCCTTGGCGGCCGGCGCGCCGCCCCCTCCCCCGAGCCCCAGCGCGGCCTTCGCGCCACCAACCCAGTCGTCCGACGAGGACACCCACGCCAAGAAGACGGCGTCCAGCAGGCAGGCCGCGTTGACGGCCAGGAGCTGGTGGCGCGGCGGGACGCGCCAGAAGTTAGCCGCCTGAAACGCGGGCCAGAACGCGAGCTCGGCGGCGTAGGTGGGGCCGAAATCCGAGGCCAGTTTCGCGCGCACGTCGGCGAACGTCCCGCCCTCGGCGAGGACGACGGCGGCGAAGTAGCCGGCGACGTGGACGGGCCCGAAGCAGACCTCGTCCAACCCCACTTTGGCGGCCACGAACGCGGCCGTGCCGCGCGCGAGGCGGGCGGCGACGAACGCGTCCAGCCAGCGGTACCAGGCGTGGCCGAGGGGGCCTGGAGGGGGGGAGGGTGACGTGGGGCGCGCGGTGGGGGCGCTCGCGCGGTCCGCCCTCCCCTCCCGCCCCTCCCCCCCTCACCAACCACCACCGCCCCGTACAGCGCGCTGGCGGCCACGTGCCGCCCCGAGATGGTGGGGAGGCCGGCCGCGGTGCGGCGGGAGCGGTCGAGGCGCTGCGAGACCAGGTCGCCCGCGGTCCTGGTCGAGGGGCGGCGGTTGGGGGTGGGCCGGCGCGGGCGCCCAGCCGTCGCCGCAGCGACTGTTCCACCGCGTCCCTGCGCCCGCGCGGCGGGGCGCGCGGGGCCGGGATCGGGCACCGCTGCGCGCGCCGCACGCCCGCGCCGGCCGGCCTCGCCCGCCGCCCGCCGCCCGCCGCCCCACCCCCCATTCGACTCACCACAGCGCCGTGCTTGTCGCCACCTGCACCGCGAGGGGGCGCCGCGCCAGCGCCGACTCGTACGCCTTCCACGCGCCGCGCAGGGGGCCGACGCGCCAGGCGGGCATGGCAAGGTGGCGCCGGGGCGCGGGGCGGCCGGCGTGGGGGCCGCCGGGGGGCGGGAGAGGATGTGGATGCTGGCGCCGGCGGCGAGCCATCAGATTGCCGCAGACGGCCGCCTCCTCCCGGGATCCCGCCATGGCGGCCGCCACCTCGTTCTCCTACCCGCGCCCGCGCGCCGCGGGCGCGCCGCGCGACGTCGAGGCCGAGGTGGAAGATTTGTGCGAAGCCCTGAGCGTGCCCCAGCTGCGCGAGGTAGGAGGAGGGAGGGAAGCGGGATCGGCGGATGTGGGATTGGCGGGCGAGCGTGCAGGTCGCGCCCGCCGCGCCCGGCCGCACGATCGGCGCGCAATCGCCCGCCTCCCTCGACCCCCTCCCTCTCCCCTCTTCATCCCCAGCTGCAAGCGTCTGCCGCCGACGACGCGGCCGCCGGCGCGGCCGGCTTGCGGGCCCTCGTCGGCGGCGCGTACCGTGACGTGCTCGCGTCGGCCGACGCGGTCGCCGGCATGGCCTCCTCCGCGGCCCGCGTTGTGTCGCTCGTGGCCGACATCGAAGCCGGGGCGCGCGCCCTGGCCGGGGACGCGGCGGCGGGCGCGGCCGGGTCGAAGGCCGCGGCCGCGGCCGCCGCCGCGGCGGGCCCGCCGCCCCACCTGCACGCCCTGGGCGCGCGCGTGCGCTACCTGGTGGACGCGCCCGACGGCGCGGCGGCGGTGGCGGGGGCGGACGCGGCCGCGGCGCGGCTCGCGAGGGCTGGCGAGGTTCACCGCGTGTTGCTCTCGAGGGCGGGCCCCGCCGTCGCCTCCCGCTTCCCGCTCCTCGCCCGCGCCTGGCCCGGCGCCGCCGCCGCGCGCGACGCCGTGCTGGCGGGCGCGGTGGCGGACTTGGCCGGGGGCGGCCGGCGGCCGGCCGCGCGCGCGGCGCGCGCGCTCGCCGCGGGCGCCCTGCTGGCGGGGTGGGACGGCGCGACCGCGGCCGACGCGTATGTCAAGGGGCGGTTGAGCGCGTTGGAGGCCGACCTGGGGGCGGCGGCAAAGGCCGACGCGGACGCCGTCGCCGTTTCGCTCGCCGAGGCCGTCCTAGACGCCGCGGCTGGCGCCATGGCCCTTTTTGGCGGCCACGGCGCAACATCACACACCGGCCTGCAAGCCGCGATCCTGGCCGCGGGCGCGGGCGGCGAGCTCGACCTGCCGCCGCTCGAGGCGGCCGACGCGCCGCCTCCGCCGCGCCTCTCGGCCGCGGGCGACTGCTCCTGCGACGAGGAGGCCGCTTTTGTGTCGCTGCGGGACGCGGCCGCGTCCCGGTGCGGGGCGCTGCCCGCGGCGGCGCTCGCAGGGGTGCTTGAACGGCTCGCGGCGGGCGCGGCGGCGGCCGCCGCGTCCGCCGGCGCACGCGCCCTGGCCGGAGCGACCGACGCATCCCAATTGAGGGATGCGGCTCGCGCCGCGCGCGGCGCCGCGGCCGCGTGGGCGCCGCCCCCGGCCGACGCTGCCGTCGACGCCGCCCCTGCGGGCCCTGCGACGCCGCCCCGCCCCGGCGCCTCGCCGCCCGACGCCGCCGCCGACCCGGCCGCCGTCGCCGCCGCTGCGGCCGCCGTCGGCGCGGCCGCAGGGGCGCGGGCCGGGGCGCTGCTCGACTCTGCGTTTTGCGCCGTCGCCGCCGCGGTCGCTGCCGGCCTGACGGCCGCCGCCGATGCGGCCGCCGCCCGCCCGACCCCCGAGCCCGCGGGCGAGTACTCGGGCCCACCCGGGGGCGGCCCCTGGCGGGACGACGCCGAGGCGGCGGCTGCGGCCGTGACCGCCGACGCCGACGCCGCGCTCGACGCGGCGGCCGACCTGGCCGCCGCCGCCGGCGGCGGCGGCCGCACCGCGCCCGGGGGCGGCCCCTGGGCCGCGTCTGCGCGCGATGCCGCAGCCGCGGCGGAGCGGGCGGCGGCCGCGGGGGCAGGGCGCGCGGCGGGCGACGCGTCGGCCGCGCTGCGCGCCGCGCTCGGGCCGGCGGTGGCGACCGCGGGCGACGCCGAGCGATCGCTGCTGGTGGCCGCCCTCGCCTCGTCCCTGGCCGACCGCGGCGGCCCTTTGGCCGCCGCGCTGGGGCCGCGCGCGCGGTGGCCGGCCGCGGCGCGCGCGGCGGCTGCGCCAGGCCGCCGCGACGCCGCCACCGACCCCGCACTGGCCGCCCTGGACGATGTCGCGTCTTTGGCTGCGTCCCGGTGGGCGACGTGGGCCGCGGCCGCGCTGGCCGGCGACGCCGCGGCGCGGTGGGCGGCCGACGCGGCGCTCGCCGCCCGCCGCCCGCGCGCCCCCACCCTCGCCACCCTGGCCGGCGGCGTCGCGCACGCCCTGCCTTCGTCGCCCTCGCCCGCCGCCGCGCTGCTCCTCATCGGCGCCGGCCGCGAGGTCGCTCGCGCGGGCGGCCCGCGCGCGCCGCCGCGCGCGGCGCCCGCGCTCGCCGCCGCACTCGCCGCCGGCGCGGGCGACGCGCTGGCCAGAGTTGTGGCAAAGCGCGCAAGCGCGGGGTTACTCTCCGACGCGGGGCGGCTGCAGCTGCTGCTGGACGCGCGCGCGCTGGCGCGCGGGCTATCGCGAGGGAGGGTGGGTGGCGGTGGCTCCCTTTTGACCGCCGCGGAAGCCTCCATCTCCGCCGGCCTCGACCCTGTCGACTGGGCGTCGTTTGAGCCGCACCTGTGGGCGGCGGAAGCCGCGTCCGCGGCGCGCGGCGCTGTGCTGCTCGGGGCGCTCGCGGGGGGAGGCGTGCCGCTGCGCGGCCCAACCGCCCCTCTCCCAACCCCGTCGGCCGAGGCCAACACGCTCGTGCCGGGCGGCCCGCCGTGTGCGCGCTTTGCCTCGCTGCCGGTGCCGGCGGCGCCTGGCGGCGCGGGGAGGGCGCGCCGCGCCGCGCGCACCCCTGCCGCCACCCCGACCCCGCCCGCCGCCCTCGTCGCCGGCGGCGCGCCCTCGTTTTCGTTTGCCGACGTGGGCACCGCCGCCCTGCGCGCGCGGCTGGCCGACGGCGTCCCCAACGCCGACGCCGACGCCGACGCCGATGCCGCCGCGCGCGCCGGGGCGCGCGCAGGGGCCGGCGCTCAAGGCTGGGCCGCGCTCGGTGCCCTCGGCGACCGCGCGGCGGAAGCGGCGGCCGCGGCGTCACTCTCCCTGGGCGACCTCGGCGTGGGCGGCGTCGGCGGGCTGCTGAATTCCTTGCGCGGGTTTGGCGGGTGAGGGAGAATGAGAGGAGGGGTCTCTAGTGATGCATGTGGTGTTGTACACGCGCGCGCGGGGGCGCGGAATGGGGGACGGACAAATGTAGGAAGGGGCAACAGGAAAGCAACCGCATGAGAAGGCGTGCGCTAAGCAACGGGCCGCCCGTCAAAACAGGCCGCCGCCGTCGTCGAACGAGTCGCGCCCCCAGGGCGGGCCGGAGGCGCCTCCATACTCGTCGTCGTCGCTGTCGGCCGACGCGCGCGCCTCTTCGAAATCTTCCGACTCGGAGAAGGGCGACACCTGCTCCTCGTACCGGAACAGGGATTTCAGGTCGGCCATGGTGATGCCCTCGAGGCCGGGAACCACGAGGTCGGCCGCCGCGAGTTCGTAGCGCGGCGCCGCGCCGCCTGCGACCGCGACGCACGCCATGCCGGCCTCCCGCGCCGCCTCCACCGCCGAATTAGACGCCCCGATGAGCACGCATCGCGTCGGCGGCCGGCCCAGGGCGGCGGCGGCCAGGAGGTAGGCCTCGGGGTCGGGGCGCCCGCGCGCGACGTCGTCGGCGGTGATGATGGCGGCGAGGGAGGGGGCCAATCCTTCCGCTTTCAAGGTCGGCAGCACGCGCTCGGCCGACGCGGCGGTGGCGAGGGCGACGGGGACGTCGTGAGACGCCAGCGTGTGCAGAAACCTCGCTGCGCCCGCCGACGCGCGCGGCGCCGCGCGCGCCGCCTCGAGCCCGGCCAACGCCGCCGATTTCGCGGCCGCCAGCCTGCGCACCTCGGCCGGCGCCCGCGCCCAGCACAGCGCTTCCGCCACGGCCTGGCCGTCCTTCATGCCGTCGGCGCGGCGCAGCGCCCAGCGCGGGGGGGGGGGGCGGCCTTCAGCTGCCGCCACCGTCACCCACGCGGCGTCGTGCAGGGCGGACACGTCGGGCACGACGACGCCCTCGTACTCGAGGATGACCTGGAGAGGAGGAGGGAGGGAGGAGTCGGCAAACGCGGCGCTGTCCGTCGCGCGCGCCACGCGCGCGTGCGGCCCCTCCCGGCGCGCCATGCGACCCCCGTGCCGGCCTCCCACCGTCCCAGGCCTCCCTTCATAACTCACCCCCATCCACCCTGTCGACATGCGCTCGAAGCGGGCCAGCGGGTTGGCGAGCCGCGGGTCGTCGGCCGCGTTTTCCACGTTGCGCGGCAGCTCCAGCGCCAACTCCACCGCGGGCGCGGTTTTGGACACGGCAGGCACGTTTTCGGTCTCGGTGTCGGCGTAAGCAGCCGGTGGGGGGGGGGGGCGGGCGCGGCGCATGCGCGCAGCGCGCCGGGGGGGGCGCGGTGGGGCGGTAGCGCCGACCATGGCGGGCCGGTGTGCTCCAGGTCGCCGCTGCAGGGCGGCAGAGGGCCGCATGGCGCCTGACCGGCCGCGGGCGACGCGGGGCAAACGCGGCGCGGCGCGCGCCGGGCCCGCGCGCGGCCGAGGGGCGAGGCTGGGGTGTGCCGCCGCGCGGGGGGGGCGCGGGCGGGGGGCGCGGGCGCGCGTGCCGCCTGGGCGAGTCGAGAGGAGTGTGAAGGGAGGGTCGGGCGGTTGATTTCTTTTTGGGGGGTGTGCAGCCACGCACAACCTGGTTCGACCGCCTGGAGGCCGCAACCGCGTCACGCGGCTCGTTGTTGGGCGCAGGCGGGCGCTGGCAGGGCGCGGGCGCGGTGGCGCGCGTCTGCCGGCTGTCCGCCCCCGCCCGCTTTCTCCTCCCTCCTCTCTCCCTCTTCACTCTTCGGCGTCCGCCGCCCCACGCTCCGCGTGCGCCGCGTCCAGCGCCCTCCACGACGCGCAGCGCGCCACGCCGCGCCAGCCGCGGGCGAGCGGGCCGACCACGGTCGCGGCGGCGACCGCGCACGCGGCCGCGGGGTCGGCGCCGTCGGCCGCCACGCGGCGGCGCACGCGGCGAGGGGCAGCGTTTTGGGGGGCGCCGCCGGCGGCCGCGCCGCGCGTGGCACCGCCGACCTTCGACGCAAGGTCGTCCTCGCTGTCCCCCCCCTCGCACGCTGCGCCCTCGGCGCCGCCCGCGGACGTGGGCGAGGTGGCCAGGCGGCGTTTGGTCGGCTCCGGGGGCGCCAAGACCGACGCCTCGGACGCGGTCGGCGCGGCGCCGCCCCCGCCGCCGCGGTGGGCGTCGCTCGCCGCGGTGAACGCCGGAGCGGCCGCGCTGGCGCCGCCGGCGACGAGCAGGGTGGTCGAGTGCGCGGGCGCGGGGGCGCGCGCACGGGCGCGTCGGAAGGGGGCGGGCAGCGCGACCGACGCGGGCGACGCGGGCGACGCGCCCGCCGCGGCCTCGGGCGGCCTTCGCTGCGCCCGCTTTGCCGCCACTTCGTCGGCGCCGGTGGAAGACGGAGGGGTAGCGACGCGAGGCATCGTTGGCAGGGGTCCGAGGTGTGCGCGCGAGAAAGAGCGCGGCCGACAGGCAGCGCGCCGCCCGCCTCCTCTTCGCCACACACACAACGCCGCTCGCGCGGTTCTGTTGCGTCCAGCCTCCACCGCCCGGCGCCCCCGCCCGCCATGGCGCGCCACCCCGCCACGCCGCGCGCGGCGCGCATGCCGCGTGGGCACTGTGCGGCCCTTCTGGCGGTCGCGCTTTGTGCCCAGGTGTGTTGCTCGGGTTGACCGCATGCTTGGGCATTTGGGTTAGGAGTCCGAGGCTGAGCTCGAGGCGTGCGCCAGCCCGACATGCGACTCCCCTTTTTTCTCGCAGCTCGCGGCCGCCGCCCCGGGCCTCTCCCCCCCCGGCGCCTCCCAGTCCTACACGCCAGACTCCGCCCTGTGCACGTCCGCGTCCGGCACCGGCGGCGTCCTCGCAGAGTGCGACCCGCCCGCGGCCGACCTGCCGCGCGCCGCGTTTGCGGCGGGCGCGTTTGACGGCGGCGCGCCCGACGGGGCGGAGACCAATGCCAATGTGCCGGTGTCGAATGCGGCGGGCGTCGACCCCTGCCCGGACGTGGCGCTGACGGGCAGGGAAGGGGCGGGGACGGTCGAAGCGCAGGTCAGAAAGGGGAGAGGAAGGGACGCTGCACTGCCGTGCCCTCCTTCACGCGCTCACCTCCACCCACCCCATCTCCCTAGATCGGGGCCTGCATCAACGCGGTGCGCGCCAACCCCAAGGCCTTCTCCTACCCGTGCTACACCTCCACCTGGCTCCCCCAGGCCGCGGCGACCAACCGGCGCCCCCTGGTCATCGCGGGCACGACGCCCGCGGGGCAATTAGCCGCCGCGGCGAGGGCGCACAGCGGCGACATGGCCTCTAAGAATTATTTCTCGCACACCTCCGCCTCTGGCAGCTCCCCGTTTCAACGCATCGCGGCCGCCGGCTTTGTGGGCTCCCCCCAAGCCGAAAACATTGCGGCGGGATACGGCAGCGTGCGCAAGCTCGTGGTCGGGGGGTGGATGTGCTCGTCCGGCCACCGCGCCAACCTCCTCTCCTGCAAGACCAACACGGTCGGCGCGGGGTACGGGTACTCGGCCGCGTCGAAGTACAAGTGAGAGAGAGAGAGGAGAGGGTGGAAGAAGAGTGGGCTGCAGCCGCGCCGGGCGACCGCGCCGACCACGGTCCTTCTTCCGCCCCTCCTCCCTTCTTCGCAGGCACTACTACACGACCGACCACGGTTGCAACGCCTTCAACACGTGCAACACGTGCTATTGAGGGAGAGGGTGGCGGAAGTTGGAAGATGTCTGCGAACGATGTCGTGCTGCTCGTGGACGCGGTGTACACGCCCAAGTAGTGATGAGGCGGGAGGGAAGGGGGTGGCGTGTCGGGGCGGCGGCGGCGCGCGCGACTGTAAAGACGGCACCGCCGGAAGTGGGAGAGCCTCCACGCCCTGCTCCACACAAGCGCGCGCGCGATGCATCACTCCACGCCACACACACCCCTACCACCCAACCCTCACGCCGCGCGCAGCACGGCGGCCAGCAGGTCGGCGAGCCCGCCCGCGAGCGGCGGCGCGTCGGCCGCCACCGTCACCTGCAGCCGCCGCCGCGCGCTGGTGGCGTCCACCTCGACCCGCACCATGACGGGCACCAACGACGGCGGCGCGTTGGCGCCGGCGGGGGACGCGGGCGGGACAAACGCAAACGAGCCAGCGGCGACCGCGTTGGCGGCGTCGGGGTCGAGCCCGGGCTGGACGCCCAGGCCGAACGCAGTGAGGGCGGCGTCGACGGCGGGCGATGAAAGGGGCGCCGCGCGCTCGACGCGCACCGACGCGCGTGCGGGCGCGGCGGGGATCGCGCGCCAGCGCGCGAAAAAGGCGTCGCGCGGCACGGCGGCCGCCGGCGGCGCCAGAAACTTGCACGGCGCGCACGGAACCGGGAGGGGCAGGGCGAGGGGGCGGCCGTCGAGGGCGAGGCGCAGCGTCGCTGTCGGCGGCGACGCAAACGGGCCCGTCGCGCGCACCGCCACCTCGACACGCACCTGCTGCCCGCCCGCCACGGTCGCCGGCGGCGGGGTGGTCAGCTGCAGGGCGAGGCCGGGCGTGGCGGGGAGGTCGAGGGCGAGGGCGGTGAGGGCCGCCGCGCCCTTGTTGCCAAGAAAGAGGGTGACCGTCCCCGACCCCGCGCCGCGCGCCCACGCGCAACGGGCGCCGACTTGCAGAGAGGAGTCTTCGTAGACGACGCCGGCGTCAGCGGTGGCCAGTTTGAGGGCCCAGGCGGCGGGGTCGCCAAGCGGCTTTGGGGGAGGCAGCGGGGCGGCGGCCACCGGCGGCGCGGGCGCCAGCGCGGCGGGCGCCGGCGGGGAAGGGACTGGCGCGGCATCCGCAAAAGGGTCGAGAGCGGCGGCAGCCGCGGCCGGGGCAGCCGCCGCCGCGGGCGCCGCCGCGACCGCGACCGGCACCGAGAGCGACAGCAGGTCCTCCAGCGGGTCGACCGCCCGCGGCGCCACCCCGGCGGCCGGCGCGGCATCCAGGCCGTCGGACCCGGTGGGCAGCAAGCCGCCGGACGAGGGCGCGGCGGCGCCGTCGCCACCCGCGTCCTCTGCCCACGCCGGCGCGGCGCCCGCCTCGTCCCCCCCCCCATCCCCCGCCGCCACCCGGCGCAGCAGGGCCGACCGCTTGTGCTCCCATGGCGGCAGAGGGGCCACACCCGCGGCCGCGGCGGCGGGGCGGGTGGCCAGGGCGGCGCACTCGACCGCGCGTTGTTGGAGGTCCGGGTCGGCCGCGCCGCCGTAGCGTGAGAAGGCGTCGTCCGCGACGGACGAGACGCTGGCGTCCCCGGGCGCCGCCAGGCGCAGCTTGAGCAACGCCGAGACGATGACGCCGCGCGCGGCACCGCCCGCGGCGGGCAGCCGCGCCGCGAGCGCGGCCGCGGCCTCGCCCAGCGGCAGGCCCGCGCCGGGGCCGTACTCGCCGATGAGGAACGCGGCGGCGCAGAGCAAGGGGTCGGCGCCGCGGCCGCGGCGCAGGGCGGCCAGGGCGGCAGCGGCGGCAGGGGCGCGCGCGGCAGGCGACGCCGCCACGACGTGCGCGGCCGAGTGCCACACGCCCGCAGGGGCGTCGTCGCCGGCGCTCTCCACGAGGGCCAGAATCGAGGTCGCATACCATTCGGGCGACGCGGGGAAGCGTTCGGCCAAGACAGCGGCGCGGAGGGCGACATCCTCCCGCATGCCCGCCTCGCACGCGCCGCCCTCGCCCATGTAGGCCAGGAGGTCTTCGACGACGGCCGGGCCGGTGGTGGGGGTCGCGTGGCAGAACAGCAGGTCGAGCGCGCGGCGCCGCACCGACGGGTCGGCGTCACGAAGCGCGGCGCGCACCGCGGGCGCGTGCGCCGCGA
>Ga0315291_10006564_pt1 | contig 14440 bp, 15 predicted proteins | sample YL17G12_20_MG_FD_203070 | JGI IMG/M metagenome (GOLD analysis project Ga0315291, IMG submission 203070) | Sediment microbial communities from Yellowstone Lake, YNP, Wyoming, USA - YL17G12_20 | ecosystem: Environmental > Aquatic > Freshwater > Lake > Sediment | place: USA: Wyoming | collected...
GAGACATTAATGGCGGCTAATATTAAATCACAGAAATTCATTCCTCATGGATAATGCATATAAGAAGCAACTTGAAGTATTCGGCATTGACTCTGTCAGTGCCGTAGAGTCAGAAGTGCAGAAGAAGCAAGTTGACGATGAGAAACGAGTAATGCTATCCATAGTTAGGTCTATCATGGAGAGAATGGAAGGTAGGCAGTGGATTTACTCTAAATTAGATATGTGTAAAATATTTACCACACCATTTGTTCCAAGCGACTCTCATGGCACATCATTCTTTTCCGGCATACAAGCTGTAGGGCAGAATTTACTAAATGATATAATGCAGGCATGCCCAGAGCAGTTCTATCTAATGATACAAGAAGCATCTGCACGCAAGAATGGAAATAACCAAGATTAGATACTATTCTTTCTAAGATTATCTAACCACTCGTCAGCATCTTGCCGAGCAATATATGTTCTACTCCCAACTTTAGTAACTTTAAGCATCTTGCTTCTTACTTCTTGGTAGAATTTGCTTCTTGATAGCGAATATTCATCAATAAATGTTTCTATATTCATAAGTTTCTTTTGCAATGCTATCTCCATATATAGTTATTGGCATGTTATGGCACAATATAGAAGTTATGTCAAATATATTAATTTTCTCTTGTAAAACAAAGAGTTATGTGCTTATATTAATGCAATAGAAAATAATTTGGCCATCTATCTTATGAATGACAGTCCACAAGTTGAAACTATTGTAAGTCCTGCGTCAGATACTGCTACTGCTGATACATCAGTTAATACTGCTGTTTCTTCTATCGCAGAACCTATTACCGCGAATATAGATCCTATAATTGATAATAGCAGTAATACAGATACTATAGCAGAACCCACTAGCGATGATTCCGTAGAAAATATACTCGGTGATTCTGAACCATTAGAGACTAAAACTGATGATGTAGTTGAGGGAAAGACTGAGGACAATAAATCTTCCGATACTCCATTGCCTACAGAGGCAGAAGCTGCGATCACTCCTACTTATGAAGACTTCAAATTACCGGAAGGTTTTAATTCTGATAAAGAGTCTCTTGAGAGTTTTACACAGATACTAAGTGAAATTGAAGGCGGAAAACTAGATCATGCAGGCTACCAAGAAGCCGGGCAGAAATTAGTCGATATTGGAACTAAGGCAATCCAAACATCTATTGAGCGATTGAATGATTATTATGTGCAGATACATGAAGCACAAAAGAAAGAATGGTTTGAGTCATTTAAGAAAGACCCTGATATGGGGGGAGATAAATTGCATGAGACTGTTGGATTACTTCGTGATGCTGTTGAGAGCTACGGTGGTAATGAGGAACAAGTTTCCGAGTTCCGTAAAGTTATGAAAGACACCGGTGTTGGAAATCACCCTGCTGTTACCCGTATTCTATACAATATGGCACAGAAGATTAACAAATATGAGACCGAAGCCGACAATGGGAATGGTGGAAGTAATCGTATAGTTGCCGGAGTTAGTCCTGCACCTGATAAAGTGAAAGACTATAAGCGTTTCTATGGTAGCAATTAATCATGCTGCTAATAGATAATATAATTATTGTTAATAAATAAGGAGAAGAAGAAATGGCAACTAGTGGTTTACCAAATATTGTGGACTGGGCGCGGTCAGTAAATCCTGATGGCTCACCTGCTCATATTGCACAGCTATTGAGTCAATGCAATCAAATGCTAAAAGATATGATCTGGCAAGAAGCAAATATGCCACTTGCTCATAAGATTACTGTAGGTGTTTCCTTGCCACAAGGTACATTCCGTACATCAAACATAGGTGTGGCATTCAGTAAAGCACTCAATGCACAAATGCAATTTGGTATATCTGAACTTGTAAGTTATAGTGGTGTTGATCGTTCAATCGCCGAACTATGGGGTGATTTGGCTAAATACCGTTATAGCCAAGATATGGCGCACATTGAAGGTATGAGCCAACAAGTTTCCGGCGCGTTGATTTATTCAAATGAAGGAACAACTCCCGGCCAAATGACAGGATTTGCTCCTATTTATAATACTGTTAACCCTGCAACTGCATATAATGCTGCTAATGTTATTGATGGTGGTGGTACAGGTAGTTCAAACTCTTCTATCTGGTATGTAAATTGGGGTGACACAACTACTTATGGTATTTTCCCTAAAGGCACTCCATCAGGTATCGTGTACGAAGATAAAGGTGATGTCCGCGCATTATATGATGCTGCCGGCAATCAGTTTGAAGGTTATACATCTTTTTTCCGCATTAAATTCGGTTTATGTGTGAATGACTGGCGTTATAATGTTCGTATCGCCAACATTGACACGACAAATGCCGGTCTTGCCGGGTCTAACCCAGCAGATCTATTTGTTTTGCTTTCTAAAGCTATGGGTAAGATTCCTTCTTCATCTCGTCGTGTGTTTAATGCTAGTGAGACAGATGATCCTGCTGATCCAAAGCCAGGCACAATGCCAGTTATCTATGTTAACCGTACAATCCAAGAGAACTTGGATATTCAGGCAATTAGAGACAAGAATGTATTGATTTCTATGCGTGATTATGCTGGTCAGCCAGTTGTAGGATTCCGTGATATTCCAATTCGTACTGTTGATCAGCTTCTAACTAACGAAGCTCGCGTTGTATAATTTTTAAGGAGTAAAAAATATGTTTTTAGATGCTTTAGTCCAACTTTCTACCGCGCAAGCATTGACATCAACTAGTGTTGCAAGTGCTAACCTATATGATGTTACCGGGGCTGGTTCAGGTAATGCACCAAATATGATTGGTGGTATTACTTCTAGTGGCAATGCGCTTATTGGTTTTGATATTGGTGCCGGTGATGGAATGGCAATTCCTGAAATTTTTGTAGATGTTACCACTGCTTTCGTTACTGCTGGCAGCGCAACATTGCAAATTCAATTGCAAGCGGCTCCTGATAATGGAAGTAATGCTCCCGGTTCTTATGTTACTATCTCAGAGACTGATGCCCTTACTGCTGCACAACTTACTATTGGAGCATCTTTTCAATTCCAAGTTCCTCCAATTCCTAAAACTATATTCGGTGAAGCAATGCCACGCTTCTATCGTTTGTACTATGTTATTGGTACAAGCACATTCTCAGCTGGTTCAGTTAATGCAAATATAGTTCTGAACCCTTCGCAAGCAACGAAGATTCAGAATTATCCTTCTAATTATATCGCATAAAGGTTCTATTTATGGCTAGACAAATAGCTTTGGGTGCACTTAGTATTGAGAGACCACAACAAAGACAATTACCTCGTCTTAGAGAAGACAGACCTGCATATATGGTTGCAGGTAAGGGATTCTTTAATGATAAAGATAGATTTCTTCACCCCGGTCAAGCGACATATCTTGATAGTGAGCCTAACTTAGATTTAATTCCATTGAACAAACTTGCTTATGACAAGATGCAAGAGTTTCTAGATAAACTAGATGCATTAGGTCTTAAGAAGAATAAGAACTATATTCCAATTCCTCGTGCCGTATGGAATGAATCAACTGGTTTCCAAGATGAACTACCATCTCCAGATTCTGTTATGGGTGTAGTTAGAACCGGCCCTGATGATACTATTTTCTAAGGAATAGATAAAATGGCTGAAAAGAAAAAATGGATTAAGGCGGCTATTGGTGAGAATAAGGGAGTCTTTAAGGCGAAAGCTGAAAAGACAGGAAAGTCAACAGCAGCCTATGCTCGAGAGCATGAAAATGACTCTGGTAAATTAGGTAAAGAGTCTAGACTTGCCCAAACACTAATGGCAATGCACAAAGCCCATCAGACTAAATCAGCTTCTAATAAGACCATTCGCAACACTATGTATGGGAAGAAGGATTAATATATGGCTAGACATTCGATGTATGATGAGACTCCTAAGATTGAGCATGATGGTGAAGGAAAAGCGCATGTAAAGAAATCGGAGAAGAAGAAAGAACCTGCGAAGAGAGAGGAAGCCTCTGCATCATCTGGTCTCCCTACTCATGTTAGGCATGCAGCAGAGCGTCGCGATATGCACAGTCGTCATGAAATGGAACATTCGGTGCATGATGCAAGTAATGCCGGCTCTAAATCAGAGATGCACACTAGGCACATAAAAGAAAAGAAAGACATGTTTACTCGTCATGAAAAAGATACGGGAGCAACATCAGGGAGTAATGATGTAGGCATAGCAATTAAAGATATTAGAAAAGGAGCTTAATAATGTCATTAACAGGTTCAGAAACATTACAGGTTCTTGGTCAGAGTGCTACAGGTATTCCTGCGGCAACAACTCAACAAACAACTACTGGAGCGATTGCTGCATTAGCGGCAGCTACCGTACTTCCTCCAATAGTTAATACATCTATTACAACAGTAGGAGCAGGAGTTCTAACCGCCGCTAGTATTGTTGGCGGGTTAATCACTCGTACCGGCCCAGTCGCTGCCTATACAGACACTACTGACACGGCGGTGGCAATTGTTGCCGCATTGGCAGCATATGTTGCTAATGAATCAGCGTATGTCCATATTCGTAATAATACAGCATTTACTCAGACTCTAGCAGCCGGGGCTGGTGTAACATTAAGTGGAACTCTATTGATACCACCATACTCAGATGGTATTTATCTTGTTACAATCAATAGTGCCACTGCTGTAACTATGCTACAGGTTGATACTGTAAATCTAACCACTAAGGCATTACCTATTATAACTACCTTAAGTACAGTCGGTGCAGGAACAATAACTGCCGCTAGTATTGCCGGTGGTATAGTATCGCGTACCGGTTCTCAATCTGGAAGCCCGTTTACAGATACGACTGATACGGCGGCTAATATTATCGTAGCACAACCTAATGTAAAAATTGGTCAAGCATGGGAAGTTACATACCAGAATACTACAAATGCCGTTGCCACATTGACTGGTGGAACGGGTGTTACGGTTTCCGGAATAACCGCAGTTAATGCAGGAGAGTCTGTTCGTTACTTAGTCACCTATACTGCTGCTGCCACTATTACTATGGTTGGCTTCTCTGTCGCACAATCTGCTGCGACTATGCAGAATGCTACTTTTGCAGGTTCGACATCTGGAACTACGGCAATTGTGGCTAGTGCCACGGCAGGAACGACAACACAGACATTGCCAGCCGTCACTGGAACTATTGCTAGTACAAGCGGTACTAATCTATTTATTGCTGATGTTAAGAAATGTTCTACCCAGAAAGATGTAACAACTACTACTCTTGCTGATGTTACCGGTTTAACTGCACAGTCACTTGTAGCCGGAGCAACATACAGATTCCGCTGTGTTCTGCCGGGAACTGCTGATGGTACGGGTGGTATTAAATATGCACTAAAATATACTACGGCAACCCTTACATCTATAGAGGCAACAGGCATTGGTTATACTGCATCTGCGGTCGCTGTCCAACATACGACAACTACTACAGACGCAACATTATTGTTTGACCAAGCTGCTGCTGTGATATTGACCGTACTCGAAGGAACAATGGTTGTAAACGCTAGTGGTACAGTTGCACTTCAAATGGCAGAACATGCTGCTACCGGAACTGCAAGTACCTATGTTGGTGCAACAATGGACTTCACTCGTATAGCTTAGAAGGTAATTTATGGAAGCAATGCCACACATGGTTGATATGGCTAGGAGTAATGAGGAAGACGACTCTTCCCCATTAGTATCTAATAGTCCTGAGAAATATCCATACGGGTTGAGAATCTGTTTGACTCATGAGGAATTAGAGAAATTAAATGTTGATCATACGGATTGGTCTGTTGGTGAGATATTCCATTTGCACGCCTTTGCCAAAGTTGTTGCAATTTCTACGAACGAAGATACAGATGGTAATGTTAACTGTTCTGTTAACCTCCAAATTACACACCTAAGTGGTGAATCGGAAGATGCCGAAAATGAAGCAGAAGAAGAATCAGATGAGCCATCATTAGAGAAATTCGGGTATCTGAGATACAATAAATAATGGGAGGTATGAATGTCCTCTCAAAGTCAAATATCTGTATGTAACCTTGCCTTATTAAGTATTGGGGCAAGGGCGCAAGTAAGTGCATTGAGTGACGGTTCTACTGCCGGAGACGCTTGTGCTACACTATTTTCTTTTGTTTTTGAGCAATTAGCTAGAACTGCCCAGTGGGGGTGCTTAAAGAAACAACTTAATCTTACGCTTGTTCAGGCTGCACAAGGAACACCAGAAAACCCAACAGGGACATTATTCCAGTTGCCTCCACAACCGTGGCTATACGCATATACATATCCGTTAGATTGTTTGCTAATGCAGCAAATTCTATCCCCCATATTACCTACTACGGGAGGAGGAATACCGCAGACTAGCATTAGTAATACTATAACTCCATGGATACCGGGGCAATATGCTATCCCGTACACGGTAGGTTATAGTAATGATGCCAGTGGAAACCCGCTAGAAGTTATATTGACTGATCAAGAACAGGCTATCGCTAATTATACGGTTAATCAACAAAACCCTCAATCATGGGATTCTCTATTCACAAGTGCATTTGTTGCCTCTCTTGCGGCATATCTTGTGCCGGCATTATCTTTAGATAAACAATTTGCTGCACAACAAATCCAGATAGCTGATAGAATGATTGCCAAAGCTCGAGCGATGGACGGTAATGAAGCTGTTACTATACAAGATCATATACCAGATTGGGTTCGAGCTAGGCAGGGAGCAACTGGAACTTTAAGACAGAGTACAGGTTATAATGCTTATGGATACATAAATATGGCATGGGGAGGTTAAATGACCTACCCATTGATTCAAACTAGTTTCGTTTCCGGTGAACTTAGTCCTAGCATATTTGGACGAACTGATAAGGCGCAATATAAGAATGGTGCTTCTACAATGCGTAATTGCTTTGTTAGATATACCGGTGGAGCTTCAACTCGTGCAGGATTTGCTTATGTTGGAATGTGCAAACAGGGCGCACCTAACTCTGGAGGCACTTCAACAAGTAACCCACCAAGAGACATAAATTTCCAATATAATATAAATCAAGGGTTCGCACTTGAGTTTGGCGACCTATATATGAGAGTTAAGTACCGAGGCTCTTATGTTACAGAGTCTGCAAAAGTAATAACCGGAGCAACAAATGCGTCGCCACTTGTTATCACTAGTAACTCGCACGGATATTCTAATGGAGATTGGGTATATATCACCGCAGTCGGAGGAATGACGCAACTTAATGGATTAACCTATGTTGTTATTAATAAGACTGCAAATACATTCCAGTTAACTGACTTATTTGGAACAACTATAAACTCAACATTATATGGGATTTATACTTCCGGTGGAACAGTCTCTCGTATTTATACAGTTGTTTCTACTTACGCTGCAATTGATCTGCCGTATCTAAAGTTCACACAGTCTGCTAATACGATGAATCTGACTTGCTGGAATCAGGATACATTAACAGAATATCCACCCTATGAATTAGTCCGTCATACGAATACTAACTGGGTATTTACACAATCATCATTCGCATCAACAATCTCACCGCCCGCCACTGTATCAACCACCGCAAACCGTGCAACTCCAACCAGTACGACAGACACATGGTATAGTTATGTTGTCACTGCTATAGATGCAGATGGGAATGAGAGTGTTGCATCTGTAAACTCAGATGTATTAAATAATAGTATATCTATTTATGCTGGCTCTAATGTTGTATATTTTAGTCATGTCTCTGGTGCAGTAAGTTATAATATATATGTTGCAGCAGCTGCTTACACAGCATCTCCATATACTAATCCAGGATTTGCTGGAGCATCGTACGGATTTATAGGTTCATCTTTTGGGCAGCAGTTCATAGACACAAATATTATTCCCGACTATTCTCATACACCACCGATACATAAAAACCCATTTGCTAGGGGAGCAATTACTGATGTTGTTCCAACTGCTGCCGGTTCTGGTCTGACACAGAGTACAGTACAGTATCTAATTACTACATCTACCGGTTCTGGTTTTAGAGGAGTTCCAATAGTACAGAATGGGAATCTTGTCGGGTTTGAAGTAACAGATGGTGGAAAAGATTATGCAAATACTGATACTATAACTATTCTTACCGGTGGTGTTGCAGCTACAGGGACATATACTTTTACCGGCAATCCTTCAGATGGAAATACTATAATTTTGAATGGCGTTACATGGACATTTAAGACTACTATAAGCGGTTCGTCTCAAACTAAGATTGGTTCTAATCTTGCAGAAACACTGGATCAGTTAGCCTCTGATTTAGCGACATCTAATAACAATTCAATTACTGTCGCATATTACTCAATATCTACAGCAACTGTTCTACATATAACTTATGGACAATTAGGTACAGCAGGAAATGCCTATACACTAGCAGCGGGAACTTATGGCGGAACAGTGAGCGGTGCTACATTAGCCGGTGGAAGTAATGGGAGTACAAGCGGTGCTAGAGCGTCATTAACAATAGGACCGCATACAGGTACATATCCCGGAGTTGTACAATATTATCAGCAACGCTTAGTATATGCTGACACTATTAACCAACCTGATACATATTTTATGAGTCAGCCGGGTTTATACTCAAATTTTGATGTCTCAATTCCCTTAATAAGTTCAGACGCAATTACCGGTACACCGTGGGGCGTTCAGATAAATGGAATCCAATTCTTAATGCCCACAATCAGTGGCTTGTTAACATTAACAGGCAATGGTGTATGGCTAATAAATGGCGGAACATCATCTGCTATCACCCCATCAGATCAGAACGCACAGGCACAAGCGCAGATTGGTTGCTCAGCTATTATGCCGCCCCTTTATGTTAATTTACATATTTTGTATGTTCAATCAAAGAATAGTATTGTTAGGGACATTGCATATAATTTTATAAATAGTGTGTTCCAAGGAACGGACATTACAGTCTTTTCTGATCATTTATTCCAAGGATATACATTATCACAATGGGCGTACGCCGAAGAACCGTTCAAGGTAATATGGGCTGTTAGGAATGATGGGAGTTTATTATCTCTCACTTATATAAAGGAGCAAGAGATTCAAGGTTGGGCAAAACACGATACAAACGGGATATTTGTTGGTGTTTGTTCTATCATAGAACCTCCAGTTGATGCTATATATGTAATAGTTAAGCGGTACATCATTGGGCATAATGTGTGGGTTTATTATTCCGAGAGAGCCGATAATAGGCAGTGGAATGATGTCGAAGATTGTTTCTGTATTGACTCAGGTTTATCATTACCAATGACACACCCGAATGCGACCCTTACACCTGCATCGGCAAATGGCACTAGTAATATATCTTCGACGAATGTTATTAATGGTGGTCATGGATATACGGCACCGGTAGCTAATGCTGTTGACTCTACTGGTATTGGAAGTGGGGCAACATTCTCTGTTACAGTATCAGGCGGTGTCATAACTGCCGTTACTCCAATAGCTGAGGGACAGAACTATACACAGGGAACTACAAGTATTGTCATCACTGATGCTACTGGAAGTGGAGCTAGTGTTCAACCTATAATTACCAATTATGTTTCATTCTCAGCTTCCTCCTCAGTATTCACATCTGCAAATGTTGGAAATATTATAAGAATAGATGGCGGAAAAGCTACAATTATTAGTCAAACAGGAACTGCATGTATAGCGAACATAACTATACCATTAACCTCTTTAATTCCGAATGATCCCAATAACAAGCCTATTCCAGCAACATCAGGTAATTGGTCGGTATCAGCTCCTATTGTTATCATTAATGGACTTAATCATCTTGAGGGAATGACTGTAACAGGTCTAGCCGACGGAGGAATTATTGTTCCGCAAGTAGTCTCGGGTGGTTCGATTACATTACAAAGCCCTGCTAGTGCAATCAATGTCGGAATGTCATATACATGCCAGTTACAGACGATGTACATCGATCCTGCATCTCAAATGACATTGCAAGGAAAAAGAAAGAATATACAAAGCGCATCTATACGCCTAGAACAAAGCCGTGGAGTCCAAGTTGGCACAAATCAACCAGATCAGTCAACGCAACCTAATAATGCAATTGTTGCATGGGCTAACATGAAGGAAATAAAGGAACGCAATTCTCTTATAACCGCCGGTTCTGCTATTCCATTGTATACAGGCGATAGTTATATACTAGTTCCCGGAGATTGGAATGTTAAAGGGCAATTAGCCGTCCAACAAATTTATCCATTGCCTGCAACATTCCTTGCTGCTATTATTAATTTTAGCCCGGGAGATACAAGTGGATAAACCAGAAATAGTTATAGTTGATACGATTGCAAGTCATATTAATGAAATGGCTAAGGTTATGCGCGAGCAGAGTGCTAATACAGCAAGAAACCTTGGTTTTAGCCCGAGACGACTATTGTGGAAAACATATAAGCAATCCCTCATATGTAGAACTGTATTTATAAATGAGAAAATTGGTGCTATATTTGGTATAGGTGGTATATTATTTGGAGAAGTTGGTCAACCTTGGCTTATTATGTCAGATGAGGTTAATGACTTTCCATTCAAAGTAGCATTTATTTATCGTAGAGAATTAAAGAAGTTTCAGAATATGTTTCCAATACTTGAAGATTATGTCGATGAAACTGATAAGAAATCTATTCGTATGCTTGAACTGATGAAATTTAATGTGAGTAAGAATACAATATCTATCGGAGATGTCACACTTCGTAGAGCTGAGAGGAGAGCATAATGGATCCAATAACAGCATCATTATCGGCTATGTTTGCTTCGAGTGCCACTGCGGGCGGGGTTGCGGCTGGTCTCAGCGGTGCAGCCGCTACGGCAACTGGAGCTGCCGCGACTGCCGGAACTATGGCTGGGGCTGCCGCTACCGGAGGCACATTACTCTCTAGTTTAGCCACACCAATGATGATAGGTGGAGCAGCGTTAAATGGGTTAGGAGCTATTCAACAAGGACAGGCTGCATCGGCCGCAGCTGGGTATAATGCTAAGATTGCTGAGCAGAATGCTGAGGTAGCAACACGGAATGCTAAATATGCTGCTGCACAAGGTGAACAGAATATTGCCTCTGCCGGTGCTGAGGCGCGGGCAAAGATAGGAGCGACACTTGTTAATCAAGGTGCAAGTGGAATTGATATTAACTCTGGTTCTGCCGTAGATACCCGTGAGAGTGAAGCGAAGCTAGGAATGCTTAATGCTCTTAATATCCGTTCAAGTGCAGTTAGACATGCGTATGGATTTGAGACTCAAGCCGTTGATGCTCTTGCTAGTGCTAATCTCGCTAAGATGGAAAAATCATCAACGAAGACTTCTGGTTATATAAATGCAGGCTCAACTATATTAGGCGGTCTTGGGACAGCTGCAAAATATAGCAACTTCTTATCAAGAAATGATCCGTTAGGAATGACTATTTAATAATTACATATTGGATTGATAATGGCTCAAGGTGGAAAAGATTTATACGGTGATTTTGGGAGTGTTCCTTCACAAACAGATACATCTGGTAGTGGAGCGACACCTTTAAGTGTTCGTGCTAATGCTAATGAATTTGGGGCGCAGATAGGACAGGCAACTGAAAAGGTAGGAAATACCATGTCTGAAATTGGCAATCAATTTAATGGCATTATAATGGAGACGGCCGCTAATCAGGCAGAATTGGGATATATCAAAGCATCAGGCGACCTTAAGGCTAAATACTCACAATATGAAGGTTTACAAGCAGAAGCGATGCGACCACAATATGAGCAAGATTTACAAAACTCACGAGAGCAATATAGACAGAATCTACCATTACTAGCGCAAAAGGCATTTGATGCAAATACTATCCGAACAGTCGGACATCTAACAAGTGAATATAGTAGTTATGCGGCTAGTCAGGTAAAGGGTGCGAATCTAAAGAGCCATAGTGCGCTTATGGACATGGCTGTGTCTAAGACTGGCGATCTGGGTATAGTATTAGATCCTAAAGCATTCGGAGAGCAAGTGCTTGCTCCCATAGTCGCCGGTGGTAATGCAGTAGCCGATATTCACGGTGATACTATATTAGCTAATGGAATTAATGAGGAAACAGGTAATTACAAATATAATGATACTCCGGAGGGGAAAGCATCAGAGGCTCGGCATTTATCAGTAACAAATGGAAAATTGGCTGAGGCTTATTTGACGGCAGTAAAAACAATATCAGATAATCAAGGGCCAATTAAAGCAGCGAAATGGGCAGAAGAACATAGAAATATGATGCCCGATGAAGCAAAGGTTAGGATGAATCAATATCTAGCACCAAAGATAAAGAACGAACAAATATCTACCTTAGTTAATTCCGAATCTAATAATTTAACACAAGGATATGCTGATAGAACTCCATTAGATATTATTAGGAAAAATGAGGGAGTAGGGTATTCGCGTGATAATAAAGGAGAGGTAATTAATGGAATAAACTCAATTGCATTCCCTAAAGAGTTTTCTGAGGCTAAGAACATACTTGACACACAGGGACAAGCTGCCGCTACTAGATATGCAGATGATTTTTATCAGAAGAATATAATTGATAAATATAATATTGGCTCACTTCCTAAGGATACACAAGCAATTGTCGCAGATGGTTTAGTTAATCATGGAGCGGGAGAATTTGGACAATCATTATTAGCCGCTGCGAAGAATGGAGCTTCACCGGAGCAGTTAATAAATATGCGCCGAATTGAATACAAGAGATTAAATGATACAGGCAAACCAGAGTATACTAAAAGTTTTTCTGGTTGGAATAAGCGATTAGATGAACTATCCCCAGACGGCATGAAAGAGAGCATTATAGATTATTATAAGAATAATTCAGAAACAGCAGCAAGCTCGGTGTATGATAAAAGCATGCAAGAATATGGAGACCCTATTATGGCCGATAGGGCAAGAACTAATTTTTTAACTAAAATAAATAGCATTGTTAGGCAGGCAAATGGTCAGCTTGATACTGCCCAGAATGTAATTATAAAAACTATCAATGGTGATTATAGCAATGGAAGGAAACCATCTAGTTTGCAGGAGATTAGTTTTTCCTCGCCAGAGGCAAGAAACGCATTAGAGCAAATCCAAGAGGGCAGACCTGCACAAATACGCCCTATAGAAAAAATGTTGCTCGCTATTTCAAAAGGGGAGAGTGCTAAAGGATATGGTGACTTACTTCCTATAATGAATAGAATAGCAAGTGATGATGATACTGATTCAATAAAAGACATCGCAACATTATCGCAAGCATATGGCGAGAAGACTGATCTATTTGTCAATGGATTTAAGAAAGCGTCTGAGCTACTAGAGAGTAGCAAAACCCCTGAAGGGAAATCGGTTATAACAAAGCAGTCTCAATTTCTGAATGATTTGCGTAACCGTATGGTGGCTAGTGATACTGATACAGCGCATATAAAGAAGTTCAATGATTCGCTTCCTGCATTCTTCAGAACATATAATGAATATGTCAAAGCAGGAAAAGATACATCTAGCTTATTATCATTCAATGATAAAAATGAATTTGTGAAGGGACTTAATCTTCCCCCTCGACAAGACCTAACGGCGAGGAAAATAACAGGAGTAATGGAGACTATTAAGGTCTTATGGTCCATTACAAAAGGACCTGGGAGACCTGAAGTAAAAATACTTCATGATTACAAACATCACCTAATAAGTGAGGAAGAAAAGTATAATAGACTGAATAAAATGGGTATAATTACAGACACTGCTAGGTCCAGATCCAGAATATCTCAACCGGAATAAATTATATGTTGAAATTAGAAACAAACCCAACAGACAATAATGCTACTAAAGTACCACTGGATAATTCTCAAGATAATGCGCCTACTGATAATGTAGCGTCTAAAGTACCACTGGATAATTCTCAAGATAATGCGCCTACTGATAATGTAGCGTCTAATGATGAGTTTAACAAAGTATTAGAAGGTCTAAGAACTCCAAAGAGTAAGAACCCATCAAAAAGAACTATAGATGACGTCGCGTCAGACTATTACAAACATGAGAACCAGATAGAAGATCAACAACGAAGTGCAACTGATGTCACTATTCCTACAAATGTAAAAGATTTCCTTGAACATACATCTACCGGAAGAATTATGGGAGCTATGGGGCATGGTGCTATTGAGTCTGTAGAAGGAGCCGTATATGCCCCTTCTGTGCTGTCTTATGAAGAGTTGTATAAAGCGTTCCCGGAGGCTGAGAATGAGTGGGAAGAAGGAGTAAATGAATATATCCTAAGACCCTTACTAGCAACTGGGGCATTAGTAGCAGATACCGCCATCCTTGCTTTTAATTTGGCAATGGGAACACCATTTGAGACAGCAGTATCTGGAGCAGAACAATTTGCGGACGAGCTAAGATTTGGTTGGAAAGAACCAGTTGGAGAACTATTACG
>Ga0315291_10006568_pt1 | contig 14438 bp, 14 predicted proteins | sample YL17G12_20_MG_FD_203070 | JGI IMG/M metagenome (GOLD analysis project Ga0315291, IMG submission 203070) | Sediment microbial communities from Yellowstone Lake, YNP, Wyoming, USA - YL17G12_20 | ecosystem: Environmental > Aquatic > Freshwater > Lake > Sediment | place: USA: Wyoming | collected...
CGTCGTTTCCAACGAGGTCGGCATGGGCATTGTCCCGCCATACCCGTCGGGCCGTGAGTTCCGCGACCTGCTCGGGCGCGCCAACCAGCGCCTTGCGCAGGCGGCGGATCGCGTCTACTGGATGCTCGCCGGTCTGCCGGTCGAGGTGAAGGCGTCGGGATTGGCTGGGAAGGTAGGGCCGCAGAATGGGACTGCTTGAGCAAACCGTCTCGCGCATCGGGCCGCTCGACCCGGAGGCTATGGCTCTGGCGCGGGCGCGCCAGAGCCGCCTCACCAAACCGCCGGGCAGCCTCGGCCGGCTGGAGGAACTCTCCATCCGGATTGCCGGCATCCAGCGCAGGCCGCGGCCGGATGTGACGCGGAAAGCCGTCTTCGTGATGGCGGGCGATCACGGCGTCGTCGCGCAGGGAGTCACTGCATACCCACAGGCCGTCACCGCGCAGATGGTGGCCAACTTCGCCGCCGGCGGCGCGGCCATCAACGTCCTCGCCCGGCACATCGGCGCGCGGGTGTTGGTTGTGGACATGGGCGTGGCTTGCGACATCACAGGCTGCGAGTGTCTGATCTCGAAGAAGGTTGCATCTGGCACACGCGATCTCTCCTGCGGACCGGCGATGTCCCGCGACCAGGCGACCTGCGCGGTCGAGGCGGGCATCGAAGTGCTCGAGTCCGAGCTTGAGCGCGGCCTCGATCTCGTTGCCACAGGCGACATGGGCATCGGCAACACCACCGCCTCGGCCGCTATCATCGCCGCCATCACCGGCCAGCTCCCCGCCTCGGTCGCCGGCCGCGGCACCGGGGTTGACGACGCGGGCCTTGCCCGTAAGATCGCAGTGATCGAGCAGGCGCTGGCCTGCAATCAGCCCGATCACAACGATGCCCTGGACGTGCTCTCGAAAGTCGGCGGCTTCGAGATCGGCGGCCTGGCCGGGGTCATCATCGCGGCTGCAGCAAACCGCATCCCGGCTGTGATAGATGGCGTGATCTCCGCCGCCGCCGCCCTTGTTGCCACCGGACTTGCTCCCCAGGCAAGCGATTACCTGATCGCCGGACATCTCTCCACCGAGCCGGGCCACAGAGCAGCCCTCGCCCACTTGGGCCTGGAGCCGCTGCTGGACCTTGGCATGAGGCTCGGCGAGGGGACGGGCGCGGCGCTGGCGATGGGGATCGTCGAGGCCGCCGTCAAGGCGCTGAACGAGATGGCGACGTTCGAGCAAGCCGGTGTCTCGGGCGCGCTGGGGGACCAGTGACAGGTTTCCTCACTGCCCTCGGTTTCCTGACAGTAGTGCCAGTCTCGGCAAGCGCGCAGACCGGCTCGTTCGGCCGCGCCGCCGTCTGGTTCCCGGTCGTTGGCGCTCTCATCGGGCTCGTGCTGGCGGGCATCGGTTGGTGCGGCCGCGCGTGGTGGGACGCATACGTCGCCGCAGCGCTCATGATCGGCGCCGGCATCGTCCTCACGGGCGGGCTGCATGTTGATGGGCTGATGGACACGGCCGACGCGTTCTTCAGTCACAAGAGCCCCGAGCGGATGCTGGAGATCATGCGCGACGCGCGGTCGGGCGCGCTCGGCGTCGCCGCGGGAGTATCGCTGTTGGCGCTGAAGTTCGCAGCCTTGGGGCACCTGGCAGGCGGCCAGCACTGGCGCGTCATAGCCGCGGCCCCGGCGGTCGGCCGGCTGGCGATCGTCCTAGCCGTCGCCGTTTTCCCGTATGCCAGGGAGACGGGAACGGGCGCGAGCTTCGCAGCGGAGACGCGCTGGCAGCACGCGACCCTGGCCGTTCTGCTTGCCATGGCGCTATGTTTTTGTCTGCTGGGATGGAGTGGCACGGTACTGGTCGGCGCTGGCATTGTGGTCGCGTTGCTTGCCGGTGCATACGGAACCCGCCGGCTCGGTGGGCTGACCGGCGATGTCTACGGCGCGATCAACGAGCTGACCGAGGTGGCGGCCCTTCTCATAGGTGGCATCATGCTGGCCACCGCGTGGTAGACTGGCGGTGACGACGCTCGCTTGCTCGAGCCACCGAACACAATGGCGAAAGGGCGACGATTCCCTATGGCACTGATGAGGCAAGATGGCGGCAGCAGCAGGGGTTTCGCAGAGATCACCGGTCTCCAGAGGATAATAATGGTCGCCCTTGCCGCGGTCATGATGGTGGGATGTGGCGGACGCCACTCGCCCCCCGCTAACGCGGGGCCGGGTGGCGCCGGCTTCCCCATCACCGTCACCGACGCGCAGGGCGTGCAGGTCACCGTCGCCGCTCCCCCCGTTCGCATCGTGTCGGCGGCGCCGGCCGTCACCGAGATACTCTTCGCCCTGGGCGCGGGCGACAGAGTGGTGGCGGTCACCAATCAGTGCAACTACCCGCCGGAGGCCGCCCGGCTCCCGAAGATCGGCGGTTTCTGGACGCCGAGCGTCGAGCGCGCGCTCGGTGCCCGTCCGGACCTGGTTATCGGCTCCCGCGGCAATCCGCCCGACTTCGTGGCTGCGCTCCGCAGGTCGGGTCTGCCCGTGGTGACCGTTGACCCGCACACGCTTCAGGACATCTACGATACAATCACGCTCGTCGCCAAGCTCATCGGCGCGGGAGAATCGGGCGAGCGGCTGATTGCCTCGATGCAGTCTCGACTCAAGGCCCTTGCTGAGAGGATCGGTGATGTCCCGCAGAAGGAGCGCCCGACCGCGTTCCTCCTGCTCCAGGTGATGCCGCCGTGGACCGCGGGTTCCGGCACGTTCCAGGATGACGCGATACGGTCGGCCGGCGGCGTCAACATCGCCAGCGACCTGAAAGGCTTCGCCGCCTACAGCACCGAGACCCTGGTGGCCAAGGACCCCGACTACCTGCTGCTATCTACCATGGACGGAGACCGGGCGCGGATGAAAACCGAGGTCGTGGGCAATCCCGTCCTGCGACAGCTCTCCGCGGTGAAGCACGGGCGCATGCCCGTGCTGGACTCCGACCCACTGATGCGGGCCGGGCCGCGTATCGTTGATGCCGTGGAAGCGATGGCTCGTGGCTTCTACCCCGACCGGTTCGCCACAACGCCGGCGCAGCGCGACTGAATGTCCGACATAGGCCGAGAGCTGCTCTGGGGCATCATCCCCGCGCTCCGCACCATCACGCTTCCGGGGCTTGTTCTCGCCTGCCTCGCTCAGGTGGCCTTCGCCCTCGCGCTGAGGCGCTGGTATCGGCTCGGGCCGAAAACACGCGCCAGGCTGGCGCGGGCCATGCTCCTGGCCGACGCTCTGATTGTGGCGGTTGTCCTCCTCATCACCAGCATCGCCTTCCGCGTGAACCACGGCGCCTACTACTGGCGCGTCCACGTGATCATGGCCCAGTGCCTTGTCACCGTCGCCGCAACCTGCGCCATCTACGCGGGCGCAACGAGTGTGGCTCTGCGGCGGCGCGCCCTGCTGGCGGGTTTCGCGCTCGCTGTCATCACCTTCGTCGGGCTCACCGCGCCGGGAATCCGCCTCTCCATCTTCCAGCGGCCCGCAAAGGTCACGCGCAAAATCGTCCGCTTCAGCAACCTTCCGGAAGGGCTCGACGGGCTCAAGATTCTGCTGGTCGGTGACACCCATGTCAGCAGGATGATTCCCGCGGTCAACATGAGCGCCCGCATGCGCCCGCTCCAACGGATCGAGGCCGACCTGGTCGTCTTCATCGGTGACCTCGCCACAGGCGGCCCCGCGGATATGGACCTTGCGGTGAAGCTGGTTGATAGCGCGGTGCCGCGCCCCTTGCGCTTCGCCGTGCTGGGCAACCACGATCAACAGATCGGCGCAGACAAGGTCGCCATCGAGCTCGTCGCCCACGGCTTCCGCGTGCTCCGCGACGAAGGCCAGGCGGTGAAGATCGGCAACTCGCGTCTCTGGATAGCGGGGATCACGAATTCCTATAACCAGCCAGGCGACATCGCCGCGGCCCTCAAGGACATGCCGGAGGACGCATTCGTTCTGCTGCTCGCGCACTCCCCCGATGTGTTGCTGGAGCCGCTCGCCCAGCGCGCCGACCTCATCCTCGCCGGCCACACCCATGGGGGCCAGGTGCTGCTGCCCCTCACCGGGCCTATGGCGTGCTCATCCGGCGTTGGGCCGCGCTATGCTTCTGGGCTGTACGACACAGGTCACGCGAAGCTCTTCGTCACCCGCGGCCTGGGCGAAGTGGTCACCCCATTCCGCATCCTCTGCGAGCCCGAGATCGCCGTGCTCGAACTTCGCGGTGACGGGACACCAGTGCGCTGATGAGCGGGGCCGTGGTCTACACAATCGGCCACTCCACCCACACCTCAGAGGAGTTCATCGCCCTCCTCAGAGCCCATTCGATCCAGACGGTCGCCGATGTTAGGACGGTACCTCGCTCGCGTCGCGTTCCGCAGTTCAACAAAGAGTCGGTGGCGGGCAAACTTGGTGCGGCTGGCATCGGCTATATCCACATGAAGGAGCTGGGCGGCTGGCGCCATGCGCGAAAGGACTCGCCGAACACAGGGTGGCGGAATGCGAGCTTCCGCGGCTATGCCGACTACATGCTCAGCGCCAAGTTTGAGCTGGCCATCAGCGCGCTTATCGAGCTGGCGAGGAGTACGAACGTAGCCATCATGTGCGCGGAGGCCATGCCCTGGCGGTGCCACCGGTGGCTCATTTCTGACGCGCTGGTGGTGAGAGGGATCGAGGTTAGGCACATCGTGGCGGGCAGCGCGGCCGACTCGCACAAGCTGACCGAGTTCGCCGAGGTGACGGGCGATACGATCACCTACCCAGTACGCGCACCGTCCTCCGGTCAGCCAGCCCTTGATGGGCTCTGATGGCGGCGGAACGGCGCGCGCTCACCCACCGCGCCGCCGCTCGATCTCCGCGCGGGCGATCTCGACCGCCCGCCGCGGCTTGTCCAGGTTGCCGTGCACGGTGTAGACGTCGCGGATGATGAACTCCACTGCCACGTCACGCGCTGCCTCGAGCGTCTCGCGGATATGCCCCGCCCATGCATCCTCATCCAGTTGCACGTCCACGCCCAGGAAGTTGGGGTCGGGCTTGCGCGAGAAAACGATGTCCGTCCCTTGCAGCGCCTCCCCCATGAAACGCTGATCGCACCAACGCGAGATGGACACCTTCTTGAGATGGGGCAGGCGTCGGATGTCCTCCCAGAACGGATGTGCCGGTTCGCAGCAGCCGTAGTAGAGCAGACCCACCGGCTCGCACACATCGCGGTAGTATGGGAAGCAGAACTCGTGGTACATCGCCGGCGATATCCCTACCGACTCCTGGCTGTTGGTGCAGCCCCACATGTCGCAGAGCCGGGCAGCGGGCGCGGTGTACCCCGGCGCGGGCAGCTTGGTGGTGAAGTTGTAGCTCGACCCGAAGCTGTCCTGGTTTCCGTTGTTCAGCCGGAGCAGCCCCTCCGACTCCGCCCACCGCATCTTTCGCAGGCAGTTGTCGCGCAGGTAGGCCATCAGCTCGTGCGTCTCCTCAGGGCTGTCGTGCATAGCGACGAAGAACGCCTCCATACCCATGAGTTGGACCACCGTGTTGGTGAGCATGGTGCTCCCGAAGGTCCCGCTTACGATCTCCACCGGGAGCGCACCGCCGAACAGCTCCTCGAGAAACGCCTTCCACTGCATCGTCCGTTCTCGGTCTACTCGGCAGACCGCAGGCCTCAGCAGGCGGAAGTCCTCCTTCAGATTCTTGATGGGGTGACGGTAGCGATACCCCGTCGGGATGCCTTGCCTGTCCTCCACCGTCTCGGTTGTGATCTCCACTCCCATCGAGTCTATCTCGACCGACCAGCCAATGCTGAAGCTGTCGGGGATCACCTTGTCATCGTTGATGAACTCGTGGTTGCGGGTGTTCCGCAGCAGCTGCACCTCGATGCCCCGGCCGGTGTCGCTCGCGCAGCGGAACACGCTCTCCGGCATGAAGTCGCGATCGAAGGTCCAGGTCTCGACGATCACGGGCGGGCGAGCGCCCCGCACGCCGTCGTTCAGCTCGTACCACATGCGTTTGCGATCCGCCATCACGGGCAGCGCCGCGTAGTCGGCCTGCCGCTTGGCGAGCTCGCGCAGGTATGCTCTCTCATCATCCGGGAGGCGCCACTCAGTCGTTCCCATCGTCACAGTGTCTTTCCGTAGGGCCTCTCGCGTCGGCCCTGTTCTGTCGGTCTTCGCGCCACCCTCGCTTCACCGCGTGAGCCCGATCTCCCGTGCCACCCTCTCCCGATAGCCTCTCGCCAGGTCCGCTGTTGTCGGCCCCGGCGTTCCCCCTCGCATCGCGTTCCCGTCCACCGACCTCACCGGCAGTATCTCCGCGAGCGAGCTGGTCAGGAAGCACTCGTCCGCAGTGTACAGCTCGGCAATCGAGATGTCGCGCTCGCGGCAGCGCATGTCCTTGGCTCCGGCGATCTCCAGCACCGTCTGCCGCGTGATGCCGGGCAGGAAGCCCCGCGACAGCGGCGGCGTGACAAGCTCGTCACCGAACACTGCGAACACGTTCCTCATCGCCCCCTCGACTACGCAGCCGTCCGGGTCCACCAGGATCGCTTCGTGCGCCCCTCGCTGGGCGGCGGTGCGCTGGGCGAGCAGCTTGTCGAGGTAGTTCAGTGACTTGATCCGCCGCAGCACGCTGCCCGGCGCCTGCGCCGCCGCCACCGAGACCGCGATGCAGCCTGACTCGTACAGATCGGCCGGCGGCAGCGCCAGCGGCCGCACTATCACCACCACAGTCGGCTTGGGCGAGCCGGCGATGCCCGGCGTCACAGTCAGGCGGACCGTCGCATCCGGCAGCTCGCCCGCCGCCAGCGCCTCTTCCACCCCTCGGCTGAGTTCCTGTCCGGTTGGCGGCGTGAAGCTCAGTTCCGCCGCCGCGATCACCAGCCGCTCCAGATGCTGAGCCAGCCGGAAGACGCGCCCACCATAGGCCCGCATCGTCTCGAACAGCCCCTCGCCGTACATGAACCCGCCATCGAGCGCGCTGATCGCCGACTGTTCCGGCGGAAGCAGTTTCCCGTTCACCCAGGCTATCCCGGCCACTGCACCGTCTCCGTTCCCGCCTCAGCGGCAAGCCCTCGCGCCAGCGCGCGCGCCTTATCCAGCGTCTCCTGGTACTCGCCCTCCGGATCGGAATCCGCGACGATGGCCCCCCCGACCTGGAAGTAAGCAGTGCCATCCCTCACAACAAGCGTACGGATGACGATGTTCACGTCCATATCGCCCGAGAAGCAGAGGTAGCCGATCGCACCGGTGTACACGCCGCGTCGAGTCCGCTCCAGCTCCTCGATGATCTCCATCGAGCGGACCTTCGGCGCGCCGGTAATGGAACCTCCGGGAAACGAGGCGCGCAGGCAATCGAGCGCCGTCGCGCCGGGCCTCAGCCGGCCTCGCACCGTGGACACGAGATGATGAACGGTCGCATAGCTCTCCAGCGCGAACAGCTCCGGCACGTGCACCGAGCCGTACTCGCATACCCGCCCGAGGTCATTGCGCTCCAGGTCCACGATCATCACGTTCTCGGCCCGGTCCTTCTCGCTCGCCAGCAGCTCCGCCGCGAGGCGCGCGTCCTCTTCCGGTGTGCTGCCCCGCGGGCGAGTGCCTTTGATCGGGCGGGTTTCCACTTCGCCGCTCCGCACCTGGAGGAAGCGCTCGGGTGAGCAGCATGCGATTGCCGCGTCGGGTGTCTCGAAGTAGGCCGAGAAGGGCGCCGGGTTCTCCTGGGTCAACCGGCGGTACAGGCTCAGCGGCGTGGTGGCGAGAGGCGCCGACATGCGCTGCGACAGGTTCACCTGGTAGATGTCCCCGGCTGCGATGTACTCCTTCGCCCGCCGAACCGCCTGAAGGTAGTCACCATGCGTGAAGTTGGAGGCGACTTGAAATCGAGGACTTGAGGAGTCGAGGACTCGAGGAGTCGAGCAGACCTCACCTCGCCCCGCCCGCGGCTCTCTCCCCTCGCGTTGTCGCCCCCTCTCCGCGCGCGGAGAGGGGGACGGGGGGTGAGGTCGGCCCGCAACCGCCTCCGCCAACTCATCCGCCCGCGTCTCCGCCAACCGCCTCGCGGCCTTCGGGTCGTTCTCCGGCGCGCCAATCGCTGACACCCAGGCCCGGCCAGCGATATGATCCATCGCCACCACTGTCCCGTAGAAACCCAGGTGGCAGTCCGCGACGGGAACATCATCAACAGTGACCTCGGGAATGCGCTCGACGAAGCGGCCCAGGTCGTAGGCGAAGTACCCGATGGCGCCGGCGATCAGCGGCGGGGCCTCAATGGGCCTGGCGACGCCGAACTGCGAGAGCAACTCGCGCACGACGAGAAACGGGTCACCCTCCACCGTGTCGGCTCTGTCTGACCACTGTAGCTCGACGCGCGATCCCTTGCTCCGCAGCGTCAGGAATGGGTCGCAGGCGAGGAACGACCACCGGCCCAGCTTCGCCTCGCGCGTTCCGCTCTCCAGCAGCACTGCGCCGGGACGGCCGGCGATCCGCTCGAAGGCGGCCATCGCCGAGCCAGGAGGGGCTATCTCGCGAACCACAGGAACGTAGTCGGGCAAGTGCGCTTCACCGATGCGGCTGAGGCCGCAGATTTCGGCGTAAACGCCGCACCGCCCTTCCCTGTTGCTCATGCCGATCACACACTCCTGGACTATGTGACGCTTCGCATCGCGGCCGATGTGTCGGCAAGCGGCTGGCGGGTTGCTACTCTCCTACCGCCTCAACACCGGTTCGGGCGTAACCGTGGCGTCGCTGACGACGCTCGCCTTGCTGCTGTCGGTAACCCTCACCGAGGATACCCAAGGTCGTGGAAGCGCGCTGTTGTGCTCAGGACATGTCACGGTCGGGATGATTGCCGGTCCCGGGGACAACCCCGGGTGCGGCGAGCCCGCGCTACGCTTCCCGCCTCGCCTCTGAGGGCAGGCGGTCTCGGATGGCCGCCGTGACGCGCGATGCAACTGCCAAGGCTTCGGCTGTCTCTTCAGGGGAGGGACCGTCTGCGGGACCCGGATAGCGGAATCGCCACGCGTACTCAGAGAGCGGTGCCGCCTCATCCACGAGAAGACGCAGCGCGGGGTCAATACTGGAACACTGGCACCCGAGTTCCTCTAGGCTGTGGGTCTTGCGGAACGGCACGTCGTGCCAGGTGAGAAAGGCCTTGAAAGACTTCTCCGCCGCCTGCTGGCAGTGAAAGACAGCGTCCTCCCGAAGCGGTTCAGGCGCTGTCAATGCGTGCTCAGCGCTCTTCAGGTCGCGTTGAGCTCTTCTGAGCCAGGCCCAAGCGTCCTCGCGCCGCGCTTCATCAGGCTGCATAGACGAGCTTCCCTTCGGCAACCACCGTCGCAGGCAGAGAAGCACGGAGAGAAAGGCGCGCCTCGAAGTCCTCCTGGCGCCAGACCAGCACGTCCACCGCTACACCAGTGCCACGCAGCGTCTCGTAGGCCAGGCGGCTTCTCCTGCGCTCTGGGGGCGCGTCGTTCGGAACAACGAGCAGCAGGTCGTAGTCACTGTCAGCTGTCGTGGTCTGCCGCGCCCGCGAGCCAAAAAGGAACACCTGCTTGGGGCGGTACGCTGCCACGAGCCGCCGGAGAATGTCAGACAGCACTGGATCGCTAGAGACTTCGGTTGCCGTGTGTCCCATCTCACGCTTGTGGGCCAACAGTGCACCCCGCGGCAGTGTACCCGATATCGGTCCGGCTCGCAAGCGGTGCGCAGGTAGGCTTGCCCGCTCCGGGATCCTTGACGGCCTGGGATCTGCCGGGGAAGATTGTCGGCCCGCAGAGGAACCCGGCCCTAGACCGACGGCAACTCGAACCTCATGCCATCCCGCGCCGCGATCACCTCGACGCCCGTTTCCTCGCTGAGCTTCTCGGCCACCAGCCACGGCTTCGCCCGCCAGATGGTCATGCCGAAGTGGGTCAGGATGGCGGTCTTCGGGCGGATGGCCTCGATCAGACGCTTGGCGTCGGGAATCGAGAGGTGCTGGATGTCGCTCTCCGCCAGACGGACGGTGTGCATCACAGCGACATCGGCGCGGTAGTGCTCCGCAAGCTCCGGGAAGTACTTCGTGTCCGCGATGTAGCACCACCGGCATCCAGCCGACTCGAACACGAAGCCGTACACCTCGCCTGGGTGATGGTGTCGCACCGGAGCCGTGACCGTTACGTTGCCGATCTGGTAGCTCGCGCCCTCCTCGATGACGAGCGTCTCGCGAACGTAGCCGCGCAGGTACCTCAGGATCACCGGGTCGTCTTCGTACGCCTCCCTCGGCGCGAGCACAACGCCGCGCTTGTTGAACCCGCCCGTGGTCGCCGCCTCGATCATCGAGTTCACGTCGGCCGAGTGGTCGAGGTGGCGATGCGATAAGAGGATGGCATCGAGCTTCGTCGGATCGAGCTTCCGCTTGGTCGCCTGAACGAGCGCGCCGGGGCCGGGGTCGAGCGATATGCGGCTGCCGCCCTGCTCGATCCACAGGCCGCCCGCCGCCAGTATCTGCTTGAACACCAGCACCCGCGCGCCGCCGGTCCCGAGAAACGTGATCCGGTTCCCCATCGCGTTCGCCTTGACTGAGACCATCGCCGCTCACTATACTCGCACGAACCGCCATGCTCAAGATCAGGAAGTCGCAGAACGCCTACGACACCCTCGGCCTTCCCCGGAGCGCCACCGCTGCCCAGGTCCGTGCGCGCTACCGCCAGCTCGTCCGCGGCTACAAGCGCGAGCTCGCGCCGCGCGCCCTGCTCGACGATGAGCAGTTCCGGGAGTGGACGAATGCCTACCTGATGCTGCTGAGCCCGGAGCGACGGGAATACGACCGCCGCCTGCGGCTGAATCGTGGGAGAGTGCAGCCCGGCGACCTGCTCTCGAGTCTCTCCGAGGGCCGTCGGCTCCTGCTCGAGGCGGAGGCAGCCTTCCTTCAGCGCAAGTTCAACGAGGCAGTCGAGCGGGGAAGGGCGGCGATCAAGCTGGAGAGCCGCAATGCCGAGGGCTACGCCCTTCTCGGAGACATCCTGCGCGAGCAGGACAGGTACCCCAATGCCCTTACCATGTACAACTACGCTATCCAGTTCGACCCGAACAACCGTCGGTATTGGGAGCGGCTGGAGGAGGTCACCGCGCTTCGCGACGGCAAGGCGCTCCCCAAGCGCTTCCGTTCCGAACTGAGACGGGCGTTGCACCGGCCCCTCTGGGCGTGGGTGGTCGTGGCAATCGCCTTCACCGCGGTGGAAGTCGCTCTGCTCGCGCTGCGCGGCCGCTGGGGGCCAGTCGGTTTCCTCAACCTGCCCGTCAACTTCATCTACGCGGCCTTGGGCGCCGGTTTCGTGCTGGGATTCGCGCTGGCCGCAACTGCTCTCATAGGCCCCTTCGATGACGAGCTGCTCTGGTACCAGGTGGCGGGAATCGGCGCCGAGATGATCCCTATCGGCGCTTTCGTCGCGCTGCCTGGCATCGTCTTCTTCTGGGCCGCGCTGGTCTTCTACCTCGTCATCGCGCTGCTCGACGAGCACTTCTCCGCGTCAGTGGCCGTCTGCCTCGGGGTCTGCGCCGCGGTGACCCTCGGTGCATCGGCTCTGCTGCCGCGGGAAAGCCTGCGATGGGCGCAGATGCTCGGCGGTAACCTCGTGTTCTTCGGCTTCATGTGCGGCTGGCTCATCGGCAGCATTCGCAAGCGCGTTTTCGACTACTAGCGCCCCCCAAGCAGGTAGCGTGGCTCTGCCTTCACGCTGACCTCCATGTCGGCGCCGCTTGCGCCGCGACGGACTGTCAGGCCTATCTCCTCCACCCGCGCTAGCTCAGGCGAGAGCGCGGCCGGTTTCGCCCATACCTGCACCGCCACGTCGGTCCCACCCTCCACCTTGAGCCGCTCGGCAGGAAGCTTCGCGGCCGCTTGGATCCGCTTGAGGCTCTCGTCGTCCGTCGCTATCACATGGGCCCCCGAGAGCTCGGCGGTCTTCAGCATCGGCACCAGCTTCAACAGCGATTCGCTCGTCTCTTCGTTGTTCTCGCCTGCAAACGCGACAGCGATGGCGGACCTAGCGGCGCCTTCTCCCGGCAGTACGGTCACGAGCAGAGACTCCGGCAGCACCTCCGGCCTGAGCAGCAGTCCCAGCATCCCCCATTGTGCCGCCGTATGCGCCCGCCTTGCCGGCGACTGCTGTCTCTCGGACAGCAGTCCCACCAGCGCGGGCAGGTCGCGCAGAAACGCGAAAGCCACCGCCTCCCGCGGGACAAGCTCCGGCAACCGCGCGCTCTTCGGCGGTGTTGCCTGGGCCGTTCTCCCGCTTGCACCCAGGTAGCTCGCGTGGAGACGCAGCCCCTCCCTCTCGGGCGTGATCGCCACCGCAATGCTGTCTCCCCCCGCACGGACGCTTCTTGGAATCTGACTCGCGCTCCGCGATGCCAGGTAGTAGCGCACCAGGCCGACCCAGCCCTGGCGGAGGGAAGGCAGTGCTTCCCTCGCCGCCTGAAGCAGATCGCCTGCGCCAAGGTAGCACCAGACCAACGCATCGCCAGGGAGGCGACTGCGGACCGCACGGAAATGGGCAGTGCGCATCAACCGCGCCGATGGGTCACCCGCCGTCCTCAGGCACAGCTCGAGAAGCTTGTGGTTGGCGCTCACGATCAGGCATCCGTCAACAGCCGCATAGGCGATCGCAGAATCGCCGCCCGCGGGACCCCAGACGGTGATCGTTCCCCCCTCCCACCTCAGGGTCCGCCGATGCCACTCACTCTCTCTCGCCAGCTCCTCGACCGCGTGGTGAAGATCAGCGCGGGCGCGCCGCAGACTGGTCACGCGCGCGACAATAACGAAGCTCCGGGGTGTGAAGGACCGCGCCTCTGGCTCCCCTATCGAAGCGACCACCACTTCGCCGCCAAACCACTGGGCGGCCTCCTCCCGCAGATCCAACCGGAGGCCGGTCCAGTCAACCATCCGCTGCGCCAGATCGTATGCCCTGACGCCCAGCGCTTTCCTGTCCGCCGCCGGCCATGCTCGCACCACCTCTTGCCCCGCGGCTGAGCCCGGCCGGAGGTCGAGGACCACGACCGCGCGGGCCGACCCCGGGATGAACTCGAGAGGCGAGCGAACGACCCTCCGATCGAGATAGGAATGGAGCAGGGCAGCCGCGATGATGATCGCCGCCAGCGTGGCGGTGCTTACCAGGTACCACCGGATCTGTCGCCCAGGCCGGATTCCCGCCCCACAGGCGCCGCAGCTCTCTGCTCTCGGCGCGACCTCTTCACCACATCTCGGGCATGTTGCCATGGATTCCCCCTACCCGGTCTCAAAGGCCCTGCTGAACGCCATTCGCGCATCCTGCCCGAACAAGACAAGCTTCAGCGTGCCAAGCGTCGTCCCTTCGGCCGCGTGATCCTCGATGGCCTGCCTCATGATCCGGGCGCACTCCTCCAGCGAAAACCCTCCCACACCCGTGCCGAGGGCGGGGAACGCTATGCTGGTGAGACCAAGCTCATTCGCCCGCGCCAGCGCCGACAAGGTGGCCGCGCGTATCTTGGTCTCGTCTGTTGTCAGGTCCCCGCCCATGACAGCAGCGTGGATCACGCGCTTGGCCTTGAGCCTACCGGCACTTGTCACGACTGACTCGCCGATCGCGATGGGGCCCTTCGCGACCGCTTCTCGCTCGATCTCCGCGCCGCCGCGCCGCTTTATCGCCCCCGCCACTCCACCCCCCATCCACAGCTCGTTGTTCGCCGCGTTGACAATCGCATCAACCTCTTGGTCGCAGATGTCACCCTCCACCACCCGAAGCGCGATCCCGGCAATCTGGCTCTCCACCAAAACCTCCTACCGCAGCCTGCCCTACCGGGCGAGCAGCTTGAAAAACCTGCGCGCGGCGTTCCGGATGCCGCGGACCACTCGCTCCCCCGGCCCATGGTGGAAGGCGAAGCGCTCGTCTCCCTCATTCCAGAACCGGCCCACCAGCAGCCGGGCCTTCACCACCGCCCGCTCGTCATCTCGCCAGAACCGCTCGAACACCAATCGCCGGAGCCATCCCAGACGGCCCTCCCGGGTGAAGGCCGAGGCGAAATCTACGACATAGGGCTCCAGCTTGTCTGTCACCACGATGTTCGAGCGGTTCTTGATGTCGCAGTGCACCACCCCTCGCTCGTGCAGCCCCTCTACAACCGCCTCGAGGCGCTGGAAGAACTCCAGCGGCAGGCTCCCGTCCGGGTACTCCGAACAGGCGCGCCCCTCGACATGCTCGACCACCAGCGCCTGCCGGTCCAGACGCCCGATTAGCCGGGGGACGCCCCGCGCGCCTTCGAGCAGCCGGTAATGCCGCTCCTCTCGCCCTATCAGCCACGGCCCGACGAACGCCCGAAGAAGCCAGCCGCTCGGCAGGTAGTCCTTCACCACCGCCCTCTGCCCTCGATCCTCGATCAGCACTAGGGCGGGTCGGCTCCCGCCTCCCGGCCGAAGGCGTTCCACGATGAACCGCGGCAGC
>Ga0315291_10006571_pt1 | contig 14434 bp, 8 predicted proteins | sample YL17G12_20_MG_FD_203070 | JGI IMG/M metagenome (GOLD analysis project Ga0315291, IMG submission 203070) | Sediment microbial communities from Yellowstone Lake, YNP, Wyoming, USA - YL17G12_20 | ecosystem: Environmental > Aquatic > Freshwater > Lake > Sediment | place: USA: Wyoming | collected...
AAAATTATTTTTGACATATACTATAAATAGAAAAATTCGTTTATATGATCGTTTGTGTAGGAATTGTCATCAAGACTCCGTCAAAGGCACAGGAATTCCCACACAAATTTAACTTTCAGACTATTTCCTTTCTTGTTCAGATAAAGCTTTGAAATACTCTTTTATCGCCTCCTCATATTCTTTGGGATAGGTCTCAGTGGAAAGTCTTTGAGCCCTTTCCTTCTCCCTTTGATTTAGTGCTCCTATGTCCAGAGGTAATTGAGAAGGGCTCTTTCTGATTATCTCTTCACCAATTTCAGCTTTTCTTTTCTCAGAGTAGTCTCTTTTGACTAAAGATTTTTCAGAATCTAAAAGCCGGGAGAGGATTTTCTTCTGTCTCTCTATGGTATTCCGGTCTACATTTAGCTTTTCCAAGTCAGATACCACCTTTTCCATCTCCTTAGCAATGTCTTCTAAGCTACCCAGAATCTGGGAGCGGTTTCCTAACTCCCGATTAAGTTGTTCTAAGCCCTTCTTTAAAGCTTCCTGCTCTGCAGCTAACCGGGCTAAACCAGCCTGTTGTTCCATAGTATATTGACCCAGTCCTGAAAGGTCAAAGGTCTGGCTATTTATCCCTCCCTGTTTCTGGCAGAAACTCTGAAGCTGTTGGAAAACATCTTCTCCTGAGTTAGAACAGGATTTCTCGACATTCTCCATCCCTTCTAAAAGCGATTTGGCAGACTCGTTAAGATTAAAGAGCGATTCAAATTGAAAGACCGAGGATCTGTTTCCGTCCATCTCTTCTAACCTGTCAATGGCCTGCAGCATATTGAAATAAGCCAAAGCTAGCTTATTTCCTAAATCTGGATTTATATAATAGGTTTTAAGAGAAAGCTCCTTTAAATCTTTTCCCACCTGATTTAGACCCTCGACCAATTTTTGTTCCTCAGTGGCTAATTGTCTCAAACCGGTTTCTCTGGGCTGAAAATTTTTCGTTTGTTCAAACAGGGTTTCCTGTGAGTTGGAAAGGTAGAGAAGGTCTTGCAAAGATTTCCGCATCTCCGCTAAGATTTTTTCTTTATCCCCTTGTCTCATCTTCTCCAGAGCGGATTTAAAATCCTGGCTAAGGTCATTTAATTTACCAGCACACTGCCCTCCAGATTCAAGGCCCTCTTTTTTCTTTCCCTGTTGCAGATTCTGACTGGTATTTTGCATATCTTTTTTTACCCCGGAGTTCTCCACAGAGTTCAAGAGTTTTTCCATATCTTCTGGAGAAAGGAGAGGAGTTTCTTTCATTAGATTATTTAACTCTTTTAAGTTCTCTTCTAAGGCTTCAGTTCTATCTTTCAGGTTTTCTTCTTTATCTTTGAGGGAACTTAACTCTTCTGGCTTGACTTTTTCTATTTCTTTGTTTAGATCCTTCTGCATCTGAGTCAAATTTTCAGCTAATTTTACCAGACTCTCCATCTTCTGTTCTATTCTCATCCTTTTAAGCAAAGCTATAGTTCGGTCCAGCCTTTTTATAAGCTCCTCTGTGGTTAAATTCAGGTTCTGGAGCGCCTCTTTGATCTTTTCCTGGTCTAAAGATTCCAGAGCCTTTTGTAAATTTTTCATAGCCTCTTTGAGCTCTTGCGGTGCAACTTCATCAAATAGCTTCCTCAGTTCAGCCATCCTCTCTAAAAGCTCTAAGGAAGCTAAGCGGTTTTCCTCGACTTTAGAGCAGGTTTTTCCAACGTCTTCTCCTAATTTCTTGAGATTCTCCGCTAAACTTTTTTGTTTTTCTAAAAGAGATTCCATCTCTTTTCTTTTCTCCCAGCTTAACTGGGATTCTTTTCCCTCAGGAGGCTGGCTCTGCATAAAAAGGTCTTTAGAAAGCTCCTCTAAGTTTTTTTTCAGCTCCTTTTGTTCAGCAAGATTCTTTTCAAGATTTGACAGTTGGTCTTCTCTTTGCTCATCCATCTCTCCAACGAGCTCTTCCAGGCTTGGGTGACGAAGGTTATAGCTTAAGCTTACTCCTTTTTTTGGTCCGGAGAAGTTGTCATTATCATAGATTTCAACCCAGTATTTAACCATGTTTCCAGGCATAAGGCCTATATCAGATAAATCCCAGAGATAATCGGATTGAAGTTCGCCTTCGAGTTTTTCCTCAAACGGAAGTTTCAGGCTTTTTAATTCTTTTTCTCCGTCTCCGGAAGAGATAACCTGATAGGCCAGTTTTAAACCAGTGAATCCAAAATCGTCCGAGCCCTTGATCAGTAAAGGCAACTGCATATTCTCCGTTAAATCGCAGTCCATACCAGGCTGGATTATCTCCACTTCTGGAGTCTGGTCATCTTTTTTGGTTATCTTGTATTCGATCGGGTCTGGATTTTTATACCCGGATTTGTCTTCGACCTCAAGATGATAGGAATCGTCTCTTTTTACTGTGATTTCACCAATAGCTTTTTTACCTTCGATTTTCATCGCAATTCCGGTCGAATCCGAGAAGACTAAATTGCCTCTGGCAATGTCCTTATTAGCAGTTGCTTCGATTTTAATTTTCGTCCCGAGTAATGCCTCGACGGTTCCATCGTTCTGGTCTATGACCAGGGGTTTCAACTGGGTGTATTTCGGATAACTGAAAGTCAGCTTCAAGTTGATAATCCGGGGCTTATCTGTGACTTTTAATTTGTATTGTTCGCTTTTTATCCCATCAGCTTTGGCATAGTAGATAATGTTTCTTTTTATCTGCTTGAAGGTATATTCGAAATCAAAGATTTTATTTTCCTGAAGAGAATCCTGAGGTTGAATCTTTTTAGCCTTTTCCAGTCTATCCTCATTCCATTCACTTTCTTCATTTTTCCAGTAGAAATCAACTCTGGATGGCTTTTCTCCTAAAGTTTTTATCTGGATTTTAACGTCTGAATATTTCAAGACCTCAGCATTCCCCGGAGAGATTTCGAAAAAGAATTTCTGCGGTGCGGATACAGAAGTCAAAGGATGGGAGAAAAGATATAAGGAGCGATTGAAATAGCCGGGGAACAATAGAGTAAAGATTAAAGCTAAACCTAAAAGAACAAAACTTACCTGAGAGATTTTGTGAAGTGGCTTTTTATCTACCACCTCTTTGAAATTCAGCTCTGTGGAGACTACGTCTGCCTGCTCGATTATTTTCTCAATCATCTGGACAGAATAACCTTCAGGATTTATTTCCAGATTTCCATAAAGCTGTAAAGCCCCGATTAATCTATTGTTTAGCTGGGGGAATCCCCCTTCGATTTTTACTGCTAATTCCTCAAAGCTCGGCTTATAGAAAAGAGGTCTTAAGAAAAAATATGAAAAAGTAACAGATAAAGCTAAAAAGAAAATACCTGAAAGAGTTACTCTTACGAAAACTGGCAGAATAAATCCGCTTAAAGTAGATAAAATGAAACTGAGGATAAGATAGACTAAGATAACGGATACTAAAATAAAAATACCATAGAATATGCGGGTCCGGGTGTAATATGACCTTAAGGAGTTAAGACGGGTGAGTAAGTTGAGATAGTTTGAAGGTTTCATATTTTTTTCAATTCCCCTCCCTTGATGGGAGGGGTAAGGGGAGGGTGAAATTTTATTTAGCTCTCTCCCTAACCCTCTCTCATAAGGAGAGAGGGAAATCAATAATCCCACCTTGCCTCAAGGTGAGATACTGATTCTCGATAGCCGCAGGCTTTAGCCTGCGCCCGGTATGTTCAAACGCAACCTGTCCGAATGGATCCATTCTGGAAAGGTTGCGGCTACCACTGCTATTTATAATACGAAAACACCGTAGATTTAATTTTGATTGATATTCTCGCCTCCCCTCAAGGCAGGATTTTTTTGACTTTACCCACGTTGTGGGCAATATGGATTTACTAATTCGCAAAATTCTCTTTAAAAGTTTTCTTATAGTGTTGTATTCTTTCCTTAATCAAGTTCCAATCCAGATCCTCAAAGAAGCTATTGTAATTATCTTTTAACCACTCATAATAATCATCTTCTATGTAAAGACAAAAGGCTTCTGTCAAATCCAGTATTTTAATTGCTTTAGGGATACGGATTTCATTCTCCTCAAAACTTTCTTCTATAAATTCCTGAACAACGTCTCGATCAAGCATTTTCACCTCACTTTAGAATTTTATGCTTCAATTCTCCAACACCCAGGTAATAATATTCACCCCCATCTTCAGAGCCTGTTCTCTTTTTTCCGGGGGGTCGTTGTGGACCTGGGGGTCTTCCCAGCCGTCTCCGATGTCTGATTCATAGACGTAGAAGACTACTAATCTCTCTTCTCCTGCGGGTCCGCTCTCGGAATAAAATATCCCGAATCCCTGAGGGGGCTTATTATCGTGTTTGTGGATTTTGGGGAGTCCGTTGGGGAAATCATAATAACAGTGATAAATCCTATGATTAAAGGGAAGCTCAATTAACTCCTTTTCCGGGAAGACTTTTTTTATTTCCCTTCTGAAGGCTTTGTCAAGCCCATAGGAGTCGTTGGCGAATAAGAAGCCTCCGTGAATAAGATAATTTCTTAGTCTCTTTATTTCTTCGTCAGAGAATTTTATATTGCCGTGCCCGGATAAGAACAAAAAAGGATAGTTGAAAAGCTCCTTATCCATTATGCTCACTTTTACCTCATTCTCATTCACCGGGATATTGGTGTTCTCTTTTAAGAACTTGAGCATATTAGGTATAGCTGAGGAACCCCAGTACCAATCTCCACCCCCACCATATTTTAAACGGACAATTGTAAAGGCATTTGGGTCTTTTTCGATTTCAGAGGAGGTTGGCTGGAAAAAGGTTAAAAGTAATAAAGAAAAAAATATTGATATTTTTGGAATTTTGATAAACATTACAAGCTCCTAAAGAGGTTATTGAACATAACAGAAAGATTCCAAGAAGAAATTTAATTTATATGGTCTAAAAGTCAATAATTAAATGCTGAATTATGAGTAGCATCGGGCTTTATGCCCGACGATTATATTACATCCGGGATCAACCCGGAAGCTACGTTTTTGCGACTCTGAGAGGGTCGCACTACGGCTGTGTTCATTTTGGCAAACCTCAAGGTTTGCACTCTAACTTCTTCTTCAAATCATAGATACAATTCTCAGGATTTTTTATACCCTGCAGGCAGAAAAGACGACGGTAGTTTCTTTTTCTCTTTGAATCTTCCTCGCTTATGTCCAGCAAAATACCTTTATCACAAGCAAAACATTTTTCCGGCTGAACGTCAAATTCAGTTCCAGTTTTTCTGGCAACTAAAATTTCGCTGAAATCCCATTTCGGGACTTCTGAAAAAGTTTCCTCAGAGCTTTTGTGAGTAACCTCTATCTCCTTCGGATTATAAAAGACTATTCTTCCTCGATCTGTTTTTAATTTTGCCCAGAAATCTATTTTATCTCCACAAATGAAACTATAATTCTCCTGAGTCCTTCTGGGAATGTTCAGATAGAAATAATCTTGGAAGAAGACGCGGTCAATATAGCCCGATTTGAAACTGACTAAAAATCCTAAGAAATTCATCTGTTCTTTTTTATACAAAATTGTTTTTTTGAAATGAGGTTTGATCGAGTTTATTACCCCGCCAACGTTTACCTTTTTTCCAGAAAGCCCGTCTAACCATTCATCATAATCCTCTAACTCCTGCTGGAAGGCTTTGAACTCCTTTTCCGGAAGTAAAATCTCCGGCTGATAACATAGCTTCTCCTCGAAGTAATGCTTACAGGAAAAGCAGCTTTTGCCCACATGTTTATATCTTTTTGGGCAACCGTTTCCTTTATTCAATAATTTGCATTTCCACTCAAAATAGATACATCCCTGAGGAAAACATTTTTTCTCCTTGAGAACATGAAAGACCGAAACGTTCTTCTCAAATCTGAAATGGGACTTATACCCGCATCTGAAGATATCTTCTCTTTTGTGCTGATTGATTAAAACCTTTTGCATTAACTTAATTCCTGTTTTGAGCTACCTAAATTTAATACGTGGATCCGTTAATCGAAAAGAGGGGAAAATCAACAAATAAGTAAATGTTTCCCTCAACACAAGTCTGTTTTAACCAAGATGGGAATAGAAACTGTCATTGCGACCCCACCTTTTAGCGGGGGAAGCAATCTGTTTAAGATGTGGTAAGGGGATCGCTTCACTCTCCCGCATATTGCGAGATCGCTCGCAATGACAAATCAATAGATGCATGTTGCCCTCAACCAAGGGCAATTATTCCATCAGAATAATTTTTCTGTTGACAATAATTATACTTGAAGATAATATTGCAAACGTGAGGAGAAAAGCAGAATCCAGGTTAGATGGTTTTGAGGAAACTTTTAAAACCTTAGCTAATTTAAGCAGCAAAGGGATTAAAGCTCTGTATCGAAGCTTAAACACAGTTCATAATGACCTGTCTGATTTATCCAATCTTTCTCCCTCGAAAATTTCTACTTCCCTGGAGAAGATAATCCAGGAATTGGATGATCTGGATAAAAAGATTTTAGCTTTAGAGGATTCTTTAGAAGAGGGGTTGAATAAAACCAGCCAGGAGTATCAGAAGTTTAAAAAAGAATCTGAAGATAAAGAAGAAGAAAGGAAGATCTACCGAATCCTGTATGAGCTCTCTACCATAATATATGCAGAAAGAGATATCAATCTGCTTTTAGAAGCGGTGCTGGATTCGGTCATCGAGATATTTTCAGTTGATAAAGGGTTCCTGGAGATCTACGATGAGAATAAGAGTTTAAAATTAAAGCTGGCTAAGGATAAGCAGAAAAAGATGCTGGAGGAAAGCGAGGAAAAGATTAAGTCTGATTTGACAGACCTGGTTCTTTCCACCGGAAACAACGTTTTAATCCAGCAATTCATCTATAAAGAAATAGAGGAAAAAGAGGATTGGGGAAAAGGGACCAAATCTCTTCTCTGCGTTCCACTTAAATCCAGGGAAAATGTCTTAGGGGTGATCTATTTAGAGGATAGCGGGGAGGGGGAGCCTTTCGTTTCCGGGGATATCGAGCTTTTGAGTTCTTTAGCGGAAAGGACCTCAATAGCTTTAGAGAACAATCTTCTTTTTATGGAGCTGAAGGAATCTGAGGAAAAATTATTAGCAGATTTAAGGGGAAAGTTCAAATTCGATGAGATTCTGGGAAACAGTCCTCAGATGGTGGAGGTTCTGAAAACTGTGGCAGATATTGCTGATACTGAGGCTACGGTATTGATCGAAGGGGAAAGCGGAACTGGCAAAGAACTTTTGGCACGAGCTATTCATTTCAATTCCAGCCGTTCACGAAAAAGTTTTGTGCCGATTAACTGTGCGGCAATTCCGGAAACCCTTTTAGAGTCAGAGCTTTTTGGTTATGAGAAAGGTGCTTTTACCGGGGCTACCCAGAGAAAGTTAGGGAAATTCGAGGCAGCGAATGGAGGTACTATTTTCTTAGATGAGATCGGAGAGATGAGCCCGCTTCTTCAGGTGAAGATTTTACGCTTCCTCCAGTCGCACGAGTTCGAGCCTTTAGGTTCCAATAAAGTCAAAAGGTCAGATGTGAGAATAATTTCAGCTACCAATAAAGATTTATTTACGCTGGTCAGAGAAAACAGGTTCAGAGAGGACCTTTATTATCGGATTAATGTTATTAACCTCAAGCTTCCTACTTTGAGAGAGAGGAAATTAGATATAGCACCTTTAGCTGAAAGCTTTACACGGAAATATGCAAAAAAATCTGACAAAGAGATCAAGGGGATAGAACCGGAGGCTTTAAATATTCTATCAAGATATAGATTTCCAGGAAATATTCGAGAGTTGGAAAATATTATCGAACGAGCAGTGATCTTAGCCAAGGGTGAATGGATAACCAAAGAGGATTTGCCCAAAAATATCTTTAATGGTTCGGGAATAGATGCCGGGATCAAAATTGCCCAGAATTATCCGGAACTGAAATCTTTGAGAAAGAAAGTGGTGGAGGAAGTAGAAAAAAAATTTTTAGAAGATTTACTCCAGAGAAATCAGAATAATGTCTCACAAGCAGCAAAAGAAGCTGGTATGCACAGGGTGGAACTGCAAAGGCTTTTGAAAAAATATAAATAATTTTTTTCTATCTATAAGAACTTTCTACAAAGATATGTTGGAGTGTAAAGCCATCAAGGTCTTGTCCGCAGGATCCTGGTGGAGACTTTAGCTTTACCATATTTTCTTTGGCTTATAAAGTACAGAGAATTCATTTTAGCTCCATCAAAAACGCGGGGCACTCCAAATCTCTTTAAGTATTACATTTATAAACCTAAAGGTTTACACTCCAAATTTCCTTCAAAATAGATTGATTATTTTTTTCGCAACATTTCAGTTTATTTGCATCTTTTATGTTGCACCTTATAACATAGCATTAATATAGCCTTTTCATACTCAAGATATTAGAGAGACGAAACAAACTTGTTGCAGATAAAAGGGTAACTAGATATAATGGAATTTGTAACAGATTGATTTGCAATAACTTAGCTATTAATAAAATACTGGCACAGTAATTGCAACTCTTTAACTATTAAAGTATTATGGTGAATGAACAGCTTAACAGTAAAAGAGAAGGAGATGTCTTTAAAAGAACTGCAAGAACAGATATTAGAGGCCGCCTTAGAGGTTCATAAAAATATGGGTTTAGGTTTCCAGGAATCCGCCTATAGCCAGGCTTTAGCTTACGAGTTTGATTTAAGAAAGATAGAATATGAAAGGAAAAAAAATATAAAACTTTCCTACAAGGGAAGTGTAGCTGGAGAATACGATTTAGAATTTGTGGTGAAGAACAGCATCATTATAATGATTAAAGCCGGAGAGCCGATGAATGAATCAGATGTGACCAAGATGAAAAGTTTTCTAAAGGCTACAAAACTTCCCTTAGGGATGTTGATAAATTTTGGTAAGGAGAGCTTGGAGGTAAAAAATATAAATAAGTAGTTGGCACGAATACAAAACCAAGCCAACTTTTTCACCCTATACCTGGTCCTGAAAATGGATCTATAGGAAAGGAGGTGAAACCCAGGATGCCGATGAAGAAAAAGCCAGCCAAGAAGGCTAAAAAAGGAAAAAAGAAATAAAGGCCTTTAGGTTTTTTGCGCCCAAAGAGAGCTTCCCCTACGGGAGCTCTCTTTTTTTGTTGACATAAAGAAAATTTGTTTTATCCTATGGATTGGATTAGTTATGCCAAGGAAAAGAAGCAAAAAACTCTGGCTCCCTCTTCTGGTAATTTTAGTCTTTGCCCTTTTTCTGCTCTACGAGCAAAGCAAAAGGATTAAACTTACCCTGCTCTACTGGAATGATTTTCATGCTACAATCCAGCCTTATCCATCAACTGAAAAAGAAAATTCAGCTCTGGTCTCCGGGAGTCCCTATTTTGCTTATTACTTGGACTCATTAAAAGCTCTAAATCCAAATACCATCGTAATATGTGCCGGGGATGAGTTCACCGGTGACCCGCTTTCCTCTTTGACTTCAGGAAGAGCCCAGATTGAGATTTTAAATTATTTGAAACCTGATATTTTTGAGTTAGGGAATCACGAGTTTGACTACGGTATTGAGAACCTGAAAAAAGATATAGAGGTAGCCCAATTTCCGGTTGTCTGTGCTAATTTAGTTTACAAAAAGAATAAAGAGCTTTTTGTCCAGCCCTATATGATCCTGAACAGGGGAAAATTGAAAATTGCTTTTATCGGTTTAATCACCGAGGGATTAGAAAAAATGCTCAAGCAAAGCGAAGAGCTTGAAGTTCTAAATGCAGAGAGCACTTTAACTTTTTATATGAAAGGATTGGAAGAGAAAAGTGATTTTCAGGTTCTGGTTAGTCATATGGGGGATCAGAAAGATAAAAGTATAGCCAGAAATATTGAAGGATTAGAGTTGATAATCGGCGGGCATAGTCATACTATCATCTTTAAACCATTCAAGATAAATAATACCCTTATCTGTCAGGCTGGCTCAAGAGGGAATTATATAGGGGCTTTGGAGCTATTTTCAAATTCCAAGGGGGAAATAGTAAGTTATCACAATAATTTAATAGAGACACGAATAAATGGAGTCAAAGCAGATTCTTTGGTGCAGAATAAAATAGAGGAACTGGAAAGGAATTCAGGAATAGATCTGGATGAGCAGATAGGTGAGCTTGTAACTCCCTGGATCAGAAAAGATAACGAGGAATCGAATATCGGTAATTTCTTAGCGGATGCGATGAGAAGCTATGCCAGAGCAGATGTGGCTTTTACAAATTCCGGCGGGATTAGAAAAAATCTAAGAGCTGGTCCGATTACGGTACGGGATATATGGGAGATCACTCCTTTTTCTGACCGCTTAGTGGTTATTAAATTAAATGGAGATGAGCTTTTGACTGTTTTAGAAAAGAACTGTAGAAAGGGGATTGATTTACTTCAGGTTTCAGGGATGAAATATAGTTATACTCTGGAAAGGCCTTTTGGAGAAAGGGTAATAGAGGTCAAGGTTAAAAATAATGAAATAAGACCGAATAGAAATTATAAGGTGGTGATAAACGATTATATCCTGGAACAATCAAAGGATTTTCTGGGAATTCCCAAACAGAATCTGAAATATGAGTTCTTGCCGGATCTGGATCGGGAAGTTTTTCTCCAGGAGGTAAAAAGAAAAGGGCAAATAAATTCGAAGATTGATGGTAGAATAATGAGATCGGGGGAAATGTAGGAGAAAGTTACTAAAGAGGTTGTTAGTTGGAGGAGTGGTAAAAGAAGATTAAAATCGTGCCAAAAAAAAGATTCCCTTATACCTGGTTAACATTGGCTTATGCTGCTGTTATCTTGATAATCTCCTCCATCCCTGACCTTAATCCTCCTCAGTTAGGTTTTGAGTTTCAAGATAAACTTTATCATTTTATAGAGTACGGGATCTTCTCGATCCTTTTATTCTTTTCGCTCCTTAATTCTTCCAGAGATTTTTTCAGAAAATATGTTCTGGTTATCTCTATCTTTATCGGGGCATCTTATGCGATCATAGACGAGATTCATCAGCGCTTTATCCCCGGAAGGTCAGCAGATATTTTAGATTTTGTGGCTGATTTTTTGGGTGTGGCTCTTATCCAGATATGTTTTTGGTTTTATCATAGAAAAAAATCAATTAACCCACGTTGAGGGCAACCCATACGGGCAAGCTATGGATTTAACAGTTTAAGGCAGACACAGGGGTCTGCCCCTACAAATGAGGCTTTTTGTATTGACTTTATATAGACAAGATATTATCATTTTTTGAGCTCTATTAAAGGAGAGAGATGAAATATACTGCCCTTCAAGGGACAAAAGATCTTTTGCCCGAGGATGCTTCTAAATGGAGATATATCGAAGAGAAAATTCGCGGGGTCTTATCTCTGTATAATTACAAGGAGATCAGAACTCCGATTTTTGAGCAGACAGAACTTTTTAAAAGAAGCATCGGCGATGATACTGATATTGTTCAGAAGGAGATGTATACTTTTCAGGATCAAGGCAAAAGGAGTTTGACTTTAAGGCCTGAGGGGACGGCTTCGATCGTCCGGGCTTTTATTGAGCACAGCTTGGGTGAAAAATCTCCTCTGGTAAAACTTTTCTGTTTTGGTCCGATGTTCAGGCAGGAAAGACCGCAAAAGGGAAGGTTAAGAGAGTTTTATCAATATGGTGCAGAGGTGATTGGCTCTTTGGACCCGCTGGTGGATGCTGAACTTATCGAGCTTGGTGTGCAGATAAATAATGCTTTTGGATTGGAGAACTTAAAACTTCATCTGAACAGCATCGGGTGTAAAAATTGTAGGCCAGCTCATCGGGATGCTTTTAATAAATTTGTCAAGGATAAGATTGATAAATTCTGTCAGGAGTGTCAGATCAGGCTTAATCGTAATCCTTTGAGAATTTTTGACTGCAAAAATGAAGACTGTATTGAAGCTTTAAAAGATGCTCCTATGATTCTGGATTACCTGGATTCTGAATGTAAAGAGCATTTTAAAAAAGTGAGAAATTATTTAGCGCAAATGAAAATTGAATATATTCTGGATGGCAGACTGGTTAGAGGACTGGATTATTATACCCGAACGACTTTTGAGATAAAATCTGAATCTTTAGGTGCTCAGGACACCTTGCTCGGCGGTGGCAGATATGACCTTCTGGTTTCCGAATTGGGTGGTAAAGATACCCCAGCTATAGGTTTTGCCGCAGGGATTGAAAGACTGGTTATGGTTTTAGAGATGCAAAAGAAATTCCCTCCTGAAAATGAAAGGCTGGATCTATTTATCGCTCCGTTAGGGGAAAAGGCAAAGAGCTTAGGATTAAAAATTGTTAAAGACTTGAGAGCAAAAGGTCTCAGATGTGATATGGATTTTCTTGGCAGAAGCCTGAAATCTCAGTTGAAAGAGGCAGATCGGCAGAAAGCCAAAAAAGTTCTGATTATCGGAGAAGATGAGTTGAAAAAAGGAAAAGGGACTTTAAGGGATATGGAAAGTAAAAAACAGAAAGAAATTGAATTTGAGAAATTGGTTTATGAGCTGATTCGAGGATGAATTCTGGAGTGCAAACCTTCAGGTTTGCCAAAAGTTCCTTCTCCCGTTGTGGGAGAGGGTTAGGGAGATGGGGCACCCTCCCCTTACCCCTCCCATCAAGGAAGGGGAGATAGGTTTGACAAAAGTAAAGCTGAAGCTTTACACTCCAGTATTTGATATAAAGTCATAGTGTCAGGAGTAACTCCTGACATAACTCAAAACTGAGGAGAGAATTTGGATAACTTCAAAAATCTAAAACGCACACACACTTGCGGGGAATTAAGGAAATCTCATTCCGGGCAGAAGGTGAGATTGAATGGGTGGGTGAACAGTTACCGGAATCACGGAGGATTGATTTTTATTGATTTGAGGGACAGATATGGTATTACCCAGGTGGTTTTCAAACCGGATTTGGTGGATAAAGAAACGATGGAGAAATCTGCCAGTCTGAGAACCGAATTTGTGGTTGGAGTCGAAGGAACTGTGCACGTGAGACCAGAAGGGATGCAGAATAAGGAGATGGCTACCGGGGAGATCGAAGTTGTGGCTGAGAAAATGGCGGTTTTCAATGAATCCAAGACCACTCCTTTTGAGATTGTGGAAGATACGAATGCCAGTGAGGAATTGAAGTTGAAATACAGATATCTGGATTTGCGACGGCCTCCCTTGCAGAAGAATATAAGAATAAGGCATCTGGCAACTAAAGCTATCCGGGATTATCTGGATTCCATAGGATTTTATGAGATAGAAACTCCGCTCTTAATCCGGAGCACTCCTGAAGGTGCAAGGGATTTTATCGTTCCCAGCCGGGTGAATCCGGGAAAGTTCTATGCGCTTCCCCAATCGCCTCAATTATTGAAGCAGATCTTGATGATTTCCGGGTTTGATAGATATTTCCAGATTGCTCACTGTCTTAGAGATGAAGACTTAAGAGCAGACCGACAACCAGAACATTCCCAGATAGATATGGAGATGGCTTTTGTCACAGAGGAAGATGTTTTCTCGGTAATCGAAGGGATGATGGCTTATGTTTTTAAGAAGGTTTTAAGTATTGAATTGAATACTCCGTTCCCCAGATTAAGGTTCAATGAGGCAATGGAAAGGTTTGGTTCGGATAAACCGGATCTCAGGTTCGGAATAGAAATTGTTGACTTATCGGATTTAGTTAAGACCTCAGGCTTTAAGGTTTTTTCCGAGACAATAAATTCTGGTGGTAAAGTTAAAGGGATAAATTTCAGTCAGGGAGGATTTTTAAGCCGGAAGCAGATAGATGAATTGGAGGAAGGTGCAAAAAAAACTGGAGCTAAGGGTCTGGTCTGGATTGCTAAGTTAAAAGAGGGATTCCGCTCGCCGATTATGAAATATATAAATCAGCCAGAGCTTGATTCAATGGTTGAAAGATTAAAATTAAATGAGGGGGATATTGCATTTATTGTGGCAGATAAAACTGATATGGTTTTGTCTGTTCTGGGTAAATTAAGATTGGAGATTGCACGTAAATATAATAAGATAGATAAAAACAGATGGGAGCTTCTCTGGATAACCGAGTTTCCTCTTTTTGAGTATAATCCTGAGGAGAAAAAGATTCAGGCGATGCATAATATAGTTACCCAGCCGTTTGAGGAGGATATGCCAAAACTGGAGCAAGGTTTTAAAACCAATCTGTTGATTGATAATCCAGAGCATCCCTGGAGAAATATAAGAGCAAGGCAGTATGATTTGGTGATGAACGGGACTGAGATTGCCTCAGGCGGTATCAGAAATCATAAGAGGGATATTCAGTTAAAGATTTTGAATGTCTTAGGATGGGATGATAAAAGGGCCGAAAATGCTTTCGGATTTTTACTGAATGCCTTAGAATATGGTGCCCCTCCCCATGGCGGGATTGCACCGGGATTAGACAGGATTGTGGCTTTGATGTGTGGCTCAGAATCGATCAGAGATGTTATCGC
>Ga0315291_10006572_pt1 | contig 14434 bp, 14 predicted proteins | sample YL17G12_20_MG_FD_203070 | JGI IMG/M metagenome (GOLD analysis project Ga0315291, IMG submission 203070) | Sediment microbial communities from Yellowstone Lake, YNP, Wyoming, USA - YL17G12_20 | ecosystem: Environmental > Aquatic > Freshwater > Lake > Sediment | place: USA: Wyoming | collected...
ATAATAAAGCTTCCTTCAATTTTTTATTAATAATATAAACAATGGCAAATACAACAGCGTAGGGTTTTATTGCTATCGCCATTGCCAGAGGGATAGTGCTAATTATAAATTTATGCTTTCCATAAGTAATAGCAAATAAAAAAATTAATAAAGAAATTAATAGATCGAAATTCGATCGATCCACAGCAAAAATAACAGGATACGTTAAGAAAACAAAAACAAAAATTGTAAGAAGTTGTTGAGAGTTAAGCTTTGATCTCAACCCATACAAATAATATTTAGCCAATAAAATAAACGAACTAAAGAAAAGCAGCAGGAATATTAACCACGATACAGCCCACGGTTTTATAAGGGAAAACAAGTATGCAACAAAACTGCCGAATGCAAAATATGGGTAAATTTTACCCGGTCGATACGGGTCTAAATCTGCTGATCCTCTTACAACGTTGTAAAAATCATTGAACTTATCACCTGGGCTAAATAGAAATGTATTATCAGGGTACGGCTTACCCAGGTAAATGCCCTGAGCATAATGGTAAAAAACGGAGATTGAAAATCCCATTGTGACAATTAAAACGAGAAGTCCTATCTTTTTCTCTTTTTCCATCATTTTTTAACAACAGGCAAAAAGGTATTTTAGTGAATTACGATGCATACATAGTATTATAACCTTATCACTTGCTTGGCTTCCTTGCCCACGCCCACTTCAAGCTTATCAAGTAATTCCAAGTAACAGCGGCGGCTATTCCAAATAGATTGGAAATAAGATAATTCAAATGAACAAAATCAGTTAATGACCACAGAATAACATAATTAAGTGCGGAACCAGCAATGCAGAGTAAATTATATTTTATAAAGCGATGGAAGGCCGATCCAGCCAACGACCTAACATCCCTAAATGTCCAGGCGTCATTTAATATGAAGTTTGAAATTATTGAGGATTCTATGCTTATCAGGGCCGAATAAAGATAATACATGCCTAATATATCGGTAAGTGACCATAACAGACCTTGATTTACGACAATGCCGGTAGCGCCAACGGTAAAAAATTTAATTAGACGGCGCAGCCCCGGATTTCGCGATAGCCTGAGGATAATTTCCAAAATATTTGGTCTAACTGGGCTGGAACCGGATAAAATTGCAGTGAGCTTATTTCTATTTCTGATGGAATCTTGTCTCAACCGACGCAAGCGGAAAATTGCCTGTACAAAGTGATAGCCGAAGACTATTATATTGCGCTTAGACTCACCTGCAAAACGCTTCCCAAACGAGAAGGGAATTTCTATTATCCTAGCCGGTGGATCACTCTGCCATAGCAGCTTGGCCAGGATTTCCTCTAAAATGTCGAAATGTAAAAAGGTTAAGTTCAGGTTACGCAGCAAAGCGCCACGGTAAAGACGAAGGCTGTTGGATACATCCAGTGCCGGGATTTTGACCACTGACTTGAAAACGAAGTTCAGGATGCGGCTGGAAAAAACTAAGGGCCATGTGTTAGCGGTGCTCCCACCGACTATATAGCGGGAAGCGATGACCACATCTGCATTATGGCGCGCCTGCCACAGCTTATTTATAAAATCGGGGGCATGTGATCCGTCCGCATCCATGATTACCACGTAGTCACCAGTAGATCGTGCAATGCCAGTCCTGATAGCATAGCCGTAATCATCACCGCCACGCCTGTTAACGTAAATAACACCATTTGCTACACAAACCTGTTCGGTATCATCCATGGGCGACTGCGTGTCAACGACAAGAACCTCATTATGTGGCGTGATCTGATCTACCACTGCCCTTAATTTTGGCAGCAGGCACTTGAGGCTTTCTCCCTCCCTGAAGGCCGCGAGGATCACGGTCAGGCTTTCCGATTTATTATCTGCTGTAGAAAAGAGATTGGTAGTATCAGTCATTGGATGATATCTCCCGGCACCATTCAAGCATATTCCGGATCCCAGTTTCCTTATCTATTTTTGGAGACCACCCAAACGCGTTATAGGCATGCGTTGTATCTGCTACAAATACCTTCTGGTCGCCAGCCCGCCACTCGAGCCGGTAATAATGAACCGAGTACCCATTAATCTTTTCCAGGAGGTTAAACAATTCCAGCAATGATAGGCTGTTTTCCATCCCACCGCCGATGTTATAGATCTTTCCAGCCGTGGCATTTATATTGGTCACGGCCAGTTTATACACATTGATTAAATCAGTAGCATGCAATACGTCGCGCACCTGCTTACCGTTGCCATTGATCGAGAAGGGCTCACATCCGGGCCGGGCTGCTTCAAGGGATTTCTGGCAAAACCAGCCAATCCACCCTTGGTCATAGGTAGCAAACTGCCGCCCTCCATACATGGATGAATGACGGAACACAACTGTAGGAATCCCATACATACGGTAATAGTCCCGCACATACTGATCCGCAGCCAGCTTTGAGCAGCCGTAAGGTGAATGCCCATCCTGGGGAATATCCTCGTTCAAGCCAAGAGGATAATCAGGAATTACATATCGTGTTTCAAGCTCCTCAGTCCGTATTTGGTCAAGGGAACCATATACCTTATTGGTAGAAGAATAAAGAACGATTGTCGAGGGAGAATGCAATCTTACTGCCTCCAGGATATTGATGGTACCCCAGGCATTGACTTCAAAATCAAAACGGGGGTTGCTCAGGCTGGTAGTCATGGCTACCTGTCCCGCCAGATGAGCAACTACATCCGGACGGGATTCTTTAATGATGAGCGCTACTGCGTCAGTATCCCTGATATCAGTCTGAAAAAAGCGGAATCCATCACCAAAACCGGACCTTAACCAACCTAGATTGTTGCTGGACCCTTTACGGGATAAATTATCGAGGATTATTACCTCTGCACCATCATGCAGTAACGCACTAGCAAGATTACTTCCAACAAACCCGCAACCGCCGGTAATTAACCATCTCATATTTTACCTCAAACTTAATATAGGTGTTGCTTAAACTTCAACACCTGCATTATCTTTATACCACTCAATTGTTTCAATTAATCCCTCATCCATTGTCCAATATGGTTTCCAACCTAAACTCGAATGAATCATTTTTGTATTAGCTACCTGCGAAAATTCGCCAATACGATCTACCACGGTGCCGAATACGGGATGGCAGGGAGTTTTCATTAGCACAGATATACGTGCAGCAATTTCACGTACAGAGATTCCTTCTCCAGTGCCTATATCAAAAGAGCAGCCCACAGCAAACTCACTAATTGTCATTAATAGTAATGCGCGTACCAAGTCATTAATATAAATCATGTCGCAGATTCTATTACCGCTGGAGAGCATAGGCGGAGTGTCTTTCAGCATAGAACAAATCAAATATGGAATCAACTTGTTCTGTGGCTGTCGCGGACCATAACTCAAGTGCGGGCGAGCTATAACTACTGGAAGACCGAACAGCGTATGAAACATCTCAGCATAGGCTGCCATGGCTAATTTTGAGGCAGCATATGGTGAATTAGGAGAATTTCCATACTGCGGTGTTTCGGAGGAACTTATTACCACAACTCGTCGGCATTGACTGCCTTTCAGCGCTATCAACAGGTGCACGGTGCCAAACAAGTTATGACGCAGAGTCGGGAGCACGAGACCAATCTCCTGGCGCGTATCAACAAGGCCTGCTAAATGATACGTAAAATCAGGATTGACTATTTTAACTGTTTCTTGAACAACATCTTGATTAATACTGAGGTCAACATTCAGCAACCGAATCCCATTCACCTCATTTTTAAAGAAATTATTCAGGTCCACACCATAAACCTCGGCACCAAGCGAAACTAAAGCGGTACAGAGATGTGAACCAACAAAACCCCCTGCTCCGGTAACTAGCACCCTGCGCCCTTTGAACTGATCCCCAAATTCATGATGCCATGAATATTTCCCGTGCATTTTTTACCTTTCACGATTCTAATTGCTTAGCCAGCTCATTGTTTTCTTTATAGCCTCTTCCAGCGTAATCCAGCTTTCAAGACTTAGCTCATTGCGGCCTCGGTCAACAGAAGGCACATAGCGCTGCGGCGGACATGCCGCATCAGCCTGCCGGGCTATGGTTACCTCCATTTTAGGGCTTGATAACCGGCATACCAAGTTGGCTAAATCTGCAATGCTGATGCTTCTATCTGACCCTACGTTGTAGGGCCGGCACGGCTGTCCCTTAAATAGGATCGTCCACAGCCAAATGGCCAGATCCGCCGCATAGAGATAGGAACGACATGGCGTGCCATCGCCATTTACGCAGATTTTATTGCCCTGACATGCATCCCGGATGAAGTTACCAATCGCAAAGTGGGCGTCCAGGGGCAGATGTGGGCCAACGAAGGCAAAGCAGCGGGCAATCTTAGTTTCCAATCCAAACTGATGAGCGTAGAGGCGGCACAGAATCTCTGCCGCCCGTTTACCTTCCCCGTAGGCTGCATTTGGGTCCATCGGGTCTGGCGCACCGAGGTAATCTTCGGGGATGTGAGTTATCTCAGTCGGCTGCTTACCGTAGACTGCGCCCGAGCTTGTCAGAAGGAACTTACGAGTCCCATGAGTGCGGGCGAATTCCAGGGTGTGGCGCGTTCCCTCAACAATCGTCTCAAGCATCAGCAACGGATTCTCCTGATTGAGCTTGGCGCTTGCCTCCGTAGCGGCATGGATTACAAAGCGGAACTCGCCGGGTGTAAAATCGAACGTCCGCACATCGCCTTGAAGCAAGCGAACTGCCGGATGGTTTGCCAGATGGGGCGCCTTAGCAGCAAAGACATTGGGTCTCCGGCTGAGCACGACAGCCTTCGCGCCGAGGTGAAGCTGAGTATTCGCCCAGATGAAACTTTCCAACAGCCAGCACCCGAAGAAGCCGGTTCCACCCGTTAAGAAAATATTCTGGCCTGCCACTTCTTCCCAAAGATAGGAGGTGTGCTTCAGGACATGTTCCATGTCTTTGGTGTCAAGGCGGGTTGCCATCAACAATAACTCCACTGGTTGTAAACTCGCTCACCATGAACCATATTATTTTTGGCCACGCTGCACATCCATCGGAATATCCAAAAGAACTGGGCCTGGTCTTCCAGAAGCAGCCACAGAGAAGGCCCTCCCTAACAAATCTGGGACCTGTTCTGGTGATGATACCTGCCAAATGGCTTTACTGATAGGTTTTGCCATCGATGCTATATCAGTCTCCTGAAAACCTAACTGGCGAACACGATAACCTCATGTCCACGGCTTAATAGCAATCGAGTCACGTAGGAACCAAGATGGCCAGAAGCACCCGTCACCAAACAGCGCATATCATGCCCCAGCCAATTTATGGAAAATATCGACCATGAATTCGATAGCCTCGGTAGATAGCCCTGGATAGACTCCAACCCAAAACACTTGGTTCATCACAAAATCCGAATTTTTGAGATCACCTACGACCCTATATTTCACATCGCGATAGGCTGGCTGTCGCACCAGGTTTCCGCCGAAAAGGAGCCGGGTTGCAATCTTGTGCTTTTCCAGGAAGCCCACAGCCTCGTTGCGAGTGAAAGGAGCCTCGCGGCGCACGGCTAGAGGGAAGCCAAACCAACTCGGCTCCGAGCCAGGTGTTGCCTCGGGCAGGATAAAGGATTCCTCCAGGTCTTTAAGGCCATGATACAAGGCTTGATAATTGCGTTGACGTGCTTCAATGAAAGCGGGCAGCTTTTTCAATTGAGCTACTCCAACTGCCGCCTGCATGTCGGTCAACTTCAGATTGTAGCCAATGTGTGAGTAAATGTACTTATGGTCATAGCCATGGGGAAGGTCACCCAATTGCCAATCAAAACGCTTCCCGCAAGTATTGTCTTTGCCCGGTTGACACCAACAATCGCGCCCCCAGTCCCGGAATGACTCTACCAGTGTCTTGAGCAACGATTGGTTGGTGAGCACACAGCCACCCTCTCCCATTGTAATGTGATGCGCTGGATAGAAGCTCACCGTGGCAAGATGGCCAAAAGTGCCCACCTTCTGGCCTCTAAAGGTAGCCCCTACAGCATCACAGCAATCCTCGATAAGCCATAAGTTATGCTGTCGCACAAACTTCATTACTGCGTCCAGATCGAAGGGATTGCCCAGCGTGTGAGCCAGCATCACAGCACGGGTTTGTGCGGAGTAAGCCTCTTCTAGTTGTGTAACGTTCACATTGTAAGTTGGTATCGTGACATCTAAGAATACCGGAACGAGCTGGTTTTGGATAATAGGATTAACCGTCGTGGGGAAACCGGTTGCGACCGTGATAACCTCGTCGCCCGGCTTTAGACGCCGCTCTCCCAGCTTTGGGGAAGTAAGGCAAGAAACCGCAAGCAGGTTGGCCGAAGAGCCGGAATTAACCAGGATAGCATGCTTTAGGCCGAAGAACCGGGCAAACTCGCGTTCGAACTTGTCGGCAAAACGCCCGGTGGTGAGCCAGAAATCCAGAGCAGCCTCGACCAGGTGAGTCAACTCATCAGCATCGAAAACGCGCCCGGCGTACCGAACTGGAGACTCTCCCGGCACAAAAGCGCTCTCAGGGAAGGCCGCAGCGTAATACTGCCGAACGAGTTCTATGATCTTCTCTCGAAGTGCGTCAGCTTTGCTATTCATCACCGAAAAACTTCCTGTACCACTCAATAGTGGTCTTCAATCCTTCGTCCAGCGTAACCAGAGGCCGCCAGTTCAGCATCTTGCGCGCCTTAGATGAACTCAAATACTGTTGCCTTATCTCATTGCTTGCTTGGTTAAGGATCACAGGTTCAAGGCTAGAGTTCATCAACTTGCTAATACGTTCAACGATTTCCAGCACCGATACGGGCGTTTCATTGGAAAAATTAAATGCCTCTCCGCGCAATTTGTGTTTACTTGCCAATTTTTCAGCAAGTGAAATATAGGCAGCCGCTCCATCCTCTATGTAGAAATAATCACGCACGTATTGACCGTCAGAACGTATGACTGGCTGCTTGCCGCGGAGTATTGAGCGAATTGTCCCGGGAACGATCCTATTCCAGTTTAAATCGCCTCCACCGTAGAAATTCCCACAGCGGGTAATTGCCACCGGCACCTGATAAGTGATAGCGTAACTCTGGGCAAGTAAATCAGCACAGGATTTGCTCACATCATACGGATGCCTGCCCTGCAGTGGCGTGTTTTCGTCATACGGCAATTCTTTCTGATGTCCATACGCCTTATCTGACGACGCAACGATAATGCTGTTAACTTTGCTGCTGCGTCTGCATGCTTCGAGCAGTGACCAGGTACCGCCGATGTTGGTATTGAAAGTCGATATTGGGTTACTGTTGGCCACCCCAACGATAGTTTGAGCGGCCAGGTGAAAAACCGTCTCGATCTCATATTCACCCAGTATCCGTTCCAGAAGCGCTTGATCGTAAATATCCCCTCGCACTACCTTTGCCGACTCGGTGAGATTTGACCGGACCAATTCGCTTTGAGGCACCCAGTCACGAACCAGGCATACAATGTCCGCGCCTAAACTAAGCAGGTGCTTTATAAGCCATCCACCCAGTAAACCAGTCCCTCCCGTGACCAGAGTCTGCCGGTCTTGCCAGAATGACGTGTTCCGTCCTACTTTATCCATGGTGTCTGTCCTTTGTCCCACAAGTCATTAAGATACACATAGTCACGGTAGGTATCCATGGAAAAAAAGGAACCCTCGTGTTTGTATGCCATTAATTCTCCTTCCTTGGCCAGCCGACGGAGTGTGTCAAATTCTATGAAACAATCATCACCTTCGAGGTAATCAAAAAACCTCCGGTTGAATACGAAGAAACCGGCGTTCATCCAATCATTCATTACGGGTTTCTCAGCAAAATTCAATACATTTCCTTTATCACCTAGTTCGAGCATACCATAACGGGAAACCGGGTGAACGGCAGTTACCGTTGCGCAACGGCCGTGATTGTGATGATATTCTAACAGGGCTTTGATATCTATGTCAGCAATACCATCACCATACGTTAACATGAAGGTATCTTCACCCACATATTTCTCTACCTTTTTTATGCGGCCACCAGTCATCGTTTCCAGACCAGTATCAGCAAGTGTGACCGTATAATCCTGTTCGCCATGGAAACTATTATAGGTAACAGCACTTTGACGGCCGAGCCTCATGGTGAAATCATTGCTCATAGCTTCGTAACTAAGAAAGTATTCTTTGAGCATATCGCCGCGGTACCCTAGGCATAGTATGAATTCACGAAAGCCGTAATGAGCATATATCTGCATGATATGCCATAAAATAGGCCGTCCTCCGATTGTGACCAACGGCTTAGGACGATACTCAGTCTCCTCATGCAGCCGCATTCCTTTACCGCCGCAAAGAATAATCGTTTTCATGATGACTCTCCATCTCCTCGATTCAGGGTACCCGAGATATTAATTGAAAATTACACAGAATATTTATCGGCTCTTGATTGATTGTAAAACTCCCTCCGAACCAATTGCATGGTACCATGATAAAACCTTCCGAACTATTTAAAAAAGCCGCAGTCAAACTAAACTGGCTGTTTGAACAAATCAAGTGCCTGGCATTGCGCATAAGCGCATGAGTAAGATGAGTATCAGATTTTACGAAATAGAACTGTCTCTTAGACAGGCCTTGAACCACTGCTTTAAAGTCATCTGAGATCTCAGAGTCTGAGACTATTACAATTGTGTGCGTAATACTTTTAAACTTGTTTATGATTTTAAGGAACTCTTCATCTTTAACTACATGGCCTGCGACATTCAAATAATCACCTCTTCTTAAATGCACACAAAGATAATCCAGGTCAATCTCTATCTCTCGACATTTATTGTTTACATGTTGACTAATCGGAAATAATTGCTTAATTAAACCACTACTTAATGCCTCAATGCCGAGTCTAGCCTTCTCAATCATTTCGTCAGATAAGACATAAGGCCTGCTTATATATTTTGAATAAAATGTCCTATGGGGAAGGGCGAAATCTTCCTTAGAAATATTATACTCCCCCAGCGCCCAAGCCCAAATAGAGACTTCGCCCTTACTTCCCTCTCTAGCAATTTTTGGAGGGGCATCGAAGTATGTCAAATCAGCATACACATTGTTATTTTTTGATTTCAGATAGTTATATATTGCACAACTGAAAATCTGGGCACCCAGCCCGCCGGTAAATGTTATCACAATGTCTTTTTTGGTTCTTTTGCATTCATGTTGACTACTGCCCTGTACTGATTTATATTTAAAGATACGCTTGACAATATCATGACGCAACCCCAACCCAATAATGAAGTAAAATCTACTTGGTCTGATTATCCAGAATTGCGGCAAGCGGTTCAGAAAGATTTGGGAAAGCTTCCTGACATTATTGAGAAACTGGTTCTTGAATTTATTAAACATGGTGATAATGGCCTACCCCCGTAAACTGGTCCAGGTGAAAGTTTAACCCTTGAATATGCGGGAGTCAATATATTAGTCGGATGGTATTGGAGTTGTTGATGGTGACTCTGAGAGGAGGGTAGTGGGTCAATTAGAAGCACTTGGGGTAAGTTTGTGAATGCGAATAATATCATCCTTTACTTCAAAGCTATCGAAACCAGCTGACTTAGACATGTCTCGCAACTGTTCAATAGTAGGGTAATCATGCTCGCCTGTAAAACACCTTGCATCATCGATTAAAATCACGTGACGACTTCGAATTGAATGTCCGAATACGTGGCTAAATTCTTTACGGATAGGGGTTTCTAGTTCGCCTTTTACTGTAATGCCCCCCGAATAGTGACTATCCAGCCAGAATAGACAGGGTTGGTTCAAATGAGCCATCACTTCATTAAGAACCTCTGCACTATCCCCTTGTATGATAGTAATGTGCCTGATGCCTGCAAATCTGGTCTTGGCATTTTGGTAGAGTTCCACACCCAGTTCTATCGAATATATTTGGTCAAAAACATCTTTCACAGCGTTGACCATTTCACCCAAGTAGGTTCCAGTCTCCACAAACACGTGCAAGTGAAACCTTCTTGCATATTCTTTTACGACCCGTTGCTTTATCGAATGAGGAGTTGGGACAGGCTTTCCTGCTCGAAACCATTCCCATAGTTGATATTGCTGGTAAACCCACAAGTAAACCCACAAGGCAGGTGTTTGCCTCAGAACACTCTTTGTAGCATTAATAAGATTCATCGAACTTGTCTTGGGATGATACCAAATTCGAGGAGTAGTGTATCAAACCAATCTGAGAATGTAAAGCAAGTGTTGTAATGTACAGCTTATCTCGGAAATAATTGTAGTTGGTGGTCCAGGACGAACTAAACCCATGGTAAGCTACTCTAATGATTCAAACTTTAGAATTGGCCCTAAAAGCCCAGGCCGCGCCATCATCCAGTAGGGTGATTCACTCAGCCCACCTCTGATTGAGAGCTGTAATGATGGTGCATTGACCCCAGGTTGGCTAATCCACTCTTGACAATGAATGCTTAAGATCAATTCGATTCTATAATCCCCTTCATTTAGAAAGTGTTTTGGAAGCCATGCCACTAGCTTATTATGGCCTTTCTTAACCGCAGGCCATTTATTTTGCTCAACATCGGTATGCAATGTCCAGAATATAAGCTCACCGCTTGAGGCATAGACAGCAAATCCAACTGTCAAGGCATCGTTGACTTTTTCCGCATTTCCTTCGATAAGAACCCCAACATTCTCATCTGCACCAACGGTACGTGAAATAACATTCACATTATGGTCAACGAGAGAGAATCTAGATGGATTAAAGTATACACTACTTACCTCTGACTTCGCGCCATAGGGCACCCACTCAGTTATCGCGCCGTCAACATGCATATAACTCGAAACAATAGCCTGAGTCTCACCTTGTGCTGCTAACTCGCCATATGAAAGCCAAAGCGTCTTCGAACATAATGTCCGAATTGCATTCGTATTGTGGCTCACAAACAGCACAGTTCGCCCTTCGCTTGCTACTTTACTCATCTTGCCCAGGCACTTCTTCTGAAAGGCAGCATCCCCCACCGCCAGCACCTCGTCCACCAGTAGTATCTCCGGCTCGAGGTGGGCAGCCACTGCGAAGGCCAGACGCACATACATCCCGCTGGAGTAACGCTTTACCGGAGTGTCCAGGAATTTCTCAATCTCAGAAAAGGCCACTATCTCATCAAACTTGCGCTCAACCTCAGCCTTTTTCATGCCTATGACAGCTCCATTGAGATAGATGTTCTCCCTGCCGGTAAGCTCGGGATGGAAGCCGGTGCCCACCTCCAGAAGAGAGCCCACACGACCATGAATCTCCACACTGCCTTCGGTGGGCGCTGTGATGCGGGAGAGGATTTTCAATATGGTAGTCTTACCAGACCCGTTTCTGCCGATGATGCCCACAGCTTCGCCACGCTTGACCTCAAAGGAGACGTCTTTGAGGGCCCAGATGGTGTTGGCTGATGGCTCGTGGCTGATAGCTGATGGCTGATGGCTCATGGCTCGTAGGCGGCGAACGGGGGCAGATGCGACATTCATCAGGGTCTCCCGTATGGTTTTATAGCGCTCGAACTGACCGATGCGGTAGAGCTTGCTCAGGTTTTCTACTCGAACAGCAATGTCAGTCATGATTCTACACTACGTCAGCGAAGGCCTTTTTGGTGTACCAAGTTTCATTCAATCTATACCTACTTAAGTCTGTAGATTTCTCTTCTATGACCGATAGATTGAACTACAATCGTTTCGTCTTCCATTGTGTAAACTACCCTCCAATCACCTATTCGTAACTTGAAGGCTCCTCTCAATTCACCCGTCAAGGGTTCAGGAACAACCCTTTGGAAATTGCTGGAAAACCAGGTAATCTTCCTCAGGATTCTTCCGGCTATAGGCTTGTCGAGTTTCGCCAAGTCTTTAGTTGCCCCTTCGGTCCATTCAACCTTAGCCAAATCTCTTTAGCACCTCTTCGTGTGAAACTCTTTTGGAGGAATTCTTTAGGCGATTTCTTAGTTCTTCTCTAAATTCATCCCGTAACTCCAGCCCAGCGTCAGGGTCTCCCAGGATTTCCAGCACCTTCTGCTCTATGAGATACTCGAGGTCATCAATAGTCAAATCCTTGATCTTTACCATCTTTCTTTCCTCCTCTTCTAATCCACATATCCAAACTTGCTTTCTTCCATAACGCTTCTCCCCATGAACTATGAACTACGATCTATGAGCTAACTCATACCACATCTGCAAACGCTTTTTCACGGCGGCGGAAATAGAAAGCGCCTGAAATCAATATGACTATAATAATTGCCACTGAGGCAATCAACAGGTAGCTGGGCGGCTTTGTACCCAGGATAGCCCAGCGAAACCCCTCTATTATGCCGGCCATGGGATTTAGCAACCCATACACAACCTGGAAACGCTCCGGCACGAATGTGACCGGGTATACCACCGGTGAGGCAAACAGCCCGAGCTGGATCAAGAATGGGATAGCGTAGCGTACATCTCGATATTCAACGTTGATTGCCGAGAGCCACATCCCTATGCCTGTGGCAAGCATCAGTTCCAAGAGCAGGAAAGGCAATATCAACAACATCATAACGCTCGGATAGTAGCCGAAATAAAGCATCAAAGCAATCAAGACAACAAAAGCGATAGCGAAATCCACCACAGGTGAGAGAACGCCTGATAGAGGCATCAGCAGCCGGGGGAAATACACTTTCTGCAGAAGGTTGGCGTCCTGCACCAGGCTGTTGCTGGATCGGCTTAACCCCTCAGAGAACAGGGTCCAGGGAAGCACCGCTGCATAGCTGAAAAGAGGATAGGGTATCCCCTCAGAGGGAAGCTTGGCCAGCGCACCAAAGAACAGGCTGAATACTATCATCATGAAAACGGGCTGTATGATAGCCCAGGCAAAACCAAACAGCGTTTGCTTGTAGCGCACTTTGATATCGCGCCAGGTGAAGAAGTAAAGCAGCTCTCGATACGCCCACAGTTCGCGCAGATTGACCGGTATCCATCCCTTGGGAGGACGGATTACAGTGACGGGAGTTGCGGCTGTATCCACTTGCTTTGTCTTATCCAAGCTGACACTCATAATGCCACAAGCTAACCAGGCAATCTCGCTTTGAAATCGGAATAGATCAAAACGTTGCCGTTAGTGCCTCGAAGAACCTGTAATACCTCTCGTGTACATAATATAACTGTAGAATGAATTCTACACTATTTGGTCTGGTTTGCAAGTCTCGGCTGGAAGAGGGATAGCGTCCGGAATAATTGACCTTACCTGCAATCCGCCTTGGGTTGGTATTGTATAAGCTCATGATGCGATAACCGCGGCCCTCCAGAGCAGCCCTGACCTCGGATTCTGGCTTGCTTGTTTCTCGGGCGACGCGTGACAAAGACCCAGTAAGCACGTCATCCGGTATACCTTTGGGCCCTACCGCTACTGCCACAGTCTATCGGGGGCATTGGTTGTATCAAGCGAGCAGCATTCTAACAGAGATGTCTATTTTTGCGTAGTGTTTTGAGTATTATCCAGGCGAAACTAGTTACAGAGATTGCTATTGCGATGCTTCCTACAATGTCAATAGGATAGTGAACCTTTGCCATTACTCTGGAAACACCGATAAGAATACCCAGAATTCCTAACAGCACACCCAGCTTTCGACTGTAGACAAATATAATCGCCGCGGCAACCATCGCGAATAGTGTATGATCTGAAGGGAAGCCGTTATTTGCCTCATGGGGTATGAGTGGGGTAATGTGCTCGACTACAAATGGCCGTGTATCATAAAATAATTGTCCCGCAATGAGTGACGCTAAGAACGCGATTGGAAAAGAGAGGAGTGCCAACTTGACTATTCCGCATCGCACTGTTCTTTCCGAGAGCAATGTGGCAATTACAGCTAAGAAGGCTATAATATAAATAAGGTATTTAGCACCTATGACTATAAGTGTATCCATGCGGAGATTATAACCTGACAGATCCCCCGAGTAAACTGTTTCTTAGGAGTGCCCCGGGCTCTTTTTCCGGCTCTTCTAGTCTTTTTTCGGCGCGGATTTCAATTACTCAGGTACGGGATGGGGGCATCTCTCACTGACCTGCGCCCCAGAAATCGGCCCAGGGAAAATGTCAGACTTTGGGCGCGATAAGAAGTCTTTTTGGAGCAGCCGGTTCATCCCACGCGTTGATGTACCAATACGATATTATGTTCATCAAGGACGCTCAAGCGATCTGGTGCCTGTCAGCCCTCAACATTACAAGCTAATGTTACCTCAATTGACTGCCTTGTTTTGTTAACTTGTGGATTTAACTCTCCTGGCTCGACTATCGAGGTACTGTTGAAGTCGCTCCCGTGTAGTTACCCACCCACCGCCAAGCCTTATTGCCCACAGCTTCCCTTTAGCTGCCTGAGTTCTCAAGGTAACCGGCGCAATCTTAGTCAGCTCCGACGCTTGCCTCAAGTCAATAAACTCATCGAG
>Ga0315291_10006574_pt1 | contig 14433 bp, 9 predicted proteins | sample YL17G12_20_MG_FD_203070 | JGI IMG/M metagenome (GOLD analysis project Ga0315291, IMG submission 203070) | Sediment microbial communities from Yellowstone Lake, YNP, Wyoming, USA - YL17G12_20 | ecosystem: Environmental > Aquatic > Freshwater > Lake > Sediment | place: USA: Wyoming | collected...
CAACCCGTACCTGACCATTGCCGGTCAGACGGCACCGGGCGACGGGGTTGAGGTGAAGGGCGAACTGGGGATAAAAACGCACGACGTCATCATCCGGTACATGCGGTTCAGGCCGGGACACCCCTCGGCCATCCTCCCGCCCGATGACCGCAAGGATACCCACGCCATCAACATCGTGGACGATGCCTACAACGTGGTCATCGACCACTGCTCCCTCTCCTGGGGCATTGACGAGGTCTTCTCGGTCTACGGCGACCCCCACGATGTGACCCTCCAGTGGTCGATCGTCTCTGAGGGGCTCTACAATGCCAGCCTTGCGAAACCGGATGACAGGGGCACGGACGATCCGAGCGATGACATCGAGAAGGGGCATAGCATGGGGGCCCTGATCGGATCCGAGAACGGCATCACCCTCCACCACAACCTGATGGCCCACAACGACCAGCGGAACCCCCGCCTGAAGGCAGACGGGACCGTGGATGTGGTGAACAATGTCATCTATAATTACGCCTACTCCGCAGGGGCCGCCACCGATGATAAGGGTTTCCTGCGGATCAACTACGTCCGCAACTACGTGAAAAAGGGCACCCAGTCCAGGGACGTGGCCGAGCTGGAACTCGGGCATCCCACCGACAAGTCCAGTAAGGGCTACGCGGTCTATGTCGAGGGCAATATCGGGCCCCACCGGACGAGCGATACCCAGGACCAGAGGCTGGTCGTGAACCGCGACGGGTGGAACCACCTGACCGGGACCCGAAACGATGCCCCGGCCATCAACAGTATGACGTCCGCGCAGGAGGCGTACGAACAGGTACTGAACGGTGCCGGCGCGGTGCTCCCGAAGCGGGACAGCGTGGACCAGCGGATCGTCGCCGAAGTCCGGACCATGGGCGGGGCCATCATCACGACCCCGAGCCAGCGGCCGACCGCCCTCGGCGGCTGGCCGGTCCTTGCACCGGGGACTGCGCCTGCGGACAGCGACAGCGACGGGATGCCGGATAGCTGGGAGACGGAGCACGGGCTGAACCCGAGAGACTCCTCGGACTCCAGGGGCGACTGGGACGGTGACGGGTACACCAACATCGAGGAGTACGTAAACAGCGTCATCCCGGGCGAGGTGAAGGTGGGGGCCGCCACCATCCCGTCTGAAGGAGGCGCGTTCCCGGGAGAACGGGTCCGGTTCACCGCATCCTACCAGGGCAGGCCATCCGCTGATGTCATCAGGGAGATGCGCTTTCTCGTCTCTACAAACCTGGTGGAGGAGATCCCGCAGTTCTATGGCATGGTGACCCAGGTGCGGAAGGGGGTCTACCAGGCCTCGATCCAGCCGGCACCCAAACAGGCCTTCACCGGGGCAGTGCCACTGGGAGTGGGGACGCCGAAGAGGGACGGCTCCTCACTGGAGAACAAGTACTTCCGGTTCAACACCGGCGAGAGCTGGGTGACCGTGGATCCCGCCACCGGCACGATCACAGTCACCTGGGATGTGACGTTCCTGGATGCGTACGGTGCGAAACCGGCCCAGTCCGTCTTCACCTACGTGGCCGGGCGGAACGGCGAGAAAGACATGGGGAAGTACGACCCCATCGATAACTACGGCTGGCACAAGAGGGGATCCTGGGCGGTCTGGGATCCGGCCTCTCTGCTCCGTTACGGGTACTTCCAGGAAGCCTACCTGGAGAATGACAGCGTCCACACCCAGGGCCGGACCTGTCCCCTTACCACCGCCGGCGCTGTCGATTTCACCCGGTGCAGCAAGTGGGAGCGGGGCGACCTGACCTATGTCATCGACAAGACCACCGCCCGGAAATTCACCGGCTATGACACCTACGTCTACGTGGACCAGAAGCAGCAGGGCTGGGTCTCCCAGAGCCTGATCGAACAGAACGGTGTCACGTCCTGGGCCCGGGACTGCCCCATCATCCGCAACAGCGGGGTGAACTGGAACGCCTGCTCCTGGCGGAAGGTGGACCTCTCCGGGACCGGCCTCGGCCTCTGGAAGGCATACGCCGCCTACACCCTGACCCAGGGCACCACCCGGAGCCTGACCCAGAGTGTGATTGTCGGTGACCTCATGAACTCCTGGTACCGTACCTGCCCGAACAGCGCCACGGCAGCCCCGGACTGGAATAAGTGCACGGCCTGGACCGGCCCGGCGAACATGTCGGCCATGAAGGGACTGGACGGGAAGAAGTACGGGGGCTACTCCAGCTACAGTACCTGGAACGGGAATGAGATCCAGCTCATCCAGCGGCTGGTGGGAGCGGACGAGGTCACGGAGAAATCCCGCACCTGCCGGGTCGTAAACGGCCGGCCCGACTGGACCGGCTGCGACGGGAAATGGACCACCACCTCCCTCACCACCCAGGCCTGGGCCCCGGATACCCTTGGAAAGAAGCCGGCAGGATTCACTGACCTGGGCGTCATCTACTACTACCCGAAGGGCGAGACCGTCCCGGTGGCCTTCGAGCCCCGGGTCTGATCCCCGCACACTCTTTTTTTCCAGGAAACAGATCCTCACGCCATCCTGGTGCAGGGGGACAGGTGATGTATCCCTGCCGGCGGGCACGCTCATCTTATGCAGGAGTGTGCAGCGGGGATAAAAGATACGCCCCCTTTCGAGAACAGGCGGGGTGGAACGGGTGAACAGGAACGACCTCACAATCCTCACCAGGGGAGGGCGACGGGAGGGGGCGGAGCGCCCTCCCGGTCCCACCCCCCGTGAGGATAGTCTCTCTCACATTTCCCGGTACTGGGGGGGAGAGTATGTACCCGTATGATTCTCTTCCCCAATCCCCTGGGGATATGACAGTCCAGTACTTCCTTCAGAACTTCCCGCCGATCAGGAAGATCCCGGCCGGTACGGCTCCACCCTGACCTCCATGCCGGCGATCTTCTCAAAGACCTTCATCTTCCTCCGGACAGGCCACCAGCCGTACAAGAAGATGTTGATGGGTTCCCACATGGCCACCCAGCCGACAATCAGGAGTCCCTGGGAGAGCCAGGCACCCGGCCCGGAGTGGATGAGGGAGGCGAGGAGTGAGGAGAGGGCACCCGTCAGGAAGATGAAACCGATCCCGATGGCCAGGCTGATGCGCCCCCGATGGAGGAGCTGTCGCAGGCTGCGGCGGGCGGCGGCTGCCTTGTAGCTGAAGTGGTGGTGGATAGCAGGTTCAAGGGTGGAGGCGGCCTCGGTCCGGCAGACCTCGGGGGGAAGGTAAATGACAAGAATGAGGGGGGTGGGAAGCGGGAAATCCTCCACCATGTCGGTGATGTACACCTCGGCGTCGTCATCCAGGTCTTTTTCGTGGAAGGGGGAGGGGTCCAGCGAGTTGAAGATCTGCATGACATTCTTGAGCGTGAGCTCCAGGAGGACCTTTCCGTTCTCTTTCCGGTAGTGGGATTCCACCTCGCTCATGCGACCGGATCTCCGGGTCGGAGCGCCCGGGGAAAAAGGTTTCCCTCCGGTCACAGCACCCGAACCTTGAAACAGGATGGCGGCCCAGATCCGGGGGATATGGGGATCATCCGGCTCCAGGAGGGCCAGCCCTGCGACCTGGCCCTCTCCCTCTCCTGCGGCCAGGCGTTCCGGTGGGAGCAGCGCGGGGGATGGTGGGAAGGGGTGGTGGACGGGAAGGTCTGGCGGCTCCGGCAGGAGGGGGACCGGATCGAGTACCGGGGATCCACGGCCGGCAGGCTGCGGGACTACCTGGGGCTGGACCTGGACCTGCCCGCCATCCAGGCGGCGGTGGACCGGGACCTGGTGATCCATGCCGCCATCGCTTCCTGCCCCGGCCTCCGGATCCTCCGGCAGGACCCCTGGGAGATCCTTATCTCCTTCATCTGCGCGACAAACACCCACATCCCCCGCATCCGGCAGATGATCGCCTCGCTCTCGCGGTGCTTCGGGAAGAGGATCCCGTCGACCTCCGGTGCATGGTGCTCCTTCCCCTCACCATCGGTGCTGGCGGAATGTTCCAAGGCGTGCCTGGATGAGTGCCGGCTGGGGTACCGTGACCGGTACATCCAGGCGACCGCTGCCCGGGTTGCGGAAGATCCCGATCTCCTCCCGCGCCTTGCGGCCCTGCCCCTGGAGGAGGCGCGGGAAGGCCTCCTCTCGTTCCCCGGCGTAGGGCCCAAGGCCGCCGACTGCATCCTGCTCTTCGGGTTCCACCGGTACGAGGCGTTTCCCGTCGACGTCTGGATCCGGCGGATCATGCACCGCCACTACCTGGCACCGCCGCAGGGGATGAAAACACCGTCAGAAAAAGAGGACCGTAGGATCCGGGAGTTCGGGAGGGAGTACTTCGGGGAGTGGGCCGGGTATGCCCAGGAGCACCTCTTCTGCGCCCGGGAGCAGCTCCTTAAAAAGACACCCGGAAAAGGCCACCAGTAACATCGCGTGACCGTTATATCCCGAGGTTGAACCACCCCTCCTTGCATAGGATGGTGTCGGGAGGGGGCTCTGCCCCCTCCCGGAACCCTCCCCCGGTGAGGATATTCGCTTCCTTCTTGGGAAGGATCCCCATCTGAGAAAACCGAAGATCACCCCATCCTCTTACGGGGGGGCGCCCACGCGGCGGGGAGGGCCGCAAGGCCCCCCCCTGGAGCGTCCTACCGGATGTATCTTCCTGAGCTTTCAGGAAGCACAATCTGCATCAGGATAGGGGGACACTCTCGGGGGCTGCCGCCCCCTGCCGCTGTGGCACCCCCCTCGTGAGGATGGGCTGAGCCGTGGTGCACCGGATTACAGCAAGATCCATCCCGTCGCAGGAAAAAGAGAGAGGCGGCCTGACCGGCCTCACGTCCCCTGTTCCCATCCCTCCAGGTAGCGGGCCTGCTCGTCCGTGAGCCGGTCGATGGAGAGCCCGAGGGACGCGAGCTTTCGCTGCGCCACCTCCTCGTCAATGGCCGCGGGCACGTCGTACACGCCGGGGGCCAGGGCTTTCCCTTCCCGGGCAATGTACCGGGCGGAGAGGGCCTGGAGCGAGAAGGAGAGGTCCATCACCTCTACCGGGTGCCCCATCCCCTTGGGGGTGGCCAGGTTCACAAGCCTCCCCTCGGCCAGCAGGTGGAGAGGCTTCCCGTTGATGACGTAGGTATCAATCCCGTCCCGGTGCTCCACGCCCTCCGCGTTCTTCTCCAGCCACGGGATGTCGATCTCCACATTGAAGTGGCCGGCGTTGGCGAGGATAACCCCGGCCTTCATCTGCCGGAAGTGGCGGCCGGTGATCACCGAGATGTTCCCTGTGGTGGTGACAAAGATCTCGCCCGCTTTCGCCGCCCGGTCCATGGTCATCACCTGCATCCCGTCCATGTGGGCCTGCAGGGCTGTCCGGGGATCCACCTCAGTGACCATCACCAGGGCCCCCAGAGCGGCGGCCTTCCGGGCCAGCCCCCGGCCGCAGAACCCGTACCCTGCCACCACGAAGGCCTTCCCGGCCAGGAGGACGTTGGTCGAGGACATGAGGGCGGCGAGGGTGCTCTCCCCCGTGCCATGAACATTGTCAAAGTACCGCTTCATGGGGGTGTCGTTCACGGCAATCACCGGGAACCGCAGCGCCCCCGCGGCCGCCATGGCCCGCAGACGGTGGATGCCGGTGGTGGTCTCCTCGCAGCCGCCGGTGATCCCATCCAGCATCTCCTGCCGCCGGGTGTGGAGCAGGTGGATCAGGTCCATCCCATCGTCGATGGTGATGGACGGGCGGGCATCCAGCACCCGGTTCAGGGCTGCATAGTATTCGTCGACGGTGCAGCCCCGCTTCGCGTAGCAGCGGACATGCGGAACCCCGTTCAGGGCGGCGGCCACGTCGTCCTGCGTGGAGAGGGGGTTGCAGCCGGTGATGTGGACCTCGGCCCCGCCGGCGGCGAGGGTCTCCACAAGCACCGCGGTCTTGGCCTCCACGTGGAGCGCCATCCCGATGGTGATCCCCGTGAAGGGGCGGTTCTCCTCGAACTCCTTCCGGATGGCGGCAAGGACCGGCATGTACTGCCGGGCCCATTCGATCTTATCGCGGCCGGATTTCATGACTCCACTCCCATGGGCGCGGATCCTCTTAATCCTTCGTTCCGGTGAAGCCCGTTCCGGGACTTCACCAGAGCGAGGAATAGCCGATCCCGCTCGCCAGTTCTCCCCGGGCGGTCTGCCACCCGTGGCTCTCGCCCAGGATTGTCAGCCGGGCGGTGTCCCGGAACTCGCTGTACCGGTCGCTGAAGATGTTCCAGCGGTTGGTACCGGTCAGTTCAATGGCGATAACCACGGTCGTCGCCGGATACGCGGTGTAATCAGCAAAGAACTGGGTCTCATACCCGGTGCAGCGCGGTGCGGAGTCGCCGGGTGGGAAGGTCTCCGTGCAGGTCCTTTCTGTCACCTGGAACCGGGGCTCCATCACCTCATCGTTCCCCACCGGGTCCCAGGGATCGATAGGGCCCCTGACCTTCACCGGAACGGTGAACGTGAGGGGAGTACCGCCCCTGCCGCAGGGGCTGCACTCGCCCGTCGCAGGGACCGAAGGGGCCGTGACCTTCAGCAGGGTATACTTCTCGGTGCCGGTGAGGGTCATGTTCCATCCATCCGGCGCCTCTGTCCAGCCCCGGGCACCCACCGCCCTGACCACCTCCGAGGATCCCCCGCCCCGAACAGGGAGGGGGAGGAACAGGAGCAGGTTCGAGAGGGGACCGTCCGTCTCCACGCTCACCCGGTACTCGTAGGTGGCTGTCAGGGTTTCGGCATACCGGCCGTCCACATAGGAAAGGAATGAGAATACCCCGATGGTTGCGCTGCATAGGACCACGAGCATCACCACCAGGACCTGGAGCACTCTGTCCACGATATCACCGGGGAGTGGTTGGTCACCATCCTACTTGAACGTAGGCAGGAGGGAACGGAAGGGTTCCTACCCCTTTATAGCCCCCGGTTCCCAAGACTGTTTCATGGCGCTCACCCGACGCATCATCCCCTGCCTGGACCTGAAGGACGGTCGCGTGGTCAAGGGGTGCCATTTCGTGGACCTGAAGGACGCGGGAGACCCGGTGGCCCTGGCCCGGCGCTACAACGAGCAGGGCGCCGACGAGGTGGTCTTCCTGGATATCACCGCTTCCCGGGAGCAGCGGGGCACGATCATCGATGTGATCCAGCGGGCTGCGGACCAGCTCTTCCTCCCCCTGACGGTGGGGGGAGGGATCCGGACCCTGGAGGATATCCAGCAGATCCTGCGGGCCGGTGCCGACAAGGTCTCCATCAACACCAGTGCCGTGAATGACCCGGACCTGATCACCCGGGCCTCGGCAAAGTTCGGCACCCAGTGCGTGGTGGTGGCGGTGGACGTCCGCCGGAACATGGCGCTGCAGAAAGGGGCAACGCCGGTGGCCCTCCCAGACGGAGGAACCTGCTGGTACGAGGTGGTCACCTATGGCGGCACGAAGCCGACGGGCCTGGACGCCATCCGGTGGGCCCAGGAGGCCGAGCGGAGGGGGGCCGGGGAGATCCTGCTCACCTCCATGGAGACAGACGGCACCCGGGACGGCTTTGACATCCCCGTCACCCGGGCCATCTCCGAGAACGTGGGTATTCCGGTGGTGGCCAGCGGGGGCGTGGGTACCCTTGCCCACTTTTACGAGGGGTTTGCGCTGGGGAAGGCGGACGCGTGCCTGGCCGCATCGGTCTTCCACTACGGGGAGTTCACCGTCCGTCAGGTGAAGGAATACCTGGCCGGTCGCGGGATCCCGGTGCGGCTGTAACCACGAACTCCAGGGCAGCGACCGGGTGCTCCAGCCCGAAGGCCGTCAGCACGTCGGGGTGGATCTCCCCGAAGGTGGCCACCTCGCGGCCACCCGCCACCACCCGGGCCCGCCTCCCCTCCAGGAAGGCGGGGTCAGAGGACTCCTCCATGGTAAAGGCGAGCCCCAGCTCCCGGGCGCAGGCATCGCTGTGGGCATAGGCCTCGCTGTAGTCTGCCACCGGGTGCAGGGAGACGGCGGCCGCGTGCCGCTCGTTGCTGCACCCCTTCACCACGTCGCCCACTGCAAAGATCCGCTGGGGGAGTTCCCGGTGCCGGTTCACCTCCAGGGTCTCCAGGAGCAGGGGGAGGATCTCCGTCCGGACCACGGTATGGTCCTCGCTGATGGGGTGGAGCACGGGAAGAACATCCTCTGACCGCGGGCGGCGCATCCGGTCAAAGAGGACCCTCTCACTCGTCAGGGTGAAAGGCATCACCTCCAGGTAGCCGAGGCCCGTGAAGATCCCCCGGAGGGCTGCGGACTCCTTCATCACCCGGTGCTCGTGGCCGATGGTGAAGACCGGCGGGAGGGCAGGCTGGAACCGGTCGTACCCGTAGGCGATGGCCACGTCCTCGAAGATGTCCCAGTCGTGCATGATGTCGGCACGGTAGCAGGGTATCTGCACCCGCACCCGGTCCTTCCCCTCCGGTTCAGCCCCGAACCGCATCCGCTTGAGGAGGGCCGCCATCTCTGCTGCGGTGAGGTCGATACCCAGCAGCTCCGTGCACTCCTTCACCTTCACCACCCGGACGGCAGGGGAGAGATCCGGGCAGGGGGTACCGTCGATGAGCACGCTCTCCAGTGTGGCACCTGTCTCGGCCAGCGCCGCGCAGAGGATCTTCACCGCCGTCATGACCGCCCGCAGGTCTGTCCCGGTGGTATCCAGCAGGATGTTGCGGGTCCGGTCCGTTACCCGCGTCAGCTCGCCGTTGATGATGGGGGGGAAGGAGAGCACCCGGTCCTCTGCGTCCACGATCAGGGGGAAGCGGGGAAAGTCCCGTACCAGGTGGGCGTAGTCCATCCCCTTGGGGTGGTCGGTGAGGATCTGCTCCATGGTCATGGGCCGGTCAAAGTCCAGGGGCACGAAGGCCCGGTCCCGGGGGGCAGCCAGGTACCGGAACGGCGGGGTGACCTGGTCCAGGTCATGGACCCCGATGGCCACCTTGCCCCTGCCCCTCCCCACGGCCCAGTGGAGCGCCTCCTGCAGCCCCATCAGGGACAGGATCGCATCGGGGTCCAGGTGCAGGTCCCGGATCACCGCCGAGCCCAGGAACGGGCGGATGGAAGCGAGGGCCGGGTCCACGGAGAAGGACATCCCCGAAGGACGGACCCGGTAGTCCCGGAGGCCGGTCTCGATCCCGAGGAATCCCCGCATCGCGTGGGCCACCCCTTCGGTGGAGAAGAGATCGGGGCGTACCGGGAAGAACTCCACATCCACGTGGTCTTCCTCCACCCGCTCGATGTCGGAGCCCAGCATCGGGAGCCGGGAGAGGAGCGTCTCCCGGTCGCTTCCCACCAGCCGTTCCAGGTAATCGTACTTCAGGGATATGACCGGCACCGGATCTCACCAGCCTCGCGTCTGTACAGAAATATGGCGGCGGTTTCCTGATATACCCAGCGGAATGGAGGGGGCTGGGGGTGAGGAGAGCAGGCACAGAAACGGGGATTCCCACAGGGAACCCGATATCACCTTCGGGGGAGGGTGATGACGTGGTGAAATGAACGTGGGTTCTCTGCAAACGGCGAAGGGATCGCACCATTTTCGGTCAGATCAGGATATCCTCACCGGGGGAGGGCGACGGGAGGGGGCAGAGCCCCCTCCCGACCCCAACCCCACGAGATGATAGTCCCTCCAAGCCGGACTTTACCGTGTGCGGAGAACTGCTGGACCGGGCTGCCGGTGCGGTTAGTGCGCGGGCCGTTTCCCGCACCTACCCCCTCCGTTCCAGCACAAGGAACCTGCGGGTCAGGGACCGGTGCACCCGCTGCTCATGGTGCTGGAGGATGGCAAGGGATTCTGGCACAAACGGCCGGATATCCCGGTGGGCCACTATCACAGCCCTCCGGCCGGGCCGGAGCACATGGGCGATCTCCCGGAGGGCCAGGGGGGTGAGCCGGTCTAGGTCCCGCCCCCGGATCCAGCTGGACTGGCCGTAGGGGAGGTCGGTGGCCACCGCATCCACGGAGCCGGGCCGGAGGGGTAGCGCACCCGCATCCAGGCGCACCAGGTCCGTGTGCCGGAGGTTCAGCCGGCTCCCGGCCACCATCTCCGGATCCGCGTCCCCGCCGGCAGCCCTGGCTCCCAGCAGTTCTGCTTCCAGCAGGAACCCGCCGGTGCCGCAGAAGGGGTCAAAAAGGGACTCCCCGGGCGCAAGCAGGGTCAGGTTCACGACTGCACGGGCAAACCGGGGGAGCATCACTCCCGGGTGGAAGAAAGGCCTGCGGAGGGGATCCCGGTATGCATAGGACGCCCGGTTGATCCGGAACAGCACCCGCCCCAGGTAGCAGCGATCGCCCGAGATGATGGCCCGGTACTCCACCACCGGAGCGGTGAGGGAGACCTCCCCAGCGATGAGCGACCCCATAAGCCGCTCCAGATCGGGCTGGGGTGCGGTGGGCGTGCATCCCTCCACCTTCTTCACCCGGACTGAGAAAGGGGCACCGGGGGCAAGGGCCAGGTCCCGGAGGTGGGATGCGATGGCCTCGGGTGAGGGAGGGGAGGTCCCCAGGTACTCCATCACCGCGTGGGTGAGGGCCAGGCGCCCGGCTGCCTGCGGGTCCGGGCAGTCGGCGACGGCCACCTGGGGGCGGTGTTCCCGCACCGTTCCCACGCATTCCAGTTCCGCCACCGGGAGGGTGGGATGCTCCCCGGAGAGCTCGAAGAGCAGCTGCATCTCCTTCCCTACCGCTATCGCACTCCGGGGAGATGAATCCCGCCCTCCCGGGCAGGAATCCCTGCCCCGAAACAGACTTGGCTGCAGAGGGAGAGTACCTGGAGGGGGTGTAAGGGTATCCGCGACCGCACCGGTGAACTGCCCGAGCTCCTTGCGCCTGCAGGCTCCCGGGAATCGCTCCTTGCTGCGATCGCAGCCGGAGCCGATGCCGTGTACCTGGGGGGCACGCGGTTCTCGGCCCGGGCATATGCCCCGAACTTCGGCGACCGGGAACTCCGCGACGCCCTGGCGTATGCCCATGTCCATGGGGTGAAAGGGTACGTCACCGTCAATACCCTGGTGACGGACCGGGAGCTCTCGGAGGCAGGGGAGTACCTGATCCGGCTCCACGAGATGGGCGCAGACGGTGTGCTGGTGCAGGACACGGGCCTGGCCGCCCTTGCACGGGAGGTGGTCCCGGACCTCCCGCTCCATGCCTCCACCCAGATGACCGTGCACAGCCGGGAGGGGGTGGCATGGGCAGCGGCCCATGGCTTTGCCCGGGTCGTGCTGGCACGGGAGGTGCCTCTCCCGGAGGTGCAGGCAATCGCCAGGGAGGGAAGAAAGGCAGGAGTCGGGATCGAGGTATTCATCCACGGGGCCCTCTGTTATTCCTATTCGGGCCAGTGCCTCCTCTCCTCCTTCATCGGCGGGAGGAGCGGGAACAGGGGCATGTGCGCCCAGCCCTGCCGCAAGCCCTACACCCTTGTCCGGGGGGAGGTGGACGCGTACGGCCGGCCCACCGCTTATTCGCGGGTGCCCTTACCGGAACGCTACCTCCTCTCCACCCGGGACCTGTCGGCGTACCCGGTACTGGACCGGGTGGTCCGGGCCGGGGTCGCCGCCCTGAAGATTGAAGGCAGGATGCGGTCACCCGGCTACGTCGCGGCCGTCACATCCATCTACCGCCGGGCCCTGGACCGGATCCGGGAGGGAACCTGGCAGCCCTCCGATGAGGATCAGCGGGACCTGGCCCTGGCCTTCAACCGGGGGTTCACCACGGGGTACCTGGGCGGGGCCTCCCGGGGAGAGATCATGGGCCGGAGTCGCCCCGACAACCGCGGGGTCCGGATCGGAACGGTCGTCCGGTCGGATCCCGCCACCGGCCACGTGGAGATCCGGGTGGACGGGAAACTGGTTCCGTCAGCAGGAGACGGGATTGCCTTCTCCCCCGGCCACGGCGGGGAGACCACCGGATTGGTGCTGCGGAAGCATCCGGTCAGAAACGGGGATTGCCTGATCCTCCGCGGTGCAGGGGTCGTTCCCAACGGTGCAGAGGTGTATCTCACCCACCGCAGGGAACGGGAGGATCGCACACTATCGCGGCGGGACACTCCCGCTCCTGTCGGGCGGGTGACGGTACCGGTGGAGGTGACCGTCACCTGGGAACCGGACGGGAGACCAATCCTGGAAGGCAGGTTCCTGTCCCTCCGCGGCGTTTCCCTGGCGATCCGGTTCCCTGCAGGCTTCACCATGCCGCCGGCAGAGACCCATCCAACCAGCGAGGCTGCCGTAAGAGAGGCCCTTTCCCGCACCGGGGATTCACTCTTCCGGTTCAGTCCCCTGGCCCTCAGGTATCCGGGGGGCCTCTTTGCCCGCCCGGCGGACCTGAACCGGTTCCGCAGGGAGTTCCTGGAACGGATTGGGAACGCCTACCTGGGTACGTCCCGGGGATCGGCCGATCATACGGTGGCAGCTCAGAGTCGGCTCGGCGACCGGCTCCGGGAGCTCCCGGGCCGGAGCCAGCGCAGGGGCAGTGCCTCTGGACCACCGGGACTTGCACTCTACGTGGATACCCCTGAGGCTGCCGCTGCTGCCATGGAGGGCGGGTGCTGCTGCGTCTATTTCGAGCCGCAGCTCCGGTCCCAGGCAGAGTGCCTCTCTCCGGATCCGGCGGCTGGCCACGTCCGTGCAGAGATCCGGGAACGGATTCTTCGCTCCCTCACCAACGCTGCCGACGCCATGCAGGGCTCCGGTGTGCCGCTGGTCTGGAAATGGCCCCGGATCACCCGGCGGTCCTTCCTGGATGCAGCGGCGCCCCTTCTCCCGGGGATTGCACCGCACCTTGCAGGCCTGATGGTGGAGGGGACCGGCGCCGCGGAAGCGGCCATGGCAGCATGCCCCGGGCTCCCTCTCCGCGGCGGGGCAGGGCTGAATGTCGGGAACCTCCTCTCGGTCCAGGCCCTCAGCCCGCCGTTCCAGTCCCTTGCCCTCTCCCCGGAGCTCCCCCTCCGGGACCTGGGCCTCCTTGCAGCGGCTGCAGGGAGCGGGGCTGGCGGCCCGGTGCTGGAGTACCCGGTTCAGGGGAACCAGGAAGTGATGGTGAGCCAGGACTGCATGCTGCGATCCCTCCCTGGCATCCCGCCGGAACAGCGGGCCCGTGCGGCGGAGAGCCCGTTCCTTGGCCTGCAGGACGAACGCCGGCGCGTCTTTCCCCTCTCGGTGGATGCAGAGTGCCGGACCGTGATCCGGAACTCGGTGGAGACCTGCATGGTGGACCACCTCCCCTCCCTCCTGGAGACCCACATCCCCCTCCTGGCCATCGATGCCCGGGACCGGACGCCGGTCTACACCGGGAGGATCACGGAGATCTACCGGCAAGGGATCGGAGCAGCTGCACACGATGGGCAGGAGGCCCGCCGGATTCTGGAGGACCTGAAAGAAGAGATCCGGAAGATTGCCCGGGGCGGCATCACCACCGCCCATCTCCTGAAGGGTCCCTCCGCGTGGGAGGAGTGAGGTGGCCGGGAGCGGCGGGCCGGTAGTTGCAGGGATATCCTCCGCGGGGGGTCGGTTCGGGAGAGGGATTCCCCCGTCCCGTCGCCCATCGCAAGAAGAGATGAGACCCCCCGTTCAGACGACGCCAGAGGGTCCCCATCCGCGGAATGTATTAAGCACCGGGGAGCCTGAAAAAGAGGTGTGAACCGGAGGTGTCCTGAACCATGAAGATCGCGATATCAGCAGGGGAGACCGCAGCACCGGAGGATCTGGCCAGGCTGCATCCCGACATGGTGGAGGTCCGGCTGGACATCGGCGGCCCGAAACTCCTGGAATCGGTCCAGCCGGTCCGGGAGGCGGCCAGGATCCCGGTGATCGCCACCCTTCGGAGCAGCGCTGAGGGCGGCCGGTTTACCGGCGGTGAGAAGGAGTGGATCCGGGCGATGCGGCCCCTCCTGCAGCTCGCGGACTGGGTGGACGTGGAGCTCCGGTTCCGGCGCCATGCCCCGGAGATCCGGACTGCAGGGAAGCGGATCATCGCCTCCTGCCACCTGGCTGGCATGCCGGACCTCCAGCAGCTGAAGGTGCTGGAGCGGGACCTCCGCTCCTACGGGGACCTCCCCAAGATCGTGGTCACGCCGAAGGACGAGCGGGATCTGCTGGCCCTCTTCTCCTTCACCCTCGGGGCAGAGAAGCCTGTCTGCACCGGAGTGGCAGGCGAGAGGTTCCGATACGCCCGTGCCCTCCTCCCCCTCTTCGGGTCTGAGCTGGCTTACGTTCATGCCGGCACGCCGACCGCCGCCGGGCAGTACCCCATCGGCGAGTTCCGGGAGCTGTGGGAGCTGCTCACGAAGTGAGAGAAATGAGGGGGGTACTAGGAACAAGGGGAAGAGGTTCCGACATCTCCTTCGAGAGAGGACGACGGGGAGGTGAAACCACACCCATCTCAGGACAGAACGGATCGTCTATCCTCACCGGGGGAGGGCGACGGGAGGGGGCAGAG
>Ga0315291_10006575_pt1 | contig 14430 bp, 8 predicted proteins | sample YL17G12_20_MG_FD_203070 | JGI IMG/M metagenome (GOLD analysis project Ga0315291, IMG submission 203070) | Sediment microbial communities from Yellowstone Lake, YNP, Wyoming, USA - YL17G12_20 | ecosystem: Environmental > Aquatic > Freshwater > Lake > Sediment | place: USA: Wyoming | collected...
TGGTCTTCATGATCAACACCTACCATCACCTGGCCAGACCCGTGGTCCTTCTCAGGAACCTCATCCCGGGCCTCAAGCCCGGGGCGATCGTGGCGGTCGTCGAACACGATCCGGACAAGAGCGGCGCCGAGTTCCAGAAGGAATCGACTTCTCAGGATGCGCTCCGGAAACAGGCCGCCGATGCCGGATTCGAGGTCGTCCGCGTCGAAACGTTCCTGGAAAAAGACAACATCTACATCCTTCGCGCTAAAGAATCGTAAATTTTAATCCGTGCTCACGGGCGTTTGACTTTCTTCAGCCCCGAGGGATATATTTCCGCCCGAGACAAAGGATCACCGCTCCGTCAGGAAAGGGCGGATCCAGGGAGAAAACGATGAACAAGAAGCGGTTGTCTTCACTTTGGCTCGTGTTCGTGGCTTGGACCGTTCTGGCGCCGGCCGCGGCCTCAGCGGGCGCCGGAGAAGAGAGATCGCCCGAAGGCTGCACGGTCATCGGGGTCGGGAGGCTGGCCACCCTCGACGGATCCGTGTTCACATCGCACACGGACTGTTGCAGCGAATGCCGAGTCCATGTCGTCCCGGGCCGGACGTTTAAAAACGGGGATCTCGCCCCCGTCCATTGGGGCATGGTCTATTTCGGAAAGGACGACGACCGGGAATGTCTTCCCCTAGGCAACTACGGGAAGGTCATCGGACACATCCCGCAGGTCGAAAAGACATTCACCTATTTCCACACCGGGTATTCCCAGATGAACGAACACCAACTGGCCATCGGCGAGAGCACCTGCAGCCAGAAGCCGGCCCTGGATGTCGCTTTTATGGAGGGCGTCACGAAGCAGATCATGACGATCGAGCAGGCCCAGGTCTTCGCCCTCGAAAGGTGCCGGACGGCCCGGGAAGCCCTGAAGCTCATCACGTCACTCGTCGAGACCTACGGCTTCCTGCCGTCCTGCGGCGGCTCCGAGGCCCTGTGCATCGCCGACCCGAAGGAGGTCTGGGTCCTCGAGGTCTTCAGCGTCGGCCCGGAGTGGGAGCCCGGAAGCGGAAAGCCGGGCGCCGTCTGGGCGGCCAGGCGCGTTCCTGATGACCATCTCGTCGTGATCTCGAACTACGTCCGGATCCGGGAGATCGACCTCAAGGACCCGGATTTCCTGGCATCGACGAACTACATGCAGGAAGCGATCGACCGCGGCTGGTACGACCCAAAAAGCGGCCTGCCCTTCATCTGGCAGGAGGCCTACGCCCCCCGGATCAAGGAAGGGAACCTCAGCCGCCTCTGGCTCATCTCCAGCACGGTGGCCCCCTCGCTCAAGGAATGGCCCAGGCGCAGGCTCGCGGGATCATCAAACCCATTCACGATGTACGGCCAGGACCTCGAGGGCGCCGCCTTCTACCCCTTCTCGGTCAAACCCGAAAAGAAGATCTCCGTTAAGGACATTATCAGCTTCCAGCGCTCGGCCTTCGAGGGCACGATCTATGACATGGCCGCCGATCCCGCCTGGCTCGTTCCGGGACCGCAGGACCGCGTCGTCAGGAGCCCCCTGACGACCCCGTTCGCTTCGCCGGAGCTGAAGAGACTGCTCAGGATCGCCAGCCATAGGACGATTGCCACCCAGGGGTACGGAATGGTCGCCCAACTCAGGGGCTGGCTGCCCGATCCCGTCGGAGGCATCTACTGGTTCTACGTGGACAACCCATACGTCAGCGCCTATGTTCCCATCTACGCCGGGGTCCGCGACGTCTCCCCTTACTATAAAAATTACGACTACGCTCAATTCAGCGAGGATTCGGCGCGCTGGGCGGTGGACTTCGTAGAGAAGCTTCTCCACCTCAGGTGGCAGGAGGCCGTCAAGGACCTTCACGCGGCCCGCGATCCGCTGGAGGAAGGGTTCTTCGCCAGCCAACCCGAAGTCGAAGCGAAGGCCCTGAAGCTCCACGAGAAGAACCCCGCGGAAGCCGTAAAATACCTGACCGACCTGACCATCTCCCGCATGAACGACGTCGTGAAGATGTTTATACGCCTGCGCGATCTTCTCCTGACAAAGTATTCCGGGGACGTCGTCTAGAAGTCCTCCGGCTGCCCCGGCCGGTTGCACGGATTCTTGACTTTCCGCCTCAAGGCCTATAATATGGCTACCTCAAAACCAACAAAGGAGCTTGATTGTGAAACGAATCGCCACGATTTCAGCCATCCTTTTGATCGTTCTCTGCATCATGGCAGCGAACGGCGATGCGGCCCGCCCCCGAATGAAGATGACGCCCCAAGATACGATATCGCCGGATGCCCTGGGAGCCGCCGTCATCAAGACCATCAAGATCTCCGGCAACCAGGCTGGCAACAAGCGCTATCCCGGCGTCTGCGAGAACGCCAATGGTGACCGCTTGGTCATCTATCGCGGCCCCAATATCTTGTACTGGTATACATTCGCAAGGAAGGGCGCTTCCTGGAGCGCCCCAGCGGTCATCCCGAACCAGCCCACCATGAAATCCTGCACCTCGACAGACGTGGAAGCCGACAGCACCGGCCGTTTTCACTGCCTTTGGGAGGACCTTCAGAAAACCCTCATCTATGCCAGCTTTCTCAATGGGAAGTGGACGACCCCGACCAAGGTGAGTTCAGCAGGCAAACACGACGTGGGCGGCTCGATCGCCGTCCGTTCCAACGATGAGGTCATCATCGCGGACGTCAATTTCCTTCGTTCTCCTAATAATTCGAAAGAGATCATTTTATATTTTAAAGGTAAGAACGATTCTTACTTTGCACAAAAAAACATCACCAACGACCGAGAAAGCTCGACGATGCCCGCTGTGGCCGTGGACCCGAATGACCACGTGTGGGTGGCTTTAAAGAGCGATCTGGATCTCCATGACACCGCCTTGATTACCAATCTGTACCACTTTGACCGGAACAATAGCCTAATCGATTCCGAGACTCTCTCCGTTAAAAGCGGCTGGAACTTCTGGCCTCATATCGCCGCTAACAGCGAAGGCAAGGTCATGGTGAGCTGGGTCCGTTCCCAGAACGCCGATCATTTCACCAGCCTCTATAATCCCGAGACTCGCAAGTGGGGCTCCATAGTGAAAGCCGGCATCGGCGCCCCCATGAAGCCGTGGTGCACGTTCTGGTCCAAGCTGGCCGCCCATGGCAAGGATTTTTACCTCGCGGCCATGAATTCCGGAAGGTATCTCCGCCTCATGAAATTCAACGAAAAAACGCAACGATGGGCCAATGTCGCCACGATTTCAGACGACCCTGTTTACTACTTTGACCTTTATTCGGGCAACGACCAGATGCTTATCGCTTGGGATAATGCCAATGATCCCTCGAACGTCTACCTCACCACCGTCGACGTCCCTGCGCTCGGCCCGTCCACCAGCAGAATTTCGGGAACCGTGCGAAAGGATTCCAGTGGCCTCAGCGGAGTGACCATGACGGGTCTCCCCGGGAATCCTGCGACAGACACCTCAGGAGAATATAGCGCGGATGTCGAACACGGATGGGGGGGAACTGTCAGGCCGCAAAAATCCGGTTATTCCTTCTCGCCGTTGAGTATCACATATTCAAACGTCACGTCGAATCAAACAGGACAAGATTACATCGCTTTCATAGCCATCAAGTCTGTTGCCAACCTCCAAGTGGAGAAGCGCGTCGAACGCGGCTTTTTTAACGGCTATACCCTGAATATCCTAACCTGGGAAGCCAATCCCGAAAACACCGCACTGGGGCTCGTGATCTCGGCCCAGCGCGTCTACCGCAAAGCACGGACGGAGGGCAACAGCAAGTGGGCACGGATCGCCGAGCTGGCGGGCAGCATTCGGACATATGAGGACCGCAATGTGGCCTCCGATAGCGATTACGTATACGCCGTCACCTGTGTGGACGACAAAGGCAACGAAAGCGCGATCTATTGAAGCGAGGAAATCCATGAACTCCATGAAATCAAAAATTCTGCTGATTACAGTCGGGCTTTTCATCCTGGGGATGGCGATGGCGCTTCCGGTGGCGGCGCAGGACCAAGGCCAAGATCAAGGCCAGGTCCAAAGTGAAGAGCTAAAACAACCCAGGTTCCGGATTGGGGCCTATTTTGAAGGCTACATGATTAACGACGATAACCTCAAGGATTTCTATCATCACTCCCAGATCAATCTGCCGGGCTTCGAAGCCTCCGTCCATACCGTTTACAACATCGACGTCTGGGCCTCCTACCGGATCTACCAGGACGAGGCGAAAACGACGTTCTACGAAAAGACTAGCAAATTCCGGATCAACGCAGCTTCCATCGGGCTGCAATACCGTCCCGTTCGCTGGAAGTTCATCGAACCGTTCGTGGGCGCCGGCCTCGACCTCTATTCGTATAAGGAGACCGTTGAGGCAGGAAGCGACATCTCCGGGGCCAGCGGGAACGCCACGGGTTTCTATGTCCAGGTCGGGACCTATGCCAATATTTACAAGTTCATCGCGCTCACGGGGTTCTACCGCTACAACAGCGTCAAAAAGACCCTGGCTAATCCCCTTCCCGACGGTTCCAAGTCCATGGACCTGGGCGGGCATGAGTTCGGCGGGGGAATCGTGGTCCGATTCTAAGCCCGCCCGGAGATCTGAGTTTTAGGTATAGGATCCTAGGTAGGTGCATGGCTTTTTGCCATTTGTGGTGATTGATTTCCAGAGAACTATCGCCTGCATGATAAGCTAATCGAGTCGTTCCGCTAAAACAATCAACTATTTCAAATATACCGCCTCTTTCATCAATTGATTACGCCATCTTTCGTCCGATATCGCACACTTTTGTCGCTTGATCGGATAATCTGACGCGGCACCCGCAGAAGATAGAACGATGGCACGATTTTCGCATAAATATTTGCGATAGATATGCTGATATAGGAGCTACAAAACGCCTGTCAAATCCTTGGCCGGGTCCGCCGATTCCCGGGAGGAAAGCTCGAGTGGTCGAGCGCCATGCTCTATCCAGTCCTCCATCGCTTCGAGAAAGACGGCCTCATCCGGTCGCACGAGAAGCGCTCCAAAAGGCGGCGATTTTGGACCAGAATCACTGGCCACTTTGGCCGGAATAAGCATCAGCCACGATCACCCAGGGGGGAGAAGAACGTAATGAAAAGAGCAAAATTGCTATGTTTTTTGTTTGTCGTGACGGCAACTCGTTTATTGTCCCAGCAAGAGAAGATTATAATCTTTTATGGCCTTAACGATAGTCACAGCAAAAGCTGGGTTCGGGAAAACGCCAAAGGAGACGTGGGCATCTCTTTTTTTAGGCATCTTAGGGACAGCCATACAGAAGGTGCTCTTCTATATAAAGCCATCCATCCCGACGGCTCGGTATCCATAGACAGGATCACAGAAGAACCCGGGCTGGAGAAGTCTGTATTATTATTCGATTCGTCGTCCAATCCTCATATTTTTGTCGCGCGTTCAGATGATTACGATCAAATCATTGAGCACTATTTTAAAACCGAAAACAGTGAATGGCAAAACGAAACAATTATCCATTTTTTTAACGAAGGTGGAAAATTTATCTATGAATTGTCTGCCGATTCCGGTCCCGATTATTCCTTTCATCTCCTGATACTCAAAACCCGTTCTAACGTTGATTCCGATGATTTCATGGAAGCCTGGAGAAATTCCTATTTGTACCACCTGACCAATGCGACGGGAACATGGGAGAAGGAATTAGTCCATAACTATAATATGGCTTATACCTATGACATGTACATCAAGTCATCCTGTCGTCAGGATATAAAGATAGATAAAGACGGATATGTCCACGTCGTATTTTCGGAGCAGATCGACGGAACGGACGATCCTTGCAGATTGCTCTATGCCACGAACAAATCGGGAAACTGGCAAATCGAAGTGGCTTTGAATTACCATCCTGGTTCCAGGGATGACGCCGGATGGTTTCCTTCATTATGCCTTGATCATAACGGCATCCCCTACGTATCATGCATGTATATTAATTGCGTTTACACGCATTCGGCTATGGATTGCACGCTGCTATTGCTAAAAAGAAAAGGCTGGAATAACTGGACGTCCGAAGTCGTAGCAAACCAGGATGATGGATACCATGGCGCTGACGGAAGAGATTATACCGGCGGCCTTTCTCATCTTGTTTTTGACGGCAACAATACACCTCATATCGTTTTCTCGGATATTGCATCGACTCATTGGCCCGGCACGCAGCGTCTTAATGTGGGCAATATACGGCATGCGACTCTTAAAGATGGAGGCTGGAAGATCACGACAATCTATCGTCAGCCGAGCCCTGCTGGATTTTTCAATGCTGCCGAGATGTTCGGGTTGTGTTTGGTTGTCTCGGAAAAGACCGAAACCGTTCGTGTTATTGGTCAGGAGTTGAAAACGATTGATCAAGATCACTATTCATGTAAATTAGTCAGTTTTTCCTGGCCAAATAATAGAGCCCTTCATTCATACCGCAGCGAATCGGCCGGGTTGGCCAGGGCCGCTTTTACGGATTGGTAAGCAACCGTCAGCATGGAAATGAGCAGGGCCACGCCCGCGGAGATGAGAAACATCTCCCAGCCGATCGAAATCCGGAACGCAAAACTCTGCAGCCACTTGTTCATGACATAATAGGCCGCGGGCCAAGCAACGATATTGGCCAGGACGACCCAGGTCAGGAATTCCCTGGATAGGAGCAAATAGATGTTGGACGTCGAAGCCCCCAGGATCTTCCGGACTCCGATCTCCTTGGTCCTCTGGACGACGGTGTAGGCGGCCAACCCGAAAAGCCCCAGGCAGGCCACGAAGATGGCCAGGATGGAAAAGATCGAAAAGACTTCGCTCATCTTTTTGTCCGATAGATGCATTTGCTCAAAGCTTGCATCCAGGAAGAAATAATCCAATGGATAGCCGGGAATCATCTTCTGCCACGTTGTTCTTAGGTAAGCTAATGTCTCTGCCATGTTTTGGGGGGCCATGCGCAGGGACAGATACTTGTGGCTCCGGATGGAGGTCACCACGTAGCTGATCGAGTAGGGCGGCTGATGAAGGGAATAGATGTTCATATCGTTGACGACGCCGGCGATCTGTCCCTTATATTCCTCGAAACCAAGGATTTTCCCGACGGCTTCTTGGGGGGAAGAATAGCCGGCTTCCCTGGTGGTCAGTTCGCTGACCAGGAGTTCCGCAGGCCCCTCCGCGGAAAGCGGGCGCTGGATCGTTTTCCCCGCCAAGACCTTGAGCCCGTAGGTGTCCACGAATTCCTTGTCGACTAAATAGACGACTTGGGCGAGATCTTCCTCCTGGCCCTCGAACCGGAAATTGTAATGGGCGCTCCCCCGGGTCGGGACATAGTCTGAAGTCGCCACATTTTCGATCCCGGCGTATTTCAGGAGCTCGTTTCTGAAACCCTCGTAATTTCGCCGAAGGTCCTTGTTCAGGGGGATGACCACGATCTGCTTTCTTTCGTATCCGAGGTTGCGGGTCCTGATGTACGTCATCTGGCCCTGGACGACGATGGTGGCCAGGATAATCCCGGTGGACAGGGCGAACTGAAAGATGACCAAGCCCTTGCGCAGGAAGGCCCCGGAGGCCGAGGTCGCGGTTCTCTGTTTGAGGGTGCGGGCCGGCGGGAAAGCCGACAGAAAGAAAGCCGGGTAGATTCCGGAGATGAGTCCGACGGCCAGGATGACGACTCCGCTTCCTATTAGGAAGGATGGGTCGGCAAGGGAAATGTAGGTCAGGCTTTTCCCCGTCAGCCTGTTAAACACGGGCAGGGCCATGATGACGGAAAGGACCGCGCCTAAGGCCGAAAGAAGGCCCAGCAAGATGGATTCGCCCAGGAATTGCTGGACCAGCTGATTTTTGCGCGCCCCCACGACCTTGCGGATGCCGACTTCCCGGGCCCTTCTTGAGGCGCGGGCCGTGGTCAGGTTCATGAAGTTGATGCAGGCGATGACCAGCACGAATGCGGCGACGGCCGTGTAGACATAGACATAGAGAATGCTCCCGTTGGATTCGATCTCCGACTTCAGCCTGGAGCGGAGGCGGATGTCCAAAAGGGGCTGGAGGCTGATCGTGAACCAGGGTTTTTTTGTCCAATTCCTGTGAAGGAAGTCCAGTAATTTATTGTTCAGCTGCGCGGCCGATCGCGGACTGTCCAGAAGAACGTAGGTGAAGTTCTGATAAAAGCCGGAAATCCTGCTGGTATCTTCCCTCTGGCTGCTGTAGGAAGCAAGGAAATCAAAATGGAGGTGTGAATTCCGGGGAACGTTCTTGGCGATCCCGGTGACGCGGAAGAGCATGAGATTCCCATCGTTGTAAGCATCGGCTTCGATCATTTTCCCGAGGGGATCCTCGCTCCCGAAATATTTTCTGGCCGTATCTTCGGTCAAGACGATGGAGTTCGGCTCGAGGAGAGCCGAGGCCGAATCCCCCCTGACCAGCGGGAAATTGAAGACCGTGAAAACAGCGGGCTCGGAGATAAGGAACCTGGATTCGTAAAATTTCTTGTCCTTGTAGCCCACATAAACCCTTGGATTTTGCTCCATCTTGCGAAAGCGTACGGTCTCCAGGACCTCGGGAAAGTCCTTCTTTAGGAGCGGACCCACGCCGAACGAGCCGTTGGCATTGGTGGGCAATCCGTCATCGGACGTCGAGCAGACGACCCTGAAGATTCGGTCCGCGTTTTCATGAAACCGGTCGTAGCTCAATTCATCCCGAACCCAGAGGAGAATCAGCATGCAGCAGACGAGGCCCACGGCCAGCCCCGTGACGTTGATCGTCGAGTAGGCTTTTTGCCGTTGCAGACTGCGGATGGCTGTTTTCAGATAGTTCTGAAGCATGATAATCCTCCACCCAAAATCGAAAAGGGCATCTTTGATGACGGCATCCAGGCATTGACCCCAGTACCACAGGCAGGCGGGAATATGCCCCGCCTCCCTCGAAGTTCTCCTAAAAACCTCTTCCATGTCGTCACTTAGGGCATGGTTGACTTGATACCGCTCCAGTCGCTTGACAAGCCAGGCCGCGATCCGCGGAGGAGAATGGAATTCGGGAGGCTTCATTTCCATCTTTTCAGAACGAGTATTTGTAAGTTCTTTTCCAGATGGCCTCGTGAAGCTCCCTGGCCTGGCGCAAGGCTTCCAGGCCGGCCTTGGTGATCGTGTAGTAGACCCTTTTATTTCCGCCGGCCTGGTTGAGGATTCGCACGGTCCGGCTGGCCACAAGGTCTTTCTGGGCAAGGTGATCCAGGGTGTTGTACAGGGTGCCGAAGGTGAACGTCCTTCCGGTCATCTCCTTGATCTTGTCCCGGATGCAGACGCCGTAAGCCTCGTCTTTGAGCCACCAGATGGCAACTAAAACAACCTGGAAGTTCACTGACAATTGTTTCATTCTAGGCCTTTTTCAATCTCCGTCTCTGACAATACGAAAATATCGTAATGTTAAACACTTATATATACATCCCCTAAATCAAAAAGGTTGCACCCCCATGAATCCAGGTTTCCCGGGTCCTTGCCTAGATCGCCTTGATGGCGGCCTCCATTATCTACTTTGCGTGAAGGGTGTTAAAGATTCTGAGCTTAGCTAAAGGAAACACGTTTAATATAAAAGAACAGATAAAATCACTCATATTTCAGGGCGTTGACCGGCTCCGTCCGGGCGGCCTTGAACGCCTGGTAGCTCACGGTCAGCAGGGCAATGAGATAGGCCGCGACCCCCGCTCCGAGAAAAATCCAGAAAGGAACGCCGGTTCTGTAGGCGTAATTCCGGAGAAGGCGGTTCGTCAGGTAATAGCCGGCGGGCCAGGCGATGACGTTGGCGATGGTCACGAGAACGACGAATTCCCGGGAGAGGAGGGAAACGATCCCGATTGTCGAAGCACCCAGGACCTTTCTAACCCCGATCTCCTTGGTCCGCTGTTCCGCCGTGAACGCGGCCAGCCCGAAGATTCCCAGGCAGGAGATGAAGAGCGCCAGGGCGGCGAAGTCGCGGAAGATGACCCCCATCCGCCGGTCAGAGCGGTAGTGGTCATCGAATGTTTCGTCGAGGAAGACGGGTTCGAAGGGTTGGCCGGGGACGAGCCGGGTCCAGGCCTCTTTGATCCGGTCCATGGTTCGGGCGACGTTCTCGGGCCGGATCCGGACGAACATGAAGGAGGGGGCCCAGTTCGGCAGCAGGGTGATGGCGGTCGGCGTGATCTCCTGAGAAAGCGGCTTGTTGTTGAAGTCCTTGACCACCCCGATGATCACTCCTTGATAATCCCAGATAGAGAAGCGCTTCCCCACGGGATCCTTGAGCCCCATCATCCGGACCGCGGCCTCGTTGACGATGTAGTTTTCGGCGTCCGTCGCAAATTCCCGGGAGAAGTCCCTTCCGGCCGCGATTGTCATCTCGAAGGTTTTGACGAAGTCATGATCCGTAGCGACGAAATTCATGGTTTCGTACTGCCCGGGATTGCAGCCCTCCCACCAGAAGGGATTGATGTCCCCGACATAGGTCGGCGGGTTGTTGGCCGCGGTGACGCTGACGATACCCGCGTTACGGAGCATCTCGTCCTTGAGGGCCTGGTAATTGGAACGGATGACCCGGTTCATGGCCATAGTCACGACATGGTGCCGGTTGTATCCGAGGTCTGCATTCCGAATGTAGTTGAGCTGCCTGTAAACCGCCGCGGTCCCGATGAGCAGGACGACAGCGATAAAGAATTGGAGGACGACAAGGTGTTTTCTTAGAGGGGACTTCGATAAACCGGAGGAAGATCCGCTCTTGAGGACCACGGCCGGACGGAAGGAGGACAGGAACAAGGCCGGGTAGCTTCCCGAAACGATTCCTGTGATGAGGGTGATGGCTAGGAGGGAAAGGAAAACTCCGGTGTCGCGGCTCAAGCTCAGGTTCAGAGTCTTCTCGGCTAACCTGTTGAAGGCGGGAAGCATAAGAAGAACCAAGCCAACGGCCGCAACGAGAGCCAAACAGGCATGGAGGAGGGACTCTCCGTAAAATTGGCGGACGACATCGGACTTCATAGCTCCGACGACCTTCCGCAGTCCGACCTCCTTGGCCCGCGTTCCGGCCCGGGCCGTGGCCAGGTTCATAAAGTTGATGCAGGCCATGAACAAAATGAAGGCCGCAATGGTAGCAAAAATATAGACATAGAGGATGGGACCGCCTCCTCCCAGGTCATAGAGACGGATCCGGGTCAGGGGCTGAAGGTCGAGCGTCCGCACCGTATTCACCCGCCGGTCGTATTTCATGACCACGGGGGCGATCTTTTTCCGGACGTCCTGCAGGGAGGCGTTCGCGTCGAGGAGGACATAACACGAGCTTTCATAGGACCAGTCAGTGTCCACGTCCTCGCCCAGGATCCTCACCGGGATGAGGATGTCGAACTGGAGAGTCGAATTCGCAAAACAATCGGCGGCGATCCCCGTAACGGGCACCTGAAACTGATTGGTGTTGACACTCAGGATTTTCCCCATGGGGCTAACGTTTCCGAAAATCGCTCTCGCCGTCGTTTCGGTGATGACTGCAGACTGGTTGACGGCCAGCGCGGATCGGGGGTCGCCGTCGCGCAGGAGAAAGCCGAACATCTCTAAAAAATCCGGATCGACAAAAGCCACCCTCTTGTAGAGGCTCCTGTCTTCGAAGGATAAAAGGATGTCGCGGGAGGCGAACCGGGTCGCTTTTTTTATTTCTGGAAATTCCCTCTTCAGGGTCGGAGTCAAGGCCCAGCCGCTCGAGGTCCACCAGGTGCCCTCCGTACGAAGGACAGCCCGATAAAGCCGCTTGTGGTTCGGGTGAAATCTGTCGAAGCCGAGCTCGTCTTTGACCCAGAGGAAAATCAGGATGCAGCAGGTCATCCCGATGGCTAGGCCGGCGATGTTGATGAACGAAAAGACCGTGTGCTTTTTAAGGTTTCTCCAGGCGGTCCGGAGATAATTTGTGAACATGGCTTGCCTCCAGTACAGATAGCTTTTGATGAAAGAAGGGAGGGAAATGACGATTTGGAACCAGATCCAGAGCGCGGCCGGGATCCTGCCCCGACGTTCACGGATGTCGTCGTATTCCTCCTCGACGTCACCGGCAAGCGACGGCGCCTCGTCCGGGTCCGCCAGGAAGCGGAGAACCCGGAGGGCGGCTGGCGAAGGCCGATCTCGCGCGTCAGGCATGATCCCCCCGTCAGTCGAAGACGGGCTCCTTAACGTCTCTCCACAGGGATTTCTGAAATTCGAAGGATGTCCGGAGGGCTTTCTTTCCCTTTTGGGTCAGGGTATAATAGTATTTTCGCCGTCCCCCTCGCCGCGGAGAGGGTTCGCCCTCGGTTTTGATGACGAAACCCTTCTTGGCGAGCTGGGCTAGCATGAAATAGAGGCCCCCATAAGACAGGATCTTTCCCGTCTTTTGAGAGACCGACTTTTTGATGGCCACTCCGTAAGCTTCATTTTTAAGCTCCCAAATGGAGAGGAGGTAGACTTCTTCCCAAAGCGAAAGAAGATCTCGTTCAGGCATTAAACTCAGTTCCTCCGCATATATATACTGTATTCTTGTAGAATAGGTTTACCGGGGGCGAAAATATTTCCTGGCCCAAAATCCCTCGCCAGAGGGGAACCGCCGTCGATTTCCGCTCATCGGTCGCCTTCGGCGGTCTACAAGTTACCCGGCCCGGCTCTCCGGCTATTTTTAACATCATCCGGCCTAGGATTGATGTTTGTCTGCAAGGCCGGCAAGGAAGCAGGAGACAGGTGTGGGCCGATCTTAAGCTTACCTGCCGGGTCCCGGTTCAAGCCTCGATCGCCGGATACTTCCTGTCCGCAAAGGCCAGGAGGTTGCGCCACCCGGCCCAGGCCGCGAGGAGCGCGCCGGCGAAGAGCATGACCGTGACCATCGCCCCGGAGACCCCTTTCGACCGAAGGAAAGAGGCCAGAAAACCGCATAGGGCGATGGACCCCAGGTCCACGGCCAAGGCCAGGAAAACGTTGAAGTTCTGCTTGATGGCTTTCTGAGGATTGGTCCAGTCGAGGAGGGGTTTGGCAAGGTCGATCCTCAACCCCGCGATCGTCAGGGCCGCCGACGCCGCCACTGCCAGGAGGACGGCCCCGAGGAGGACCGGAGCGCGAACGCCCAGGACAAGGGCCGCGGCCGCGGCGGCAACCACGGTCCCGAGCAGGGAGATCATGTAGGAGTGGAAGAATTTTGCCGCCACTTGCTGCCGCCACGGGACGGGGATAACCTTCGAAATCCAGAACTGCCGGCCTTCCCTGGAAAAGGCCGATGAGGCCGTCCCGTTGAGGCAGCCGCAGACCAGGAAGAAGGCCGCCAGAACCCAGAGCATGGTCATAGGATTCGCCGCCCCGGCCGTCTTGAAGACCGAGAAGAAAGGGCTCCGGGCCCCAGGGCCGGCAACGCCGGCCATGAAGATGACGGGGACGATGACCACGACTAGGAGCCCGTTGAGGAGGAAGATCGGGGTCCGGTTCATGAGTTTCACCTCGCGCCAAAAAATCGCCCGGACGGGGTGACGTCCCGCTGAGACCTTGCGCTCCATCTCGGCCCTGGAGAGCCTGCGGCGCTTGGCTGAGATCTCGCTTAGGCCTATGACCCCCTGATAGAAGAGTTTTTCTGACAGGACGACGAGCCCGGCGAAAAGGAGTATCGAAACCCCCGCGAAAAGCAGGAACTGGAGGACTCCCTCTCCGGAAAACCCCTGGCTAAGGCTCCGCGAGGCCCAGACGCTCGGAGGGAACTTGCTCCCGATGACGCCGAGAAGGCCGTCCTTCCCGACGAGGGCCCGGACGAAAGCATCCAAGTCTCCTCCGCCCCCGCGCGGCCGCGTCTGGATGAAGATCTGGAGGATGATGATCAGGAGACTCCCGACAATGATCAGGGCGTCCTTTCGCCGCGAGAGGTTGACGACCCGCATGAGGCCGACGGCAAAAAGGGCCGACAAGGCCAAAGGGATCACGGGCAGGAGGAGGCAGACCGGAACGAGGAAAATCCAAAAATCGGCCGGCGGCCGGGCGAGGACGCCATAGCCGACAAGCATGGGAAGGACAATGGGAAGGATCGTCATGTATTCGTTGAGAAGGACGACGGCGAACTTGGACAGGAGGACCTGGTTCGGCCGGACGGGGAGCGGGATGAGGACCTCTAGGTCGTTCGAGAAATAAAACGCCGATATCAGATAAAACAGACCGAAGATGAAGACGACGATTTGTCCGGAGATCACGGCCAGGACGATCATCGCCGAGGCTTGTTCGATCGGCTGGAGAATGAGGTAGATCTGGTGGATGATGAGAAAGTAGGCGCAGAGCGTGGGCGCCAGGGCAGCGGCGACCAGGAGCGTCACGGCGAGGATGCCCTTCCGGCTCTTTCGATTGAACCGGATCTCCCGCCAGAGCAGGGCGAGCGGGAATTGGCTCTTGAAGCCGACGCTGAGGAGGGCGCCTAAGCGGCTCA
>Ga0315291_10006576_pt1 | contig 14430 bp, 12 predicted proteins | sample YL17G12_20_MG_FD_203070 | JGI IMG/M metagenome (GOLD analysis project Ga0315291, IMG submission 203070) | Sediment microbial communities from Yellowstone Lake, YNP, Wyoming, USA - YL17G12_20 | ecosystem: Environmental > Aquatic > Freshwater > Lake > Sediment | place: USA: Wyoming | collected...
TCCCAAGAACACGCTGGGCTGGATCCGCGGCCACGTGCATGCCCTGTACTCGTTCCTCCGGTGCATCGCGGAGGGTCGCCCGCCGCATCCGTCGCTGAGGGAGGGGCTTCACATCCAGCGGGTGCTGGAGGCGGTGCTGGAGTCCGCCCGGTGCGGGCGGTGGATGAATCTGCCCCGGGATTAGACAGGCTTCCCCGCTCCTTCGCGCGATCGCGAAATCGTTTGCATCGGGGACTCATGGGCCTGACAATGCCCGTCAGGACGCCGGGGCGACGGCTCCGTCAAACACAGGCGGTTCATCTCGGAGAGGTGGCAACATGAGAACGACGTGGATCATCGGTTTGGGGTGTTTGTTCTCGATGGGTCTGCTTCTGGCGGGCGGGTGCGACATGGCCGCCTGCAAGGCCAAGGCAATGGGCCTGAAGGGCTGCTGGGCCTTCGACGAAGGCAGGGGCGACGTTGTGAGGAACAGCGCGGGCCCCAACCACGGCCGGATCAAGGAAGGCCTCCAGTGGACGGACGGCAAGAGCGGTAAGGCGGTCGGCTTTGACGGAAAAGGGTACGTCCTCATCGACAGCGCGCCCTACCTGAACTCGACCCAGTACACGTTTGCGGCCTGGGTCAAGCTCAAGGACACGGGCAACTACCAGTACATAGTCTGGCGGGGCGGTCCCACCTACCCGGAGACCAACAAGTGCCGGAACCTGGACGTCTGGGTGAGGATGGACGGGGCCCTTAGCGGCATCCTGGACTACCGGAAGGAGGACGAGCCGCGCTTCCTCCTGGTGGGGAGCAAGAAGGTTGCCGACGACCGCTGGCACCTGGTGGTCTGCGTCAATGACGGCAAGACCGTCAGGTTCTACGTGGACGGCAAGAAGGACGCCGAGGGCGCCCTGAGCGGCCCGCTCGCCGCGAACGACATGCCGCTGTGGATCGGCGCCCGCCCCGCTAATGTCGCCGCCACGGGCATCATCGACGAGGTGAGGTTCTTCGACCGGGCCCTGACGGAACAGCAAGTGGCGGAGCTGAAATAGAGCGCCCCGGGCCGTGGGCATGCCGGACTCCTCTCGACTGCACGCGTCGCATCCCGTGGTCAAGAGCCGCGTGCAAGGGATAGTCGCGCAAGCCCCTGGAAACCAGGGGCCGTTTAGTTTATTCTCCTGGCCGTTGCAGGCCGTGCGTTCATGCCGTGGGGCCGGATCGGCGGCCCGGAAAGGAACAGGCGGATGGCTCGCGGCAGACGGATCACACGCCGCGGATTCCTTCAGCAGGCGGGGGCCGCCGTCGCCGTCGCAGGGCTGCCCACGATCGTACGGGCGTCGGCGTTTGGCAAGGGCGGCCGTCCGGCGCCGAGCAGCCGCATCAACATCGGTTTCGTCGGCGTGGGCGGGGAGGGCACGAAGAATCTCCGCTGTTTCCTCAGCCAGCCGGACGCCCAGGCGGTGGCCGTGTGCGACGTGGACCCCCAGCGCATGGCGCAAGCCAGGAAGCTTGTCGAGGAGAAGTATGCCGACGCCATGCGCAGCGGCGGCTACAAGGGATGCCACACCACGCGGGACTTCCGGGACATCCTCGCCCGCCGCGACGTTGACGCCGTGATGATCAGCACGCCGGACCACTGGCACGTTCTGGCGTCCGTCATGGCCATTCGCGCGGGCAAGGACGTGATCTGCGAGAAACCGACACTGACGGTCCGGGAAGGGCGGCTCCTGGCCGACACCGTCAAGCGGTATCAGGCCGTCTTCCAGACCTCCACCGAGGATCGGTCCCTCACCGTCTATCATCGCATGGCGGAGCTGGTCCGCAACGGGCGGATCGGCAAGCTTCAGCGGATCCACGTCAAGCTGCCGGGCGGGCCCGGGCAGCCCGGCAAGACGGCGCCCGAGCCGGTCCCGGAGGGCTTCGACTACGAGATGTGGCTTGGCCCGGCGCCGTGGGCGCCGTACTGCTCGGCGCGGACGCACTACAACTTCCGCTGGATCACCGACTACTCCGGCGGCAACCTGACCGACTGGGGCGCGCACCTCATCGACACCGCGCAGTGGGCCAACGACACCGAGCGGACCGGGCCGGTCGAGGTCGAGGGCACAGGGAAGCGCCACCCCGACGGGCTGTACGACACGTATCACGAGTTCCACCTGCGCTACAAGTACGCGAGCGGCGTGGAGATGTTCGTCGAGAGCGGCGGGGTGGCCCTGAGGTTCGAGGGAACCGACGGGTGGATCGGCAACGACGGATGGGTGGGTCGCCTCCAGGTGAGTTCGCATCAGGTCCTCTCTTCCGCCATCGGGCCGGAGGAGATCCACCTGTACACCTGCCCCGCCGGCGAACACCGGAATTTCCTGGACTGCGTGAGGAGCCGCAGCGACCCGTACTTCCCGGCAGAGGTCGGCCATCGCTGCTGCTCCGTGATGCACATCGGGAACATCTCGATGCTGCTGGGGCGCAAGCTCAAGTGGGACCCGCAGGCGGAGCGATTCATCGACGACGATCAGGCCAACCGGATGCTCGGGCGGGCGATGCGATCCCCGTGGCAATTGTGATTGGGCAGAGTGCGGCGTGTGGAGCGCCCGCTTCATCGGGGCGGCACACGAGAATCCCTCTTCGGTGCGCACCAGGATAAGGTGCTCACTCCGTGGGACAAGGAAGGATGAGGCCATGAACGCCTGGATCGGAGTTTCCGTCATCGTGCTTTCTGCGCCGCTGCTTCTGTGTGAACTCTTGCCAGCCAAGACGGGCGAGGCTACCACGCAAGGCGCGGCGGGGTTCACCTTCTTCGCCATGGACACCGGCACTCGCGACGCCAATCACAAGACGGCCGAATCGCAGGTCGCCATGCTCAAGGAGCTGGGTTACGCGGGCATTGGCCCGATTTACGGCAACGTCAACGGCCTCCTGGAGATGCTGTCGGCTCTGGACAAGCACGGGCTGAAGATGCCTGCCCTCTACGTGGGGCTCAACATCGACGGAGGCAAGTCCGCCGTCACCGACCAACTGAGAGACGCCATCAAGGCCCTGAAAGGCCGCGACACGCTCGTCTGGCTCTACGTGACCAGCAAGAAGCACAAGGCCTCCGCGACCGAGGGCGACGACGAAGCGGTGGAAGCCCTCCGGGAGGTCGCCGACCTGGCCCAGGAGTCGCACCTGCGGGTGGCGCTGTATCCGCACACGGGCTTCTGGGTGGAGCGCGTGGACGACGCCGTGCGCGTGGCGGAGAAGGCCGGGCGCAAGGACCTCGGCGTGACGTTCAACCTCTGCCACTGGCTCCGGGTGGATGGCAAGGACCTGGAGGCGACGCTGAAGCTGGCGATGGGGCGTCTGCTGGTGGTCACAATCAACGGCGCGGACATCGGCGGAAAGGATTGGGGGCAACTGATCCAGACGCTGGACCGCGGCTCGTTCGACGTCCTGAAGCTCCTGAAGGCGCTCAAGGACCTGGGCTACGCGGGCCCGGTCGGGCTTCAGGGGTACGGGATCAAAGGGGACGTGCGGGAGAACCTCAGGCGGTCCATGGAGGCCTGGCTTTCGTTCTCCTGCCGCCTGGCCGACGGGCGGATCGACCTGCTCGCCGACGGCGCCTTCGAGTCGTGGCGGCAAGAACGCGGGGACTGGAAGCTGGTCGGCCAGACCCTCAGCGACCCCAATGATCCCAAGCGTCTGGCGTGGAAGGATGGAACGGGCGTCGCGGTCAACGGGGACAAGGGACGCACGTCCAATCTCATGACGAAGAAGGACCACGGGGACGTCGAGCTGCACGTGGAGTTCCTGTTGCCCAAGGGCTCCAATTCGGGCGTCTATTTCCAGGGCCGGTACGAAGTCCAGGTCTATGACAGCTTCGGCGTCCAGAAAGACAAGTATCCCGGCATCGAGTGCGGGGGGATCTACCCCCGGTGGATCGACGGCAAGGAGGTCGGGGGTAACTCCCCGCGCGTCAACGCCAGCCGTCCGGCCGGTGAGTGGCAGAGCTTCGACGTGATCTTCCGCGCCCCGCGGTTCGGCCCCGACGGCAAGAAGACGGCCAACGCCCAATTCGTGAAGGTCTTCCACAACGGGGTCCTGATCCACGAGAACGTCGAGGTTACCGGTCCGACGCGGGCCGCCGTGTTCCCGGACGAAAAGCCCTCCGGGCCGCTGATGATCCAGGGCGATCACGGCCCGATCGCGTACCGCAACGTCTGGCTGGTGCCGCGGTAGGACCAGGGGCGGCAGGGGCGGTCCGCAAGGGGGATGGGACCGGAAGCTGGGCGGATTCGCCCTTCAGCGGCGGGCTCTCCGCAGAAACCCTATCGAAGGACACGCCTTCAAGCCGATACACTCTGCGTGTCGTTTCTTTGTGGCCAGTGACAGGACGCCTTTGCGTTCGGTCTGGTCGAACGAGCACTAAGTTACCTCGGCCGTCGTGTTAGGCCCCGTTCGGAACTTGGTCGGGACGATTGGAGACTGCACCAGGCAAGGCTAGCTCAGGGACCCGCGCCAGGCCTTCGTTCTTCGCCCGCGGTCACTTGGGACGGATTCCAGACGGTACAATGGACTGCGTACAGGAACGTCCGGGAAGCGTTGAAGCCAGCGCGCAACTGCTGTTCCAAACTGTTGTTACTGTGGGGCAATCACATCCCCAGCAAGCGGACCTCCTCGCTGTTCTGCGCAACGTCGCAAGGGAAGTGCTGCCGGTCGAAGACCCGGCGGCAGTCGCGGCTGTCCTGAAGCAAGGCGTTGACCTGGTGCTCCTCTGCGAGGGCCTCTCGCCGGAGCAGACGCTCGGTGTCCTCCAGGACGCAAGGATGCACTGCCCGGATGTCCCGGTGGTCGTCGTGGCGCGGGAGCCGGCGGTCGATCTTGCTGTAAGATTCGTTCGTGCCGGGGCATACGACTACCTCGCTGGGCCAATTGACGAGGAACATCTGCGACGGCTCGTCGCCGGCATGAAGCGGGAAGGAACCCTCCGCGGTCGAAGTTGCGACCGCTTCATCAGCCCCGAATGCCCGCCTGACGTTCCCATTGTCGGCAGAAGCCCAGGCATGACCAAGGCGCTCCAGACCATCCGTCTGGTCAGCCAGAGCCGGTGCAACCCAGTCCTGATCGTCGGTGAGACAGGGACGGGCAAGGAGCTTGCGGCCCAGGCCGTCCATGCCTGGCGGTGTGGGGGCTCAGACCAATTCGTCGCCATAAACTGCGCCGCGCTGACGGCCAATCTGCTGGAGAGCGAGCTTTTCGGCCACGTGAAGGGTGCATTCACCGGTGCGGATCGCGAGAAGGTCGGCCTGGTCGAACTGGCTGGCTCCGGGACCATCTTCCTGGACGAGATCAGCGAGATGCCGCCGGAGCTCCAGGCGAAGCTCCTGAGGGTCCTTCAGGAGCGGACCTTCCGTAAGGTCGGGGGCACAAAGGACATATGCTGCAACGCCACGATCATCGCCTCCAGCAACCGGGACCTGCCCGGCGAGGTCCGCTCAGGGCGGTTCCGCAGAGACCTGTACTACCGTCTTGCGGTCTTCCCGATCAGCATTCCGCCGCTGCGGTGCGAGTCGCGTCGAGCCGACATCCCCCTGCTGGCTGAGTACTTCCTCGCCACCTCGGACATCCGCGCCGGCAATGGGAGTCACCGGCTGAGCGCGGAAGCACAGGAGATGCTGCTCAGACACGACTGGCCGGGGAACGTCCGCGAGCTGCGAAACGTCATCGAGCGGGCGATGATCCTGACGACGACGGGCGAGATTGCGCCTTCGTGCCTGGTTCTCGAGGGTAGTCACACCCCGCTGGCGGAGGCGCGTGGCGACCCGCCCTCGTCACAGGTTCATGTCCCGGCGTCCTGCCCTCCGCTGGAGCTCCCGGTGTGCAGGCCCATGGAACGCACGCTCGCCGCCGCCTCGGCCCCAAGAGCAATAGCGACGGATGCCCCTCGCCCCGGCGTATTATATCTGACCCAGGCCGCCCCAGCGACGGAACCTCTTGTGCCTTCAGAACCTATAGCTTCAGCAGGCCGGCCGCCAGTGCTTGATTTCTCGCTGGAGGCCGCGGAAAGGGAGCTCATAATCCGGGCCCTGAGGGAGACCGGGTGGCAGCGGACGCGAGCTGCGGCACTGCTTGGGATCACCCGCGCGACGCTGCACGCGAAATTGAAGCGGTACGACATCAAGGTTCCCGGTGGCAGGGGGACATCACAGCAGCGCGACCGCACGCCCATCGAAGGCCCTTGCCTCCAAGAGGCCCACGTCTAAGCCCGCACAGGGCGAAAATCGCTGCACGCCTCGGCTGAATTCTTAGCGCGCCAGGGGTCGGTCTGGTGCCCCCTGGGACCCTCAGGGTATGTAAACTCTTTTCCTGTAGATGGTTGCAGCAAGAGCATCCCTCTGGCACATGGGTTGCACTCATGCCTGACGCGATAAAGCGCGCGTATGGTTTCCGAGCGCCTGCTTCGGTTACGGTGGCCAACTGGGTCGCTACCTGGGGTGGGCGGCGGCCAGACGAGTGGATAGCATGGCAGAAGAGAACCCGGAGAAGACCTCACAGAAGCCCCCGGAGAAACCCAAGTCGCTCGGGTCGCCGGGGCGCAAGCCAGGGTCCCCGCTTGGGCTGAGTTCCATACCGCACGCCGGCGGCAGGACAAGGGGCTTCCCGACGGTCTCCCTGCTCCTGGCGCTGAACACGATCCTTGTGTGCTTTGTCATCGGAGTTGTCCTGTCCACGCTGTGGTGGAAGGGCTCAGGCAGCGAAGCGGTGCTGATCCTCCACGAAGCCCCCGACACCCCGCAGAGCCAGCCCAGCCCGGACGCCGCCCCGGTCGATCTGCCGCAAGCCCTTTCCTGGAAAGAAGCTGAAGATGCGTATGCAGCCAGGAACTACGGGGGTGCGCTGGTGCGGTACAACCAACTCGTAGCCCTTTCCCGGTCCGAGGCGCCCGGTTCGCTGGTGGAGGATTTCCTGCGGTTCCGCGTGGCTCAATGCCTGGGACGTCTGGAAAGACTGAAGGAAGCGCGTCTCGCCTTTGACCAGCTCTCGCGGAGCCGCTCGCCCGCGGTCCAGGCCGCCGCAAACTACGCCCAGGCCGCATTCGACGCAGCGGCTGGTCAACACTTGCAGGCGAGAATCCGGGCGTACCTGGCGATCGCGGCGGCCGGGCGGCTGCAAAGCCCGTTGGCACTGGAGGCCGATTGCGACTACCTCATCTGCCGCGTCCTGACGGAGAAGGTCCTTGCATGTTACGGAGAAACCGGCCCGACGGCCTGGCGAGAGTGGAAACCTGCCGATCCCTTCGCGGGCCTGGACGAGGCGGCCCTCGTCAAGCTGTTGCAGGACGGCGTCCAGACATCCGGTGAGTCCGTCCTGTCGCCGGCGCTGACCAGGAACACCAGTCCGTCAGGGGCGATCCGTTGGTCCGTAGCGTGCCCGCAGGCGTCTATCGAGGACCTGTTGGCCAGGTGGGCGACGGCGGCCGGCAGCGAGGTCAAGTGGGGTCCGAGCACCCCCGCCGCACGCGGAAGGGCCGTAAGCCTCTACCACAACGATCTATCCGAGCAGCGCCTGTGCGAGATCGCCTGCGGCTCGGTGGGCCTGCTGGCGCGTTTCATGCCAACCTATGTGCTTGTGGATGACCCGCAGGGGTGCACTTCCGCCGCGGACCAGAGAGACATGCTCTGGCGCGAGGCCTCGATCGCCTGGCGGCGGTTCTTCCTGCGATACCCCGAAGATGACCGAGTCGGCGAAGGTCACGCTGCTGTGGCCTGTCTGTGCGACTGCTCCGGTGACACGGCCACCGCCTTGAAGGAATACCAGTTGGTCGCCCACCGGTACTCCAGGAGCGGGGCTGCACCCGACGCCCTCCTGGCCTCGGCGAAGCTGCGGGTTCGTCTTCGCGACTATGCCGGCGCCCAGAACGACCTGACGAGCCTGCTGGACGCGTTCCCCGCGTACGTGGGTGCGGACGAGGCGTACCTGTACCTTGGCAAGGCGATGCTGGAGGGCGGGAACCCGCAGGAGGCATTCTGGAGCTTCAAGAAGCTCTACGACCTGAATCTGTCTGCCTCTTCGCAAGCGAAGGCCTGCCTGGGCGCCGCCGAATGCCAGTACAGGCAGGGGAATCATGAGAAGATGGTCAAGTGGCTGACCCTGTACCTGGGGCTGGTGAAGGAGCCGGTGGGGGAGGAGCCCGCACGGGCGTACTTCCTGCTGTCCAAGACACTCACCGCCCAGGGGAAAACGGACGACGCGGTCGGCGCGCTCCGCCGGTCGCTGGAGGCCAGGCCCCCCAAGAAGCAATACGTCGATACGATCATCGAGCTGGCCCGGGCCTATGCGGCCAAGGAAAGCTACGCCAAGGCCGTCGGCGCCTTGCGCCTCCTGGACGGCGAGAAGCTCACAGAGGAGCAGACCTATCAATACCTGCTTCAGCGGACGCGGATGCTGCGGTCGATGGGGCTGGTGGAAGAGGCACGGGCCTTCCTCCAGGACAGGATCTCGGGGCTGACCGACGCTCAGAACGCCGCGGCGCTCAAGATGGAGTTGGCCAGGTGTCACCAGGACGCCGGCGACCTCTGGGAGGCGCGGAGGCTGATGGGGGACGTCCTGGGCACGCTCAAGGTCGGCGAGGAAGCCTGGTCTGCCGCGTGCGAGCTGGGGGAAATATGCCTGAAGCTTGGCGACCCCTCCCAGGCGGCCGGGGTGGTGGGCGAGGTCCTGAAGTCCTCCTGCCCGACGGCCATTCGCCGCAGGGCCTTGGAGGTGCTGGGCGCAGCGTACCTGGCCCAGCACGACTATGAGAAGGCAGCGTTGGCGCTTTCCGGCCTGGCGGCAAAAGACCCCCAGGGGAAGAACCCATGAACGGGCGCGCTCCATCAAGGACGATCCTGTGCTCGCTGGTGCTCCTGGCGCTCGGTGGGACTTTGCAGGCAAGCCAACCGACGAGCGCCCCGGCCGGTTTCCCAACGGCTGGGAGCGACGCGGCGGGACGGACTTCGGCAAGCCCGGTCGAGCCGACGCCTCGCCGCGCAAGCCTGACGGGCGCCGTGGTCGGTTTGCCAACCACCGCGCCTGCCGAAGGCGGCAGCGGGGTCCGGGGCACCATTCGTCAGTTGCGCCGGGCCGACCTGGCGCCGCTGAGCAGCGACGGCGGTGCGGCGGACCTGGAGCGTGCGATCCGCGATCTGAATGCGGTACTGGTTCTGCCCAAGCCGCAGGAGACGCCCGCGCCGTCGCCCTCCTCACGACCTGCGCCTGCACCGGTGGCGACGACCCAGGTGACGTCCGCCCCCGTCGTGGTCAAGACTGCGACGACGCAGCCTGCGGCGGTTGTCAGGGGCCTCTCACCTGAGACGCTGGAGCAGTTGAGGACGCTCGCCCCCAAGGGCGTGGCAAGTCCCCTTGAACTGGCGGACGCCCTGTATCGGATCAGGGAACACGAAGCGGCCGCCGTGCTGTACGCCCAAGCGATGGAGCAGGAGTCGCCCGCCGAGGACAAGGCCTGGGCGTTGTTCCAGATGGGCAACTGCCTGCGTGAGAAGGACCCCGCCCGCGCAATGGAGGCCTTCAAGAAGCTCCTGGCAGAGCAGCCCAATTCGCAGTGGAGCGTCCTGGCCGGCGTGCAGAGCCAGGTGATCGAGTGGCAGTCCGCCAACAAGCCGGCTGCGCTGTTGGAAGATGTCGCCAGAACGATGACAGGCCAAGAGCCGACGCCGACCACGGGACCGGCTTCCCGTCCCGCGGTGAGCCGCTGAAGGGCGGGCCCGGCGCCGGTTAACTGGAGTTGCCTGATGGTTGAGAGAGTCCGACAGAACGTCCTGGTCGTCAGCGGGGAATCGCAGACGACGCGCCTGGTGCTCGAGGTGCTGGCCGGGCGCGGAATCCGCGGCACGGCCGTCCGCGACGCGGGTCCCGCCGGGGAGAGGCTCCAGGTGCGGGACTGGGACCTGGTGCTGCTGGACATGGACACGCTGGGCGGCGAGGCCTTCGCCCTCCTGCGAGAGGCCAAGGACAACTGCCCGGAGCTGCCCGTCGTCATGGTCAGTACCGAGACCTCGACCCAAGTGGCCGTCCGGGCGATACGCGAAGGCTGCCGGGACTTCCTGCCCAAGCCGCTCGAGCCCGGCGCGCTGCAATCACTGCTGGAAGGGCTCCTTCCCAACCACGACGTCCCGCTGGTGGCCGCGGAGGAAGAGGACGGGCGATGCCTGTACCAGATCGCCGGTCGGAGCCGCCAACTCATGGAGACGATCCAACTGGCCCGCAAGGTGGCGCCGACGTCCGTGCCTGTGCTCATCCTGGGCGAGAGCGGCACGGGGAAGGAACTCATCGCCTATTTCATCCACAGTCAAAGCCGGCGCAGCGCAGGCCCGTACATCCGCGTCAACTGCGCCGCCGTGAGCGAATCGCTTCTGGAGAGCGAACTGTTCGGGCACGAGCGGGGCGCGTTCACCGGCGCATACTCGCAGCGGAAGGGCCGGTTCGAACGGGCGCACGGGGGCACGCTGCTGCTGGACGAGGTCTCCGAGACCGGTCCGCGCCTCCAGGCCGAACTCCTCCGGGTGCTGGAGCAGCAGGACTTCGAGCGGGTCGGCGGGAGCGAGCTGATCCAGGTCAACGTGCGGGTCGTCTGTACCTCCAACCGGGGCCTGGGCGACGACGTCCGGAGCGGACGGTTCCGCAAGGACTTGTTCTACCGCATCTGCGGGGTGCAGATCGCCGTGCCTCCCCTGCGGGAGAGAGTCGAGGACGTTCCGGTGCTCGCCTGGCACTTCGTCAACCTCTACGCGCGCGAGGTGCACCGGCGGATCACCGACATGGACGCGCGGATGCTCGACCTGTTCAGCCGGTACTCCTGGCCGGGCAACGTGCGGCAGCTCCGCAACGTCGTCCGGACGGCGCTGGTCCTGGGTGAGGGCACGACGCTCTCGCTGGACGGGGCGCCCTGGCTGAAAGCGGAACTGGAGTTCCCGCAGAGCTCCAGGACGGACTCCTTAAGCCTGCACCTGTCGGAGCTGGAGCGCCGCGCGATTCTCGAGGCGCTGCGGCGGACCAACAGCAATCAGGCAAAGGCCGCCAGGCTGCTGGGCATCACGGATCGGACGCTGAGAGAGAAACTTCGCAGGTATCGAGAAGACGGCCAGGAACAGGCCGCTGGAGAAGCCACATGCCTACGAGTCCCCGTATAACCGACCTGATCGAGGCGGGCCTGAACGCTGCCGGGGTGCGCAGCAAGGCAATCGCCAACAACATCGCCAACCTGAACACCCCGGGGTATCGGCGGACGGCGGTCCAGTTCGAGGACCTGCTGGCCGATGCGCTGGAGGACGGCAGGCCGGCGAGTCCCGGCGAGGTCCAGCCGGAGCTGTTCCAACCGATGAACACCCCGGTCGATGAGCGCGGCAACGACGTGAACCTGGACACGGAAGTCGGCGAGATGATCAGGAACGGCTCGATGTACAAGACCTACGTCCGCCTGCTGAACAAGATGTACCGCCAGGTGGAACTGGCGATCCGCGGCGAGTGAGCGGTGAAAGAGGTGACACATGGGCGTGAATCGAGTGCCAACGTCGGTGGACATCGCGGTATCGGGCCTGAAGGCGGAGGCCCTCCGCATGAACGTCATCGCCGGAAACATCGCCAACGCGAGCAGTTCCCGGACGGAGTCCGGCCTGCCGTACCGGCGGATGCAGGTGGTCCTGTCGGGCCTGTCGGATGGGATGAGCGGCGTGGAGGTCCAGCAGGTCGCGCCCGACGTGACGAGCGACTTCAAGAGGGTCTTTCAGCCCGGGCACCCGGACGCGGACAAGGACGGCTTCGTCCTGATGCCCAACGTGGACCTGCCTGTGGAGATGATCAACCTCGTGGCGGCCAGCAGGGCGTACCAGGCCAACGCCGCGGTGCTGAAGCGATACCAGGACAGCGTCGAAACCGCCTTGGAACTCTTGCGGTAAGTCAAAGGAGCAGCCATGTCCGGCATCAATCCAATATCCGGCATCAACCCGCAGGCGTGGTCCACGCCTGTCTCGGGCGCATCCGGCGCGGGCGCCTCTTCGGGCAAGCCGAAGTTCGGCGAGGTGCTCAAGAGCTACGTCGATAACGTGGACAAGGACCAGCAGGTCTCCGCAGCGGCCATCCAGGACCTGCTGACGGGCAAGACGCAGGACGTCATGCCCGTGGTGGCGGCCGTCGCCAAAGCCGACCTGAGCTTCAAGCTCCTGATGGGCGTCCGCAACAAGGTGATCGAGGCCTACAAACAGACGATGAATATGCAGGTCTGAGCGACAGGGCCGAGGTCCCGGGCCCGCGCGGCTCGGACCTCGGTACGGGTGACCGACAGTGGCTGGAGTGCTGAAGAACATCCCGGAAGTCTGGCAGAGGGCAAGTCTGACGCAGCGGGTCATGCTGCTGACGGTGCTCCTGGCGTGCGTCGCGGCGGCCGTGCTCCTGATCGGCTGGGCGCGGCAGCCCAACATGGTGATGCTGTACAGCGGGCTGACCCCCGAAGAGGCGGGCAAGATCGTCGAGAAGATCCGCGACGCCGGCGTCCAGTACGAACTCAAGAACGGGGGGACCACCGTCGAGGTACCGGAGGAGAAGGTCTATTCCCTCCGCCTGACGATGGCCTCGCAGGGGCTGCCCAGCGGGGACCAGTCAGGATACAAGATCCTCGACGAGGAGAAGATCGGGACCAGCCCCTTCACCCAGCGGGTGAACTACCTGCGGGCACTCCAGGACGAACTGGCCAAGACCATCAAGCTGATCGAGGGGGTCACGTACGCTCGCGTCCACGTGGCCAAGCCCGAATCCACGATCTTCGGCGGCAAGGACAAGCAGGCCTCCGCCACGGTGGTGCTGCGGCTGAAGTCCGGGTGGAAGCTGACGGGCTCGAACGTGGCGGCGGTCCTTCACCTGGTGGCCGGGAGCGTGGAAGGTCTCACGCCCGACCGCGTCGTGGTGGTCGATAACCAGGGCAACCTGCTGTCCGGTGCGGGACAGGATGAACTGGCCAAGGGGACCTCGACCTTCCTGGACTACAAGACCCGCGTCGAGCAGTACCTCAGCCGAAAGGCCGAGGATATGCTCACGGCCGTCCTGGGTCCCAACCGCGCGTCGGTGAAGGTGGACGCGGTCATCGAGACCGGCACGAACAACCAGACCACCGAGACGTACGACCCGGTCAAGAGGGTGATCGCCAAGGAGAGCACCAAGAGCAAGTCCGCCACGGGCGGGACGGGCCGGCCCGACAACGCCCAACCGGCCGGGGGAACCAAGGAAGAGACCACCGAATCCGAATACATGGTCAGCGTGACCAAACAGCAGAAGATGGAGCTGCCCGGGCAGGTCAAGTCCCTGACCGTGGCGGCGTTTGTGGACCTCTCGGCGCCTCCGGCGGCGGAAGGCAAGTCGCCGGCAGCCCAGGTGCAGGTCAAGGACGTGGAGGAGATCATCCGGAACGCCATCGGCCTGCGGACCACCGACACGCTGAAGGTGGTGAACGCCCCGTTCCACCAGCAGGCGGCGGCGCAGGCGGCCGAACCCGAGGAGAAGGGCCTTTTCACCAAGGACTTCATCCTGGAGATCGCGAAGCGCTCCTCGCTGGGCCTGCTGGTGATAGGCGTACTGGTGGCCTTGAAGATCTTCGCCGGGCCCAAGAAGAAAAAGGCCGGCGCCGGCGGGGGCACGCTCGCCCTGGCGGCCCAGACCGCAGGCGCAGGCGCCGAGAACCTGCTGCCCGCATCGGTCGGCGAGGTCGATCCCGACATGTTGAGGTCGCGCATCAGCCGGGCGCTCCAGGACAACCCCGAAGAGGTCAAGCGCCTGTTCCTGAGCTGGGTCGAGTCTGAGAAGGGAGGCTAGCGCGTGGCGCTGAGCGGGACACGCAAGGCCGCGATGCTTCTGATGAGCCTGGACGCCGGGACGGCGGCGGAACTGCTGAAGTCCGCCAGGCCGGAGACCATCACCGCCATCGCCGCGGAACTGGCGTACCTGAAGGCGACGGGGTTCAAGAGGGGCCCCGCGGGCGCGGAGAGCGCGAAGGAGTTCTTCGGCCTGCTGAGCAAGCGCAAGAGCAAGGCGGGGGCAGGGGACTTCCTGAAGGACATGCTGGACAAGACCCTGGGCAAGGACAGGTCCCCGGAGATGCTGCGTCAGGTGCAGGGCCTTGTGGAGTCGCGCGACCCGTTCCTGTCCATCCGCGCCGTTGACGTGCGCGAGATCGCCAACGCCCTGTCGGGCGAGTCGGCCCAGGTGGCGGCGGTGGTCCTGGCCGAGCTGCCGGAGAAGGCCTCCGCTACCATGCTGCCTCTCCTGGCGGAGGACGTCCGCGGGGACGCGGTCCGCATCATGGCCAGCGGCGAGAAGGTCTCCCCGGAGGCCCGGCTGAGAGTCGCCGCCATGATCCGCACCCGACTGGAGGCCGCCAGGAAGCAGGAAGGCCCCGTGCAGCAGCAGGTGAGCGCCGTGGTGGGCGGG
>Ga0315291_10006578_pt1 | contig 14428 bp, 36 predicted proteins | sample YL17G12_20_MG_FD_203070 | JGI IMG/M metagenome (GOLD analysis project Ga0315291, IMG submission 203070) | Sediment microbial communities from Yellowstone Lake, YNP, Wyoming, USA - YL17G12_20 | ecosystem: Environmental > Aquatic > Freshwater > Lake > Sediment | place: USA: Wyoming | collected...
CCTGTCGATATTGTAATAAATGCATAGCCTCTATGTTGCAGCCACCCTCTCTGAGGTTTCGCTCTGTTTGGTGAGCGTATCCAGTACGTTTCTGTACAGGACAAGAGATATGGTGGATTTTCAAACTATTTCTTATTTGTCAAGTTATCATCCCGTTTATCGCTCTGTTGCCATTCCTGACGACCATGAAGCTCGTCATCATTGTAAGCATCATACATCCACATATGAATAAAACAACCTAATGCGAATGAAACAACACCCACAATCCATGCAATCAGGATAACCCAATACCAAGACATGTTATTCATCAAGTAGTAGCTTGAATAGTTCTACACCAACCCATTGTCCTTGATTATTAGAATAACAGGTAGCAATATACTGAAAGACCTCACCATAGGTTTGAGTTTTAGGATATACACCATAGTCAATATATGTTTTACCAGTTATCTTGTAAGGATGACCGATACCAACTGCATTATAGAACCATACAGTATCTCCAACCTTTAGATCAAGCCAACCTGAGTTCCATTGTCGATGTACCCAAACAGTTTTGAGATATAGAGCAGCTCCCTTATTGAAGGAAGGAAGTAGAAGTGATCCATCCTCAGCATTTACACCTAAATATAGAGGATATATATCTCCATCCATAATTAACTCACCCATTTCTGCACCAGGATAGCCATTAGCATCTTCTCTGCCATCTGCTGGCTGTGGAGGTTTAGGAGTTTCTGTGGGTCCAGGTGGTACTGTTTGAGTGGGTATTACTGGCGGGGGTGTGCCTGTTGAAGTTGGAGTTACCGGAGGAGGTGTGCCAGTAGACGTAGGTGTACCTGTAGGTGTCCGGGGATCCACTGTTGGTGTAGGGCTAAATGTAGGAGTCATAGTTGATGTTTCCGTTGAAGGCGCTGTCGCTGTAAATGTTGGCTGTGTTCCTGTTGCTGTTTGTGTAGGCGTGAGGCTCGGAGTTTCCGTAGGAATGGTCGTAGCTGTCGCTGTAGCCGATGGTATCGTTGTTGCTGTTGGCACTTGGGTTTCTGTCGGTGTGGCACTTGGAACCTCCGTGTCTGTTGGTGTAGGTGTATCAGTTGGTGGAACGATTAGATTACAACTATCGTCTATTATAGTTCCAAATACACCCTCATTTCTGGCAGGGTAAGTTATGTCCTCAAATACATAGGCATGCCAGGCATCATCTTCATGATGACCATGACCTCCTAGATTGATAGCATCTTCTACTGACTGTACCGATACAACCACGAGCACATAGGGGTTCTGTGGGGAACCAGTATGATGGCATACATTTACCTTTACAACTGCATAAGCTACTGTAGTTGTTAGCGCAACCATAATGACAAGAATGGCTGCAATAATCCAAGTCGAAAAGCTTTTTAATAGTTTCATATCATTCTCCTTTTAGTTCTTCTTCTGCAAAATGCCTATCTTCTTCTCGAATATAGGCTCGTAAGACAACTGGTGCCTCAATAATTGCTCTTGCACTAAGTACAATAGTTGCTGTGGTAATTCTGTCAATTCCAATGTCTACATTGATACTCCTTATATAGCGAGTAATATCCTCGTTGTTGAGATATACTTTATTTCTTGTATCTGAGGGTATTCTACTTGCCATAATGACCTTGATTACTGGTGCAGTATTAGTAATCTCATTGATTTCATCCTGCATCTTCTTTAGGTTACCCATGATGTGCTTCATATTATCAGTCATGTTATTCCCTCAAGATGTCTTTCTTCATTCCAAGAATGATAAGTTTGTGCCCTGTTCCGACCACACAGGTTCTTACACACTCGCCTAGCGGTTGTCCTGGTCCAACATCTTGAATAAGCCAAGAGATACGTGCCTCTTCTTTGATGTACTTTTCATACTTAGCCATAGCGTCTTTAGGCCTACCTGGAGCTTCCCATTCTACAATGATATAGTCATCGTATTTGAGTTGCAATAACTTACGCATATATTGCAGTTCATGGACAATATCACGAGCTATGCCCTCAAGATATAACTCTTCGTCTAGCTCAACATCAAGAGCTACTGTGAAGCCCTTCCCTTCCTTTACCACCCAATTAGGCATGCTTATATTCTTCCATGATTTCATTAGAAAGCTTAGACCTTGCAAGGATTTCCAGATCTTCACAAAAGAGTATCTTCCATGCAATCTTACGAGCTGTGCTACGAGCGCCTTGGCTATTACCTACTAGAAGTCCAAGTAGGAAAGCTCCTACAGTAAAAGCAAGTGCTACAATACCAGGCATAGTTTCAAGACTAGAAAACATTAGATAAACTCCAACTTATTGATAGCTTCGAAGGCATCACTCACCAAGTCAACTATCGCTTGTGGATTTTGTATTTTATGATAATGTTCTGTATCTGTATCTGCTACCATACGTGCCCTAATCTGCTTAAGATAAATCTCTGCTGTCTGAAGCTGGTTCCAGTGTCGCCTTACTCTACTATCTGCAAGATGGCAAGCTTCTTTCCAATGATCAATGGCTTCCATTGCGCTTTCTAATCGCTCATTCAAGGCTTGCCATTCTATAACTTGAATAGGAGGTATGCTATTATTGATAGTAGCGATTTTGGGCATACCTTCCTTGAGCTTATTGACCTGTTCCTGTATCCAGTCGAGATGCTGTTGGAGATCCTCGACCCGATTGAACTCCCATGTTGGACCACCTAGATTATGAGGATTACCCTCAGCATCATAATAAACCCAACACCGATCGTATTTTACTGGCATATTATCCTCCAATCCTTACACCCTGATATTTAATCTCACAATCCACATCACCAAGTGAGAAATCTGTTCGACCCATCATATCAGTACTGATTATATAGTTCATAGTAATATCAGTTACTATCGCACCTGTTTCTTTCTCAAACTTCTTTACTTCTTCGGTATAACATTTTAATAATCGAATCTCAAGTTCTTCCCTAGCTTTGAGCAATTCTTCGAGTATCATATTGGTGCTCCGCAAGACTCACAAAGTCTATCTTCGTCAAGATAGATTACTCCACAGTACTTGCATCGACCAGCAGGATAACGTATTGGCATAGCCCGTGGTGGTACCATCATTGGGTACAAATCACCGGAGTATACAGTATCTATCTGTACCTCATGAGCTGTTGTATCATAGAAGCCAGTTAGATTGTGATTTCGTGGTGCATAGCCATAGAGTGCTGTTGCTGTCATAGTTTTACTCCTTGGGCTTTACACTAGGATTGATCGTTATATTACCAGTTTCCCTTACCAATGCAAATACACACTTGCAAGGGCTAAATAGTATCTTTTCATTCTTGATTATCATACTACTAATCTTCTTTCCGCAGGTTGGACAAGCTGTACCTTTTGGATAATACTCTTTTGCTAAAAGATATATATGTTCTAGTGCAGGGGCTAAATTCATAGAATTACCTTACCTGGTATCTGTGTAATATTTCCAACATCATAGTCATTGGTTGCTCCATTGTAACCTTGTATATAGGTAATCGCCTTCTGAGTAGCCTCAGTTCGGCTGCCAGCCACGACAAAAGCATCGAATGATGGCATCGGCCCGCTTGCCCTGGGTTTCTCGAAGCTGACTCTCCATAGCTTGGGTTTGCTCGGTAGCATCTTCTTCTCCTTCAATGTGATCGTACCAGCCACGCCACCAGCCACTTATTAGGTCACCACATAGATAGGCTATCTGCTCATCGTGAGCCGAGTTGTTCCATCCTGCAGCAATAATCCAGTAGTTGATAAGGTGTTGTACTTCGTGTGCTACTATACCTGAGCCAATCTTACTTTTATAGAAATGTAGTTCACCAAACTTGCGAGGCAAAAGGTTCCTAGATCTTCTTCCTGCTTGTCTGGTGGCATAAGAGCCAGCCCGGGCATACGCATGAGCTCCTGGTATTCCTATCGCTTCACGCATAATGTTCTTGTTCTTCCAGATGAACACTCTCACGTAATGCTTCCTGTTCATTGGAATTGTCCATGTATAGAGTAATCCTTCATATTTTGTGTGCAATAGACCTCCATACTGTGGAGCTAGAAGATATAGTAACCACGTTTAGGTTCTGGATGAATCACAAAACCTTGATAATCTGTAATTAGTCCTTTATAAGTACCTGGACAACGGGGAGTATGGCATGCTTCCCACTCATACTGTTTCCTAAATGTATAAATGGCCTGTATTCTTATTTCACTATTACACCAAGGGCACTTACCCACCCTCTTTGGAAACACGTTTTCGTTTTTGTTTCTCAACTGGCACCTCATCATTTACAATTACTTCTTCGAATAATCCAGGGTCTAAATCCTTCAACTCCTGAAGTGCTCCTGCTTCATCGCATTTAATAAGTGAGCGACCAGTATTGATTTCATATCTAGGTCCGTTGATGGCATAAGATGATATTGATTTTCGTGCCGTAGCCTTCTTCAATAAATCTTCAGTGTTCATGTTATCTCCTTATAGTTTTGTATCGCTGTTAACATACCCCATGAGAAAGCCCCATATTCAATTCCTTCAGAAGTTTGGAGTAATTCCCATTGAAGCATGCCAGCATATTCTACATAGTGAATATCGTATTGGTAATAAGCCATAGTTACCCGCCAAGAATCTGTATATTCTTGAGCTATAGTTTTATTCCCGGCGGGTAACGGGTACATTAGTCTAAATCTTCCTCTTGTTCTTTCCCCTCTTCCTCCAAAAGAGAGTACTTCTCTCCTGGTATTTCAAGCTTACCTTCGTACTCGGATATATCTGCACCAAGAGGTATTCCAATTGGCTTAGGTAACACAACTTCGGTCAATAGTACACGAGCTATATCATCAACTGGTGTCGCAGTAAGTAGTTTCTCTTCCTTGTGATTGAACTTGATGCTCATCACTCCTGGTCCAGCTTGACCATAGCTATCTAAATAGTTATGTTGTAAACATAGCACTAGATAGGCCTGATAGTTAGCAGGCCATTCTACAGGAAGCTCAAATACTTTCTTGATGCAATCCTGTAGAGGTAATCTATGAGTATCAATTGGATCACCACATACACGACATTGTTTTATTTGTTCTGTCATTCGATTTCTCCTTCAACTAGTCTATAGGCTTCTTTGGCTACAGATGACTTAGTAACTATAGCAACTGATGTAAGCCAGAATAATATATCTTTCTTACCAGCCCATTTTATTAGGTGATGGATACATTTCTTCTGACCTTCTTTAGTGGCAGCCTCAATATGACACTTGATAGTATGAACCAGTGCACAGTTAAACTCATTCATTACTAGAACAGTAAGACTATTGCTATTACCTTGTACATCACCTCTAGTAAGAAGTACTTCGTGCATATCCATACCATCAAAGATAGGCTCATCACAATAAGCACATACAGGCTTATAGCCATCTGCTGTAAAGACAGTGCGTGTTGAAGCTAGGTACTGCTTAAGAAACATGCGCTGCTTAGATATGTCGTTCTGCTTCATTGAGTAGCCATTGACCATGTTCTGATAGTTTCCATGGTGTGCTATTGGGTTCTTTTAATTGCTCGATGAGATAAGAGGCAATAGGTGAGGTTAGGTTCTTGGTAGATGTAATTTCTATACCAGTAATCTGCCTCACCTCTGCTCCAACTAGACACTTTACTATGGCAATCCTCTTCTCTCTCTCCGGCGTGGAAAGCCCCTGGCGTAGTAGAGCATTTAGACCCTGGATCTGCCTCTGTGTTACATAGATTATTCTACTGTAATCGCTCCTGATTACCCACTGCATAGCTTGCAGTTCTATTTCAAACTCATCCATACTCCCTCCTTGCTATGATCTAAACAATTAATTGGGCATATGACCATTCGCTCTGAGATAATCCTTTGCAAGAACTGTAAGTGAATGTGACCTTGACATATGAGGTTTAGGAGGAGGTAAAATCAACTTCTCTTCAATAAGACTTTGAACAATCTTATTAGCCATACTGGTTGATTTACCGATTTCCTGTCCTATCTCTTGCAACGACTTATGCTCATAAATAGCCTTGAGCACCAACACTTCTTCCGAACTTAATCTAGGCATCTAATCTACCTCCTATTGTGTAAAGAATTTTACATCTTTACAGAGTTGCTGTCAACACCCATATCTAAGATGCCAATTTCCTTTTGCTGTTCCAGGGCTTGAAGTGTTTCAAAGACAGGGAATGTATCCCATATTGGAGCTATCAATTCTGCTAAAGCTCTTGCAGTCATAGCATCGGGTGCCATTGTAGCATACATGATAGGCTTGTTATTAATTAAGAGTAAATGCATATAAACTTTCTCTTGTTCATCTTCGTTATAGCTTGTATTACCTACTTTTATTATTCTCAATATTATCGTCCTTTCTTCTTCTCTTCTGTGGGCATATCTCTACCAGTTGCAGGAGTAAGCTTAGTACCCCCATATTCCATCTTATATATGCGATAAATAGGAGCCGGCCCCATCTTCTGTTTCAAGAAGCCAACCATAATTAGCTTATCATCAACCTCGTACTCTACATTATGCCATGTAAACTTAGCACCTATCTTATGCTTTTGCTTAGGCATCCACACCGACATATAGTGATCGCAAGATTGCTCAAGATTACTAGTTTCCTGTCCATCATCTAGCTCAGGTAGTGGCATCTGTCTACTATTCACCTCACGCTTAGCCTGGCTCAGTAATACCACCGGGCATTTCAATGCCATATCCTTAGCTTGATCTACAATATCCATATATCCCTCACGCAGATCACCGCTCTTAACAGTACGTCTTATCCTTTGAAGATAGTCCAGTACAATCAAGTCAATGTTCATCTTGTATTCATTCTCGATAATCATTAGCATTTCATTGACATTCTCGATTGCTAGCCTGGGTCTAGTTCTATCATCTGTAATACTATGACCAATAAGCCAGATAGGAAGCATACGCCTTGATGTAGCACCCATGCCTTTGATCTTCTCTAGCTCTTCAGGCTTGAGGTCACCTTTGAATATCTTGGATGCAGGAATAGATGTTACTCTACTCAAATCAATTACAGTCTGCTCCTCAATAGCTTGCTCCCACGTAATATATACACAGATATGGTTATAATCTAAGTGTGTTTGCTTATAGGAAAGTAAACTATGAGCATGTTGATTGATAATGTAGTTCATTAGACTGGTCTTACCATTACTGGTATACCCAACCAATGCAATCAACTCACCAGTACGCCATGGCACCACTATTCCTGCTGTATCAGGAAGGTTCTGCTGTATCCCTACTTGAGGAGAAGCAATGCGTTCATCAATAAGTTTGAGTGTATTGTCTACAGCCCTATCAGGCTCAAAAATATGTAGTCTTGGATTGCTATTCTTATTCAATGTCAAATGAATCCTCCTCTCTTTCTACAACGAACTCATCTATCTCACGAGAAGCCATCTTATTCTTAGCTATCCACTCTCTTTCTTTGACAGCATTTAGTATCAAGTTTTCGAGTGTCCAGAATGGGATAAAACTACCTGTTTGTAACTTAGTTTTAACCCAATCTAGGCAATTATCTATCCATCCAAGAGACATACCTTTATCTAATGCCTTACAGATTTTCTTCCATGCTTTCTGCTCTTCAGCATCAGCAAAGTATTTTCTACCATAAACCGCAAATATCCTTGCGAGGATCTCACGGTATCTTACTGGTTCGAGCTGCCACTTAGGGCGAATATGCCCTTGTTGTGGTAAGCCATCCTCATCACATACTTCATACGTTAGCTCATCCATACATGCTAAACTCCTTTCCTCCACAGTGTGGAACTAGTTAATTGTCCAGTCATCTTTCTTGATAAGCCAATTAGCAAGTTCATCGTCTAACTCACCCATAGTAAGCTCAAGACCAATACTAATTACATCATCGTCAAAGTCAATACAAACTTCTCTAACTCTGCAATCAGACTTATCCTTTAGAATAACCGAGTCTCCCACTCTTGGTACAAAGGGTAGAACTACTTTCTTTTGGATAGATGTATACCCAGGTCTTGCTATAAGTGAGTCGGCAAAGAACCATAGCTCAACTTCTATCCCTTTAGTAGACATGATTATCCGTGATGTACTGAATGACTTTCCGTTGTGGAAAGCCATCAGGTCCTACAGGCATATCGAATGAAGACATATTTTGTTCTTCATTCTTGAATAAACGATGACGATCAGCTGCGGTTATTTCATAGTCATCTACTATGGTGGGCAGAGTATAAACCTTGCGGGTATTATTCTCCCCAATAGTAATATTCAGAACATAATCACATAAATTTACAATCCATCCCTCAATTGAGCCTGATACATCAGGTGACCGTGAGCCTTTCATTTTACAATGATAATTCTCACCACGTCCTTCATAGAGAGGGTTGACTGTTTTAGTATGGCACACCCATATTACAGGGATAGGCAGAGTCTTTAGATCTGCAATCAATGGAGCTTGGTAATTTAATATCATTCCCCAATCTTGTATTTCCATTTTGGGTGCCCAAATCTCATCAGCTTTTATCCAGTTAGGACGTTTGATCTTATTCGAACCAGACAAATACCGAGAGAGTAGAAACTTCTGCAAGGTATCGAAGGTGTCAATACTAATAGCACTTATTGGCAACTCCTTCCAGATAATACAGCGATCACCCTTCTTGTGTTCTTTACTTATTTTTGAAACTACATCTACTACTTCTTTATACATACCCGTAGTAGGAGCAAACGATATTCGATATTCATCGGGGAAAGCTGAAGCTGCACCAGGAGCTTCAGTATCTAAACACAACGTTTGTGGAAAAGTTGCACTTAGTCTCGTCTTTCCTGCACCCTTTGGACCAAGTATCATAATCCAAGGAGCACCCTTAATATTGAGTTTATCCATATTCACCTCCAGATAGTCAGTAAGAAATAGTGTATTTAATTATAGTGCAATTCTTTGCACCTGTCAATAATAATAGATAACTGGAGTACGAATACCCTCCCAATCATCAGGACCCATAATGTGAAGTAACTCTACTGCCTTTGCAGCATACACACCATTAGGGATTTCTTTGAAGCGATATATCCATGGGAACATATCGTAGCCCTCACCACGATAAGGAGTAAGACCTTGTGCTCTTAGTTTCCAGAACCGTTCCATAATCCATCCGGGTGGACCCTTGAGGGGATCTATCTTTACTGCGTCAAGGACGTAGCAACTCCATAGAGTTATACCTGCATAAGGTAGTCTTGTAATAGTAGGCTTACCGTGTACTTGTATTGCAGAAAATAGACTATTATAAACAAACAGTTTTGAGTAACTCAGAGTTGGGTGTATCCACTCACCAGGATAATACTCAAGAGTATATGGACTATCAGTTATAGAACGATGTAAGAACTTTGGGGGATCAATGACAGAATATACAGCCTTGTAGAACATTATGTTCGCATTGCTCCTTCCTTGGTAGCTAGGTACTGCTTACCTAAGATATTGAAACTATCTACATCACCCTCCTTATATTCAGGAATACCTATAAGTTCATAGATCTTACTCATCCTATCAGATAAAGCCACACTACCACCTACTACTTTTCCTTGCCCTTCATAGTATCCTTTGGCTTGTATAAGTAATCGAGTAGCATGTCTATGACCTTCTCTTTTACTCTTAATATCATATAGAGTAGCCCAATTAGGGCCAATCCCAAAATGAGCGACACAAGAACCATATCTCCACTCATCAAGTTCCATTCCGAGTACATCAACTTTCACCGGACCACTAGAAAGGTAACGTTTCCTGACCATTCCACACCTGAACCTCATCAATGTCTGACCAACCGATTACTACACCAAGATGAACAAACTTTCGGACTTCATCATCATTGAAACCAAGCGAGCGCAAACAGTTCAGACCCTCCTTCCAGCTCATACTTACAGTCGCAGGATTATAGGCTGTGAAGAACCCACTTGTCTCACAATAGATAGCTGTGTTCCTGGGTCGTTTATGTCCATTGTAAGCTAAGCGTGATTGTATAGTGATATTCAAGAACCTAAAAGTACCAAGAGAATATCCGATACCATCATCTCTCCATATTACATCTAATGTATTCATAGTACCTCCTAGAATAACTCAAGTTGAATATGCTTTGGGCACCCACCTTGTACCCATTGAAACAACTCCTTCCAATCAAAATATAAATCAGGTGGCAAACTCTTGAATGAGTTTTCGTGGAACCAAGCTTCGCCTTTACCACGATACCCACAAAAGAAGTATACATTAGGACTATTTGGACCGCAACTACCACCCTGAAATAGATGTACTTCTGAATCTATACAGTATTGAATTGCCTTCTCGACATCACCGCCTACATGCGCTAGTATCTTCTTCATATTTTCACCAACCCAATTACTAGCATTAGGTCCAACGATACTCTCGAAGGCATATATTCTTAGCTCATCGTGTGTCATATCTTCTCCTAAAACAAGGATGCTTGTCCTAGTTTTGATGGCACTAAGTTGGGTCGAATATCTAGTGTAAGGATTTCTTCCTTAGTGATTTCCTCCCAAGCCCATTCAGTTATATCCCACCTATTCTGGAAGTAGCATACTCTGTAGTATGGACGCGAGCGCAAACCTATTGAGATACCATAGCCCATGCCCATATCATTACTGAACTGATCACTTAGTGCATCTGATAAGTCAAAATCCTCAAGCCATCCATCTTTATCGAGTGTAGCACCACAAAAGGCAGCATATAAACGATGTGCCCTTAGCAATCTAGGCATCATTACTTCTTCTTGGAAACGATACGATCTTTCCCCTTCGTATGCTTCAATTACCCACTTATAATTTAATTCTCTTGTTTTCCTATCCCAAGCTTTCTCTTCAAGTAATATTTCGTTGATGATTTCGCTTGTGATCTGGTTCATTATCATGCCCATTGAGATGAAACATCTTACCATCATAGCCAAACTCGTTAGCTAACATAATAACAAACTCATTAGTTTCCCCATACATACGACTAACGCCAAGCGATAATCCTGCTTGGCGACATACTTCTACTGCATTATTTAGTTGATTAATTGCCTGTACTTTAGACAGAGACATTTTGCTCCTCCATATTTACCAAGTTTGTATTCCGACCTATTAATTATAATCCCTCCTACTCTTTATGAGCAAGAGGGATTATAATCTTTATATCCTAAAGGCTTTCGCCCCCTTTCCCTTTAGGATATATTAGTGGAAGGTCCTCAGGTTAAAGAAGTAGCTAATAGCACTTCTTCATAATACTGAGGACTTTCCTTTCCTCCACATGGTGGAGGTGGCTCAATATTCACAGACCAAGATAGATGCTTCTTTGCCCATTCCTTTTCTTCAATAGATAAATCATCGGTTATATTAATAATATGATCAAAGCCAAACGAGTTCATGCTAAAGCTCATGGAGTCCTCTACCTTCTCACGAATATACTCAAAGTCTCTTGGGTCCATAATTTAGTCCTCCTCCTTCTTGTATTTCAAGCTGCTTAACTCGTCAGCTCGTGAAATATCATCACGTAGTTGTGAATATACTGGTTGATAAAGAGCATTGGAGCCAGGCATAGCATATAGGTATCGCACCTCGATAATATCTCCAAGCTTTGGGAGTGTCCTATTTACAGGAATACTAACATTGCCACAGGGTGTACCGCCCTCAAGAGCAATCTGTACCGATCGTTGTACATTCACTCCTATTACCCACACATTCACCGTAGCAGTAAACTTACACTTCAATGCTATTCCACCTGTAGCTGGACGACCTGGGGTGTAGTATGATGAAAGCTTCTTAAATACAATACCCTCATACCCACCCTTCCTCATAACATCTACATAGTATTCTTTGGATTGATACTCAGTGTAATAAGGTGCCATCGTAACAGAACCATCCCAAGGAACATGAGATATTAGATCTCGTAGTCTTGGTAGACGTTGTAACAACTGTAAGTTTGTGTCTACTATATCAAAGACATGATAGACTTCTCCAACAGCTTCACCATCCAAGATGAAGTCACCTGGAATATGAGCAACTGCATCAAGTATATTCTGTGGTGCTCCGATCAGTAGACCCTTACGATTGATAGCTTCTACCTTGTTGCCTTGCTTCCGTATCATCATACGCTTACCATCGTACTTATTCTGAAGTATCCAGCCATCATCCTGAACAAAGTGAGGTATCTCATCTTCAGTGATAGCATTGAGTAACATGGGTACTACACCAGTGAACCGATCTTCGTTGTCCGTACTCCGATAAGCTTTACCATCTGGACCAGGTGTATATCCTTTCGCCATCTTTTCTTTTACTAGCTTATCAGCAAGTTTCTGAGCTTCAGTTTGAGAAAGTGGCTCACTATTCTTTCTGCCTATATTCATAGTGCTACCACGCCGACCATAAGCAAAGTTCACATCATAGAAGTTATTCTCGGTAGGATCCACACTTACTTGATAAACCTTATCAGACGAACCTTCTTTGAAGTATAAAGTAATCATATTTGCTCCTTTCCTGCTGTGGGTGGCACCGCATCAAATATACTTCTACGTAATCCAATGCCAATGCCTGTTAGGTTTCCTTTATCATCGTGGTAGAAGTGCAAATCAGCTTGGGCTTGACGATAGCCCCAGTTATAATTCATCTCCCATCCTGGTGGTAATTCGATCTTTACACTAGCATGCTGCCACTTACGAGCTGGTTCTTCAACTGTTATTACTGGTCGTTTCATTTTGGTATCTCCTTTAGCATTAGTAAAATCTTTTCATACGCATTAGCTTCTCCAAGTGCGTATGCTTGTAGAGGATCCTCGGGTGGTCGATAAGCAGCATCATTTAACCACCAATCCCGAAGTCGCCTTGCTTCTTTGATAACTTCTTCTATAGTCATTTCTTCTTTCCTTTCTCTGGCTTAGGCTGTGGATTGAATACTCTTGACGATAGTATCTCTATTAATACTACAGGATGTGCTATTTTGTAGGCATCCTCGTACTCATCGGGAATAACTATTTCATACACATTCAAATGTTCATCCCAAGTACGATAACAGTCCATACATTCCACTTCCCGCGACCATGATTCATAGTCGACATCTTTACCATTAATATTTCCCGATTTACAATAGGGGCATCTATATAACTCACCGCTTTTAATTTCAAGCATGATCTCAACTCCTTTCTGATTATTTAGTTGCAATTTAGGAAAACTTCCACCTAGAGAAAATTAAGGTGCAAACGGGAGCTATTCAATTCCACCCATGACAACCACAATAGAAACTATCAAACTTATACTCTTTGGCTTCATAGGTCTTTCCACGCCATTTCTCAGAACCAGGGATTATCTCGCCGGGTTTACCACGATTATTATAGCGAGTAGGACAAGCGTAGTCACCAGCACGATGAGCGCCTATTCCTAATCCACAATGTTTACAAAGACGCAAAGGCGAACCTGGACCTAAATACTCAAAGAATGGTAGATGTGTTGGATCACTTGGTTGCTCACAACGGCAGACTTTATCGCCTTCTCCACCAAAATTACACTCATTGTGTCTTGTAGTCATACCATAGTAATGGCATTGTGCTCTGCGGTTTTCAAGATATAGATAACTATCATCAACAACATTCCATCCTTCACCATTAGGACCGCATATAGCACAACAGGGCATCCCGGGTGGAGGCCCTGTAAGCGCATTAGCAGCATGACCGCATTTCATCATTGATACATTATTTGGCTTCATTTATTTTCTCTCCTTTTCTTTATTTTGGTAAGTATTTCTTCCAGTGTCTTTTGCTTCTTGTCTCGCTCTCTTTTTGCGTAAGCATTGTTATAGCCTCGAATGGTTTCCCTGTGGTATTCTCGATATTTTCTAAAGTATTCTTTTCGATACTCAATTGGCACTGGCATGATTACTTCTCCAGTTTCTTAAGTGCTTCACTTACAATCCAAGCAACTCCGCTGATTACATGGCGCATAGCAGTAGCACTAACAGCATCCAATGTGATACCACCATCCATCAATAACTTACGCGCCTTTTCCAGGTCTGGTACAGGAAATATATCTAACGGATATGCTTTCGCCCAATTATCAAGTTTATGGAACGCATCTGCCGCGTCATCAAGTTTTGCTTGGAGGGCGTCCTCAATCGGGCGGGATTGCAATTCGACCAATTTCCCCTCAAGAACACCACGCTCATCTATAACACGAGCATACGCTTTCCCTAATAGTTCGAGAGTAATTTTTGTCAATTCGTCACTCATTCTTGCCTACCTTCTTGATTTCTGCGAGGGCATTGTCTAGTGTAATCTTAGCCAAATCAATGCAATAGTGATAATCACTCACGTTGTCAAATCTCTTCAAGTGAATAAGAGTTACAGTAATCTTATCCACCGCTATATCCAACTGCTTGCGGAGGGCATCTTCGGATTTCTGCCAATCCATCAAAATAT
>Ga0315291_10006581_pt1 | contig 14425 bp, 12 predicted proteins | sample YL17G12_20_MG_FD_203070 | JGI IMG/M metagenome (GOLD analysis project Ga0315291, IMG submission 203070) | Sediment microbial communities from Yellowstone Lake, YNP, Wyoming, USA - YL17G12_20 | ecosystem: Environmental > Aquatic > Freshwater > Lake > Sediment | place: USA: Wyoming | collected...
GGAGAGAACCCCCTGAATGGCCCTGGTCCTGCGGAAATTGACGCCTGCGTAGGCCTTCATGCCAGCTAGATTCTATCCGACGGGAACACTTCTCAAAGCCACCCAAGCGAAAACGTCCCGGCCCCGGGGCTGCCGGCATTCCTGGCGTGACTGGCCGGCGAACCACTCAGCCTGAGCTGCCGGCGTAGAAGTCCTCCTGGTGCGGGTGCGCGTTTTCGCGAAAGGCCACGGGCTGCCTCTCTTCTATTGGGAGCAACCCGTGGCCGGCTAGCGCGATCCGACTACTGTGCCTTGTCCTTGTCCACCTGCTGTGCGAATTCCAGAGGGGTCATCTTGCCGGTCAGGACGAGCGGCAGCAGCTTGTTGAAGTCATCCACCACGGGCCCTGAGAGCTCGTTGTCCACCCAAAACGTGTAGTTCTGAGCCCACTCGAACATCTGGGCGGCAACGGAACCCGGTTTGATCTGCAAGTCCTCGGCCGTCACGTCTTTGCGCACGGGCATCACCGTCTGAACCTTGCTGAATTGGAGGAATTCTTCCTTTGAGTTCAGGAAGGACATCAGTTTCACGGCGAGGTCAGGATGCTGGGAATTCTTGGAGACCACCAGGCTTTGACCAGGTCCACCGACAAGGCTGTTCTTGATCTTGGCATCCGCGGAAATCTCAGGTGGGAGTATCGCCCCCACGTTCTCCTCGCCCAGGGCATTTTGGGCATCCTTGACGCCGAACGAGCCATTCGGGAACAACGCAACCTCACCCGCAAAGAACTTGTTCTGCGAGTCTGCGGAGGTTGCCGCATCCTGGTTCAGGTAGCCTTTGGCCCAGAGCTCGTTATAGACCTCCAGCGCCTTCAGCAGTGCCTGATCATCGGCAAAATTGGCCTCACCCCGGTCTTCGGCCAGGATCGGTTCCAGGCCATTCTGCTGCACCCACCAGTAGGCAGCGATGTAGAAGAAGTTGTAGACATAGCCCTGGCCCTCGTCGGCTGCCATGGGCTGGAATCCTGCGTCTTTGATCTTCTGCATCGCCGCCATGAAGTCGTCAATGGTCCGCGGCGGATTGTTCTCAAAGTCCAAACCGCTTTCCTTGATGATCTTCTTGTTGTACAAGAAGAAGCACACCTGGTTGTTCGGAAGAGGATATCCGATGACCGGATTGCCTTCTTTGAAATCCAGGGTAACCGTGTCCCATCCATTGATCTTGTCGAGGTCATCCTTGGGGATGTACTGCTTGATGTCCTGGGTGACATCCCGCAGGGCAAAGATGAACGTCCCCGCCCAAAGGTTCGCAATGTCAGGTGCGTTCCCCGCCAGACCCGCGGTCCTGAATGTCTGGTGAGCCTGCAGGGCATCCGAAGACACCGTCAATTCCACTGTGACGCCTGGATTGGCGGCCTCAAACCGCTTTAGCGCCTGGGTTATGTACCACTGGTCCTGGGCCAGCTGCTGCTCACTCGGCCCGATGAAGCTATCGCGCCCGTTTACCCAGATGCTCAACTTCACAGGCTCTGTTCCAGCCGGTTGCGCGGCCGGAGCGCAGCTCGTGGCAACCAGCAGTGTTGAAATCGCAACCACCAGGCTGATTGCCGTTTGGATTGTCTTCTTCATTGGGAAGTCTCCTCTTCACTTCATCTGCGATGCATAGTCACTTCATACACGCGCATGGTGCGCTTTGGAAGCTGCTCCATAATTGATTCTGTGCGATTGTGTTGCGATCACCTCCTCTCAGTGTGGAAGTGCATGAACCGGACTTCGTGAAGATGTGCCGAGTCGCAAGCCCCAAAGCATCTTGAAAAAGCGCCTCTCAAAAACAAAGTATTGCCTTCGTTCTGTCTCCATCCCGGAGTATGCCGGTCGCGCCCGTGCGCCAAACCAGTGTTGGTCCGAGCGGCTATTCTCCCAGGATTTGGACCCTGACTGTTCTTTCACGCGCTCGGACCTGATCGAAGTCGGCGAAATAGATCCGTCCGAATTCTCCCAGGGTCATGCGGCCATCTACAACTGGGATGCTCTGAGAACGCCCGAGAATTACTGAGCGAAGGTGTGCATCTGTGTTCAGCGACCAGGCGGGGAGTTCATCCCTGCCGGCAGCAGCCTCTATATGCTTGGGCCCTGGATGCAGGTACTGGCCTTCCGTCCTGCAAGTGGGAATGACCCTCTCGAGCACGTTTACCAGGTCCTGCATTAGGAGTTCCGTGCCCCAATAGTTGACGTCGTCGGCCGCCTCCTGGATCAGCACGCTGCAGGTCGTGTGCTGCGAAAACACAATCAGGATGCCATTCTTGATGCCGGATTTGGCGAGGGTCGCCTCCACCTGCGCTGTGACATCATGGAATGTGGGCCTCCGATCGGACTGTATGGTGAAATACTCATGATAAGTTGACATCGCCCGGCCTCCTACTCGTGTGGGTAACATCCCATGCCTCGCGGACCGATCTGATCATTTCTTCCAGCATCGCAAAGGGTGCTGCGGCCTTGATGATTCCAGATGTCGAACCTGTGCCTTGCGCCCCAGCCGCGATGACGTCGTAGACATCCTGGCCGCGAGTGATTCCTGCGCCATGAAGCACCCGTGTATCGGGGCTGATATCCCAGACCGCCTGATTGATCCGGGCGATGGCTTGGGCATCTTCACGTCCTCGATTGCCGCCGCCAATGAGCTCAGGGGATTCGGCAATGATGATGTTGGGGTGCAGCTTCGCCATCTCCGCAGCTTGTGCAGGATTGTCTGCGCACACCATGGTTGCAAGGCCCACTTCATCGGCTCGCTCCACGGTGCGCTTCAACTCGCCCATGGGCAATCTCTTTTCGACATGATTGAGCAGGACTCCCGCCGCGCCAGCAGCCTTGAGGGCTTCTGGCAACACTGACCCAATACCTCTGCCGATGTTGAGCGAATCCATGTGCTGCGCGAAGACCAGAACCTGTTCCATCTCTCCAGCAATCAACGGAATATCGACATATTGGGGCGTGAAGATGATCTGAATTGAATATTTCCTGCTCATGGCGTCGGCATGTTTGGCGAGCGCGAGTGCTTCCGTTCCATAGAGATACGCCTTCGGACCGATTTCGAAGAAAGGGGGAGTAATCTGAAGTCCGGGATACATAGAGTGTTCGCCCTTTGGCCGCCTCAGACCAACAGCGTCAGGGGAGAAATCGACGGCCAGGATCACGCTAGCGAAGCGCGTTTACTCCCTATACCAGCAAGACGTCGATGCCCATGTCGCGTATGGCTTGGACCACGTCAGGTGGCGCGTGCGTGTCGGTGATGAGCATGTGCATCGAATTCACAGGTGTGACCGGCACAAAGCCGACTCTGCCAATCTTGCTGCTGTCCGTCACAAGGATCACCTGGCGCGACTGTTCCACCATCTTCCGATCTACTTCAGCCATCAGGATATTGGCGGTCGTGGGGCCGCTGCCCATCGTCAATCCGTCGGCGCCCAGGAAGACTTTGTCAGCCGCCAATTCCTGCAGTTGTGCCAGCGTCTGCGGGCCCACGGTGGCCTGATAGTCGGGCAGATACAGTCCGCCGAGGACGGTAAGATTCGGGGACGGCCACGTGAGGACTTCCTGGGCAATTGGCTGCGAGTTCGTGACGAGCGTTATCATGCTGCCGGTTCGCAGGGCGGAAGGGATGTGGCGGACGACCTGCAGCGTGGTGGTGCCGGAGTCCAGCAGCAGAACATCCTTGGGTCGGATCAATTCTGCAGCTACTTTACCAATGCGTTCCTTGGCGTTGATGTGAAGTTCCTGCTTCTCAGCAAAGGAATCGGTACGCGAGCTTCCTGGAATCGGAATGGCTCCCCCGTGGATGCGCTTCAAGCGATGGCCGCCTTCCAGCAGCGTCAAGTCGCGACGAATCGAGGTCTCAGTTACCTGGAACTGACCAACCAGATCGGCCACCAGCACCCTGCCCTTTTCCAAAACCATTTGCGCGATCTGTGATCTTCGTTCAGCAGCGCTTAGATCTTCCATGACGTTTACTCCAACGCCAGAGATCTAGCAGTCTGGCACTCTGCCAATACATGTGTCTCGCAGGCCATCACTCGAAGCGCACGTATCGCGATCTCAGACTTAGATCTCAACGACCTCCAGCCCTTGCATCTCAGCATAGGTCTTGATTTGCCCGGCCAAATGCCCGAATGCCAATGCCATGTGGTGTGGCGAGCCGGCTTTGCACCAGGCGTCACACCACTCCTTGATATGAAGACTTTTCGGCTTGAACAGCATTTGTGGCGCCGCAACCGGGCGCGGCTTGATGGAAATGGACTCGCCCTCGGCAATGTTGAGCCGCCACCGTCTGTCTACGCACACGAGCGAAAGATTGGTCACTGGACCGGGAGCGTAGGCGTACTCAAGGCCGGCGCCGAATCCGTTGACGCCCTTGTAGTAGATGCTGGACTTGATGGTCACATCCGCGGGTTTCGCAGCCATGGCCGGGTTGCCGTGCCCATCGTGGGAGAGGATCATGGCATCGCGCTTGAAGTCAATGACGTAGTTCTCCAGGAAAGTGGCCTGCCCGGCAAGCTCCTGAAGGATCAGCATGGCCGTTACCGTGGTGATATCCGCTTCGGTGGAGCAGGGGAGGCCGATTTCGCAGAGACGCCCGGTTCCATAAGATGGAATGATGCCCACGCGTGGATCGGTGAGCCACACCTGGTCGAATGAAGCCATCGCATCGAATTTCCCCGCGCGGGTGACTTTTTCCAGCGCCAAGGCTAGGCGGCACGAGCGTTCAAATTGAGCCGCTTCCATGTCGATCTTGTAGCGGCCTGTTTCTTTCTCTACCAGGACTTTCACCTCGGCATCCGAAAGCTCGCCCACGGCCACGGACACCTTCTCCGGTTCGACCGGCCAACAGATCGGCCCCACATACTGCCGCAGACTGAGTTGATCGACCATGAGGTCCGTCATTCCTTCGAAAGCATGACCGACGATCGCAATACGGGCGGTTTTCAAACGGCGCATCACACGGGCTGCTGCGATGTACTCAGCCAGTTTCTTGTGGCCCTCGGGATCGTCCATCATCGAAGTGACCATCCAGAACGGCCTCCCCATACGAAGCAAGCCCGAGGTCATTTCTGGTACGCCGGCCATGCCGGAGTTGAGCATGATCAGGTCAAAGTCGGCATCCTCCGGAAGGAATTCAATCTGCTGGGCGTTCCAGACCAGCACCGGCGCGGTGGTGTTGAGGAAACAGCGTGCCGGGATCGCACCCTTGGTATAGGCGACTTCAACGGCGATGATCAAGTCCACGCCCGCCGCGTTGAACATCTGTGCAGCGGCCTCTGCCTGAAATTCCTCTTCCACCAACGGTGGGCGGACGGTCTCGGCATACTTGCCGATGATGCCGCCGATTTTGTCTGCCACCTTTTGAGCCATGGGGCGAATGTGGGCGGTCTTGTTGTAGTCGTCCTCAAGTAAGGCCATCACGAGAACGCCAACCTTTGATTTGCCTGCCATCCTAACCTTCCTTTCGAGCGCGGGGCTTTATGATTATGAGCATATCTAGGTCTTCTTGGAATAGCTGTCCTTGAAGTACTGAAAGAGGCTCCGATCCAAATCGCAATAATGGCGATATGATTCGGAATAGGCCTTCGCATCTTCGTCCGGCAGGACCTTTTCCTTTAGGACGACCAAGGAATTGCAGCCATCTTCAATGGATCGAAAGACTCCGCTGGCCGCGCCCGCCAGGATGGCATCGCCCACCAACGCGGTCTCCTCATTGGCGAGTGTCACCACCGGACGATTGCAGACATTGGCCTTAATCTGATTCCATAGATGGCTTCGAGCTCCGCCGCCGGTGGAGCGGATCTCCCGAATGACAAGGCCGGTGCTCTCGATGGAATCAAGATTGCGGCGCAGCAGAAATGCCACGGCTTCCAGCAGGGCGCGCACAAAATGCCCGCGGGTGTGGCTCAGGGTGAAGCCGGTGAAGGAGCCGCGCGCCAGCGAGTTCGGCTCCGGGCTGAATGCTCCCATCAGGTGAGGCAGCATGATCAGCCCATCTGAACCGGCGGGGACAGACCGCGCGAGCTGCGTCAGGCGGTCAAAGGCATCGACGTGATCGACCGCCGCCTGCTGGATCTCGTCCTGAAAGAATGCATCGCGGAACCACTTGAACGCCATGCCGGCGGTCGGGCAGACCGGCGCAAAGAGATAATGCCCTGGAACGCTGTGATAATAGACCGGCACGGTTTCGGACTTGTCCATCGCCGGATCCACGATCGTGGCCTGGATTACCAGGGCCGCGCCTGTCGTCTCGGATGCCGTGCCGGGTCGGAAATTGCCCGCGCCAATGGCGCCAACAGCCTGATCCATTCCGCCCGTGACGACGCCCGTCTTGGTGCTCAGCCCCAGCAGCGCGGCCGCCTCCTGCGAAAGAGTGCCAACCATACTTCCCGGCTGAACGATTTCCGGCAATTGATCCGCTGTGATTCCAATGGCGTCCTGAATATCGTTCCACCAGCGATTGTTGAGAAAGTCATAGTTCAATGTGGTGCAGGATATGGAACCATCGGTGACCAGCCTGCCGGTCAAACGATAGATCAGATAATCTTGAACAAGCACAAACCGGGCAGCTCGCGCAAACACCTCCGGCTCATTCTCGCGTATCCAGAGTATTTTGCAGGCGGACCACGTTGGCAGGATCTCGGGGATGCCGGTGCGGGTATACGCGGCCTCTCCAAATCGTTCGCGGAGGACGCGCGCCTGCTCGGAGGCCCGATTATCGAGCCAGATCAGGGCTGGGTAGATCGGACTGCCCCTTGAGTCAAGTGTGATAGTGGTCTCTCCCTGGCTGGAGACTGCGACTGCTTTGACCTCGTCCGGCTTGGCGTTAGATTTGCTTAGGGCCTCGCGCACCGTGGTCACACACGCTCGCCAGTACACTTCTGGATCTAGTTGAGCTCGATCCGCTGCGGGAGTCTCAAGTTGGTACTCTTGGCGCCCCACACCAAGGCAACGGCCGTCTGGGGCGAAGGCTCCGGCCTTGACAGAAGTAGTGCCGGCATCTATGGCAAGCAGATACTGCATTTCAGTCCAGTTTGTATTTTGTGGCGACCTTGTCCGGCGCCTGGGAATCCTTGACAACCTCCTTGAGGGCCTCCAAGAGCCGGCCCGGTTCCTTGGACTGGATCACATTCCGCCCAAAGACAATGCCACGAGCGCCCGCCTCGACGGCGACTGCCGCCAGTTGCAGAGCATCACTTTCCTTGGGGAGCTTCCTGGCGCCCAGGGCCAACACCGGCACCGGGGTAGCCGCTGTTATCTCAGCAAAGCGTCTGCCGGTGTAGAAGGTCTTCACCAGGTCTGCGCCCAACTCGGCAATCACCCGGCAGCCGATGGATATTTCATCTTGTAGATCTTCCGGCTGGCGGTCATCCCCGCCGGTAGGGTAGACCTCGCCGATCAGCGGGATGCCGAGCGCACGTTTCTGCGCCACGCATGATGAGAAGACCTCGACGTTGTGGGCGTCCTCGGCTTCATCGGGATTCTTCAGGCTCAGACTGCCGATCACCAGGTCCGCTCCCTGGGCTACAGCATCTGCCACGGAGATCATCGGCACGCTGTGGGAGTGCTTGTAGTGCCACATCCCCGCATAGTTGGAGCCCCAGTTCAGGCGCACAATGCAGGCCGGTGCGCCCCGTCTGGAGAACACGGACTGGCAGTGGGCCGGCATACCGGGAGCCATCAGGATGGCGTCCGCCGCAGACACTCTATTGATTACCGAGGGCAGGTCGATCATGCCCGCCAGCGGGCCAAAATACAGCCCATGGTCAACCGCAACAACAACGGCATTCTTGCCTTCCGAGAACAGTCTCGACAGTCGGATTGATTCACCTGTTACAGGCATGGCTCGCTCCTCTTCGCAAAGGATTGGCAATCTGTGGGAGGTGCCACGGCAGGCATCGTGGCTTCACCCACTGTGTAGGAGGGAGCAGGAGGACCTGCTCCACGCGATCATACGGCGTCCTGGCCCCAGCCTCTGCTGCTCTTCGAGAACCATCTCGTGGGCGTAGATGGACATCACTCTATTGCTGGCATGACCTGACAAGCGCCCGGAGGAAATAGCAGCCAGATGTTCTGGTTCAATGAGACCGGCCTGGTATTGGCAACGGTGACATCTGCCACCACGCGCTGGCCGCTGACATTGACACCCAGCCGGGTGACCGCGCCGTGGAACGTAATCGTCTCGACCACACCAGGGATCACGTTCCAATCCTTGCCGCGCGGCTGATCCACCTGCACTTGAATATTTTCCGGGCGGACCAATGCAACCACGTCCTGCCCGTCCTGAAAGCCCTGCAAGCCATCTGCAAGCAGTTCGACGTTGCTGCAAATGACCGCCTTCTTGGCGGTGGAGGCGATCCCCTGGAATTGATTTGCCGTACCGATGAAGGTGGCCACAAAACGAGTCTTTGGCGCTCGGTAGATCTCCTCCGGCGTGCCCACCTGTTCGACGAGGCCCTTGTTCATTACGACGACTTTGTCTGAAATGGACAGTGCCTCTTCCTGGTCGTGCGTCACGTAGACTGTGGTGATCGCCAGTTCAGATTGAATGCGCCGAATCTCCCCGCGCAATGCCACGCGGACCTCCGCGTCCAACGCCGAGAGCGGCTCATCGAGGAGCAGGACGCGTGGCTGCACCGCCAGCGCGCGCGCCAATGCAATGCGCTGCTGTTGTCCGCCCGAAAGCTGATGAGGGTAGCGATCGGCGGTTTCCTTCAAACGCACCATTCCCAGAACAGCATCCACCTTGTTCTGGATCTCTCCTCTGGGGGTCTTCTTCATGCGCAGGCCGAAGGAAACGTTTTCGCGTACTGTCTTGTTGGGGAATAGCGCATATGCCTGAAAGACCATACCGATGTCGCGTCGATTCGGTGGAACCGTCGTGATATCGCTGCCGTCAAGCTGGATCGTGCCTTCGTCCAACTGCTCAAACCCTGCGATCATCCGCAGTGTCGTCGTCTTGCCGCAGCCGGAAGGACCCAGAAAGGAAACAAGCTTGCCTTTCTCGATGTCCAAGGTGAAATCATGCACGACGTCCGCGCCGGAAAATGCCTTGGACACGTGTCTCAATTCCATATAGGCCATGAGGCTGTATCCTAACGCTGGAATTATACACTGCGTGTTTCGTTTGTCAATCTGGAATGTTATGTTTTATTGTGTTTGATCATCTTTTCAGGCGATGATATAATACGTTTCATCACATTTTGAACAGGCAAGTTCACGTTTTTGGTGCACTTGGTCTAGAATGGGGCAACCGGCGTGGCACGAACTCTCGAATCATCAACGGCACAATATCCGGACCTAGAGGCATTCGCAAGGAAGGTCGGCGAGTTGGTCGTCGACGGCTTTTTTCAGAGGGAGCAAGTGATCTTCATCAACCGCACGCCAGGTCGCCTCGACCTGATGGGCGGAAATGACGACTATACGGGCGGGCTCGTCTTCGAAACCACCATTCGGGAAGCAACGCGGGTCGCCGTCCAACCGCGCGCGGATCAAACCGTCACCTTCTACAATCCAGCCGTCAAAGCATTCGGCTGGAAGGATAGCATCGAGTTGCGCCTGTCCGACCTGACCAGAGCCGGCTCTATTAAGCCATTGGAAGAGATCCGCGATTGGATCAAGGCGGAGCCGGAACGGGCTTGGTGTGCCTATATCCTGGGCGACCTGTACTTGCTCTTGGAGAAGTTTCCCCAGCAGGTGAGGCAGGGCTTTTCGCTGTATCTAGAGTCCGACATTCCATTGGGCAAAGGGGTCAGTTCTTCGGCTGCCCTGGAAGTGGCGCCCATGAAAGCCATGGCAAAGATGTACGGGGTGAATGTGGAAGGGGTCGAATTGGCCTCGTGGACGCAGTGGGTAGAGATCAAATTCATGGAGTCCGCCTGCGGGATCATGGATCAATTGACCGTCGTTATGGGGGATGAAGGCTGCTTTGTCCCCATGCTTTGCCAACCCTGTGAGCCCCAGCCACTGGTCAAGTTACCCGGGGCCCTCCAGATCTGGGGAGTGGACTCGGGTGTCTGCCACTCCGTGGCCGGGATCGAGTATGAAACCGCCCGCGCGGCGACCTTTATGGGCTACCGCTTCCTGTGCGACCGGGAAGGCCTTGAGCCGTCCCTGGATGCGAACGGGATCTTGTCCCGCTGGGTTGAGCCTCGATGGAATGGCTACCTGGCGAGACTCGCGCCCTCGGAGTTTAGATCAAAATATGAGAACGGACTGCCGGAGGCCATCTTGGGCGCCGATTTTACGCGGGCTCATGCCATGCACCTTGATCCTTTCACGCCAGTGCGCGCAGAGGTGAGCTACCCGGTCCGCGGAGCCACACGCTACGCCGTTGAGGAGAATTGGCGGGTGAACAATTTTGTCAGCCTGATCTCCAAACCGGCTTCTTTGCCCGAGGACAGCATAGCCAGGCTTCTAGGCGAGCTAATGTTCCAATCACATGTAGGTTACGGCCAGTGCGGACTCGGCTCTGAAGCCACCGACAAGATCGTCGAATTGGTCAGAGCTCAGGTATCCTCAGGTCTCTGGGGCGCCAAGATTACGGGGGGTGGCGCGGGAGGCACGGTAGCAGTCCTTGGCTCGAACACGCCGGCTGGGGAAGCCGCCTTCTCGCGGGTGGTGGACCAATATCATGTGTGGAGCGGTAGAGAGCCGTATGTTTTTCGGGGATCCTCCGCGGGGTGTGACAAGTTTGGTGTGGTTCAGGCGTGCTATTAGGACAAACCTGAGTTGGAAACGAACAAAAGCTTGTTTCGTATTGTTCTGGAAGCGATTAGCCATAGTTCGTATTCACCTTGCATACCGTTATGTATCATTGACTGTAACATAAGCCTTTGCTATAATGCTTGTGATTTCCATAACATGCTGGTGCGTCCCGCCTATTCGTAGATCATATCTTGTTTAGCATCCGCAGAAGCTCGCTTCCGTGCCATAGGCTGCTCCGTCTATGGGCGCCGTGATCAATCCGCAGAATAGTCCATGGAAATCCTCTTTCTTGGCACCGGTACGGCAGTTCCAGTCAGGCAACATTCTCCCGCGGGGCTGATCATCAAAACCGAAGGACGGTGCCTGCTCTTCGATATTGGTCCGGGAACGCTGGGCCGGCTGCAGCTGGTCGACGTTACCTATGATCAGATAGACCAGCTGCTCCTTACTCACCTGCATCCCGACCACACCCTGGATTTGGCAACTCTGATGCTGGCGTTCAACTATGCCCCCAACGCCGCGCGGACAGCGGCTTTCCCGATCACGGGCTGCCGTGGCGTGGAAGCGTTTTTCAAACGTATGGTGGACCTGTATCCCGAAGTTGCACCTGTGTCATTTGAGCTGCAGTTCCAGGAGGTCTACCGCGACGAGTTTTCTATCGGAAATATCGGGGTTCGGTCGGCGCCAACCGCCCATACTCCGGAAAGCGTGGCCTACCGCGTGAGCATTGAAAAGCATTCGATCGTGTACTCTGGGGACGCAGCCCCGCGCGGAGAGCTTGTACAGCTGGCACAGGGCGCCGATGTGCTGATAAGCGAGTGTTCTTTCCCCCAGGGCTGGGAGACGGAAGACCACCTCAACGCCGATACTGTGGCCGAGATCGCCCGCCAAGCCGGAGTGAAATCCCTGGTGGTCACACATTGCTACCCTCCGGCGCTGGCAGCGGACCTGGTTGGTCAGATCCGCAGTCGTTTTCAGGGAGAGGTGCAGGTCGCTGTGGATGGCCTGCGACTTTCTATGTGACGCATGACCGCGACGGTTTCTACTGCCTCCCCCGCACGCAAGAAGAGCTCCGCTTTGACCTGGGCAGCGTGGTTGGGGATGGTGCCGTTCTTGGTCTTCGGTCTTGCGTTTGAATTCCTGCCCTTATTGACGGTCATCCGGTCGAGTCTGCTGAGCAAAGGCGTGCCCACACTTGAGTTCTATCGCCAGGCACTGGATCCGCTTTACCTGAGATCATTTGGCAACAGCCTGAAACTCTCGGCGACGACTGCCGGCCTCGGCGTCATCTTCGGCACGCTCGTAGCCTATGCCATCATCACGACCAAGAATCAATTCGTCCAGAATGCGTTGACAGCTCTGTCCGACGTGACCACCAACTTCGGCGGTGCCCCGCTCGCCTTTGCCTTCATTGTGATACTGGGATCCACCGGGGTGATAACGCTGCTGCTGAAAGAGATCGGCATCTATCTCTATCCGAACTTTCGCATTTATTCGATTTCGGGACTGACCGTTGCCTACCTGTACTTTCAGCTTCCCCTGATGATCCTGTTGATCATCCCGTCGCTGCACGGACTCAAGCGCGAGTGGCGCGAGGCCGCCCTGAATCTCGGCGCATCGACGTCTCGCTACTGGCTTGAGATCGCGCTCCCCATTCTGTTGCCCGCTCTGATGAGCGGCTTCCTGCTGTTGTTCGCCAATTCATTCGGGGCGTACGCGACGGCCTGGACCCTGACTGGCTCCGACGTGGATCTGATCACGATCCGCATTGCCGCGCTGATTCGCGGTGAGGTCCAGCTTGCACCCGAACTTGCCGACGCCCTGTCGATCATGTCGTTGCTGATCATGACGGCTTGTGTCATCGGCTATCTGCGGCTCTCGACCCTCTCCCGGCAGGCGCGCCAATGAAGAGCACAGCCAACTTGTGGCGTCCGGTGATACTCGGGGCGTTCCTGATCTTCATGGTGGTGCCGGTGATCGCGACACTGGTGTTCTCAGTGTCGACGCGTTGGGATCGCAGCCTGTGGCCCGAGGGCTACACACTTAGATGGTGGTCCCAGGTGACCTCGTCGCCGCTCTTCTTGCTGACGCTGAAGAACTCCTTTATCGCGTCGCTGGCGACCATGTTTTGCCTGCTGGTCCTGGTGACGCCGACCGCCTACTGGATGAAGCTGAAAGTGCCGCAGGCAAAGACCATCGTCGAGATCATCACGACCTTCTCGTTCGGCGTGCCGGGAGTTGTTCTTGCGCTGGCGTTGATCCGTTTCTATTCAAAAGTGCCTCTGCCCATCATTAACCGGCCGACGATCCTGGTGGCGGCATGCATGGTGCTTTCACTGCCCTTTATGTATCGTCCCATTGTGAATGCACTGGAGGCGATCGACTTCCGAGTTCTTACGGAAGCGGCCCAAAGCCTGGGTGCGAACGGCTGGGCGGTGCTGAGCGAGGTCATTGTGCCAAACATCATGCCCGGAATCGTCAACGGCTGTCTTCTGGTCTTTTCAACGGTATTCGCGGAGTACACGCTGACGAACCTATTGGTTGGGACCCGGTTCAAGACATTCCCCATCTACCTGGTGGAGTGGACGCGCCAGGATGGACGCCAGGCCAGCGCACTGGCGGTTGTCAGTTTCGTGGTCGCCTGGATTGTTTCGCTCCTGATCATCTGGGTGACCAGCAAAGGAGGCCGTGAGACTACCCATGCTGTTGGACGATAGCCCCGCTCGAGTCCGCCCTGTGGAAGACCACCCGCCGAGGGTGGATAATCTGAAGAGGAGAACAAAATGAGAAACGCTTGGATATACGTTGCCGGCATCGCCTTACTTGTCACCTCGCTTGCCGGATGTGCTCCGGCCCCGACGGCGAGCCCCGAAGCGCCCGCCCCAACTGCCGCGCCCGCCGCGACGGCTGTGCCCACTGAAGACCCGGAGGCAGCCAAGATCGCCGGTGCGAAGGCGGAGGGCCAGCTCGTAAGCTATGGCATGACGGACGACTGGGTCAATCTGGGTGCCATCTTTAAGACGATCCAGGAGAGGTACTCTGTCGTCCATACCGACACCGACATGACCAGCGCCGAACAGATCACCCGCCTGCTGGCCGAAAAGGACGCTCCCGTCATGGATGTAGCGGACATCGGCTTCGACTTTGTCGCCCCGCTGATCGAGAACAACCTGGCCATGCCCTACAAGAACACGTCCTGGGACAAGATCCCCGCCGACTTCAAGGATGCGGACGGACGCTGGGTGGTGGCCTATTGGGGCGCCATCAGCTTCCTCGTCAACACGGACCTGGTCAAGAATGCGCCTCAGACCTGGGATGATCTGCTCAAACCAGAGTACAAGGACATGGTGTGCAGCCGCGACCCGAACAAGTCCACCTATGCCACCGGTTCGGTGCTGGCTGCGGCCTATGCTCACGGCGGCGATGAGTCCAATGTGCAGCCCGGATTGGACTTCTTCAAGAAGCTGCGGGATGACGGCAATTGGCGCAAGGGCGTTGTGCTCAATGTTGCCGCGGTCCAAAAGGGCGAGTGCCCCATCTCCATAGTCTATGATTTTGACGGCTTTGCCAAACGCGACTCGACCGGCCTGCCGCTCGAGGTGATCATCCCCAGTGACGCAACCGTCGGGATGCTCTTCGCTGAGTACATCAGCGCCGTGGCGCCCCATCCCAACGCCGCAAAGCTCGAGCAGGATTTTCTCATG
>Ga0315291_10006583_pt1 | contig 14419 bp, 12 predicted proteins | sample YL17G12_20_MG_FD_203070 | JGI IMG/M metagenome (GOLD analysis project Ga0315291, IMG submission 203070) | Sediment microbial communities from Yellowstone Lake, YNP, Wyoming, USA - YL17G12_20 | ecosystem: Environmental > Aquatic > Freshwater > Lake > Sediment | place: USA: Wyoming | collected...
GGGCCTTTTTCCCTTGGTGGACAACCACTGTCTTATCTGGGGAACAAGCCAAGTCTTGCCGCCGGGATAGCGGAACGGGCTGCGTTGCGGCACTGATGCCACATTCACTATCTTGTCTTTCTTCCAGGAACTGTCTTGAAACAAAGCCATCTGCCGCATAAGACCAACCTTCACGTAAGCGTTTCAACATCCAGCGGTGGTGCATCCGGTGGATTGTTCTCGAGCTTTTCGTCTAATTTATCCTGCAGATGATCTATGAAGTCCGCTACCGAGCCAGGTTCTGCAATCGTGATTCTATCCAGCATCGGCTTGAACTGGGCGTAAACCGCTCTGCAAAAAGTCAACTTAAACCTGTTTGTCGCTTCATCGCGAACAAGGTCATATATGAGCCAGGCGATGTCTCCCTTGTCGGGAGAAACCTCCGGTAGTTTTGGCAATGTGGCATAAAATCCGGAATCGATTGCCACGGCCATTTTCTTGCCCCACGTGTTTAGTATGCCGCCCTTATATAACAACTGAGGGACAAGCCGTTTCCTCGACGAAGATAAATAATCCGCACGAGGATACAAAGGATGACCAGACCAATCAAGAGGTTTCGCTGGCTCTTTCATATAGTGTTTAAACGGCCGTCTTACGTTGCCTGAAATATAGACGCCCTGCACCTCCAGCGCACCGAAATCCGTGACCTTGCCTTGATCATCATACGATACCAGCACGACATCGATATTGCCCGCTGATTGGCCGTTCTTGTCATTCAATCTGACTTCTGTGAGTGACGTCCAGTTAGTATTCGCCGGAAAGAAAAATGCTGCGGCGTGCTCGGCCACAAGCCAATCCTGCCGAAAACGGACCGGGCATACCACTGTGGCGTTATGGTCATCGTAAACACTACAGACACCGAGTGGATCATTGGCCTTATCTTTGGTGCAATTAGGAACGCGGTTATTGAAGGGACAAAGCTTGTTCTTGCGATACCTTTTGGCGTCCTTGGATTGGTTGTCCGTCGGGAAACCGAAAACCTCGGCCAATGGGTTCTTGCTCATAGTCCTCTCTTTAGCTGGGTCAATAGCAGCTGCTCACTCCTGTCATATTCTAGCAAATATCCGTTATGATGTCATCCGGCACATTAAACGCATTGGGGAGTTTTTTTAGTTGTTCGAGGTTGTCGCCGCAATAGATTACGCGCGTATCGACCAGCGGCGAGGACTTGCCCTTTGTTCCGCTTCCTTTCTTCATTGCATACCCCCAAAAATTCCAGTCCACAGATTACACAGACGACGCCTTGCGGTGTCCCGACTTATCGGGATTTCACAGATTTAGGGGAACTACCGAACACCACGCCGCCATTCTATCACCGTGCGGGCGCAAGTCAACGGAACATACTAATTCTCATTCGTGTTAATCCGTGTTAATCAGTGGCAAAAGAAATTCTTGGTGTCTTTGTGTCCCCGATGGGATCGGGGCGGGCTTTGGTGGTGAAAAAATTTTCGGAAATTTTCAAAAAGTACTTGACGCTCGCGATTTGACGGGACATGCTTCAGTTATTACCACAAAGATAGGCTGTTAGGCTGTTAGACTGTCCCGATAAAGATCGGGATGCCGAAGCGGCATTCGACTGTTAGGCTGTCCCGATAGGATCGGGATGCCGCAAGGCGTCATTCGGCTGTTAGACTGTTAGGCGTTATTGCAAAACCCAACGCAACGACGGCGTGCGTCAGCGGAAGACTTTGTAGCTGCACGGCTTGCCGTGCCCATCTTCTGTAGCGGCACGGTTTACCGTGCCTTATTCGGCAAGGCGAGCCTTGCCGCTACGTAATTCCGGCAGGGCAAGCCCTGCGGCTACATTAATCTTTGCGTTCTTGGTGTCCCCGATGGGATCGGGGCAGGCTTTGGTGGTGAGAAAATTGGTGTGCGAGCGGGATGCGTCCGCTACTGGACGGAATGCGCGCGCTTATGGACAAAAAGCGGCGGCTACTGAACAAAATGCGCGCGCTTATGGACAGAAACGGTGTCATAATGGAGCGGTTTGAAAGGTTCCCGCGTTTGGCAAATTTATCCGCGGCCGCCGCGGCAAAAAGTGCAAAGCGCGAAAATGTTCCGGATAGTTCCGCTTAGCAATTTTGGCCAGTATCATAAGGCCTTCTGTGGCAATGAGTAACGGGAATTCAGCGACCGGCGAAATATGCGGTACATGTGTCGCAAAGTTTCACAAGAGGTTTCCGAAAACGGCACGTAAGGTCATGGGCGGCGTGAGGTAATGAGAAAAATCGCGCAAGCGGAATTATCCGGCACAGTGTTCCGCAAAGTTCCGGATAGTTCCGCATAGGGCGCTCCGTGGAAGTAAGGGATGAGGGGTGAGGGATGAGGGATGAGGAGTGCTTTCATAACTTATAAAATGTAAAAATCGGCCTCCGGGATTATGACCCCTTTCACATGCACATACCAGCGCATCGCGGAATCGCGCCTAGTTGTATGGGAAGGCCATGTCATGTTAGAATGTGGGCGAGGGGAGAGTTCTTTCCGAAGAGCAAGGAGCGAATCATGAAGTTCACAAGGATGATGTTCGCGGTGGCGCTTATCGTGGCTGCGGGGGGATGCCTTTCGATGCGTAGGGCGTGGGAGAGCGGTAATCCTCTGTACGTTGGTCAATGGCGCTATGCCGCGAAGGTTTACAGCGGCGTGGACCGGGATACGTTCAAGCAGGTATTGCTGAAGGGCAGCGATGTAGGGCTTAATCCCTGGCCGCTGGAGAAGAGCACGGCGGACAGGATTGAAAGCCAGTGGGTGACCAGCGGTGATGAGCGCAGAAGGCTTGAGATGCGGATAGACGAGTCGAAGGATGAAAAGGGGAGGCCGGGGTATCTTGTGAGTCTCCGGATGCTTGTGCAGAAAACGAGGGAGCCTTATACGGTGTGGCGCACAAATTATCATTGGAGGTCAAGCGGGCAGGATAGCGAGATGGAGGGATTGATACTGGCTAAGATAAGAGACGAGATGAGGCAATACGAGAAGAACGAGTAGGGTTTTGCGGGCAGGAAACGAGCGGCGCCGGAATGGCGCTGTCGTTGCTTATTGCGGCATGGCGTGGTTCCCGGCATTATGCCGTCAGGGAAATCGAAAAAAAAGGCGTCGGGATGGCTTGCGTTCCACGTATTTTCCAACGCCCCTCTCTTTGGGCCCTGTAGGACATTCCCCCTCAAAGAGGCCCGACAGGGTTGAAACGCGCAAGCGCTGCCATCCGACGCCAGTTCCGACGAACGATCTTCCCCTCTCTCGTTGGTCGGTTCCTAAGTTCCGAACCTTTTAGTCGGCGCAGACTTATCTACAACTTATAAACAGGGCCGACTAAAGGCATGATATGTTGCTAATGTTTGCGTCAAATCTACTACATATAGTATATCACAAAATACGCTCTTGTCAAGATACAACTGTGAAAAATAGATAAAAAACCTTAAGGCTCTATCTACGGCGGGCGCTAGCGGGGCATGTGCAGGCATTCATCGGGTGGTTCTCGCCGGCGGTTTGGGCCCAAAATAAAAAACTCCGTTACATGTTCACAAGGTGAACAATGTCCCGGAGCCCCCTCTCGTACTTATTAAGACCCCTCGCTCGTTATTTTTGCGACTATAGGGCCGGCCTGAGATCTCGTGTCCTGTGCGCCTGGTCGTCTGCCATAATCCCCAAGCCCCCCTTAAGGATGCGCAGCGTTTCAGCCAGTGATGAATCGGAATTGCTTTTTTCCTCGATGGCGCGCGATGCCTGCAATACGCTTGCGTGGCTTCGTCCGCCGAAGTGCGCGCCGATTTCTTTCAGCGAGTATCTTGTGCCAACCCTGGCGAGATACATCGCGACATGCCGCGGAAGGCAGAGCGACCTTGTCTTGCGGTTTGATGTAATCTCTTCGGCGGTGAGATTGTAGTGCGTTGCCACGGTCGCCACGATGCCCTCAAGTGTTGTTCTGCCCGCCGCCGTGGAGGTTTTTTCCGCCCGCAGGACGTCGGCGGCCATGTGCTCATTAAGGGGTTTATCAAGGAGGGAGTGGAACGCCAGAATTTTCAGAAGGCCGCCTTCCAGTTCACGCACGTTGTTCGTGAATCTTTCCGCGAGCAGGCGCGCCACGCCTTCCGGCACGGGCCGTTTCAACTCCGCCGCTCGCGCGTGTACGATGCCCAGGCGCGTTGCATAGTCAGGCGGATCTATGCGTGCGGTAATGCCGGAGGCCAGCCTATCCACGAGGGCGTCGGCGGCGCCGCTGATATTCCGCGGATACGGGTCTCCCGCAGCGACTATTAGCCGGTCCCGGCTGGTAAGCGCGTTGAAGGTGTGCAGGAATTCCTGTTGGCTGGCCTTCTTCCCCGAGAGCCATTGGATATCATCCACAACCAACACATCGGTGTTTCTGTAATTCGACCTGAAGTCGTCTGTGCGCCCCTTCTGCACGGCGGTCACAAACTGGTTGACGAAATGCTCGCATGTTACGTACGTAACGCCTTCGTCGGGATGGCGGCGTTTGTACTCCGCAACAAATGCATGGAGCAGGTGGGTCTTGCCAAGTCCGGTGGCTCCGTAAATGTACAACGGATTGAGGTCGCGCGATTTTGACTGCGCAAGTTTCGACGCCATCTCGTAGGCAAACTGGTTGGAACTGCCGACGATGAAGCGCTTGAAGGTATAGTGCGGATTCAGCGCGCAACTCTCCGCGACGGGCGGCGTTTTGGGACGTGAGATAAGCGGGGTGACACCCTCCCTGTCTTGCAACTCTCTCATCAGGCGGAACAGAGTGCCGTCCACGACAAACTTCACTGCCAAGTCTTTCCCCACGACCTGTTTGAGAGAGTCCCGCAAATCCTCCTTGAACTTCTTCTCAAGCCAGGCCTGAATGAACAGATTTGGAACGCCTATCAGCGCGGTAGTGTCGTCTATGGATTTCAGTACTGTGTGTTTTATCCAGAGGTTGTGCCTCTTCATACCAATTTTTTTTACTATATCGTTTTGAACAGCATCCCAGATCGAAATGCATGCTGTTGTCACGGTCTACCCCCATTTTTCAAAGCATACTGTCCCCATAACGCAATCATGCTACTGTAAAGAGAAGCGACTTTTTCAGGACATGATACCGGGCGTCAGCCCGAATGAGCGAAGAGTGATATGTTTCTCCTCTTTGTTCGCTTTCCACCGCATAATATCCCATAAGAAGGGCTGTGTCAATCTGAAATTTTTCGCGCAAAAATCTTCGGGCCTCTTTTTCACAACACGCCGTTTTTAAGACACCGGAAAAGTTTTGAGTTATGCCTCAAAGTATAAAGCATGAAATTTTTATCACAAAAATCATCTTGATTTCTTGGCACGACATTGGCGTTGCAAATCATCCCGCCGCCGCAAGCGACGGAATGTACTTCTTCACCAATTAACCTGTTCAACCCTCCTATGCACGTGCAAGATTCGCGTTAATTACCTGTTGATAACCCGTGGCCAACTGTTGGGAAAATCTGTCTGTCAAAGAGCACCTCCCCAAAAACCCGCGCCGCTATTGCTCCGGCGTCGGGCATGATAAGGAAGCAGGCACGGCAACTGGTATAAAAAGCGTCTCGACAATGCCCATGGCAAAATTTTCTGATTCCACTCCAAGACTGTACGGCGTGTAGTACTCGTAGTCCTGCGTCACCTCGCGACATTCGCAGCTTGGGCCGATGACCATGCGAACTTCAAGACATACGCAGCGTGAGCCGGCGTGTTCCTCATCGCCCAGGTCGCGCACCACAAACTTGTAGTCGCCCCGGCATTCCGCAACCGTCCCGGTCTTGCGCGGCGAATAGTACGCGCAGCCGGCGAAGAAAAGGCCCCCAAGCAACCAAGCGCCAGTATTATTTTCATGTCCCTCTCAAAGCAAAATCACTCACGGCGCGGGCGGCTTGCGCGATATGCGAGTCGTCATTTGTATCGTCGCAAGGTTCTCCGACGGAGCCGCCCCCTTCACAACCAGCTGCGCCGGCACATCAGCGAAACTCTCGCCCTCCGGTATGCTGACATTGCCGATTACCTTGCGTATATCAAATGTCACAACTCCCTTCTCGTCGGTCACTTCCCCCGCGGCAAAGCGCAGCGAATCTATACGCAACTCTACCCTCGTTTTCTCCAGCCGCTTCGTGCCGTCTTCCTTCACGGGCTGCCAGCCGGTCTGCCGCGGCTCGCCCAACGGCTTGCGTTGCACCGGCGTGTTGAACAGATATGCCTCATCAGGTGGGGTGGCCTGGAAGATGTTCAGATCATTTGCTATTACCTTCAAATGCTCGCCGAGGACTCTCCCCTCCGCGCCCGACAGCGCAAACAGAGGCAGCGTCACCGGCAAGATTATCAGCGACGTCATGCCCTGGACGAAATTCCCCATCTCCGGCGCGATCTTGTACGGGACATAAGTCTGGTAATCCTGGACCATCTTCTGCGATTCGCAGCCCGGCCCGATTGTGCGGCTCAGGCGGTACACCAGTATTCCCCATTCCGCGCGCTCCGGGCTTATGTCCTCGGCTGAATACTTGATCTCTCCCCGATAATCCGTGCTCAATGTCTCCTGCTTCACACCGGCCCTGTAGGCACAGCCGGCGAAAACGCAGATTGCAACACACGCGAGAGCAATAATCGGTTTCATTTTTCCTCCGTCACAAACATGCGACTTTGTATGAAAACCAGCCACGCAAAAATTACCGTAAAACGATAGCATTCCCCACGGCGATTGCAAGAGAAAACCGGCGACAATCCGCTTCCAGTCGGCGCCGTCAAGCGCGATTCCGCGATGCGCTCGTATGTGTCGTGCTTTGCACCCCAATCCACCCGCCCGCTCCGAAAACGGAGCGCCCTATGCGGAACTATCCGGAACTTTGCGGAACAGTGTTCCGCAAAGTACCGCTTGCGCGATTTTTCTCATTAGCGTATACCGCACGTGACCTTACGTGCCGTTTTCGGAAACCTCTTGTGAAACTTTGTGGCACATGTACCGCATATTTTTGCGCCCGCGCATTCCCCTTTAAGCATTATCCTCAAAGACCTTACAACTTTCGCAAAAACGGCTAAGCGGAACTATCCGGAACATTTTTGCCCTTTGCACTTTTAGCCGCGGGTAGCCGCGGATAAATTTGCCAAACGCGGGAACCTTTCAAAGCGTTCCATTCCGACACCGTTTTTGTCCATAAGCGCACGCATTTTGTTCAGAAGCCGCCGCTTTTTATCCATAAGCGCGCGCATTCCGTCCAGTAGCGGACGGATTTTGCCGCATCCCGCTCGCACACCAATTTTCTCACCACAAAGGCCCGCCCCGATCCCATCGGGGACACCAAGAACGCAAAGATTAATGTAGCTGCAGGGCTTGCCCTGCCAAAAAGATGTAGCCGCAGGGCTTGCCCTGCCGGAATTACGTAGCGGCAAGGCTCGCCTTGCCGAATAAGGCACGGTAAACCGTGCCGCTACAGAAGATGGGCACGGCAAGCCGTGCAGTTACAAAGTCTTCCGCTGACGCACGCCGTCGTTGTGTTGGGTTTTGCAATAGCGTCTAACAGCCGAATGACGCCTTGCGGCATCCCGATCCTATCGGGACAGTCTAATAGTCTAACAGTCTATCTTTGTGCCTTCGCGTCTTGGTGGTTGGCTAACGCCCTACCCTGAAGCATGTCCCGTCAAGTTGCGAGCGTCAAGTACTTTTTGAAAAATTTGTAAAAAAATCCACAGATTACACAGATTTCACAGATTTTGGGAGGAACCGCAAAGGCGCAAAGGACGCAAAGAATTTAGCCACGGATGGCCACTGATGGCCGCGGATTAGCACGGATGGACACTGATTCCATAGGGGCCTCCTGTTCACCTGATCAACTGCTCTCCTGTTCTCCGCGCAGCGGGGGATGGCCACAGATGACGACCACTCTCCTTTCAACTGCTCGACTGCTCAACTGCTCTACTTTCTCCGCGCAGCGGGGGATGGCCGCAGATGCCGACCACTCTCCTTTCAACTGCTCGACTGCTCGACTGCTCAACTGCTCTCCTGTTCTCCGCGCAGCGGGGGACGCAAAGGGCGCAAAGACAATAAGAATGCGATTTACTAGATTCCGCAAAAACCTTGCATGATTTAGGAGCCTCTGTTAGCATGGAGCAATATAGGTTATCCCGTTTCCCATTACGGCGGATAATCAAATGCACGATTACGTTCTGCGTTTGTACAACAAAAGCGCCGAGTCGATGCCCGAACTCGCCGATGGCGAAGTCGCATTAACGGTTACATCCCCGCCCTACTGGAATGCGATCGATTACGACGTTCATTCAAAAAACGGCAACCGCGAGTGGTATCGCACGCGCAAGTACGCCGTAGGTTTTGAAGGTTACAACGAATATCTGGCGTTTATCGAGCGCGTGTATCGCGAAGTCTTCCGCATAACAAAACCGGGTGGTTTCGCATGCACTGTGGTCGGAACCGTTCTTCACGAGAAAAGCCACATCCCATTGCCGTTCCACTTTTCCCAAGTTCTCTGCGACATCGGCTGGGAATTCCATCAAGACATCATTTGGCATAAGTGCACCGCAGGTGTCAAGCGCGCGGGAAGCGTGATCCAAAAGAGACTCCCCGGCTACTTCTACCCTAATATAATGACCGAGTATATTCTTGTGCATCGTAAGCCAGGCGAGCCGATTTATCGCGCAGCCACTGTCGAGACCAAAAGACAATCGAAGATCGAGATAAACAAGTTGTTTGTGACCGATACGGCGAACAATGTCTGGCATATCGCCCCCGTTCCTCCCGGAATAATAGATCACCCGTGCCCGTTCCCGGAAGAGATTCCGCTACGCCTTATAGCACTGTATTCCTACGTAGGTGACGTCGTTCTTGATCCATTCGTAGGGTCAGGGCAGACAGCAAAAGTGGCCATCGCACTAAAGCGTCATGCCGTGGGATATGACGTCCAGTCTAAGTACGTTGACATGACCAAAGAACGCGTTCACGAGCCGCTTGGCGTGCGGTCGCAGCAATTGATAGCGCAATTCGAGAGAATCCATATTAACACCCCACTTGAGAACAAATACACAGGACTCAAGAGGCGAAGGCCACGACAACTTAAATTGATCGATGTTGATCCCAACATGCGCCTGTTCAAGGAATAGAAGACCGAGGAGTGTGAGAAATGGCCGCCAAGAGCCGCTATGTATTTAAGCAAGAAGCAAAATCTATCCTGAAACATTATTGCTCTAAAATCGCCGCGAGTTGGGACGCCCGAGAAGCAATCCTGGCGATGAAAGATGCCGACTATCCGCATTGGCGTCAGATGGAATGGATAGGTTTCTATTTTCAGTTTCTGTGTGATAAATTTGCTCCGGCATTTCTGGAAGTTCCGGGAAAAAGACATGGTAATGTTGGATTCGATGCGCAGGGAAAGTGCCCTTGGGATTTCAAGGCCCACGCGATCAACACGAGTTCACACACCATTATCGTAAACGACCGCGAGGCCATAGAAGGGGCTCTTAGCAATTACGGGGTGATGGGATTACTGCTCGCGAGCGGGGAAGTCGAATACAATGACGACAACAGAACATTTCAGAAATGGCATGAAGCATTGAAAGGCGGAAAGTCAAAGTACGTTCAGGAGCGCGAAAAGCGCGGGGCGTGGTCTCGAAAAAGAAAGGTTACCTTTCGCCTTAATCAACTTGCAACGATAAGGGTGGATGAGGATTTAATCCAACGGTCCGGTTCATTCCAAGTAGATTTTCGCAATGCTGATGGCAGCCTAAGACGCGCTAAGATTTTAATCGACCTCGAAACCGTGGGAGATGCATTGGTAGCATATCATAACTTTTGAGATATGATGCCTTCTTCCGCAAAGAACACAGAGTAATCATCCCGCTGACCGTGAAGGAAATCCTCGAAGAAAACATCGCGAAGAAACTGGCGTAAAGAGGAAATGGAATCCGTGGCTATCAGTGGCCATCTGTGGCAAAATTTCTTTGCACACTTGGGCGGGATTCCTTTGTTCAATTCATAAATTATAAATTATAAAAAAGATTTGACAAACGTACGCCGCGAAGTATAATTCCTCTCAGTATGTTCGACGTGTGAATCGGTGCTCCCGTTTGCGCGCGCAAAACCATTCCGTAATAACGGCCTTTTGGAGGGGAAGCCATGAAAAAGGCAGTATTTTTTTTCAGCGTTCTTTTGATTCTCGTTTTCATCGCCGGCTGCAAGACCAGTCCGCAGGGCGGAACTGAGCAACCACCAGCGGCCGAGCAGGCACCGCCCGCCGCTGAACCGCTCCAGCCCAGCCTCATACCTTTCGGCCTTACGCTGAAATGGAGGGCGGAGCGAATACCGCTTTCCGAAGAGTGGGCGACCAAGTACGAGTATGGCGAGAAGAAGTATTTCCCCGACTGGGGCATGCTGGTCAAGGAAGTGCTCGTCGGCACCCAGGCCGCAGCGGCGGGCTTCAAACCCGGCGACGTCATCTTCAATGTGAACGGCAGGGCCTTCTCCGACACGAGCAGGTTTGTGCGGCTCATGTGCGGTGCGGAACCCGGCAAGCAGATGGAAGTCCGCGTGGTGCGCACAAATCCTGAGGGGAAAAAGGAGTTTGTGGACCTGGCGATGAAGATCCCGACGGACAACATCAGCAGTTTTACTTTCCCGATTTTGTTCGGCTACAGCAAGAACGATTATCTGAATAAGTGGCATTACGCCTTTTTGACCCTCTGCTATAGCAGATCATCCTTTTCGACTCACACCTGGGGCATCTGGCCGCTGTACGTGCCGATCTATCACAGGGAACGAGTGGGCAGCGTTGTCACCCAGCGCATTCTGTGGTTTATCAAGTGGAGGGTCGGGCCGGAAGAGGACGTCACCTTCTAGTACGATTGAAAAGCCGCAACTGAAAAGGCCCTCATCGCCTTCGTTACGGCGGGAGGGCCTTTTTGTCGATGCCGCATGAAGCAGAAAAGAGAAAAAAGCATTTCGGTCGCGCTTGTCAGCCTCGGCTGCGCGAAGAACCTTGTTGACTCCGAGAAAATGCTCGGCGCGCTCGGCGGGGCCGGCTTCGTCATATCGGCGGAGCCTGACGGCGCGGACGCGGTTGTCATCAACACATGCTCCTTCATCCAGGCCGCCCGCGAGGAATCCCTGCAGGTGATTCAGGAGATGCTGCGCCTCAAGAAGGCGGGAAGGGTGAGGCGCGTCATCATCGCCGGCTGTCTGCCGCAGAGATTTCAGGAACGGCTGCTCAAGGAAATCCCCGGCGTTGACGCGATTGCCGGCGCGTTTCATCAGGAGGAACTCCCGCAACTCATAAGGCAGGTGCTCGGCAAGGAAGGCGCCGCGGCTTCCGCGCGCGGCACGTACATCGCGCCCGCCGCGGTGACGGCGGACACGGCGCGCCTGCGGCTCACGCCGCGGCATTACGCTTACCTGCGCATCTCCGAAGGCTGCGACAACAGGTGCTCTTATTGCGCCATCCCCGACATCCGCGGGCCTTTGCGCAGCAAGCCGTTTGAGGCGGCCGTTGCGGAGGCGCGCGAACTCGTCGCCGACGGCGCAAGGGAGATTATCCTCATCGGACAGGACACGACGCTCTACGGCGCGGACCTCTACGGGAAGCCCCGTCTGCCGGAACTGGCGCGGGCGCTCGCGGGAATCGGCGGCGCGCACTGGCTGCGCGTCCTCTACACGCACCCGGCGCATTATTCAGACGAATTCATCAATCTCTTCGGCGAAGTTCCAAAACTCTGCGCGTACATCGACATCCCGGTCCAGCACGCCGCCGACAGGATGCTTGCGGCGATGCGGCGTCGCGTTACGAAGGCGCAACTGGAATCGCTCATCGTGAAACTCCGCGAGAAAATTCCCGGCGTCGCGTTGCGCACTTCGATAATCGTGGGCTTCCCCGGCGAGAGCGCGGCGGATTTCGCGGAACTCATCGAATTCCTGAAGGTCGTGCGTTTCGACAGGCTGGGCGCGTTTACATACTCGCGCGAGGAAGGCACTCCCGCGGGCGCGATGGCGGAGCAGGTCGCGCCGGAAGCGGCGCGGGAACGGCTCGACGCGCTCATGCGCCTGCAACAGGACATATCGCGCGAAGCCAACGCCCGCTTCGTCGGAAAGGAGATGGAGGTCGTTGCGGAGGGGGTGACGGAAGAAGGGGTGCTCGTGGCGCGGAGTTATCGCGAGGCGCCGGACGTTGACGGCGTGATTTTCGTGGAAAACAGCGACGCGCGGAAACCTCTGTCCCTTGGGATTGGCGAGTTCTTCAGGGCGAGAATCTTCCAGGCCGGGCCGTACGACTGCCGGGCGACGGCGGTCGGAGGGAAGTCAGACGCGGAGAAGCGCCGGCAGGCGCCTTAGCGCGTCGCGGGTCCTCGCGCCGTACCATGCCAGCATCGCGCCGTCCACAATCCGCACGCGGCAATTCTCAAGTCCCCTCTCGCGCAGACCGGCGGCGATCTCCATGCAATCCTTTTTCTGAAATTCGTACGGCTCCGTGGAGAGCAGGACGAGTTGCGGCTTTGCCCGCGCAAGGCCGCCGAGCGTGAGCGCGAAGTATCTTCTGCGCCGCGGCCAGAACGCGTTTAGCCCGCCGCACACCGTTATTAATCGGCTGATATATGTGTCGCCGCCGCACGCCATGTATGGATTTTTCCAGATGAGATACGCGACGCGCGTTGCGGGAAAGGGCGGAGCCTTCAGGCGCTTGAGGCGGAGCGACTCGGTCTCGCGGATTATCTTGAACGACTTTGTGGAGTACGGCCACATGACGAAGATGTCGCGCATCATCGCAATCGCATCTTCGACGCCGCGCACGCGGCAGACGTGGACGCGGACGCCGTGGCGCCTGAGAGCGGCGACGTCCTGCTTGCGGTTTTCCTCGTCGCTTGCGAAGACGATGTCGGGCTTGAGGGAGAGGATTTTTTTGATTGAAGGGTTCATCGGTCCGCCGACGCGCGCCCTGGCGCGAAGCGGGCGCGCGGGGGAGACGCAGTAGTCGGTGATGCCGACGATATTGCGCGCCAGCCCGAACTCGCAGAGCGTTTCGGTTATGCTCGGCACGAGCGAGACGATCCGGCGCGGCGCGCGGGCTTCCCGCGGCTCAAGGCCCCGCCGGATTGCCGCCCTGGCTCTGGACTTGCGGGGCAGGGTGTGCAATGTATTCTCCCTCGAACGGACTGTTGCTGTAAACACGAACATAAGTGCCCCACCCCTTGGGATAATATTCGTAACCGAAGTGCGCGAAATATTTGCGGAAGAACTCATCATATCGGTTAACATCGGGCGTGGGTGTGTCGCCGCGAATCACAACCCATACCTTGCGGTTCGGGTCCGCGGCGAGCGTTTTTACCGCCTGCGCGAATTCCTCGCACGTTGTGAACTCGGTTTTCAGTTTGCGCAAATCGGCTGCGGCCTGTTCGGGACCGATATTCGCGGCCGCCTCGGGGCCGCATGGCACGCCGCGCAGCACCGGCGCGCCGCCGCGGTAATAATACTTGACGCCGAGGTCAATATACCCCGGCAGGCAGATTACGGCGTCGTTCGCGTCCGCCTTCTCCTCCAGGTATCTTGCGACGGAGCGGAAATCCTCCTTGCCGTATTGCGGCGAGAAGTAAAGTGTCGCAAGCGAAAGGGCCATAAGCGGGACCATGCACGCGATCACGACGACGCGGAAGCGCCGCGCGCGGCTGTTCACAAGGAACAGCGAGACGAGGATGAGGAAACAGGGCAGGATGAACTGGATGTATCTCGGATACAGCAGCGGCACCAGGAAGAAGAACGCGGCCAGAAAGATCACCGGGAAGACGAAGCCGACGGCAAAATACGCGGCCTTGCCCCGCTGCCGCAGGGCCATCGAAAGCCCGATGATAAACGGGACGATGAATCCTACAATAAACATTATCTCCCTGACGACATAAGCGGCGATTATCCACGCGGCTCTTTCCGCGGACGGCGCGTTCGCCGCGTGGGAATAGAACGCCTTCACGAGGGCCCAATCCTCCAGCGCCTCGCCGGTGAATCGCGTGCCGGAACCGAACCATCTGAAGTCGTACAGCGGCAGGCCCGGCCCGAAGTGGTGAAACATGTGGTACACCTGCCAGTACGGATGTTCAATCCAGAAACGGTCCTGTTTCCCCATCGCGTGGAAGAAGTTCGGCAGCCACGGCAGGAAAAGCAGCCCGGCGAGGATGTACGAGGCGACAAGGCCCTTGGAAACGCCCCTCGATTTCCCGGCGAAGATCAGGTACCAGATTATCTGCCCGAGAACGACCAGAAAGAAGAGGTAATACGTGTACATCCCCGCCGCCACGAGAAGGGCGTACATGAAGAAGGAACCGGCGCGCCTGCGCTCGACCGCCTTGAGGAAATAGTACGTGGCGAGAATCGCCGCGAGAACGAGCAGCGGGTACTGGCGCGCCT
>Ga0315291_10006586_pt1 | contig 14413 bp, 15 predicted proteins | sample YL17G12_20_MG_FD_203070 | JGI IMG/M metagenome (GOLD analysis project Ga0315291, IMG submission 203070) | Sediment microbial communities from Yellowstone Lake, YNP, Wyoming, USA - YL17G12_20 | ecosystem: Environmental > Aquatic > Freshwater > Lake > Sediment | place: USA: Wyoming | collected...
GAGAACTGTTTAGGAAGTAAAGTTAAAACAACCAAGAGGATAAAATAATATCTTTTTATATTTTCTTGCGATAAAACTGCGGGCGCCCGCCTGCAACGGCTATGCCGTAGGCATTGCGGGCAGGTAAGCCCGCGGATACAGCGCAAGCCCGGAGCACAGCTAAGGAAAATACATAAGAACCTGCCTTCGGCAGAACCTTGATTCCGTCAAGGCATAACCAGACATAATTTTGCGGAATTAAACCCAAAATTTTGTGAAGCAAAATTTTGAATGGTACGCAAGTACCATAGGCGTTAGTCCATGGATTTCTATTATCCAAAAAGAAGCCAAAAAATGATAATGGGGAAAGGAAAAATATTTCAAGCCCTAGATAAGACATTTATTCAAGAGCTTTTTAAAAGGAAAAAAAAGCTTTTTTTTCCTTCGGTGAAGGGAAAAATTTCTGAAATTAAAATAAAAAGAGTATCTCCTGATTGGGCAAAGGAAAGCTGTTTGGTAAGGTATGAAATTTTATTTGATAATGATACTAAAAAGATAGTTAGGGGAACAGCTAAGGCAAAAAAATCGGAAAAATCAGTATGGCAATTAATGAAATATCTTTATTCCAATGATTTTAGCGCTGGTGAATTACAAATTATAAGACCGCTTGATTATCTTGCAGACACCAACCTTTTATTATATGAAGAAGCACCAGGTTTTACTCTGACGGAAATAATTGAAAAGGAAAACAAGACGATAACTAAAAGAATTTTAAAGAATATTGCTAGGTGGTTAGTTAAACTACACAGTTTGAATTTTGAGCAGAAAAAATTTCCCAAGGCTCTTTTTATCGGCCAAAGGGGGTATAAAGATATTTTTCGAAAAATCGAAAAATATATGCCAGAATTAAAAAATGATTTAATTCCAACCAATAAATTAAATTTTATTGATAAAATCTGGCAATATAAAAAAACTTTAATTCATAATGATTTTTATCCCGGTAATTCCGTTTCGAATAAGAAAATTATTTTCGGGATTGATTTTGACCGTGCTGGCAGAGGCCCCTTTTTAATGGATCTCGCCACTTTTTATGGTGCCTTAGATTTTCCCAAAGAAATCTGGGATTTAAAAATCACAAGAAAACAAAGACACCACTTTCAGGATGTTTTTTTAAAAGAATATTGCAGGCTACGTAAATTCGACTACTACTCCATTAAAAGTGATTTAAAGAAATTTTTAGTTAAAATTTTTTTAGACCAGATTCATTATTACACTTCTTTTATGATTAAGGGTTGGGGTTCTACGGATAAAAAGACAAAAGACATTTTTGCTTTAAAGATAAAATCTTTATTATTTAAAACAAGACAGCAACTCAAAAATATATGAAAATTTTATTCGTGGCTTCTGAATGTACTCCAATAGCCAAAGTCGGTGGACTAGGGGATGTTATTGGGGCGTTGCCAAAAGCTCTTACAGAGTTAGGGCTTGATATCAGGATAGTTATCCCAAAATATCGAATAATTGACGAAAATAAGTATCATTTTGAACGGATTGCTTCCAAGATTAAGGTAAAAGAAGAATTTATAAATATTTATCAAGGTTTTTTACCGGATAGTAAAGTTCCAGTTTATCTTTTGGAGAATGAGAAATATTTTGGCGAGAATGGAGTTTATCTTGCCAAAAGCGCTTTTGTTGATTCTTTCAAAGAAATTCAAAGATTTCTATTTTTTTCTCAAGCCATCCCCGAGATTTTTAAATCTTTAGATTGGAAGCCTGAAATAATTCATTGTCAAGATTGGCACACCGCAATCTTACCAGTTTTAGTAAAATTAAACCCTAAATCTGAAATCTCAAATCTTAAATCTGTCTTGACTATTCATAATTTAGCTAACCAGGGAAAATGGTTAGCCAGTGAAGTATTGAGTTTTCTTAATCTAAAAGGCAACGAAGCAGAAAGCTTAAAAATAATAGACGAAGAGGGGAAAATTAGCATTTTTGAGCAGGGAATTTTAAATGCTGATATTTTGAACACTGTTAGCCAAAATTATGCCCAAGAGATTAGAACAAAAGAATTTGGCGAAGGATTAGAACAAGATCTAATAAAGCGTCAGAACAATCTTTTTGGAATTATAAATGGAATTGATTATGATCGTTTTAATCCTGAAACTGATCCCGATATAAGCAGGAATTACTCTCTTAAGAGCTTGGAAAAAAGAACAGAAAATAAGATTGATCTTCAAAAAACCCTAAAACTTCCGGAAAACCAACAACTTCCTTTATTGGGCATTATTAATCGCTTAACTTCTCAAAAAGGAGTCGATTTGGTAATAGAAATTATCCCTGAACTGATAAAATTAAATTGCCAGTTGGTCGTTTTAGGAGTAGGCGAGGATATCTATGAAAAAAAACTTTTAGAATTTTCCTTAAAATACCCTTCGAATATTTCTTGTCAGATTAAATTTGACCCAGTCTTGGCTCAAAAAATTTATGCCGGTTCCGATGTCTTTTTGATGCCGTCTAAATTTGAACCCTGTGGTTTAGGACAGATGATTGCAATGAGATATGGATCAATCCCGATTGTCAGAAAAACCGGAGGATTGGCCGAAACAGTTAAAAATCAAAAAACCGGCTTTGTATTTGAAGATTATAAAAAAGATGCTTTGCTTAAAAGCCTGAAGGAGTGCTTGGACGCATATAGTAACAGAAGCAAGTGGGTAGAATTAATGAAAAGAGCCATGAACCAAGATTTCTCTTGGCAAAAATCAGCCAATAGATACGTTGAATTATATAAGAACTTGACTTCGTCAAAACCTTGATTCGCTAATGTATTCACCCAGTTAAATAATTTTACCTTTGGTAAAATTGCTGCAATACAGCATTTAACGGGGTAAATATATAGTCTTGAATTAAAAAATTAGCTTAAGACCGACTTGTCTGGCTAATAAAAACCTGTTAATATCAAGACAGGTTTTAGCTAAATTAAAATGATTTCTTCTCCTATTGATGAAATAAAGAGCCGGTTGGATATTATTGAGGTTATTGGCAGCTATATTAAACTTCATAAAGCAGGGGCGAATTATAGGGCTATCTGCCCTTTTCATTCTGAAAAAAAGCCTTCTTTTTTTGTTTCTCCGGCCAGGCAAATCTGGCATTGTTTTGGCTGTAATTCGGGCGGTGATATATTTCGCTTTGTCATGAAAATCGAAGGAGTGGAGTTTATCGACTCCCTCAGGATTTTAGCCCAGAAAGCCGGAGTTGAACTAAGGCCGGTTAAACCGGAACTTCTTACAGAAAGACAGAGGCTTCATGAAATTTGCGAAATATCTGCTCAGTTTTTTGAAAAGCAGTTAGAGTCAAAAATCGGTCAGGAAGTAAAAGATTACCTTTTAAACAGGGGGATAAAAGAGGAAAGTATTAAAAAATGGAGATTAGGCTATGCTCCTGATACTTGGCAGGGATTGTCTGATTTTCTCCTTTCAAAAAAATACCAAAAAGAAGAGATTGCAAAAGCAGGGTTGGCAATAAAAAACGAAGAAGGGAGATTTTATGATCGTTTTCGGGGCAGGATAATGTTTCCCGTTTTTGATTTAAATTCTCAAATCGCGGGATTCGGGGGTCGGGTTTTTGGAAAAAATAAAAGTGAAGCTTCAGAAGAAATGAAGTACATCAACACTCCCAACACCCTTCTTTATGACAAAAGCCGGATTTTGTATGGCTTAGATAAAGCCAAAATAGCGATCAGACAAAAGGACTTTTGTATTTTGGTTGAGGGCTATACTGATGTTATTCTTTCTAATCAAGCAGGTTTTGAAAATGTTGTTTCAACCTCAGGAACCGCCTTAACTCCTTATCAACTAAAAATTCTGAAAAGATATTCCGAAAATTTGTTTACTTGCTTTGATATGGATGTTGCCGGAGACAGCGCTACCAAAAGAGGAATAGATTTAGCCCAAATTCAGGGTTTTAATATAAAAGTAGTCACTCTTCCTGAAAATTTGGATCCAGCCGATGTCATTTCAAAAGATTCGAAAGAGTTTGAAAAATTAATAGAAAAAGCTCTTTCCATCTTAGATTTTTATTTTCAAAATGCTTTTTCTAGTTTTGACAAAAAAACTCCTGAAGGAAAAAAAGAAATTTCTAAAATTTTGTTGAGGGTTTTAAAAAGAATTCCTAATAAAATTGAGCAATCTTTTTGGATTCAAAAATTAGCCAAGGAATTGGAAGTTAAAGAGGAAAACGTTGTTGAGGAATTAAAAAAGATAAAACTAGAAGAAGAAACTTATGGATTAGAACAAGAAGAAGTTGAGAATCTTCCTCCAAAAACCAGAAAAGAACTTTTAGAAGAAAGATTATTAATGCTGATAGTAAGGAATACAGAAAATCTGAAATTAATTGAAGAAAATATACACTTAGATCTTAAGGATGATATTCCTTGTTTTTCTAAAAAATCAGTCGAAATTTTAACAAACCTAAAAAAAGAATTAAATTTTCCTTTGGAAAATTTATCTCCAGAAGCTTTAGATTTTTTTAATTATATTTCTTTGAAATCAGAAATTGAAGAAATTGATGAGAAAGAGATAATAAAAGAAACCAGTTTTTGTTTAAAAGAAATCCAATCCCTGGAAATTAAAAATAAACTGAATGAAATATCAAAGGAGATAAAAAAAGCTGAAGAACAAAAATCTCCCGAAACCCAAAAGCTTTTGGAGGAATTCAATTCTTATTCAAAAACTTTACGTGATTTAGAAGATAAAATTTAATCAATAAAAAATGAAAAGAAAAAAAACAATTAAGAAAAAAAGAATAATAAAAAGAAAAAAGCTGGTAAAAAAGAAAAGATTAGTAAGAAGGAAAAGGGTAGTGAAGAAAGGAAAGATCACAAAGAAGAGAAAAATAGTAAAAAGAAAAATCTTCAAAAGACGAGCTGGTAAAAAAATAATAAGGAAAAAGAAAGGAAAAAAGATAAGAATCAGAAAGAAAAAACTAATAGTTACTAAGGACAAACTCGAAGCTTTAATTGAAAAAGGGAAAGAAAGAGGCTTTGTTACGCCGGCTGAAATCTTGTATTTTTTTCCCAAGATAGAAAAGGATATTAAGGGATTGGATTCTATTTATGACAAACTAGAGAAAGAGGGTATTGAAATAAAAGAAGCAAGGGAATTTCTGGAACTAGGAAAAGCTCCAGAAGAAAAAAGAGTAAAGGAACTGAAACTCGATCCTGTCCAGATGTATTTAAGAGAAATTGGAAAAGTTAAATTCCTAACCGCTCAAGAAGAAAAAGATTTGGCTAAAAAGATTGAAAAAGGAGATGAAGAATCAAAGAAGAAACTAGCTAAAGCAAACTTGAGATTAGTGGTTTCGGTCGCAAAAAGATATGTTGGCCGGTCGCCTAATTTAACCTTTCTTGATTTGATTCAAGAAGGAAACTTGGGATTATTCAGGGCAGTAGAAAAATTTGATTGGAGAAAAGGTTACAAGTTCTCTACTTATGCCACTTGGTGGATAAGGCAAGCCATTACCAGGGCCTTAGCTGATCAGGCAAGAACCATCAGGATTCCTGTTCATATGGTGGAGACAATTTCAAAGTACACTCAAGCCAGAAGAAGACTTTTGCAAAATTTAGGAAGAGAACCCCTGCCAGAAGAAATCGCTGCCGAAATGGAAATCGAAGTCAGCAAAGTCTACCATATAATGAAGATTTCTCAAGCCACTGTTTCTTTAGAAACTCCGGTAGGCGAAGAAGAAGAAGATAGCGTTTTGGCTGAATTTATTGAAGATAAAAAAACAACTCCACCATCTTTAGAAGCAGCCAGGAGTTTATTAAGAACAAGATTAAAAGAAATTTTAATTGATTTAACTCCCAGAGAGCAAAAAATCTTAAAGATGAGATTTGGTTTAGATGATGGAATAACTCATACTCTTGAAGAGGTTGGAAAAGAGTTTGGCGTAACTAGAGAAAGAATCAGGCAAATTGAAGCCAAGGCTCTAGAAAGAATAAGGCAGCACGAAAAACTCAAAAAGTTGAAAGGTTATTAATTTTTCAATTAGCAATTAGCAATTGAATAATTATGAAAATTTATGAGAATGATATTCTTGAAAGGGTTGCCAAGTTTGTAGTAAATGTGATAGAATTTACAAGAACTTTCGCGAGAGATCCTGCTGGATACAGCGTAGCAAAACAGCTGATTGATTCTAGTGGGTCGATTGGAGCTAATATCGTAGAAGCAAGAAACGCAAGAACACGCAAAGAATTTACGAGTTCGTTAGGGATTTCGTTCAAAGAAGCAAAAGAAACGAAATACTGGTTAGAGATAGCTGATAAAAGTAAGCTTGGTGAAAGAAATAAAAACGCCACACTTTATAAAGAATGCGATGAAATTTGTAAGATTTTAGGCAAAAGTGTTGGCAAATTAAAAAGTAAAATTGAATAATTGAACAATTGGCAATTTGTCAATTGCATTTTCCGCGGGAGCTCAATGGTAGAGCGGATCCATGTTAAGGATAAGGTTGCAGGTTCTGCGCCCGAGGCGCACCCGCCTCTGGCGGGGAATCCTTATCATATTTATGGAATTTTAATAAATCCTCTTTGCTCCGGTGTAACTCAATGGTAGAGTGACTCCCTGTTAAGGAGTAAGTTGCAGGTTCGAGTCCTGCCACCGGAGCAAAGAGGATTTTATGATGCAGAGATATGTATTTTATTTATGTTCTTCAAAGCTTAATTTATGGCACGCGTTACATTGGTAGCGCAGAGAATATTTTAAAAAGATTAAAGGAACACAATTTAGGTAAATGTCGTTATACGAGTGGGCGCAAACCTTGGAAATTGATATATGACGAAAAATTTTCTTCGAGAGGCGAAGCAATGAAGAGAGAAAAATTTTTAAAATCTGGACAAGGAAGAAAATATTTAGATAATTTATTAAAATAAAAAGTTGCAGGTTCTGCGCCCGTGGCGCACCCGCCTCTGGCGGGGAATCTTCGCCAAAGGCGAATCTGCCTCTGGCATGACTGCCACCGGAGCAAAAGTAGTTATTAGTTCTTAGTTGTTAGTTAATAGTTAACCGTTCATCTTTGGGCGGCCTGCCCCGTTAGAAAGCTTTGCTTTTTAATGGGGTTTTTTGATAGAATAAGGGAATATGCCGTTAATTACAAAATTAGAATTTACCGAAGAACAGAAAAAAGAATATGGGAAACTAAAGAAATTCGCTTTAGTAGTAGGAATTCCAGGTCTTATACTAACCTTTGTTTTTTATTTAATGGGAGAACATGAAATCGCCGATGTCATTATTTCTATTACGTTAGCAATCTTAATTATCTATCCATACAATAAATACAAAAAAATATTATCTAAGGGCGAGAAAACAGTTGAATACGCTAAGTTTCAAAAAGAAATATATTTTAAGGCATGGAAATATTTTATTATTCCTTCGTGTTTTGGCACTTTAATATTAATGTATTTTTGTTTTAGATATCATATAAGCCCTTGGTGGCCAATAATTTTTCTTATTATTTGTAGTATTTCCGTTGGAGTTTGGGCCTTTTGGTATGAAAAGAAAAAGTTCGGTTCAATTAAAAGAGCTCCCTAACCAGGTTCTAACCCCAGGTAGCAGAGCAGAGCTCGCTACGGGGCAGGCATCGTCTATCAGGGGGAGCACTTCGACAAGCTCAGTGCAAGCCCAAAAATCGCCTTTCAGGCGGTTTTTTGATAGAATATAAGATATGAAAAAAGATACTATCAAAAAAATTGTTAAGGATAGATATAAAGAAATAGCAGTTAGCGGTTCTTCTTGCGGATGCGGATGCAATAGCGCAAAGAGCATTTCAAAAAGTATCGGTTATTCCGATGAAGAATTAAAGATTGTGGGTGAAGCAAATCTTGGTCTCGGCTGTGGAAATCCGTTGGCTTTTGGAAAAATAAAAGAGGGAGATGTTGTTTTAGATTTGGGGTCTGGAGCTGGTATCGACGCTATTTTGGCTGCTAAAAAAGTTGGTAGTAAAGGAAAGGTTATTGGCGTGGATATGACCGAAGAAATGGTGGAGAGGGCAAGGGACAATGCTAAAAAGCAGAATATAACAAATGCAGAGTTTCTTTTAGGTGAAATAGAGGATCTACCCCTAAAAGACAATTCAGTGGATACAATAATTACCAATTGTGTTATAAATCTCACCCCCGATAAGGCTAAAACATTTAGTGAAGCATACAGAGTTCTTAAACCAGGTGGGAGGATTTATCTTTCAGACATCGTTTTATTAGAAGAACTTTCAGAAGAACAAAGGAATGATAAAGACTTATTGTCTGGTTGTGTTGCAGGTGCCTTAATAAAAGAGGATTATTTAAATAAGATAAAAAATGCAGGATTTAAGGTCCGTATTCTATACGAGAATAAAAGAATTAGTAAAGAACAATATAACGGGATTGCCTTAGAGAGTTTAATGGTTGAGTTAACAAAATAGCAAAATTATAAAAAGTAGGCTCTAAAGTCGTCTATCGGGACGAGCCAACAAAAATCGCCAATCAGGCGGTTTTTTGGTAGAATAAAACATAGAAGCCGAAATAATTATTAATTTTTTAATATTATAATCTATGACTTTTGATTACTTCTACGATCATATACTTACCTTAGATTTTCTAAAAACAATTGGCATCACATTAATTTTATTTTTACTTTTTAGAGAGATTGTTACGTGGTATTGGAAACTTAACGAAATCGTTAATTTATTAAAAGAAATCCGAGAAAATACAAGAAAAGAAGAAATAAAGGAAGGAGTTATCCCGCCAGAAAAAAGATTATCCGAAGCAGCAAAAGCTCTATTTAAGTAATAATTTTTGTTAATTTAAGCTAAAACAGGTTCTAGCATCGTCCGTCCCTCGGAGCGTTCCACTTTTATTCGAACTCTATCTAAAAATTCTGCTATTTTTAGCGAAATTCTGTCTTACCTAGGATAGAACTCGAACTCTTGTCGCTAGTTCCGAGTTTCTACCCGAGAGTGAAGCCGTGAACTGAATTTATTCTAGTTCTGCGGTTTTTCTCTCGGGCTTGCCCCCACACCATAACGAGCATTTTGCTTCGCAAATGAATATAATTTATGCTCATTTGGTGTGAGGGCTTGCTTTTTAAAAAGAAAGGGTGTATGATGAAAATAGAAGCTCTGAGAGTTTGGAACTACAAATAGTTACCAGATTATCATTAAGGAAAATACTCAACAATACTATTTGCGACTCACCGTTATTAAGAGTTGCTTTTTATTTGTAAAATATGATTCCAAGATTCAAAAAGGTTAAAAAACTTATAAACCAACGCCTGAAAAAAGAGCAGTTTTTAGAGGAGCACAATAGATTATCTCCCGTAAACTTGAGAGCTACTATTTCTTTGCTTTCTCGTTTCAGAATAGAAAAAGCCTCACTTTTTAAGGGTGACGATTGGTCTATAGATAAACTTAGGAGGCCGTTTATTTTGTGGCTTACTTCTTTATCTTGGAATAAAAAGTAAGTATAAATTTGACTAAATAGATTATGAGAAATAAAAAGAATAAAAATTATTGCAGAAACAAAACAAGACGCAGACGATTTTTAAAAAGACATCGATAAATACTTTCTTTTGTTTAAACCACGTTCCAACCCCAAGTAGTAGAACCTCGGCAAGCTCGGTTCACTACGGGGCAGGCATCGTCCGTTAGGGGACCCCTTCGACAAGCTCAGGGTAAACCTGACAAAAATCGCCAAGAAGGCGGTTTTTTTTAGATAGATAACACTTTATCAAATTCAAGGGGTAGCAGAGGTGTATCCATAGACTTACCAGTATTGTAGGGAGTCGCCCCGTTCGAGAATTTTTCTCTCGGGGCTTTATTTATGATATAATTAAATAATATGAAAACCAAAAAATTTACGCTTTCTATATTACCTGAGAAATTAGGTATATTCCATTTAAGTAAAAATAGCCCTATTCCTTCTTGGGCGATAGAGAAAAGTAATTTCTCTTCTATAACTAAAACAAGCGACGAACTTTCTATAATCTCGCCTCAAGAAAAAATTCCAGGAGGAATCTTAGTGGAAAAAAATTGGCGCGCCTTCAAAGTGAAAGGTCCCTTAGGTTTTACGTTGACAGGTATTGTTTCTTCATTGTCAGCACCTCTGGCTGAAGCTAAAATTAGTATATTGTATATATCAACATACGAGACAGATTATATTTTAGTTGAAGAAAAGAATCTTGATAAAGCCGCAAAAATTTTAGGGAAGTTTTGCGATATCAAGAAATAGATTAATCCCAAGAAGAACGATTTCTAAAATAAATGATTTCAGGTTTCTTTTTAACTCTTATTAAACAGGTGTTAACCTCAGGTAGTAGTCAGCCCGAGGGGACGCTGCAGGGCAGGCATCGTCCACTAAAGGCAAACAAAAATCGCCAATTAGGCGGTTTTTACTTTTTATGTAGATCTGTATTGCAATCTCTGTCTAGTGTGCTAAAATAATTTTTAAGTGTTTAAATTTTTTAATTTTTAATTTTAAATTTTATGGAAAAAATTGGTATCGTCACTGAGGAAACAACCTTTTTGCCTCAAGAAATAATTAATAAATATCAAATCGTTTTTGTTCCAGTAAAGTTGCACTGGCCGGAAATTGAAAATTTGCCGGGCGAAAACACTTTTCAAAAAATGCGGGAAATGGAAAAAAGAGGAATTAAAAGTTTTGGAAAAACTTCTCAGCCTTCAATGAAAGATTTTTTGGATGCTTATAATTTGCAGCTCTCCAGATTCGATAAAGTTATTTGTCCGGCCTTAACTTCCAAGCATTCAGGAAGCTATAATTCCGCAGTTCAAGCTAGAAACTTTCTGGAGCCGGAAAAACAAGCCAGAGTTTTCGTATTTGATAGCCAAAATGCGAGCTGCGGCCAAAGTCTGATAACTTTAAAAATAACAGATCTGATCGAGGGGGGCAAAAGTGCAGAAGAAATTACTAGAGAAATAAAAGAATTTCTGCCTAAAGTTCATTTTTATTTAATGTTGGAAGATCCAAAATGGCTGGAAGCCAGCGGCAGGATAAGTCCTTTGGTGGCAAATTTATTAAGAGAAATGATTAAAAGAGATATCAGAATCTCAATTACGTTTAAAGGAGGAAAATTAACTCCGTCTGGAATTAAAATTGGCGCCAGAGATATACCAAATTCGCTTTTTAAGCAGTTTGAAGCAGAGAGAAAAAAATTTAAAGCCGAGGATAAAAAAATAAGAGTTGCAATTTTTCATGGAGACTGGCCTGAAGGAGTTCAGAGATTAAGGGAAATGGTTGAGAAAGAAAAAAATATTGAAGTTGTTTCTTTACATATAATAGATAACGTAATTGGTGCGATAACTGGACCAAATACCCTAATTCTCAGTTGGTGCGAAATTTAATCATTTAAATAATTAGACTGATAATCTATAATATAAGAATATGGTTCCAACAAAAGTATTTTTAACAAAAGGAGTCGGAGTTCACAAAGATAAACTCGCCTCCTTTGAGTTAGCTCTACGAGATGCCGGGATAGAAAAATGTAATTTAGTGTTTGTTTCCAGTATTTTACCTCCGAGTTGCAAAATAATATCAAAAGAAGAAGGATTAAAATTTCTAAAGGCTGGACAGATAACTTTTTGCGTTTTTTCTCGAAACGATACAAACGAACCTAATCGTTTAATTTCTGCTGCTATTGGGGTTGCTGTACCGAAAGAAAATGACCAGTATGGTTACCTCTCTGAACATCATGCTTTTGGTCAGAAAGCTGAATTATCAGGAGAATACGCTGAAGATTTAGCTGCGACAATGCTTGCAACGACTTTAGGAATAGAATTTGATTCAGAAAAAGCTTGGGAAGAAAGAGAGCAAGTTTATAAAGCCAGCGGTCGTATATTTAAGACGACTAATATTTGTCAGTCAACCGAAGGAAATAAAGATGGTTTATGGACGACAGTAATTGCAACCGCAATTTTATTAGAATAAAAAATTAAAGGTCACTAAAAATAAATTAAAAATATGAATAACATTACGCGTGATTTCGTATCCCAGGAACAAAGAGAGTATAAGATAAAGATAGGTGGTATCCTAGCCTCAGCTTTGTCTGGTTTTATTGCCGGAATTATTGTTGCCAGTCTAATTTGGATGGTTGCTTTTCGATTTTTATCGGCACAACCCTAAGTACAATTTTAACAGAAAGTTTTTAATTTTAGGTATAAATACCCGATTTTTTTATCGGGTTTTTGTTTCAAATTTTTTAGCTTTTTATTAATTATTACTAAAGGTATAATAAAATAATTTTCATGAAATTTTCTGATTACACAACCAAAAATATTGACAAAACCTTTAGGGATTTAAATTCCTCAGAAAAAGGTCTCTCTGAAAAAGAAGTTGAAAAGCGTCAGCAAATTTATGGTTTAAACGAAGTCAGGTTAAAAGAGACTGGGTTGTTCGATGTTCTGTTGAGGCAATTTAAGTCACCGTTTTTTTACCTTCTTTTCATTGTTGCTGTTATTACTTTTTTATTTGGAGAAATAATCGATGGGATAGTGATAATCGTTTTCATTTTCATTAATGTTTCCCTGGGATTCTTGCAAGAGTTTAGAGCAGTCAGAACCGCTTCTATTTTGAAAAAATATCTTCCACCCAGAACGCTAGTTTTCCGAGATGGTGAGGAAAAGACAATCGAACAGAGATTTTTAGTTCCAGGCGACATAGTAATGGTTGAGGCGGGGAATATTATTCCTGCTGACTTAAGGATAATAAAAACGAAAAATTTTATAGTCGATGAATCAGTTCTGAGCGGTGAATCAGTTCCTGTTTCCAAGATTACTGACCCATTGGAAAAAGAAACAGGCGAGATTTTTGAGGCTAAAAATATTTGTTTTGCCGGCACCTCAGTAATTTCAGGAGAAGCTGAGGGAATAGTCATAGGCACAGGAAAAAAGACAGTTATTGGGGAGATTGCAAAATTAACTGCCGAAACAGTCAGAGAAAGCGTTTACGAAAAAGATTTACTACATCTTTCTCGTTTGGTCTTAAGAATAGTTGTAGCGACCGGAGCTTTTGTCTTTTTGGGAAATTTAATACTAAAAGGAAGAGCCGATCTTTTAAAATTTTTAGGTTTTTCTATTGCTTTAATAGTCAGCATAATTCCAGAAGCTTTGCCACTAGTTGTGACTTCAGCTTTCTCTCAAGGCGCTTTAATGATGGCTAAGAAAAAAGTTCTTATAAAAAGACTATCAGCAATTGAAGATTTGGGAAATGTTGAAATTCTTTGTACTGATAAGACCGGAACTATAACTGAAAATAAACTAAAGCTTGTGAATATTCACTCGACTGATAAAGATAAGTGTTTGCTCTATGGTTTGTTAGCTTCTTCTTGTATAAAAGAAGAAATCGAGTCGGTAATGAACCCTTTTGATTTAGCTATTTTCAAAGAAACCACGAAAGAGATGCGCCAATATTTAAAAACAATCAAAGCTATTGCAGAAATTCCCTTTGATTCTTTCAGAATGAAAAACAGCGTTCTTTTGAGAATTCCTGAAGGAGATAAAATTTTGATTGTAAGGGGCGCGCCCGAATTTATTTTGAAATTATCTTCGAGCTTTGAGGAAGGAATAGAGAGGTTAAAGATAGAAGAGGAAATAAAGAGAGAGGGAAGAGAGGGAAAAAGAGTTCTAGCTGTTGCTTTTAAAAAATTTGAAAAAGATGAATTCACTGAAGCTGATGAAAAAAATTTAACATTTTTAGGCTATTTTTCATTCCATGATCCCTTGAAGGCAAAAGCCATAGAGGCAATTCACTTAGCAAAAACAATGGGAATTAAGATAAAAATTATAACAGGTGATAGTAAAGAAGTTGCCGGAAAAATTGGAAAAGAAGTTGGTCTAATTGATAATCCCGAAGATGTTATTTTAGGTGAAAAATTAGATTCTTTATCTACCAATGAATTTAATAATATCTGCCAAAAATTTTCCGTTTTCGCCAGAATTTCTCCGAAAACAAAATTCAGAATCGTAGAATCCTTACAAAAACAATGCGAAGTAGGTTTTTTGGGGGAGGGGATAAATGACGCCCCAGCTTTAAAAATAGCTAATGTTGCGATAGCCGTGAAAGAAGGAGCTGACATTTCTCGAGAGGCCTCAGATATTATTTTGCTCGAAAAAGATTTAAGAGTCCTTATTGATGGCATAAGAGAGGGAAGGAAAATTTTTTCTAATGTAAATAAATACATAAAATGTACCCTAGCTAGTAACTTTGGTAATTTTTATTCAATAGCGGTTATCTCTTTGAAGATTCCTTATTTGCCGATGTTGCCAGTTCAAATTTTATTAGTCAATCTTTTATCAGATTTTCCTTTAATCTCTGTGGCTTCAGATAATGTAGATAATAGGGAACTAAAGAAGCCAAAGTTATATCAATTAAAGAAAATGATTCCTTTGATTA
>Ga0315291_10006587_pt1 | contig 14412 bp, 10 predicted proteins | sample YL17G12_20_MG_FD_203070 | JGI IMG/M metagenome (GOLD analysis project Ga0315291, IMG submission 203070) | Sediment microbial communities from Yellowstone Lake, YNP, Wyoming, USA - YL17G12_20 | ecosystem: Environmental > Aquatic > Freshwater > Lake > Sediment | place: USA: Wyoming | collected...
GTCGGTAGAAACGGGGCATGCTAGCGTTTACGACACCGACGGCACGAAGTGCCAGTAGTGGTTCATCGGGCCAGACGGATTTCTAACCACGGGCGGTGACGAGGAAAACTCCCTCTCACCGCCCGTTTGGTTTTGTCGGGCACTGCGGCGAGTCCTCCGGGCGGACACCGCCGAGTCCCTCTCGCGGCGGGCGCAAGTCAACTTCGCTGAAAAATTCTTGCCCCAAGGGGCCCTGTGAGATAATCGCGACGGTTTCCGGGGCCTGAACAGATCCTCAGGCGTTCCCTTGATTGAACCATTTCCGGATTCTGGTTGCGGTCTCCAGGTGCCGTCCTTGAGGTCTCCACTCGACGAAGGTGTGAAATAGAATCGATCCGATGTGGTTGCGACTCTGTGAATTAGTGCTCCTGGGAGTGGTTGCCGGCGGGGCGGGATCGCTCACCGGCATCGGCGGCGGGCTGATTATTACTCCCGTGCTGACCCTGGTCTTCGGCGTGCCCATTCACCAGGCGATTGCTACCAGCCTCTGCTGCGTGATCGCAACCTCCAGTGGGGCCGCGGCCAGCTATATCGAACAGCGTCTGAGCGACATCCGCCTGGGAATGACCCTCGAGCTGGCAACCACCGTGGGCGCGATATCCGGCTCGCTGGTGGCCGCAATTTTGAGCCGGGAAGCGCTGGCCATCCTCTTTGCTTTCCTCCTGACCTATGCTGGGGCCACAATGGTGCGCCGGAGCCAGGAGGCGGAAGCCGTGAAATCGGGCGGTGTCGAAACGTATCAGGTCAAAAGGCTCCCGCTCGGGCTCTGCGGCTCGGGGGCGGCAGGAGTGATTTCCGGCATGCTGGGAGTGGGTGGCGGGGTCATCAAAGTACCCCTCATGTATCTAGTGATGGGGGTGCCGTTCAAGGTGGCCACGGCCACCTCCAACTTCATGATTGGTGTGACGGCTGCGGCCAGCGCCTTCATTTACTACGCGCGCGGCGATGTGCGGCCGCTGATCACCGCTCCCACGGCGGTGGGCGTGTTTCTCGGCGCCGGGCTGGGAGCGCGCTTTCTTCGGCGCACACCAAGCCGTTGGCTGATTCTGTTGTTCTCGTTTATCGCTTTCTACTTCGCAGCCATCATGATCTGGAAGTCGCTACATGGCGGTTTTGCACAATAGGCGGGCGGCCGGTGGGCTGAGGGCGCCGCAGACGACACCGATGTTGAATGATTCTTCGGTTCACGAATACGAGGACAAGGCCCAGAAAGCCATCGCGGCAGCGCTACGTTACGGGTCATCCATCTCGACAGCGATCATGGCGCTGGCGCTCATCCTGGGCCTGCTGCGAGGAGGGGCAGACATCCTCCAGCCCGAGCCCGCGGCCCTGCCTGCAATGCTGCTCCGGCGGGCACTGCGCTTCGACCCGGCGGGCCTAGCCGAATTGGGAATCCTTCTCTTGCTGCTCACACCCGTCTTCCGCGTCCTCATCGCGGTGCTCGCCTTCGGGCTCGAGCGCGATACCAAGTATGTCCTGATTTCGCTGGGCGTGCTCGCGGTGATGGTTTTCAGTATGGGATACGCGCTTAATTGAATCACTGAATCAGCGGATCATCGAGTCATTGATGAGGAGAAGTGCGGTTTTTCTCTCAATGAATCACTGCATCACTGACTCATTCAGTCGGAGATTCTGCGGATTTTGGCTCCGACGCGGTTGAGTTTTTCTTCGATGCGCTCGTAGCCGCGGTCGATGTGGTAAACGCGATCGATGATTGTTTCGCCTTCGGCGGCGAGGCCGGCTAGGACCAGCGAGGCGCTGGCGCGAAGGTCGGAGGCCTGTACCATAGCTCCGCTGAGCGGTGTCTTGCCGCGTACCACAGCGCGCCGGCCGTTGACGGTAATATCCGCGCCCATGCGCAGGAGCTCGAAGGCATGCAAATAACGGTTCTCAAAAATCGTCTCGGTAATCACTGCTGACCCATCGGCCTGCGTCATCAGGGCCAGGTATTGAGCCTGCATGTCGGTGGCGAACCCCGGGTATTCGTGCGTGCTCATGTCTGCAGCGCGGAGGTTCGCTGAACTTTCCACTTCCAGTTCGTGCGGCGAAGCGGAACTGACCTTGACGCCCGCCTCGGAGAGTTTGGCGATGACCGCCGTAAGGTGCGCGGGTTCGACCTTTTCCACGATGAGATGGCCGCCGGTGATCGCCGCCGCCGCGAGGAACGTTCCCACTTCGATACGGTCGGGGACAATCGTGTGGTCAGTGCCGTGTAGCCGAGCAACACCGCGCATGCGGATGGTGTCGGTTCCGGCGCCCTCGATTGCGGCCCCCATCGAGTTGAGCAGGTTCGCCAGGTCTTCGACCTCCGGCTCCCGCGCGGCGTTTTGCAATACGGTTTCTCCCTCCGCGAGGGCCGCGGCCATCATCAAGTTTTCCGTGCCGGTCACGGTGATCGTGTCGAAATAGATGGCTGCTCCGCGCAGGCCTTCCGCCCGCGCCTCGACGTAACCGTGCTCGATTTTGATGGTTGCACCCAGCGCCTCGAGTCCCTTGAGGTGGAGGTTGATGGGCCGCGCGCCGATGGCGCACCCGCCTGGCAGCGACACGCGCGCGTGCCCGAAACGCGCCACCAGCGGGCCCAGGACCAGGACGGACGCCCGCATCTGCTTCACCAGCTCGTACGGTGCGACGGGATTCAACAGCTTGCGGGCCTGAATCTCCAGCCGGTTGCCGTGCTCTTCGTGCGTGACCGAGGAGTCCACGCCCAGTTCGTCCATTAGGCTGCGCAGAGTTCCGATGTCCCGCACGCGCGGCACGTTGCGCAGAATGACCGGGTCCTCGGTCAGCAGCGCCGCCGCCATCGCCGGCAGCGCCGCATTCTTCGCGCCGCCGGCCACGACCCGCCCCTCCAACGGTTTGCCGCCGACAATAAGAAATTTGTCCATCGTTTTTAGAGTACCGGCCGCCCACGGACGTACGTTTGAGTTACGTAATGATTTCGATCGAGCACGGCCAGGTCGGCGTCGGCGCCGGGGGAGATCATGCCTTTCTGTTTTTCGACACCCACGATGCGCGCGGGATTGAGGGTGGCGCAGGGGAGGCACTCCTTGTAGCTGAAGCCCGTGAAGCTCGCGAGGTTGCGCACCGCTGCGTCGAGGGTCAGGGTGCTCCCGGCAAGGCTTCCCTCCACGGTGCGCGAGACGCCTCCCGCCACATGGACCGTGAAATTGCCCAGGCGATAGTTGCCATCGGGCATCCCCGCACCGCTCAAGCTGTCGCTGACCAGCACCAGGTGTTCGAGCCCTTTGGCCTTCACTAGCAACCGGACAGCGGGTGGCTCAACGTGCAAGCCATCGCAGATCAGCTCCGCGCACACGCGGTCGTCGGTCAGGACGGCGCCGATAATGCCGGAATCGCGGTGCAGGAAGGGGCGCATGGCGTTGTAAACGTGCACGGCGTAAGTGGCGCCGGCGCCGATGGCGCGCTCGGCCTCTTCAAAGGTGGCGTTCGAGTGCCCGATGCCCACCCGCACGCCGCGCCCGCGCGCGAATTCGAGAACGTTCAGCGCGCCTCCCAGTTCTGGCGCTAGGGTGAGCATCCGCACGGAGCCCTCGGCGGCGTCCAGAATGCGTCCCAGCGTTTCGGTGGAAGGTTTGCGAATCTGCGACGCGGGATGCGCGCCGCGTTTCTTGATGTTCAAGAACGGTCCTTCGATGTGCAGCCCCAGCGGTTGGGCGCCCGCGATCTTTTCCGGGGCGCCGTGGGAACTCTGGGCACTCCGGATGATTTCTCCCAGTCCCCGCGCGGCGCGCAGGGTGCGTTCCAGGCTTGCGGTGACCGTGGTGGGGACGAAGGACGTGGTGCCGCGCCGCGCCAGATAGGCAGCGACGGCAGAAACGGCCTCGCCCGTGGCCTCCATCAGGTCGTGGCCCGCGGCGCCATGGATGTGCACGTCGATGAACCCGGGCACCACCAGTCGGTCCTGGTTGTCAATGACGGTGGCGTCGGCAGGAATCTTGACGCGTTCCCGAGGACCCACTTTAGCGATGTGATGCCCCTCGATCAGGATCACGCCATTTTCGATCTCCTCCGTCGGCGTGTAGATCATTCCGGCGAGAATCGCCTTGGTACCTTTCACGGAACTCTCCGTGATACCGGAAGTCTTCTTGCCCTGAGCGCGGGCCGGTTCCGGGCTAACGTCTTTTTTCTCGCTTCCCACTCGGCGCGCAAAAGGGCGGCGGTGTTCGGCGCCTTGCCGATCAGGCGCGCCGCCTCGGCCTTGGAAATCTTTCGCCAGAGCATCAAAAGCGCGGTGGGTAATTCTCGCCCGGATTCTTCCAATGTCTTAGTTGCCCGGGCGGTGCTTACGCCCGCGGCTTTGGCCAGGATGGCCGCCGCGCGCCGGCGCAACTTCTGGTTCCTGGCCTGCACGTTGATCATCCAGTTGGAAAAGACGCGGCCCCAGCGCACCATGCTCGCCGTAGAAAGCATATTGAGAACAAGCTTCTGCGCCGTGCCGGCTTTCATCCGCGTGGAGCCGGCAATCACTTCCGGTCCGACGGCGGGGACAATGGCCGCGTCCGCCAGGCGACAGAGTGGCGAGCGCGGGGTCGAGGTCAGCGCAATTGTGTTCGCACCCACCCGCCGCGCAAATCGCATCCCTCCCAGAGTATACGGCGTATGGCCGCTGGCGGATATGCCCACCAGTACATCGCCGCGATGCAATCGGAGGCGACGCAAGTCGCGCACGGCCTGCTTGGGATTGTCCTCGGAGACCTCGGTTGGGCGGAACATTGCCTCTGGCGCGCCGGCCAGGAGACCCACCACGCGGTCAGTTCCGAACGTCGGGATGCACTCGGCGGCGTCGAGCACGCCGAGCCGCCCGCTGGTGCCTGCGCCGAGGTAAATGAGCCGCCCGCCACGCGTGAGTGCGGCAACGATCAGGTCCACGGCGCGCGCAATCTGCGGCAGCGTCCTGGCGACAGCCAACGCCACCTTGCGGTCTTCTCGATTGATGATGCCAAGGATTTCTTGAGTGGACTTGGTGTCGAAGCCCGTCGAGGTGGGGAGTTCTCGTTCAGTTATTCTCACATCAGCTCGGAATACGAAAATTCTGAATGATGAATGCTGAGTTGTTAAATACCGCAAAGCCTTGCGCATCCCTCGCGGGCCATTCAGGCTCAGGGTTGGTCATTCGTGGTTCATCATTCATAATTCAGAATTTCTCTAACCCCTTCCCGATAGCGTCTCCCAACCGCGCCGCGAGAAATCCCAGTAAATGGCGTACGCGGAAATGCCGGAGATGGCCAGGAAAACGAGCCCGACTCCCGTGGATCCCAGCAGCAATTTGCCGATCCCGAACAGGGCCATGTAAACCATCAGGCAGCCGAGCAGCCAGTCCATGAGATTATACCAGCCGTCGTGCGTGGCCGGAATTTCGGGCGCTTGGGCCGCGATGTGTTTCCAGCCCAGCACGCCGGGCCGGACGCGCCGGTAAAACTCCAGAAGTTTCGAGTCGGGCTCAGGGTTGGTGGCGAAAGTTACGACCACCCAGACAACCGTGGTAACGGCTACGGTCAGCAGGATGGATTTCGCAAACACGATCGCATCGGACCCGGAAATGTGGATCACCGTGCGGAGGAGGATGGTCATGATTCCCGCGGCGCCCATAGCCGCAACCTCCGACCAGGCATTGATCCGCCACCAATACCAGCGCAGCAGGTAGACAGCGCCGGTGCCTGCACCGATTCCGAGCAGGAGTTGCCAGGCCCCGCCCACCGATCCCATCACCAACGAGACCCCCGCACCCAGCAGGGCGAGAAAAGCCGTGGCGAACTTCGACATGAACACGTAATGCTTCTCGTCCCGGCCGCGGGCCATGAAGCGGCGATAGAAATCGTTAATGATGTACGAAGATCCCCAATTCAATTGCGTGGCAATCGTGGACATGTAAGCCGCTGCAAAGGCCGCCAGCATGAAACCTCGGAACGCGCCGGGCAGGTGGTCCACCCAGACTTTGACATAGCCAACTTCCGGATCGGGAAGATTGGGGTAGAGCACCACGGAGGCCAACGCCGTCAGGATCCAGGGCCAGGGACGCAGGGCGTAGTGCGCGATGTTGAACCACAGCGTCGCCCAGAGCGAGTGCTTTTCGTCTTTGGCGCAGAAGATGCGTTGCGCTACATAGCCGCCGCCTCCCGGTTCCGCTCCGGGGTACCAGTTGGCCCACCAGCTTACGCCGATAAAGACCACGAAGGACAACAGCGGCATCCAGGGCGAGTTCAGGTCGGGAACGAAGGAGAGGATGGAGCCTGAGCCGCCTTCTGCGGCGCCTCGCGCGGCGTCAATCGCCGCGAGTTTGGTTTTCATCGCTTCCATCCCGCCTGCGGCGCGGACGGCGTAATACGCCAACACGATCACCATTCCCATTTTGAGGACGAACTGAATCACATCCGTCCAGAGCACGCCCCACAGGCCGGAAATGGTGGTGTAGAAACCCGTAATGGCCATCACGACCAGGCAGATTGCCAAGGCCCAACTCTTCGGGATGCCCAGCGCAGTCATGAGGATTTTTTCCATGGCCAGGTTGACCCAGCCCACCACCAGGCAGTTCATCAGGATCCCGAAGTAGATGGAACGGAAGCCGCGCAGAAAGGCCGCGGGCTTGCCGGCGTAGCGGAGTTCTACGAGTTCGGCGTCCGTAATGATTTCGGCGCGGCGCCAGAAGCGCGCGAAGAGGAACACCGTCATCATGCCGCTGAAGAGGAAATTCCACCAAACCCAGTTACCCGCAATTCCTTGCCGGGCTACGAATCCCGTAACCGCCAGCGGCGTGTCGGCAGCGAACGTAGTGGCCACCATCGACGTCCCCGCCAGCCACCAGGTGACTTGGCGGCCGGAGACGAAAAAGTCGCTCGTACTGGCGCTCGCCTTCTTGCGGTAGTAAAGCCCAATCAGGAGATTGATCAGGAAATAGGCGGCGACAACAGCCCAATCTAGCAGTGTTAGCTTCATAGGTTAACCTGTCGGAACCATGCCATTTGCTAAAAGCTCTCGTTGACACAAGAGCGGCGGGAGTATATAGCAGGAAGCTCCTGGGGCGGAAGTCAAAAGTCGAAGGAAAGCAGTTTACAGTCGACAGTCAGCAGTTAAAAGTTGAAGGACTAAGGACTAAGGACACATGATTCGTTATAGGGTGGCGCTTGCCTGTTGGTTGATTCTCGAACTCATGATGGCGGTGTCGCGTGCAGCCGACAGTTTTGACGCGGCGCCGGAGTTGCGGGAGGAGCAGCTTGCCAACCTGGAAAGCGTGGTGCAGGAGGCGATCCAGGCGGGGAAGTGCCCGGGTGCGGTCGTCCTGGTGGGGCACGAGGGCAAAGTGGTTTACCGCCAGGGGTTCGGCGAGCGCTCGCTGGTCCCGCATCGAGCGCCCATGACCACGGACACGATATTTGATTTGGCTTCTCTCACCAAAGTCATCGCCACCACCACGGCCGTGATGCAGCTCGTCGAACAAGGCAGGATCCGTCTGCAGGACCCGGTGACCGAGTACTGGCCGGAGTTCCAGGCGAATGGTAAAGAAGCCATTACCGTGCGCGAGCTTCTCACACACTATTCTGGCCTCCGGCCGGGCCTCGACCTGAACCCGGAATGGTCAGGTTACGACACGGCCATGAGGATGATTATCGCGGAGAGCCCGGTGGCGACGCCGGGCACGCGCTTCATCTACAGCGACATCAATTTTGAAACCCTCGGCGAACTGGTCCACCGCGTTTCCGGCCAGCCGTTGGACGTCTACTGCGCAGAACACATTTTCAAGCCGCTGGGGATGAAGGATACCGGCTTCAAGCCTTCCGCCGCCCTGCAGGAGCGGATCGTGCCCACCGAGCACATGCACGGGACGGTGCTATGGGGGGAAGTCCACGATCCCACTGCCTACAACATGGGCGGCGTGGCCGGGCACGCGGGGCTTTTCTCCACCGCCGACGACCTGGCCATCTTTGCGCAGATGCTCCTGGACGGCGGCACGTCCAGCAGCGCACGGATTCTGAGCCCGCTCTCCGTCGAAAAGATGACCACGCCGCAGTCGCCGCCGGGGAAGGTCGCGGTGCGCGCGCTCGGCTGGGATATCGATTCACCTTACGCTTCGTCGCGGGGAGAATTCTTTCCCGTGGGTTCCTACGGGCACACGGGTTGGACCGGCACGTCCATCTGGATTGACCCGGTGACGAAGACTTACGTCATTCTTCTCTCCAGCCGCGTCCATCCCGATGGCCGAGGCGACGTGATTGCGCTACGCGCCCGCGTGGCGACGATTGTTGCTGCCTCCCTCGGCCTCGAAGGCGCCAGGGCCATCCTGGCCTCGCGCAGTCCCTTGACCGGCTCGACCGAGATGGCGCAAAGCTATCGCATCCAGCCGGTGCGCAACGGCAGGGTATTGACGGGAATCGACATCCTGGTGGCCGAGCACTTTGCCCCGCTGGCCGGACTGCGCGTGGGACTGATTACCAATCACACCGGCCGCGACCGCGAAGGACGCCGGACCATCGACCTTCTGCGCAAAGCACCGAACGTAAAGTTGAAGGCCATCTTCGGCCCCGAGCACGGTTTTTCCGGCACTGCGGCCGAAGGCGCGCCCGTCGCTTCAGACTTCGATCCGACAACCGGCTTGCGTGTCTACAGCCTTTACAGCGGAACCTTACGTCCCACGGAGAAGATGCTGGAGGGGTTGGATGCCCTGGTCTTCGACATCCAGGATGTGGGAGCACGCTTTTACACGTACATCACCACGCTTGGCTATGCGATGGAGGCCGCGGCGAAGAAGGGAATACTCCTCTACGTTCTCGACCGGCCGAACCCGATCAACGGCTTCTCCGTCGAAGGGCCGGTCCTCGACCCGGATTTGAAATCGTTCGTTGGCTATTTCCCCCTCCCCGTGCGGCACGGGATGACCGTGGGCGAGCTCGCCGAGATGTTCAACCACGAAAACAAGCTGGGCGTGAACCTGCACGTCGTCAAGATGCAGGGTTGGGATCGCGGCGACTGGTTCGACGAGACGGGCCTGGTGTGGGTGAATCCCTCGCCCAACCTGCGCTCTCTGACTGAAGCCATACTTTATCCGGGCGTTGCCATGGTCGAGGGCGCCAACGTCAGCGTGGGGCGCGGGACGGACACGCCGTTCGAGCTGCTGGGCGCGCCGTGGATCGACTCGCGCCGCCTGGCCGGGTACCTGAACGAGCGGCAGATTCAGGGAGTGCGCTTCGTGCCGGTGGATTTTACGCCCCGCAGCGGGCCGTTTGCGGGCCAGGTTTGTCACGGGACGAACCTCGTGCTCCTCGACCGCGAGGCGCTCAACTCTCCGGAGCTGGGCGTGGAACTCGTCGCGGCGCTCCATCATCTCTTCCCGGACGAGTTTCAACTCGACAAGACGCTACCGTTGGTCGGCGCGCGCTGGGTGCTCGATGACATCAAGAGGGGGAGGGACCCGCGGGCGATTGTGCTCCACTCCTACGAGCCGCTCGAGCCCTTCCGGCAGATGCGCGCCAAGTACCTGCTGTACCCTTGAGGCGCGGGACCGTTGCCCGCTTGTTTCTGCGCGCCCGGCGGAGTAAGATTGGGCCGTCGAGAGTGGCGATAGCTGGTCCTGAAGCGCTGTCAATGCCAACATGCCACTGAGTTCGCCTGGGGAGGATTTATGAGGTGGAAGTTCCTTCATTTTCGGCTTGCGGTCTTAGTGTTGGCAGGCTTGTCGGGAATCGGCGTGCAGAACCTCGGCGCGAAAGACAAGACTCCCCCCATCGACCCCAACGATCCAACCTTGCGCCTCTTCCAGTTGCTCGATGCGTCCCGAGGCGGGAAACTCTCGGGGTTCTTCGTCGTCGCTGACGTTTACAAAGATCCGAGCAGCCCCGATGAGGAAATGCAGCACATTCTGCGCGCGGAGTACGACAAGGACCGCGGTTATGCCAGGTTCAACATCTACGTTCGGAGTGTGGGGAAAATCGCGCCCGAGCAGATGAAAACGTACACCCCCAAGGAACTCTTCGACTTCGGGATCTCGGACCAGGAAAAATTCATGAAGACCGACCCGGGTCAATTCGGAAGGTCAGGCGACAACTACATGCGCGCTGAAGGCGACCGCCCGCTGGCCAGCGCGCCCATCACCGATGACGTGCGGAAGGCCTACGACTCGTTCGTCTCGCAGCACCTGCTGCCCGCCCTGCAGAAGAAGTAAGCCCGCCTGATTTCACTCTGCGCTTGAATTGCTGCTGGAAGCCGCCTTACCGGGCCTGCGACCAGATGCGCTCAAATTCCTCTTCAAAGCGCGCCACGCCCGCCGGGTCGGAAATAAAGACGGCGTTTTCGAAATTGTAATTGTCGGCGCTGGTCGTCCAATTGAAACTCCCCGTCACGGCGAGCCGGCCATCGAAGACCGCGAACTTGTTGTGCATGATGGAGCGGTTGCCCTTGTAACCGCGGCTCATCCGGATCGCCACGCCCTTGGACAGAAGATAGGGAATCTCCGAGTGCGGCTCGTGCGATTGGCGCTCGTCGGCCACGACACGAATCTCCACGCCTCGCCGCGCGGCGGATTCGAGCACGGCAGTGATGTCAGCATGCGTCAGGTCATAGATGGCGATGTGCAGGGTTTTCTGGGTGTGGTTGATGGCGGCGATGATGCGATCGGCGACGCGGTCGCGGTCGGAAAAATACGGTCCTTCGAAGGGCGCGGTGCCCGGCACCGCCACCGGCGCCGCCTCGCGCCGCGTTCCGGGAGAGCCACGCTTGAGGTCGGGATAGAAGCGGGCGGCGGCAACTCCCAGCAGAATCACAATCGCGCCGATGAGAGATTTGGATCGTCGCATATTGCTGTAGCGCCATCCCGCTCTGCGGGAAGCGGCGATATGAACTTCAAGGTCCGGCCAGCACCAGCCGCTGATAACTCGACGGATTCTCGAGTCGAACGTGGAACGCCTGGCCGATCTTCGAAGCGAAGGCAACGCGCTCCGAGTCCTCATCGGCGACCGCCTTGCCCGGCGCCGGAAAGACTTTCTGCGCGCCAAATCCGAGACCGATTTCGTAACCCTCCGAGAACTTACCGCCGTCGAAATAGGCAACCGGAATGGTGATATCGCCTGAGAAGCCGCTGGCGGTTTTCTTCCACGCCGTTTTGATTTCTTGGCTGTAGTTGTGCGGCTGGGCGCGCGGCGGAAGATAATCTTCATCCGAGAAGATACTCGGCTCAACGCCCGCGAAGTTGCCGGGGCTGAAAAGCAGGTGGTATTCATCGCCTCCCGGGCGCGTGCTCAGGAAATTCTTGCGGAACGCGGTCTTGAGTGTCAGTGAAAAGACATCGCCGTTCTCGATCCCGCGTCCGGTAAAGGGTTGATTGATTGCAGGATCAGTCGCGTCAATTCCAACATACAGGAGGTTGTCATCCCAGCCGAGCGCCACGCGCGCGGAGAATTGCTCGGGGCCCTTCCAGAGCTTTGACCCGCTTACAATCTGCGCCGCGCTGTTCAGGGCGCGCAGCTTGCCGCTCTGCCATTTGGTGAAATCGCCATCCAGGACGACGGGCGCCTTGACCATGGCTGCCGTCAGCGTGTCGTAATCCTCACGCCACTGGAGTTTCCCGTCGGGCAGTTTCTGGAAAGCCGGGTCGTCTTTTAACTTGGCGAGGCGCTCGCGCGTTTTGGCGGGCAGTGACGACAGCTCGGCGTAGAGCTTCTGAAAGTTGCCGCGCACGCGAAGCGCCTGGAGCGCGGTTTCGAGCTGCGCAATCTGGCGTTCGATCTCGGCGACGTCGATGGCGTAGCGCCTCTCACTGAACAGCGGTGTGAACACATTCTCGTCCCACCAGTAGTCGCCGTAGATCTTCAGGATCGGCGCCAGGAGCCGCGAACCGTCTTTCCCATACTGGTCGGCCAGCGCATTATCGAGCGAACGGTGCGGGTCGTAGGCGGCTTCCGCCAAGCGGGCATCACGGCCGCGCAGCGGGCCCAGGTGGACGCGCCAGGAGCGGCCGTCGTTGACGGGGAAGTTGTCCCAGACCAGCGGCTTGCGGCGCAGCAACTCGCCCCACTCCTTCGCCTGGGCCAGAGTGATGGCGGGCGAAGCGACCTGCGGGCCCGTCCAGACCATGGCGACGTCCGGATTCACCGCCGCGCCCAGCTCGCGGATATAGTCGCGGCTGCCCCACTCGTTGGTGTAAGTCGTGGGCGTTACGACGAGGCGGTTCTCCGCCGCGTGCGCCTTCAAATGCTCGTAGAGCCTGTTGATGACCGAGGCGTGGGCCGCGGCCAGAGTTTGGAATCGCTCGCGGTCCTGCGGGTTCTGGAGCTCCTGCGGCACGTCGTCGAGAAACAATGCAAAGCAGGGGACGCCCAGTTTTCCTACACTCGCGAGCTTTTTCGTAAGCGTGGCGAAGTCCTGCTCACTCGAGTAAGTCATCGAGAGGCCGGGGCTGATGGCGAAACAGAAGTCCACAAAGTTGGCGCGCGCCGCGGAGACCAGATCACCGAGGCGCTTCGATTGCTCCGGCGGATAGGGTTCCTGCCAGAGCTTGCGGTGGTAAGGGTCGTCTTTGGGCGCGTAGTAGTAAACGTTCATGCCGTGCTGTCCCTCGAAACGCAACATCTCGAGCCGGTCCTGATGATTCCATAGCGTGCCGTAAAAACCTTCGACGATGCCGCGCTCGGGGAAGGAAGGAAAATCCGCAAGCGTGACGACCATTCCTGCGCCGGAACGCGTCGCCGAGATTGATTTCGGTGGTGGGAATAGCGAAGTGGGAACCTCGGTGGGCGCCAGGCGGAGCAGGTCTGGAATGCGCATCAGCGCCTGATGGAATCCGGCGGGTGTGGCGGCGGTGATGCGCATGCGGTTTGGCACCGTGCCACGCGGGTAGGTGACGCTGAGGTCGTAGCCCTCGCGCGCGAGTTCGCGCCTAAGCCCTTTGCCACCCTCGCCGGTGAGGCGCCGGAGGCTTTCGAGGTAGGCGCCAAGGTCTTTCTCCTCGCGCAACTCGAGGGTGAGATCGCCGGGCCGCGTCGTGACGCGCGCTGCGTCTCGCGGGCTCGCAAAGAAGCGGATCAGGGCCTGGTCGTTTGCCGCCAGGGTCTCGACTTGCCGTTTGACGCGCGCGTCCAGATCGTGGCCGGCAATCACCACCCAGGTGTGACCGGCCCGCCGCGCGCCCTGCACGAGAGATGCCGTAGTGGCCAATACTAGACACAATAGAATTCTGATGCGCATATTATCATCCTGTAGATGTTGCGTGGCGCCGCTCCCGCTTGGCGGGGCCGGCGTTACTTCGAACCCGCCCGGGAACGTGACGTTCCGGCTCGACGAGGGCCACGGGCCGCCGGCTTCTTCGCCGCTTCGGCTGCCACGGCCCAGAACTGCGGGTCCTCGGTGCCCAGCCGCCAGGCGGCGAACCCCCCCAGACGATTTTGGCGCACAAACTCCAGCTTCTCATTATAGCTTCGATCGTCGTCGTACCAGACCGTGTGCAACTCGGGTCCCTCGTGGAACTCAAACCACGGCGCGCGCCAGCGGCTGTCCCACTGCACCTCGACTCCGGGGCGGGCGAGCAGCGGGCTGATGTCACCGTAGGTCATGGAGCGCGAGAGCGTCCCGGAAGCGGTCGCGACCCACTCGCGGCCGTAGAAGGGAATCCCCAGTAGCAACTTCTGGCGAGGGACGCGCCGCGCGGCGTAATCAACGGCGGCTTGCATCCAGGCATGACCCGCCACGGGACCCGGCGGCGTGCCGCTGGAATGATGGTCGTACGTCATGAGGACCATGAAGTCCACGGCGCGGCCGATGGCGCGGAAGTCGAACGGGGCGCCCCATTCGCCCGTCCGGAACTCCGCCGCGCGCGTGTCGGGATAGGCATCGGAAAAGCGCGGCACCACGGCGATGCTCAGCAGGCGCCCGTCGCGGTGCAGGCGCGCCGCGGCGCGCTGGACAAATTTCGTGTAGAGCGCCTTGTCGGCGGGGTCGATGTACTCGAGGTCGAGCTGCCAGCCAACGAAATCTTCGCGCCCCGCCAGGTAAGCCAAATAACTGACCGCGCGCTCCTGTGCCTTGGGATCGCGCAGCAAGGCACTGGCAATCGAGCGGTCAAAGCCCGGGTTGACCACCAGCGGCATGATGGGCAGGCCCGCGCGGCGCGCCGTCTCCGCCACTGGGGCCGGGACTTCGCCGCGCACCACGCCGTCGGCTTCCACCTTGAAGCACTGCGGGCCGAGCACGGTCATCTCGGGCGCGTGCTCGTCTAGCGACTTCAAGCCGAGAGAATCGTCGAAGTAGTAGTACATCGCCTGCGGCCGCGCGTTCATCACGCGCTGCCGCGCTTGCGCGAGCGCGGTTGCTTCCTTGCTTTTGGCGGGCGCCGGCGCGCGAGCCTTCTCCGCCGCAATGACGAAGCCG
>Ga0315291_10006588_pt1 | contig 14412 bp, 16 predicted proteins | sample YL17G12_20_MG_FD_203070 | JGI IMG/M metagenome (GOLD analysis project Ga0315291, IMG submission 203070) | Sediment microbial communities from Yellowstone Lake, YNP, Wyoming, USA - YL17G12_20 | ecosystem: Environmental > Aquatic > Freshwater > Lake > Sediment | place: USA: Wyoming | collected...
CAACTTTTAAATGATCTCTTGTTATAATTCCCCATACGGCGGGGCGCTTTCCCCTTTCCCCTCGCACTTCCCCCCTAAAACCCCCCTGCTACCCCTTACCCTTTCTCGCTCATTTTTTAGCGGTTTTATTCTCGAAAAAATCATTCTCGAAAAAACCTAAAAATGAGCGAAATATTGTTAGGTTATGATTCATTAGGGGGGAAGCCATAGGGGACAGGGGAAATTACGCAGGGATTCACCCAATATTCTGCAAGCATAAATGTAAGTTTATCAAGACCCTCTCCCTGCTACGCCCCGCCTATTCATACCCTTTTTAGGATTTCCTGAAGGCACTCTCGGACATTCTCGTAAGGTAATACAAAAATATATTTTAGTAAAAATATGTTTATCTATTACCTTACGAATATAATTTGAGATAGCCGAATGATACGAGACTTATAATTTTTTTTATATCTTTACAGGAAGATTAAAAACATCTTCCCGTTGATATTAAAAAAATAACAAGTCTCGAAGAAAAGAACCTTTCAAAAAGACCTTTTTCAAGAAATCAATGAACACAATTAAAAGCCATACCTTTTAAATTGTGATCATTGAAGCAACGGATGATATTTTATTTTTATTATAAGTATAAAATCATACCTATAAAAAAAATAAAATCTAATCCTGAATAAATAAAATAAGAAGATAAGAAAGAACCTTTCAAAAAGAACGATGAACACAAACAAAAAAAACTACCTTTTTGTTTGCGATCATCGTCAGACAGGAATAAATTTTATTTTAATTAAATAAGGCCAAGAACGCCCCTATTTAAAAAATAAAATTTATTCCTAAGAGAAGAAAATCAAATAAAAGAGCATCTATCAAGAAAATTAAATCTAAAAAAAATACTTTTTAGGTTTATTTTACTTGATACATGCTAAGAGAAGAAATTATTTTATAGCAAGAGATGAAAAACCACCCCTTACTATAAAATAATCCTTCTTTCTTTTATTATCTTCCAGGCAATACAAAAATATTTTTATACTCTAGCAAGTAGTAGCTTGCCCTATATAAAAATATTTTTCTTTTGCCTGGCGATAGAAACTTGAGATAGGCGAGCGATTCGTGCGTAATTGTTAAAGAAGAAGCAAAAACTGCCCGAAAGGTAAGCTTAGCGTGTTTTTCTTCTTCTTTAACAACTTCGCACGAGGAGAAGAAACATAATACGAGAAAAGCAAAGGTAAAGAAAAGATTATAGAAGAGCCCGCCTTTATATTTTTAACCAGGCTAAAAAAGCTTTTAGTTTGGTTAAAAATATAATGTTTTTTTTGCTATACATAACAAAGCTTTATCGGATAAGATAAACCCTCAGGTATTGCTTTAAGAATGTCCGATAGAGTCTTGTTATGTATGGGTAGGCTTTCAATTACACTCCTTAGCAAAAAAAGCTCTTGGCGGGCGGTCGTGGTAAAGTAGATTAGTCGGAGTAGTTTAGGTAGGTCAATTAGGGTGGCTGGAGTAGATTAAAATTGATGGGAATATGTCCGGGCGATAGGATTATTAAGGGAAATTAAAAAAGAGGGTTTTTAAAAGATTTGTAGTATGATATATTTTGTTAAATTTATATAAAAATGATATAATAATAAAAAATTATGGAATCTATAAAAAGTAATATATTTACTAAACTACTTAATATATTATATGCCAATCTACAGATATAAGCAATTTATGCCCTCTATCATATGATTATATGATTATTGTATAATATATACACTAGGTTTATTAGTTTATTTATAGATAATAATTGTTTTACAAAATTGTAATTTAAAGTAAGGGAAATTATGTCGATAAATACAGAATCTCTAAATCGTTTAGAATTAATAAAACAAATTGAAAAGGAACGAAATTCAAAAGTTATTTGTTACATTACTGGAGATAGAGTGAGCGGTTTACCAGGTATTAATATTAACACTCAAATTGGAGAAGATGTAATCCCATTACTTTTTCACCACCTAGAAATAATTGCCCAGAAAGATAATATCGATCTATTTCTTTATACCCGAGGTGGCGATATGGTTGTACCAATTAGAATTGTTAAACTGATAAGAAATTATTGTAAGAAGTTTAGTATATTAGTTCCTTATAGAGCACATAGTGCTGGGACACTTATCGCTCTTGGAGCTGATGAGATTATAATGACTAAACTGGGCGAATTAACACCGATTGATCCCACAGCAGAAAGACACCCTTTTAATCCACGAAATCCATCTAATCCAAAAGAGTTATTACCAGTAAGTGTAGAGGATGTTCGCTCATATATTCTTTTTGCAAAAGATGAATTAAAAGCTAATAATAGAGAGATAATAGAGCTTTATTCTAAAATGACCAACCAAAGCTATCATAATCCAATCCATTTACATCCTCTTGCTCTAGGTAATGTTTATCGAGCTCAAAGAATGATTAAAATACTAGCTAAAAGATTGCTAAATCTTCGAATGGATATTCAATCGAAGTTATCTCAAGAAAATATCGATAAAATAGTAAACGAGATAACAAGTAATATATGTATACATAATTATCCGATTTATAGAGATGAAGCAAAATCATTAGGATTAAACGTGATTATTTCTAACAATGAGTTAGAAAAAATGTTATGGAATTTATATGAAAAGTATGCTGATGATATGGAACTTGGAAAACAATTAAATCCTTTGGAAATTTTAGGACAAGATAATAGTAAAAATATAAAATATGGAGCGGCTTATATTGAAAGCGTAAACGCGCTGGATACTTTCTATTATAACATTAATATAAATAAAACTACAACTCCTCAAGCACCAGGGCAACAACCTTTGTCTGCAATAAATATTAATATAGCAGGGTTTGCTTGGGAAAAAATGAGGTGATTATTATGAGTACAACAGCAAATATTAGTGAAAATGCAATTTATACTCTTCAACAAGTGGGAACAATAGGTAGTGTTCCTATTTTTACTTTTCCCGATTTTTTTATTCCTATAATAGAAAATATTTTTTCAAAAAAGACTTCGGAAGAGGAAAATATTGAAGAGCTTATCATACCTTTAAATATAAATATATTTGAAATATCTAAGGAATACTACAAAGAAAATAAAAATGAGTTATTAAAAAAGTATGAAGGTAAACATATTGCTATTATAGGCCAGGAAGTAGTGGATTCTGATAAAGACTTTCCTGATCTTATAAAAAGAGTATACAAAAAATATGGGTACGAAAATATTTTCATGATTAAAGTTGATAAAAAAGAAAAGGTTGCAATAATGCCTTCCCCAATATCTATTGGTTTATAATGTATGTCCAAAAAAGAATTAAAATTAGTTTTTAATTATAATGATAGTTTTTATCCATCGGCTCCTATCCTAGAAGTTTCATTTTTGACTCCTATTTCATTAAATTTAAAACAATGTATTAAATCACAAGGGATGATCGACTCAGGAGCAAGTATGACTATGATTCCACAATGGATAGCTGATAAATTAGAACTAAAGTATACACATAAAATAAATGTTACAGGTGTTACAGGAGAACAAGAATCATATGTTTATCCAATTTTAATTGTTGTAGAGCCCCTGGGTAATTTTATAACTGAAGTTATAACTTGGGATAAAGAATTTGCACTCATTGGCAGAGATTTACTCAACCAATGGTTGATATTATTAAATGGGCCTGATAAAAAGTTTGAAATTAGTTTATCTAAATCTAATTTTTTTAGTTAAATAATTTTTAAAATAGATTTTTAAATAAACATAATACCTTAATCAAGCAAAATAAAAAAATGCTTTTCGGAAACCCTTGCCTTAAGAAAGCAGGGGTTTTTTATTATATCTTGAAATATTAGATTTTCAAAGATCGCATATTAAGTAGATGAAAGAGGGGAAAGGGTAAAGTTTTATGATCATAAAAATATATGATTATAAATAAAAATAAAAAGGTGGTGAAAACCCTCTCTTAATTAAAATTACTTTTGGCGGGGGAGGGGTCCTTCTTGTATCGGGGAGGATCCCTTTTTAGTTTTATAATATAATGAGCAATTCAAAGCTTTACAAAAATAATATACTTATATATGTCTAAAATAACTAAAAACGCTCGAAACTTGACAATTTTAGTCAAGTTAGATAAAATATATTATATATCACTTAACTTTATTAGATTTGAAGTTTGCCCCGTTAGATGTTTATTATCTGACGGGGTTTATTATTTAAGGGAGTAGACATCTAACGGGGTTTAAGAAAGGAGGTGATTTTAAATGGCTGTAATAGTAGTTCCCAGAGATTCGTCTATGCAACTAAGACTGGTATCCGGAACCAATCCGTTAACCGGGGCACCAATAATAGAGACTAAAACTTTCGGTGCGGTCAAAGCTACTGCCCTCGAGCAGGATATCTATGATGTCACTACTGCTTTAATAGGCTTACAAAAGTATCCTGTAGATGAGATCAGAGCCCAAAAAGAATCTCAACTAACCGAATAGTACCTATTACGTAATTAACTAAAAAGGAGGTGAAAAATATGCCCACTACTTTAGGAGAATTAACTTCTTACAAGAGACTGTATATGCAGTTTAGAGATAGTGTCGGTAAATCAGTAAATTTAACCTTGAGCAATCCTAAGACGGTTGAAGATGAAGACTATGCCGACTTTGCGGCTCAAGATGCAGCCATTGAAGGAGTTATGGACACTATAATTAGTAAGAACATTTTCCATAATGATGGTAATGACTTAGTAGCTAAAGTCAATGCTCGGATACTTGACTATAGGTCTACTGATGTTATGGATGTAGGAGCTTAATATATTACAATATTCTTCCTCGGAAGGGACCGCGGACCTTCCCTGGGAGGTAGAAAGGAAAAATAAATGTTAGAAGCTTTTGTCACTAAATATCTATTAGATTTCACTCTGGTTCTTCTGGTTGGTTTGTTCTCTAAATTTATGATCAATAAATTTGGCCAAGACCGAGCAGATAAAATAAAAGAGGCTATTCTTGCAGCTATGCTTTGGGCAGAGCAAGAGCTTGGGATAGGAAACGGTCCCGAAAAATGGAAAATTGCCTGGATAAAATTAATTGAAATATTAGGGAAACAAAATGTTGAATTAAAAGAGGGTGAAATTTCCTATGTAAAGGATCTTATGAAAGCTACCGTCCCGGAGGTTAATGAAATAATATATAAGGCTATGCCTGATTCTATAAGAAATGCCAGGCAACCATTAAAAAAATAACCTCAATGAATAAAATAAATTACATCAAGATAGCTAGGTATTTTTCTTTATATGAGTTTGAGTGTTCTTGCTGTAATAGAGTTATGTTATCTCCAGACCTTTTGACCAGGCTAAATCATTTGAGAAATATTATAAATAAACCAATATATATCAATTCTGGTTACCGGTGCAAAGAGGAAAATCAAAGAGTCGGAGGAGTCCCCGGCTCTTATCATCTCCTGGGTATGGCGGTAGATATTCAGGTAAAAGATATTTTACTTTCTGATCTTCTTGTTTATGCTCAGGGAATAGAATTTAATGGGATTGGTTTTTATGAAAATAAAAATTTCTTACATCTCGATATTAGGCCTGGACCAACACAATTTTGGAAAGGATAAAAATTAATTGGATATCGAATACGTACTAAAATTAATAGCAAATAATGGATTCCCTCTAGTGCTTTCTGTGTATTTAGTATGGAAATTAGAGTTTTTTATTAACGAAATCATCAAAAATCAAAAGGAATTTTCCCAGAATATTACCGCTGAAATCAAAGAAATCAAGCAGGCTCTCAATGATTTACGAGTTGATTTTGCAAAAAATCAATAAGGTTGTCTTCGTGAAAACGGGGAACCGTTTAGATATATTGGTTTTAGCGTTTTTCCTTAAGACTTCTAATACTGCGTATACGAGGCGTATTTAAAAAATACGATGAATCATACCACCAGACTAAAAATAAGCGCTTAAAGCAGGCTTAAATTATAAATATTTTTTTTGTGACCCCTGGAATTATCCTCTTTTCGTTTTCTTTTCATTAAAAATCTTTCTTTTTCTCCTCTGCCTGTGCGTGTTCGCACGCAGACAGGTGAATCCTCTTGTTCTTCCTGTATATTTACCATAGTACTAAAGAACCCTTCATAATTTTTGCCTCTAATTGCATTATAAATATATTAAAGAAACTTGACAAAGATATTTTATAGATGTTAATATATGCTTAAAGCAATAGCATTATAGGTGTAAAATTGTGAACAAGCCTAAAATATTAGTAGGTTATTGCCGGGTAAGCACGGATAATCAAAAAGAAGAGGGTACCATAGAAATCCAAGAAAAAAGCCTAAAAAAATATGCTGATAAAAATGGTTGCGAATTGGTAAAAATATTTAAAGATGATGGGATAAGCGGAGCAAGAGATTTAGAAAATAGACCAGGATTGGCAGAATTGTTTATTTATGCTGAAAACAACAAAGAGATTGAGGGAGTCTTAATTTTCAAATTAGATAGATTGGCCAGGGATCTTTATATACAAGAGCACCTTATTAAAAAATTAGAGGGATTAAATAAAAAACTTATCAGTATAAAGGAACCTCATTTAGATAGCAATGATCCGATGAGGAAGGCCTTCCGGCAATTCATGGGAATAGTGTCTGAATTAGAAAAAGCTTTTATCACTATGCGGCTTAGCGGGGGAAGGATTAATAAGGCTCAAAAGGGCGGTTATGCCGGAGGAGCTACTGCTTTAGGATATAAAACAAAAAACAAAAAATTAATAATAGATGAAAAACAAGCAGAAATAATTAGAATGATCTTTAAAATGAAAAGATATAAAAGAATGGGTTTAAGAGAAATAGCCAGGGAACTAAATGAAAAAGGCGTACCTACTGCCAGGGGCGGTAAGTGGCACGGCAGGACCATTAAATATATGTTAGAAAATCCTCTTTATAAGGGCACTGCTCATTATAAGGATAATAAAGTTAAGAATAAGGAATTGGCTCTTGTTTAATTATAATGCTTTCAAAAGCGAATATAAAAAACTCCTTAAAAAGAATACTGTATTTTTTAAAAATATAAAAGGCGGAACAACTGTAGTTGTTTTATTTACATTTATTATTATTTTTTCCCTTGCTGGGTTAGTTTACTATTTATTAATAAAAAAATTGGTACCTATGGAATTCTTTTATATGAGCATCGTAGCTCTTCTAGGGTGGTTCTTTGCATTAACAACAAGCCTAATTTATACAAAACAGAATAGGGAAATTAATTTAATTATTCAAAATAATGAAATTAAGAAAAGACTCGAAATTGAAGCTTTTAAGGAAGTCAATAAAATAATAGAAGAAATTAACTTGGCTTTAGCAGAGATAGGAACCTATTACGGTCACAATTTAACAAAAGAATTATCTTCTAATGAAAATACATTATTTTTGGATAAATTAAGAAATTATGCTCAAATAAATAAACAAATGCAAGACAAACTTCTCATACTTTGGATAAAATTCAAACTAAAGATTAGAGCCTATGAAATCGTTTTGACCCAATTTAACGACTTAAAAAATAAAATAGACCTTAAATTTAAGAAAAGTGTTAGGATTACAATAGAGTTCGGAAATAATTATACTCAAAGAATAAAAACACAGAATAGCTTGACAAGCAATGAACTTCTTGAGTTTAAAAATAAATGTATAAAAGTTGACAAAAGCCTCTCAAGCCTGGGCAAAGGTTTGACGGGTTACGGTATTGAATTACAGAATAAAATATTAGGGGAAATATTTAACTCTAAAATTCCAAATTAGCAGACACATCAAATATGGTTTTATTTTATATCTGTGTATAAAATATGTATTATTTATACACTAGTGCTTACGCATAAAAAGATTTGCCAAATATGCTGAAAAACCGGGCTTTCATCTAACATAAGTTAAAAAAAATTCTTTCTCATTTTTGCGGGCGGGCACTTTAAACAAGAAAAACATTAATAATCAATACAATATTAGGGGTAACTATGGAAGAAATTGAAAAGAAAAATAAAGAGTTATTAGAAGAAATAGAAAAACTAAAGAGACAAGTAAAGGCGTTAAAATCTAAAAAGAAGTACGGCTTAGTTTGGGAAGAAGAAAAAGAACCCGAACAGATTGTTTTAGATTGTCAGGTTAAAATACCAATTATGAAAGAAATTAAATCAAGAGAAATTATTACAGATAAAGAAAAGCCTGTTAATGTCCTAATTGAAGGCGATAATTATCATGCTCTTTCTGTTCTGAATTATACTCATAAAAAGAAAATTGATGTTATCTATATCGATCCACCATACAATACAGGAGCGAAGGATTGGAAATATAACAATAATTATGTTGATATAAATGACCTATATCGCCATAGCAAATGGTTGAGCATGATGTCAAAAAGGTTATGGCTTGCAAAAAATCTTCTAAAAGAAGACGGCGTTCTAATCTGTGCCATTGATGATAATGAAGTTTACCATTTAGGAGTTTTATTGGAACAAATCTTTAGAGACTATGAAATAAATTGTATTACAATAGTTCATAATCCACGTGGTGTTCAGGGCAACAATTTTTCTTATACGCATGAATATGCTTTTTTTGTTTTTAGAAAAGGATTGAAAATTATTGGCGCAAAACAACGAGATGAAGTTTTAGAAGAAGAATTAAGGGATCATGGTGGGGAATCATTACGAACCGATGCCAGAAATTGTTTTTATCCCATACTTGTAAAAAATAATCTGATTATAGGGTTTGGAAAAGTTCCCGACAAAAACTATCACCCGAAAGGCAAAAATGTTAAGAGGGAAAATGCTGTTATCGAGGTTTGGCCGATTGATGTCAAGGGTGTTGAGAGAAAATGGGTTTTTGCTCTTCAATCTGTTGACGAAATAAAAGATAAACTTTTTGTAGGTGAAAAGAAAAATGGCGAGATAGATATTTTTAGAAAAAAAGATACGCAAAAACCAAGAACGGTTTGGATAGGTCAAAGATATGATGCAAGCACTTTTGGTTCAAAAATAGTTAATGGACTTACAAACACTACATTTCCATTTCCCAAATCAATATACAATACCAGGGATTGTCTTGAGTGTGTTATAAAGGATAGAAAAAACGCATTTGTTTTAGATTACTTTGCTGGCTCCGGAACAACGGGACACGCAGTAATGCTTCTCAATAAAGAAGATGAAGGCAATAGAAAGTTTATTCTATGTACAAATAATGAAAACAACATAGCAACAGAAGTCTGTTATCCCAGAATAAAAAAAGTGATTGAAGGTCATAAAGATTGGCCAGATATAACAAAAATTCCAGCTAATTTAAGATATTTCAAAACAAAACTTTTGGATATAGATCACATTTCCCATGTTTCTGATGAGCAGAAAATCAAACTTACTTATCAAGCCGGGGAGATGATTGCCTTGAGAGAAGGCACTTTTGAAGAAGTCGAAAAGAACGAATGGTGGCAAATTTTCAAAGACGGAACAAAATACACTGCTGTTTATTTTAAAGAAAATAAATTAAAACTGAATGAATTAGTAATTAAACTATCAAAAATTAAAGAAAAAATCGTGCTATATATCTTTAGCTGGGGCAAGAACGAATACAAAAATGAGTTTACAGAATACAAAAACATAAGGGTTGATGATATTCCGGAGCCAATTATTGATGTTTATAAAGAGGTGAACCGTTTGGGGTGATGAATATGCCAATAATATACTTAAGAACTTTTCAAGAAGCAGTAATTTCTGATTTAAGAAAGCAGTTTTTGGGGCTGTGGAAAACTACAAATAGAAAACTTCCTTTAATATTCAAAGCGCCAACAGGAAGTGGCAAAACAGTGATGGTTGCCCAATTTCTAAAAGATATTAGCAATGATCCGCAATTCAATGCGGATAAAGCTTTCTTGTGGTTCAGTTTTAGCGAAGAATCATACATTCAAAGCAAAAAAAAGCTTTTTGATTATTATGGTGGGGCCAACGAATTAACTTTGTTAGATTTGAATGATTTAAGCAGGGGCAACCTTGAGAAAAATAATATTTTCTTTATAAACTGGCAAAAAATAAAATCTTCTACAAAAGAAGGTAGGGTACTCAGAACACCAACAGAATATACTTGTGGAGATGATGGTATTTTTGACGAATTTATCAAAAGGACACAAGAGGCCAACCGGGAATTGATTTTAATTGTAGATGAAGCCCACAGAGATACCGATACGGAGCTTGCGGATGATTTAGTTGAGTTGATAAACCCAAGAATTATTCTCAAAATAACCGCTACGCCAAGAGCAGAGCCGACAGCATCAGATATTATCCAAAAAAGAGCTGGTTTTGTTGAAGGTTTGAGAGAGGATGTTATTGATGCTGGTCTAATCAAAGAGAAAATAATCACACAGACAAAGGAGGATTTAGACAAGTTAACTAAAAAGGAAATCGACCAGGATTTAATTTTGCTGGAATTAGCTTTTAATAAAAGAATAGAATTACAGAAAGCACATAAAGAATTAGGTTTAGATATTAATCCTCTTGTTCTGATTCAATTACCTAATGATGATCAAGCAAGAAAAGAAACTCTTGATAAATCAAAGTTAGATATAGTAAAGGATTTTCTAAAAGACAAAGACATTGATGAGCATGATATTGCGATCTGGTTAGCAGAAGAGAAAGAAAATCTTGAAGAGGTTGAGAAAAATGATTCTTTAGTGTCGTTTTTAATTTTCAAACAAGCTGCCGCAACAGGTTGGGATTGCCCAAGAGCATCTATTTTAGTAATGTTCAGAGAGATAAAGAACCCAGTATTCCACACACAAACCGTAGGCAGGATTTTAAGAATGCCAGAAGCAATTCACTATCCCAAACCAGAGTTAAATATTGGTTATCTATATACCAATTATGAAAGAAATCAAATACAATTACCAGATAATAAACTTGGAAAAAATAAGCCTTTCATATTCGAGAGTAAAAGAAAAGAAGGAATAGAAATAATAATTCTTCAATCTACTTTTATGGGCCGGGCGGACTATAACGATCTGGGAGATACTTTTCAATTTACATTCAAGGATGTAGCAGATATATTTTTCGATATTTCAGGAAAGGAGTCCGTTGAAGAAACAAAAAGAATAATTAATTCTAAAGGTTTAGAAATACAAACTGCAAAAGTTGAAAACAAGCTTATAGTAAATGCTGAAATTGAGGATTTTGATAACTTTGTCAAAGAAATACGAGATAAAGGAGAAGATTTAAGCGAGGATACATCAAGACACGATATAGAGAGAATGTATAATCTTATATGTTTTAACATAATCGCAAAGCAAGAAGAAGAAAACAAGAAATTCGCCCCTGAAAGATCCTGGGGAAAGCTAAAAACCGCCCTTAATGTTTGGTTCTCCGAAAAATTACAAGGAAAAAGAAGTGTATATTATACGATAATAGTTAATGATTTATTGAATCCAGATAGTGTATTAAGAAAAGTAATTGGCGAAGCTTTAGAAAAATATAGGCCAATCAGGCAAGATGAAGTTAAAAAAAAGGAATTAAGAGCAAGAAGAACGGAAGAATTAGAAATTCCAAGGCTTTCAATGTTCTACACAGACGATTTTGAAGAGATAAAAGACTTAAATAAAAACGCAATGACTCCTTTTTATATTGGTAAAAACTACACTGGTAAAAAAAACGAAACCGAATTTATCCGATATGTTGAGTCTAAAAATGTAGAGTGGTGGTATAAAAACGGCGATTATGGAAGCGAACACTTCTCCATATCTTATTATGATGATGTCGAGAAAAAAGAAAAACTGTTTTACCCTGACTGGATCATTAAGATCAAAAACGTAATATTGATTTTAGACACAAAACAAGGATTGAGTGGAACGGTTGGTTCACCAGACACAAAGAGAAAATCAGAGACATTACAGAGATGGATTAAAGAACGAAACGAAAAGGAGAAAAAATATCAATTTAAAGGTGGCATTATCTCAAAAGTTTCGGAAATCTGGAAAATAAACAATAATGAAGAATACAACGTAGATTCAAATTATAGCGAATGGAAAGATCTAAGTGAAATATTTTAACTACCTTACCTTTTACTTTAAGAGAAGAATTAAATATTAGAAAATAATAAAAGGTGAATTTATGCAAATAATAGCCCTAATTAATCAAAAAGGCGGAGTGGGAAAAACTACTTGTGCAATTAATATAGGAGCGGGCTTAAATAAGCTTAAAAAGCGCGTCTTATTGATAGATTTAGATCCTCAAGCACATTTAACTTATAGTTTGGGAATACCTGCTCACGAGCTTAAAAACACGGTATATGAACTTTTAAAAGGAACCGTAAGTTTAAAAGAAACAATTATCGAAAGAAATGGTCTTAGCCTGGTCCCCTCTTCTCTTAATTTATCCGGAGCTGAGATAGAATTTTCAGGATTAGCCGGCAGGGAATTCTTACTTAAAGAAACCATAGAAGGATTCAAAGAGTTTGATTATCTATTTATAGATTGTCCACCCAGCTTAGGGCTTTTAACTCTAAATGCTTTAACCACAACTCAAGAAGTTTATATACCTTTACAGACAGAATTCCTGGCCTTGCAAGGGATGAAAAAGCTTTTAGAGACTATAGATATAGTTAAGAAAAGATTAAATAAAAATTTAGAAATAACCGGAATTATAGCTACCAGGTTTGACAGCAGAAAAAATCTTAACCGAGAAGTGGTAGAAAAGATAAAAGAATATTTCGGTAATAAGCTATTTAATACTTTAATTAGAGATAATGTATCTTTGGCCGAAGCTCCAAGTTTTGGCAAATCTATTTTTGAATATAAATCTAATTGTTTTGGAGCAAAAGATTACTTGAACCTTTGTAAGGAAATCATAAAAAGAGGTTAAATAAATGGCAAAAAAAGAACGGTTAGGGAGCGATCCTTTTAAGGAAAGTCCTTTAGGGTGGATTCAGGATACCCGGGAAGAAAAAACAGACTCTAAAGAGCTAAAACCACAAAGCGCTAAAGCGCTAAAGCGTCAAAAAGTTAAAGCGTCAAAGCAACAAGACATTAAAGCGCCAGAAATTAAGAGGAAACATACTTTATATTTATCTATTAAACAATCAAAGAAATTAAGAGTTTATGCTGCCGAAAATGAAATGCCGTTAAGCGAGGTTATTGAGAAATTAATCGATAAACATATTTAGCGCTATAACTCTAAAGCGCCAAAGCACTTTAGAGTTTAAGTGTTAATACTCTTTAGCGTTTTGGCGTCAAAGCGCCTCGAGTTATATTATTTTATTTTAGATAGGAGGAGAGAAAATGCCTTTAGAAGTAAGTGGATTAAAATTATTTAGTGTAAATGAGGTTGCAGATATGTTGAAAAGTACCAAGCCTACTATAAGAGCTTATTTTAAAGAAGGAAAAATAAAAGGGCAAAAAGTAGCCGGTAAATGGTATATCACGGAAGATAATCTTAAAAAATATCTGAGTGGTGATTATCCGGTCCCAATTAAATAGTTTATTTAGTTTTATAGAAATACCGAACTTTGACTTAAGAAATACCGAACTTTGACTTAAGAAATACCGAACTTTGACTTAAGAAATACCGAACTTTGACTTAAGAAATATCGTTGTAACTCCTTCCCTTAAAGGGTTTGCTGGAATATACAATATTAACAACAAATAACAATAACAACAACAGAGAGACGTTGTTGTTATTTTAAAAAATTTAAGAGAGAAGAAATGAAAAAACCCAAAGAAATAATTATAAAAAAGAATAATAAAATTGACTTACCAAAGATAATAAATTCTGAAGTAAATTTATTGGTATTCCCGTTTTTTGCATTAGAAAGGAAAAATAAAAAATTAGAAACTATATATAAAGATATAGTCAAAAGAGGAGATCAAAAAATAGAGATTGTTTGGAATGTCTCTGCTAATACAAAATATGGTTATCCTGGCCTTTTTGATAGAGAAGTCCATAAAGCAATAGAACAGATTATAACGGAGTTATTAGGGAAAGAAGGAAAAATAAAAAATCCGATTCCTTTAGGATCTTTATATAATATTTGTAAGAGAATGGGAATTAATGAATCCGCAGGAAAAAATTATCGTATGATTAAAAAAGCTTTAGAAAGGATAAGAACAACTGCCATAAAATCAGTAGGCACCTTTTATTCAAAGGAAGGTAAGCAATGGGTTGACGATAATTTTAGTTTATATGATAGGATAGTCTTTAAAGGTAAAGAATTACCTAACAATGAAATAGCTGATAATAACTATTTATTTTTAGGAAGCTGGTATCTTCAAAACCTAAACTCTTTTTATATAAAACCAATTGATTATGATTATTTACAAAGTCTTAAAAGTAAAATAGCTTCCAGACTCTATGAAATTTTAGGGGTAAAGTTTTATGGATTAAGGGATAAAAGAGAAAATTTTATCT
>Ga0315291_10006591_pt1 | contig 14410 bp, 5 predicted proteins | sample YL17G12_20_MG_FD_203070 | JGI IMG/M metagenome (GOLD analysis project Ga0315291, IMG submission 203070) | Sediment microbial communities from Yellowstone Lake, YNP, Wyoming, USA - YL17G12_20 | ecosystem: Environmental > Aquatic > Freshwater > Lake > Sediment | place: USA: Wyoming | collected...
CACGAAGACGCCCTCTTGGTCACTGATGATGTGCTTCGGCGGCCCGTGCCGAAGGAAGGCCTCCTCCAGCGCCTCCACCACCCAGCCAGCATTGGGGCCTTCTGTACCGGTCACATTGCCCTGAAACCGTTCCAGCCTTGCTCTGACGGACTCTCTGCTGTATCGTGGGCACTCCATTTCGCTGGAGGATGAACCCGCGTGGAAGCAGCTGGGACTTCGATCTGTCTGGTGATGAAGGCCGTCCTGCTGAGTGCCCGATGGGCGGGGCGGAGTCGGCGGCTGGGCCTGGAGCAGGCCGCACAGGCGTCGGGTGAGGCGGCGGAGGTGCAGGCCGAGAATGCTGTGCTCCGGGACACCGTCGAGTTTCTGGTGGAGCGGCTCGCCTGTGCGGAGCGGCGCCTGAAGGCCGCCCATATCAGGAAGCCCTATTCCCTGGCAGAGCGACTCCATATCCTGTGGTGCATCGAGTACTTTGGCATCCCGCGACGGCAGATCCCCAAGTGCTTCGGGGTGGCGCGGTCCACGGTCTGGCGCTGGCTGCGACGCATCCAAGACGGGATCGGGCTCTGTGGCCACAAGTGCCAGCTGTCGCTGCGCCGGACGTCTGAGGAGCTGGAGGGGCTGGTGTGGGAGATAGCATCGGCGAATGCTGGCTGGGGGCGGCGCCACATCGCCCTGGTCCTGGGGACATTGGGCATCTTCCTGGCGGCGTCCACGGTCCGCAACATCCTGCACCGTTCCCGGCCACGGCCCGAAGGCACACCTGCGGCTGCGGCCGGAAAGCCGGAAGAGAAGAAGCCGCGCCAGATCGTTGCTCGCTACCCCAACCACGTCTGGAGCGTGGACCGCACCCGGGTGTGGCGATGGCGGATTTGGCCCACCTGGGTGCTGGTAGCGATCGATCACTTCTCCCGAAAGGTCGTCGCCTCTTGCCATTTGGAGGGGCCCAACGCCGGCTGGGTAGTGGAGGCTCTAGAGGAGGCGTTCGTGCGCCAGGGAGCGCCCAAGCACATCATCAGCGACCAGGAGGGCATCTTTGTGAGCGAGGTGTTCCGTGACTTGCTCTGGCGATGGAACGTGAAGCAGCGATTCGGCGCCGTGGGCAGGCATGGCTCCATTGCGGTGACCGAACGGGTCATCCGGACATTGAAGTACGAGTGGCTACGGCGCGTACCGGTGATCAGGGGGCTGGATCACCTGGAGATCCTGCTGGCCGACTTCGTCTGCTACTACAACTCCTGGCGGCCCCACACCACCCTCAAAGGCGCGGTCCCGGAGCTGATCCATGCGGGGCAGCAATGGTCGGCCCCGGCCCGCACGGCGAAGACCGTTCCCGCTCACGTCGAGCGCCGCTTCTTCCCCGAGACTCGCGTTACCGGCTTCCGTCTCGCGGCCTAGCTGCGCCGACCGGCTGCCCTCTGTTCTCCCTCGCGCTCGGTAGCGCACTGTACGCGCACGCCACCTGAGGCCATTCCCCCATCGTTGTGCCGACATCGCGGTCTCATGCTGGCAAGATCCAGTATCATCCCCAGCGCCCGCTGCTCCCAACAGAACGGCTCAGGGCGGTTCCATGCCCATGTGACCACCACAACGGTGGCCATCGAAGAGGCCGGGAAGGCGATGAGCCCTCCTGGCCTGCTTTCACCTGGCAACAGCTTACTTGGATTTTCCTCCCGGCTTGTCCCTGCCGACCTGACACGCTACCTCCGCGCCGTCCGCATCGGCCAGCTTCACCGAGGTCAGCTCAACCTTCGCCTTGCCTTTGCCAACCTGGTTGAATGTGAACGTCAGAATCGCGCCCTTGCCGCCGGGCAGCACCTCGCCACTGGCGGTGTAGGCAATCGCCTTCACCGTCCCGCCGAGGTCATTGCCCAGCGCCGCCCAACTGCTCTTGCCAGCCAGCAACGCACCTCGCGCCAGGCCGGCATACTGCAGCTTCTTCGCGTCATAGGCCAGCTCCACTTGCGCTCCGGCGAGGCCTGCACACTCCGAGAGCTCCACCGCAACCGTCGTCTGCGTGCTGGTGCTGGTCGTGGTGGTGGTGACAGTCACCGGCCCGGCCGGGGCTGCAACCGGAGCCCCGCGGCCCACAGATAGCGACTGCATCGCCTCCATCGCCTTGTTCGCGCAGATCACGACGTCGAAGACGTTGATCTCGCCATCACCGTTAAGGTCGGCCGCCCAAAGTTGCCAATCGGCCCAGGTTCCGCGGCCGATGGCCATGTTGGCGATCTTGATGACGTCGAAAATGCTGACCTGGTTGTCGGCATTCGCATCACCTTTGCCGATGGCCTGGAACCAGTTGCTGTAGCCGCCGATTTCTTCCCAGTGAGCCAGCAGGCGGACCGACGGCCTGGGTTCCGACAGCATCACCTGCCCCGACCACTCCCCAGCAGCCATCGCGGCGCTTGTCGGGGTGACTGGACGCAGCATGTCCTTCGTCTCACCCCACGACTGCCAGTCGAAGGTGTTCAGCTCGATGGTCGCGGCGCTGTCGGGCATCGTCCAGCCCAGCCGGTCTAGCGCAGTCACCGTCACCGTCATCGGCATTGGATCTATGGGGTCGGCGCCGACGGGGCCAGCAATATCCGACACTTGCAGACCCGCGAACGGTATCGTGTGGATCCCTCCTGAGAAGTGCACGCGGTCGAGCGGCTCCCCCCACTCGTCTGACAGCAGCAGGCTGTCGAAGCTCATCAGCCGCGTCTCACCCGGGAGCGCGCTCGGCGGGTTGAGCATCGTCAGATCGAACAGATGCGCCGGCCCCCAGACGTTCTGGTTCCCGGGGTCGGAAGCATACGCCAGCAGCGAGGCCTTGCCTGGCTGGATGACCGGGCTAGGCATCACCCAATCGAAGATCGAATCGCCCAGGTCAGCGCTGTGCATCCCAAGGCTGCCGTACAGGATCTTAGCCTGCACCCCCGCCAGGTCTTCGGCGTCCGCCATGCCCATCTTCGCCGTCACCGTCTCGCCAGGCAGCGCGTTCAACCCGTCCATCCACACCCCGGTAGGAGCCCAGGAGAAGCGCTCCAGTATCCAGGTCAAGGGAGGCGCAATCGCGGCCACAACCTCCTCGCCGGTGCCATCCGGCAGGATGCGATTCAGGTTGCTGCCATCAAGGAAGTAGATGTGACCATCGTATGGACACCAGCCTACGGCCATCTTGCCAATCCCTGGCGTATGTGTGAGCTGAGTGTCCTTTCCTGTATCAACGTCCATGATCCAGACATCGGAGCCTTCGAAGTTCCCGACTCCGCGAGGCGAGCGGGTGAAGACCACCCTCTTCCCATCCGGCGACCACCGCGGTGCGTCGTGATGGTAGGGCGTGCCTTCGGTGAGCGGCCGCAAGCTCGCGCCGCCCGGCGCGTCGAGATCCTCCAGCAGGTAGAGATCGCCGTCCGTGCGGATGGCTCGGTCCAGCCCGAACACGATCCGGCTGCCGTCAGGCGACCAGTCGGGATACCGCAGAGCTGGCTGCCAGTCCGGCGGGAACACGTAGAGTGAGCGACCGCCGGTGCCGTCGGCATTGATGACATCAATACTGACGTTGGGGCCTTCGGCCTCGAGCAGACGCCCGAAGACGATCCGATCACCTGCGGGTGACCACCCGGGCATACCGCCCAGGACAGTGCTCGCCAGCTCGTCAACCACAGGACGTGGCTCGTGGCCAGGCGCCTGGGCGAACGCGGTTAGATCGAGCAGCGCGAGGTTGAATAGGTAAGAGTGGTTCTCCGCCAGCACAACCTTCGTCCCATCGGGCGACCAGGCCGCGGCCATGTAGTCGCATCCAATCTCGTCCGGCCGCGGGGTCGTCAAGCGTATTGGGTTGGACAGATCGGCGTCGGCCACAAAGAGACCGGCGCTGCTCGGAGCTCCGTCCGTGCAGGCGTCGAACATCACCTTCACCTTCGGCACCGGAGGTCTGTCCAAGGCGAGAGCGATGAACCAGTCCCGCTCCGCCCCAGGCGTGAACTCGCCTCGAATCACATAGTTCGCCGTGTCCACCGGCCGAGTCGTGATGTCAACCCACTGGCTGCCATCCCACAGCAGCAAACTGAGACGTTCGCCGAGCACGGGTGGGTAGTTCGTGTCGCTGTAGTCAACCGCTAACGTGACAGGACCCGTGATGTCGGCGGTGGTGGAGATGTGATAGGTGAAACCGTTGACGAAGGTGAGTTCGTCAGGCGCGCTCGCGGGAAGATCGTCCGTCACGGCGATAGTCGTCCAGCCTTCCCTCAACACCTCGTCATACGTGAGAGTGACGTTGCCGGACGAAACGCTGATGGTGGAGCCGGAAGGCGTGTTGCCGCCTGGCATCGCCCAGGCGCAGTTGGTATCGGGCCAGTTGTTATAGGTCAAGCGCCTTGGATCGCCTCCAGTGGCATCAATGACATAGATCTCAAGATTCGGATTGCCCCAGGACAAATCGCTGGTATTCGGCGCAAGTGACACCACGAGATTCTGACCATCGGGGGCCCAGTAGTAGCCGGACACCATGCCTTCGTAGTGTGTGAGTCGCCTTACATTGCTGCCATCAGCATTCATGGCATACAGCTCGTTGTACCCGTCGCGGTCTGACCGAAATGTGATTGTGGTGCCGTCGGGAGACCAGCGGGGGCCGGAGTCCCACCACGGATCGTCGGTGAGAAGGCTAAGCCCCGTTCCGTCTGCGTTGATGACCGCGATATCGGCGCGGCAGTCAGCTCCGAGCTGCATGTATTCGAAGGCGATCTTCGTCCCTTCCGGTGACCACACAGGCTCCCCTGTTGACGTCAGCCCCCCGAGGAACGTCAGCTGTGTCCTCTCGGTACCATCAACCGAGATCGTATAGAGGTTGTTGTCGCACCCCCAGCCCCAATAATTGACGTCCGGGTCCGGCACGAAACCCAGGTTGGCGCTGTATACAATCCTTTGCCCGTCAGGCGACCAGTGTGGTGCATAGTGTGATCCGGCTTCGTTCGTGAGGTTGACGAATCCGGTGCCGTCAGCATTCACAAGGTAGATGTCCTTGGCCCCGCATTCCCATTCGCCAGGTTTGAACGCTGATAACGCGATTCTCGTTCCATCTGGCGACCACGCCATTCCGCCATGCGGCCAGTAACCATCCGGTCCATGGACACGGGAGTTGGCTCCGGCGCTGATAGATCAATGATATCGAGCTTATCGGGGCTGCTCTCCCAACGTTCATACACGATCTTCCCTTGAAGCCCTGTCACCGGCCACGGCTGCTGCGCAACCGAGAAGCGACCCCAGGCATGTGAGGCGTTGTAGATGTTGACGCGCGGATCGGTCTCTCTGCTGTCATGCCAGGTCCAGGCCTCGATCGTCCATCCATAGACGTGGCCTGGCAGAAGCGTGGCCAGAGCCGCCTTACCATCCACGTTGTATTCCGCCGACGTGGCCGTGCCCGCCCAGTAGCTCCATATCCCGTCACCAGGCTCCTCCCAAAGGTCGAGCTGGTATCCGGATCCCGGAATGTCGCCGCCCCAAGAGAAGGTGGGTGTCGTCTCATCTATGACGGAGTTCGCCGGGGGTGGGTAGAGCAACACCGGATGCTGATCCGAGATCGGCGGGGCCGCGGCACTGGTCAGTGAGTCAATGTTTCCCGCCTGGTCCCTTACCTCAACGATATACTGGCCGGGGACGGCCGGGTTCTCTGTTCCCGGGTCCCATAGCGTCACGTAAACAGTGAATGGGTCCACCTCGCGCCAATCGCTCTCTCCGGGCGCGGCCACGCGCACTTCGCCCGACGGACAGGTCGCCGTCACCGAGGCGATGTCCCCCGCGCCGTCTGCGTCAACGGCGGTGACCCCCACATATTCGTGATAACTGACATCCCCGTTTACCCACATATCACGACCGCGATCAATGTTGACGATCTGGATAAGTGGAGGATTCGGCCCGGACGGCGCTTCAGTAATCTTCGCCACTATCCCACATCCGCCGTCCATGGCATAAAGCACAGTGCCTGTCGAATCGAACTCCATGTCGCCCACGACCGCGTTAACGGCTACCAAGTCAACTTCCGAACCATCGGGTGAGATGCGGTAGATGCGACCTTGGCTATCCCTGTCGCTGAAGAACACTTGACCAGTGACAGGATTTACAGCAACTCCACATCGCTGAATCGTCCCAGGGTGCGGGTTGAAGTCGTCCAGGAACACCGACACCTCGCCCTCAGGCGACACCTTGTAGATCGTGAAGCCGTCCTGCTGGTCGTCGTTCACGGACACGTAAAGCATACCGTCAGGTCCGAAAGAAGCGTCGAGGGGGCCTTCGTCTATCTCCGGCCAGCCCGCCAGCTTAGTTACAGCTCCGGTGTCGGCCGCGATCACGAACACGCCGAAGTCCGCGGGCCGACCATAGCCGTTGGCACAGACGATGACGTCGCCTGGGGCTACCTGTGTTCCCACGAACCCGGGAGGGACGACCTCTATCCCGTATGGGTTCACGATGCTGGAGGTGAGTAACTGCGGCGCCGCGCCAGGAGAGGAGATCACCCAGACCGCGGAGGCGCCATCGTCAGTGACGAACACACGCCCATCTCCGAGCAACGCCACGCCCTCCGGGCAGACGAAGGGGTCGCCTGGAGGCGCGTAGGCATCGCTAAGGTCGCACTCGTCGCCGTCATGCGCGACGTACACGCCCTGCGGCACCGTGCCTGGGAACTCAACGCCAACCAGGAGACTGCCGTCTGGCCTCACCTCAATGGCGTCAGCCCAAGGAATTCCGTAGTAGAACGTATCCACCACATAGCCGGAGAAAACCGCAGTGATACATGGAGCAGGCACCTGAGCGCCGACCGGCGATATACCGCAACAGAGAACCATCAGGAAGAACCCCAGGGCAAACGCGCCTCGTCTCATCACTTCCCGCCTCCTCGCCACGCAGGCCATCGGGTGGTCGTAGTGTACCAAGACTAATCTGAGGCAACCAGGAGACCAGGGACCTCCGTTCCTGGCCACCCTTGGTGTTGACTTCTCGACATCACTACGGCATCCTTCCGGTCATGTTCTGGTATGTAATCCTGATGCTGTTCTCTCCCCTCTACCTGATGTTCGGGCTGGTGTTACGCAGCGAACAGGCGCGCGTGGTAATGGCGCTTCACCACCTGTCCCCCCGAGAAACGTCGTCCCTGGGATAGCCCATCGAAGAGCGAGGGGCTATCTGAGGCTCACGAGGATTCAGAGTTACTACTTGTCCGCGTCCCGCGTCTGCCACCGGAGTGGATCAACTCTGGGGGGAGCCGCTTGCGTTTCCCTGCTTCTCCCTCAGCACTTGTAGCAGACCATCGGGTGTCAGGCCGCATCCGCTTCCGACGCGTCGCATCTTCTCCGGGTTCCACGCGTGATCAGGAGCGAAGCGGGTTAGGCGATCCAATGTGTGCATGTCGACCGTGAGCGCCGGTCAGCCCACGAGGGACAGCCAGTCACTCCCCAGAAGTAGTACGCGCGTTTGTCGCGTCAGAACGCAAGTTATCGCGCCACCGTGTACGGTGCCGGCGCGTGCGTACTACTTGTGCGCTACCGTTCGGTCACCGAAGCTTCTCCGACACTCCATGGCGGCGGGCCATGCGATCGATCCTGGTGCGAAGCTGATCCGCGTAGGCCCGATCCTCATCCCTCGCGGAGCCAAGCCAGCGGTACTCATCGACAAGTTCAGGGAAGTGCTTCGCCACCATCGCCCGCAGCGAGGACGCCACTCCTGACCGAAAGTTAACGCGATCGGTATAGATGTGGGTCAGGGGCAGCCGTGTCGCCGCCCGGAACAGGGCCTCCAGGTTCTCTTCTGTGTCGGTCAGCATGGGCAAAAAGGGCCCGAGAAAAACCCACACCCTGATCCCGCGGCCAGCCGCCTCCTTCAACACATCCAGCCGCTCCAGAGTTGGCGATGCGCTGGGTTCGATCACACGCCGCAGTCTTTCGTCGAAGGCGGTCAGAGTGACGCCGATGTCGGCCGGCCTTCCCTCCAGGAGGTGAAGAACGCGCCGCGCCAGAGCACCCTTCGTGAGGACGGAGACAGGCCAGCCATTTCGCGCCAGGATCTCGACGCAGCGGGTGCTCACACGGTACCTGGCCTCCAGAGGCTGCCATCCATCACATACCGAGCTCAGAATCACCGAGCCCTTCGGTTTCCGACGGATCTCTCGCTCCAGCACCTGGGGGGCGTTCGTCCTCACATCCACAAAGGTCCCCCAAGGCTCTGGGTGGGCGGTAAATCGTTTCATGTACCTGGCATAGCAGTAGCAGCAGGCGTGCTCGCAACCGACATAGCAGTTGATCGCGTAGTCAGCCGGAAGCCCGGTATCGCTGAGTATCGATCGGCAACTGATCTCGCGGACGGTCATGAGGCGACGGCCTCACGATCCCCAAGGACGCGTGCCCGGTCACGCAATGTCAGCGGCAATGAGACGGAATCCATGATGGCATTAGCCGAGCGCGGTCGGCGCCGTTAGGTGAGTGGCCACGATGGGACGAGGGCGTCAATCTCGGCCATGAGGCGGATGGTCTCGTGGAGGGCGACGACGATCTTCTGGTAGTGCGTGAGGTCGTTGTTGTCCAGCTTGCGGTCCTTGCGGTCCTTCAGCCACTTCTCGCACACCTGATAGCCGCCAACATGGAACTCCCACACCTGCTTCGGTACGCCGTCGAAATACTGGATCTTGTTGATGTACACGCGGCGCTGATTGTCGTTGTAGGCTACGCGCTCGACCTTGTCCGAGCCGGGTTCGGGGAAGCTGGTGATGAGCGTCTCCAGCATGGGGGATTCCATGAGGTGCAGAGCAACGAGATCGCGGCCCTTGAGGGCGAGGTTGGCGAACAGCTCACGGTTCGAGGTGAACGGGACGCGGGGGAAGTCGCGCTTGAGGAAGTCGGCATAGCGAGTGCGATAGGTGGGGCAGTGGAGGACCGCGTAGATGTAGGCAAAGACATCCTCGGGGCCGAAGGTGTCGGCGAGGTCGCCCTGGCCGTCAGGGAGGAACCGGAGGCCAAGCCGCTGCTGCAAGTCGGCGAGTGAAAGCGGGTCGAGGTTGGGCCAGCGCGGGTACTCCGCGTTCGGGAACAGCTCCTTCACGGCTAGGCGCAGTCGCTCCTGAGCCGCGGCGCCAAGGCCAGACACGACTGCGGCCTTGACCGCTTCCTCAATCCTCTGGTCGCGGGAGATGGTGTCCCCCGTGCCGGGGTAGACATACAGGGGGAAGAGCGAACTCCGGTCGTACACCGTGACGATCTTGTGCATCGCGATGAGGCGCGTCGCGAGAACGGCAAACGTCTCTTTCGTTTGGCGAGCCGCGATAAGCGCGAGATTCGGCCTAAGCATGTGAGCCATCACATCAGCCACTGGACGGCTGGTGAACCCGGGCTGGTAGTAAACGCTTCGATGGTCAAAGGGCCGAGATAGACAGAGGCGGATTGCCTTGGCATCGTACTGCAGGGCGTTGCGCTTCGCCTCAGGATCGTAGCTGCTCGATGGTCGGAGAGAGTAGCGCCGCCTGAAGTCGTCGTCATAGTCACCTCGGAAGAATCGGCTCATACGCAAGCGGAGGCCCCGCTGATCGAAGTCAACGCACAGGTCATCTCGGTCTGTGTTGAACCCGCTGCCCCAGACTCCGAACAGTTCCCGCACCGACACGCCAGCGGCATAGTCCGGCGCGAGGCCTCTATTGAGTCTCGCAGAATACGGTGACAAGGCATGACGCCTCGGAACCCCTTGCAGGGCATCTGAGGAGCATTCGCGGTGTCACTCTATTGTGCGAGCCTCAATAGGGGGCGGCACGAAGAGGAAGTCAGGCGGCGCAGGCTCTATGCTTTGCCAGTCCGTCGATGACACGTCTGTCGATTCGAGGAAGCGGTACTTGGCGTCGCGGCTCCCCCAACAATCCTGGTACTGCACCTGTCGCTTGGCGCCTGTGTCATCACGGCTGAGGAGCAGGATGGCTGCTCCCTCCCGAATGTCGAAAACGTTCTTGTCTGGAGACCCATCCGGCGCTGTCTCTTTGCGCCTGCTGTTGCCGTGCAGGTTGAGGATCCAGATTGCTGGGAAGCTTTCGAGGATGCACTCACGCATTCGGCGGAACGTCGGGCCGTCTAGGTAGCTGTTGTCGGTGATCATGGCAACGACGCCGTGACCAGTGCGCTCGACACGCCACTGCGCGAACCGAAGGAACTTCACATAGTCATTGTCGAGGTGGATCTTCCGCTCTCGCAGACCCCTCTTGTAGTCAGCCACGAGCGAAGAGATCCAGTCGCCGCGGTTTGCAGAGCTAGCGGAGTAGGGTGGGTTACCGATCACGACCATGACGGGTTTGTCGCGCTTGATCTCGGCCGCGGCATTCGCCTCCTGGGTTAGCACTCGGAGGAAGCCGAAGAGCTCGTCTGACCTGCGTATGGCCTCCTCAAGGGTATTCGTGAGGTAGACGCCGAGGCGCTCGCCGCCGGAGAAGTCGTAGGCCCAGATGGCGCGCTCGGCCTCGCTCAAGTCCTGGGCGGCCAGCTGCATGCCGAGCTTGAGATGGGCGACCGCGTACGGGGCCATGAGCAGCTCGAAGCCGAAGAGCCGGGGGAGGAGCTGCTCACGGACGAAGGATGACCACATGCCCGCGTCCCGCCTCTGGCGGAAGCGCTCTCTGACCAGGTCGACGACAGCATACAGGAAAGTGCCGGTGCCGAGAGCGGGGTCGAGCACGAGGACGCGAGGCGCGGTCGCGGTCTCCTTGCGCCCGTCTTCCGTCTCGCGCTCGTAGGTGATCTGCGCGGTGTCGGCGAGGCCACCAGAGAGACTGAACCGCGTGCGCAGCAGGTAGTCGACCGAGCGCACCATGTAAGACACCACGGGCTCGGGCGTATAGTAGACGCCGCGGAGTTCCCGCAGCTTCGGGTCGTATTCCTTGAGGAAGGTTTCGTAGAAGTGAACGACCGGGTCTGCGCGGCCGGTGCGTTGGCCGAAGTCGGCGAGGACGCCGGCCATGTCGGTGCGATCGAGAAGCTGGATCAGGTCGTCCACATAGCCGACAAATGGCTCGTCGTCGAGGGCAACGCCGGTGATGGCCTCGAAGAGCTGCCGCAGGAAGGGGTTGGTCTTGGGAATCTCGGCGGCGGCGCCATAGCGCTGGAACCGGCCCGTAGTATGGCTGCAGCGGGCGGCGAAGAAGCCGTAGACGAGGGTCTGCGCGAACATATCAGCGAACCGCTGGTCCGTCAGGTCTGGGATGAGCTGCTTCTGCACCGCCTGGCGGAGGTCGCTGAGGGTGTCGGAGATCTGGCCGCGGCTGAAGGCCTCCTCGATGGTGATGCGTATCTCGTGGGCGAGCCGGGCGAGGCGAACGGCCAGGTCCCTGGCCCCCGTGGCTCCTTGGGGTTCATGGGCAAGGAAGTCACCGAGCACCCGCAGCGTTTCCACCTGCCCTTGCGCGGTAGGCCTGATCGCGCCCCCGGCGCCCAGAGAACCCAGAGCGGCAGTGAGGCGGCGTTCGCGATCCACGTACCAGCGGAACTCGAGGAAGTTGGTGAGGATGACGTTCTGGAGGGCTGGGAGGTAGCGGTCCTTCAGCTGCGCAGACCGCTCCGCCTCATCGAGGCTGGAGCCGACGTTCTTAGCTTCGATGTGGCCGACGATGACTTCGCCGCGGCGGATGTGGAAATCGGGCGCGCCGCAGTCGATGCGCTTCTGTTCAACGGCCGCGTCCACGCCCGGCTGAAGCCCCTCGATCAGGGCCTTGAGTGTCGAGTAGTGGGTGCGCTCGGTCGCGCCGCCCGCGCGGAGATCATGGCGGAGGCTGGCCACGTAGTCCGTGATAGGAGAAACGCGCATCTCGCCTCATCCCCTCAGGCCATTCAGAGTTACGCCGCGTCCACAGTCTACTCCTACTTCGCAGGCAAGCCAACCTGTCGGAAAGCGGCCCCCAGGGTGCCGCCTGCGGCGAGCACAGCCAACAAAGGAACGATCGTGATCGGAACGCCACGAACAGGCCCCGAGACGCACCGACGGTGGCGACGGATCGCTCCTTATGAGCCGTGGCCGCCGCGCACAACGAACGGACGACGTCCCAGCACACTGCCATGCTATGCGAGTTTCCATTGGCGGAGCACCACAGGAGTCATGTATGTCGGCCATATCAGCGTGACGTGCTCCCGTGCCCGAGTCAAAGCCACATACAGGAGCTTGCGATCTTCGTCCCGGCCGATGTCGAGGGGCTCTTCGTCGCGGATACCGAGCCACGGAAGCACAACGTGGTCGAACTCCCGCCCCTTTGATTGGTGAATGGTCATTACACTCAGTCCGTGTGCCGGGTCGCGCAGTCGCAGGTAAGTCGCCTGCAATAGCGCGTCCTCCAACCGTTCGCATCCTTCGATCCGCCCTGTTCCCATGGGCATGGCGGAGGCGCAGCGAATCAGCACCCGGAGATAGTGGAGCGCATCGGCGCTCAGAGATGCATAGTCGCTCGTGAGCACGAGTGCAGTCTCAACCACCCACCTCAAGCCGCAGGCGAGACGCTCCCAGAGCCCTATGCCCTGGGCCGAGCACACCGACCTCCAGGCGTCGGCCAGTCTCCCGAGTTCCGGTTTCTTGCGCGCAGCGAACGGGACGCGACCGGCACTGAACTCCTGCTGAAGCCTAAGGTCAGTCTTGCCCATGTACCTGAAGTTTGGAGGCAGCAGCGCGCTGAGCACCTCGCCCAGCCAGGGGACCAGCGAATTGGCATCGCCGAGCTCGGACAGCATCCTGACTAGACCGCGCATCCTCTCATCGGCAGCCTCAGTTTCGCCACAGACCAGCCGGCAATGGAAAGGCGGCCTATACCCGCCAGTGCGGAAGTCCTGGCGGGTGCTGATGAGTCGGGCTAGCTCTATAGCTGTACGGTTGTGCCTAACTAGCACCGCGACAGTGGTGCCCCGGACAGCCGTCTCCTTGAGCTTCAGCGCCACTGCCTTCAACAGCGCATTCCGCCTCTGGGGAACCGTTGCACCCCAACCTCCAGATGGCTGGTACGGGTCCAGCGTGAGCCAGGGGTGCGGTCCGCCTGTGACAGCGCGTCCCCAGAGGGCGTCCCTCCGCAGTTCCTTGAAGAACTCCGCCAGAGACCGCTGCTCTCGTGTACGGTGAATCGTGCCTAGGCCCACCTGAGATGATGCCTCGATGGCGAAGTCCTGGCATGCTCTCACCGGGCGCTCCGGCCTGGAGCCGCGCCATCCGTATATCATCTGGAACCGATCGTAAAGGATGACGAACCGTGTTGGACGGATGCGTAGCAACACCTCATACTGCACCCGGTCTGTGTCCTGGAACTCGTCCACGACAACCAGTGGGTGCTTAGCGCGCAGCCAGTGGGCATACTCGGGAGCGATCTCGAGGAGGTTAAGGAAGAGGGGCGCGAAGTCGTCATAGGATGGCCGTCCGTTGCGCAGCCCTGCCACCGCTGCCGCCATCAGCGATACCTCGGTCTCCCGATCAAACGCGGGCGGCTCCGAGATCAGTTCGTCAGGTGCGAACCTCTCCCTTGATAGCCGCAGCGCGGCACCTTGGACGCGGTCGTCCGTGACCCTTACGTGATGCCGCACCAAGCAGCCCTCCACGCGCTCTCTGGCCTCAGACAGGCTGGCCGGCCTGATCTCTTTGGCGCAGCCCCACAGCCCGGCGCGTGCCTGCAAGTGCTCCAGGAAGAATGCATGGTAGTTCGTAACGATGATGCTGCGCCGTTCCGAGTCCGACATCCATCCGCATGCAGTGTAACGGGACACCTCCTGCTCGAGTTGAACTCGAGCATTTCGGGAGAACGTCAGAAGCAGAGCAGGACGCTGGGGATCGACCCAGCCCAGTCGCGCGACGCACACGGCGAGGTAGACCGCGAGGAATGTCTTTCCGGTGCCTGGAGGTGCCTCCACTGCCACACTGTGACTGTCGCGCAAGAGTCCCGCCGCGTGCCGCTGCTCCCCGTCAGCCGGGGGCAGATCGTAATCAGGCGGCCAGATAGACATCAGCGGCCTCAGTGCCCCGAAGCTGTCCCATTGCCGAGATCACGCGCTCCCTGAGCCGGTCAATAAGAGCCGGAACCTCACCCGCGGCCGCGCAGTGCTCGGCAATCATCCGCATATCCTTCGGGGATTTGCAGTCATGGGGCCCATGAAGCGCGGCGAAGACAAACGCACGCTGGCACTTCAGATCGCCGCAGTTCTGCCTCCGCCATCTCGGATCATTGCACTTCCCGGGATGCAGCGGTTCTCCGCAGCACAATTCCTCGAGGCTCCATCCCCGCAGATCGGCCGGGAACACCTTCGGCAACACATTCCTGACACGCTCGTCCGCGACGAGAGCGAGAGCCCTTTGCCAGTGCTCCTGGTTCAGTCCATGATCCCGGTCCTCGTAGGCCCCTGCTATAGCTTCAAGCAGAACCGCGGGAGCAACCTGTGCT
>Ga0315291_10006593_pt1 | contig 14408 bp, 11 predicted proteins | sample YL17G12_20_MG_FD_203070 | JGI IMG/M metagenome (GOLD analysis project Ga0315291, IMG submission 203070) | Sediment microbial communities from Yellowstone Lake, YNP, Wyoming, USA - YL17G12_20 | ecosystem: Environmental > Aquatic > Freshwater > Lake > Sediment | place: USA: Wyoming | collected...
AAAAATATTGTAGATCAATATAAACAGATATCACCTGTAACAGTAAGTGATAATATTGTTGATATGATTACTCAGATTGACGAATCATTGATATTAGGTTATATAGAAAATTTAACAAGTTTTGGTCCAAGAGTAACAGGTGAGCCAGGATGTGTAGACGCTGCTGAATATATTTATAATGAGTTTAGTAGCATGGGCTTAGAGGTTCGCTATGATAACTGGGTTTATGGAGGTTATGATAGTGACAATGTGGAAGCAACACTACCTGGTTCTGATCCAAATAGTGACGATATATACTTAATATGTGGTCATTATGATACTGTTTATGATTCTTCTGGTGCTGATGATGATGGATCAGGTGTTGTAGCAGTTTTAATAGCAGCTAAACTCATGAGCCAGTTTGAGTTTAATAACACAATTCGTTTCGTTGCATTTTCTGGAGAAGAAGAAGGAATCTATGGTAGTTACATGTACGTTCAAGATGCTTATTATAATGGTGATGATATTAAAGGAGTACTAAATGCAGATATGATTAGTTTTGCTTTAAATGATGAACAAGCAAGCTCTTTGAAAATTTATGAAGATGATTTATCTGAATGGTTATATGATTTTACTTCTAATGTTTGTATAAAATATTCTGAATACATTGATTTAGAACTAATTCATAGTGGTTGGTCTTGGGGTAGTGATCACTATTATTTCTGGGAATTTGGATACAATGCAATATTCTATCATGAATATGAATTCAATGACTACTATCATTCACCTGATGATACTATTGAACACATGAATCTTACTTATGACAAGAAAACAACCAGGCTTATTATTGCAACATTAGCTGAACTTGCAGAGGCAAGTTCAACAAATTTTCCGCCAGAAACACCAAATATAACTGGGCTTACTTCTGCTAAACCTAAAAAAGAACTTTTATACAATTTTTCATCAACAGATCCTGAAGGAAGCAATGTATATTATTACATCGATTGGGCAGATGGATCCAATACTGGATGGATAGGACCGTATCACTCTTCTGAAGAAATTACTCAAAGTCATATTTGGCTTGAAAGTGGAAAATATATTATAAAAGCTAAAGCAAAAGATGTACTGGGTGCAGAAAGCGAATGGGGAACGCTAGAAATAACAATTCCAAGGTTTAGATTTAAAAATGATATACAGATATTAAAATTATTAGAGCGTTTTCCAAACATATTTTTGGTATTAAAGTATCTATTACAAAATTAGATTTATCTAATTTAGCACCTTCTTTTTTTCTTTTATTAGTTTTTTATAAAAATTTAATAAATCGTAATCTGGTTTATCCCAATTCATAGGTTGTCTTGCTTGCAAGTCCCCATTAGTTGAAAAGCTCCATACCGATTTATCATGAGTCATACCAATTTCTGTACCATAATAAATGATAGAAGGTTGCGAAATTGTAAATTGAATTTCTGCTGCTTTTTTCATTTTTTCTTTATCATTTTTACATTCAAATAAAAAGCGATTCATATCGTGGTTATCCAAAAAAGTTGGTAAAAAATAATTTTTAGGAAGTTTTCTATAATGCCTGTCTATTTTCATATAGAATTCTTTTTTTGAAAGATTTTCTTTTGTTATATAATCATTAATTAATTCTTGAAATCGAAAATCAAGTACACCGTCTAATTCTTTATGGTGTTCTTTTAATAAATTTTCAGATGATTCTCCAGATAGTAATTTTAGGAATTTATGTTTTATGTTAATTGTTTTTAATTCACTGAATTTTATTCCTTTCACCCAAGCTTCGCCTATTAAAACTGCATTTGGAAATAATTTTTTTATTTCAATATTAAATTTTTGCCAAAAATTATGAGAAGGACCAATCACATGATCTAATCTGAACCCATCAAATCCGAGACTCAACCATTGTTTTGCTGCATTGATAATATAATTTTTTGTTTCTTCATTTTCTAGATTAAATTTTGGTAATTCCTTAATGCTTAAAAAACATAGGTATTCATCTGGCCATTTTGTAAAGTGAAACCAATTTTTAAATTCACTATTTTCATTATTCTGTGCATCTTTGAAATAAGGATGATCTTTCGAGCAATGATTCGGTACAAAATCAGCAATAATCCTCATATCAGACATATGCACAATTTCTATTAATTCCTTTAAATCAGAAATTGAACCAAAATTTGGTTCTACTTGAAAAAAATCTGTTATATGATAACCATGGTACGTATTAGTTTTATAAAATGGTGAAATCCAAATAGTGTTAACACCAAGTTCATTTAGATAAGGTAATTTTTCAATAATGCCTTTTATATTTCCACCAATAAAAACTGGTTTATCAAAATCCTTAATTGATTTAAATCCTGCAAACCTGTCTATCAAAATATGGTATATAATCGCGTTTTTAAACCAGTTAGTGCTATTCATTGATAAACTAGATGTTAAATATTATTTTATATTCAATGGTTTTTTTTAATTCAACTTAATATGATGTAATAAAAAAATTGTTTAATTGTTAAATTAGATTTTTAAAACCAAAAATTAAGCAAATTTTATATAAACATAACTTTGTTTAACTCTTGTGGATAAGTTAGAAATAAAACAAATTACTAATAAAAAAGAATTCAAAGAAACGATAAAAATTAGAGAAACAGTTTTTATTAAAGAACAAAATGTTCCAAAGGAAATAGAAATAGACGAAATTGATAAAGAAGCCAAGCATTTTATTGCTTATATAAAAAATAAACCTATTGGTTGCGCAAGAATTAGAAAAATAAATTATTATGCTAAACTTGAAAGAATAGCAATTTTAAAAGAATATAGAGGAAAAGGTTTTGGAAAAGAACTTACAAATTTTTTAATTAATTATTGTAAGAAGGAAGGATTTAATGAAATACACATTCATTCACAAATTTATGTATCTAGCTTTTATGAAAAACTTGGTTTTAAAAGTATTGGTAAAAAATTTTTGGAAGCAGATATAGAACATATTGAAATGATTCGAACAATATAATTTTATTAAATTAAAAATTTAAGAAACTAGAAAAATATTTTATATTTCAAATCCCTTTTACCATGTAAGGTCCTTCTTGTTTATAACCAAAACGTCTATAATAATTTCGAGTTCCAATTCCTGCTAATACAACTATTTTTTGTGCATCAAATTCTTCTTTTGATATTCGTTCTGCCTCATTTATTAAATGCGCCCCCCAGCCTCTATGTTGCCATTGGTTTTCATTTGCTTTTTTTCCAACTTGTACCATGGGTCCAAAAATATGAAGTTCCCGAACTAGCGTTGATCTTTCAGTTTTTAATTCTGATCTATAAATTTCATTAGAAGGGCATCTTAATCTCAAAAGTCCAATCAAAACATCCTGTTTGATATCTTCATATGAAAGAAATATTTCTTCGCCATCTGAAGCTTTATATCTGGTAGTTAGCAATTTTATATTAGATAAAATAGGCTCGTATTTGGATTTATATTGAACATGTCCTACTTCACGACATCGGATACATTGACAACGCGCATTTTCTTTTTTTAATTTATCTTGTACCAATAATCGTAAATCTCCACGTTTAACACCATCTGCTATTAAATTAGAAGGAATATCACGTTGAATTCTCATCCATCGTGGTATTTGTTTTTTTATCTCTGCAACCAGTTCAATAATTTTTTCTAAGGGGTAAGGAGAATATTCGCCTTTTTCCCACATTTTAAAAAGTTTTGTACCAGGAATAACAAGTGTTGGATAGATTTTAATTGCATCTGGTTTAAATGCTTCATCTTTAAAGATTTTTTTAAATGCATCAAGATCTTTTTCAAAACTTGAACCAAAAAGGCCTGGCATCATATGATAAATTACAGATAAACCCGCATCCTTTGACAAACGTGTGGCATTAACAACATCTTCAACAGTATGCCCACGATTATTTTTTTTATAAATGTCATTATAAACAGTTTGAACTCCAAGCTCTACTCTGGTTGTTCCCAATCTAAGCATTAAATCAATATGAGATTCTTTACAGCAGTCCGGTCTTGTCTCAATTGTTATATCACTATTTTTTATTGAGGCGTTTTCTGCAGCAGTTTGGGCTTGAACGATATTTTTACCATCTACCTTTGATATAGCATTTAAACATTGAGTTACAAACCATTCGAGGTAATCCTTGGGATAAGAAGTTAATGTTCCACCAAAAATTATCAACTCTACCTTATCAACATCATGGCCCATAATATGAAATTGGTCTATTCGACTTTTAACCTGTTGATAAGGATCGAAATTATTTTCTATTGCCCTTCTTCCAGCTGGTTCATTTCCAGTATAACTTTGTGGTGTTCCAAAATTTGGTCCACCTGGACAATAGATACAAGGCTCGTCTTTTGGGCAAGGAAAAGGTTTTGGCATAACAGTAATAATATAAACGCCAGATGCTGATCGAATAGGTTTGAGTTTAAGCAAATGAATAATTTTTTCTTTTTCTTTGCTATTTGCTGCTTGAAGTATTTCTGAGTTGCGCGGAAATTTTTTGAGTTTAAACTTTCTACAAGCCCAAACTTTTACTTTTGTTAAATCTTTTTCATTTGCAAATTCTCCAGAAATTAATTTGTCGATTATTGCTCGGTTAATATCCATGTTTTTCATCTTCATTTGTTTGTAAGATACATTATCTGTGATGAAAAAGAAAAATAAAAATGCTTGCAAGTAGTATTATGTTTTGTTAGAATGTATTAAAATTAATAATTTTATTTTAAATTAAGTGCTCTTTCACAAATATACAAATCTACACCAGTGTTTTTTAAGCAGGTATCAAGTACAATGTTAGGATCGGTAGGTGCTCGCGTCCTACATAGCTCTATGGTAAAGGCAATAATTCTAAATTTCCCATAAAGCCAGTTCTCAACAGTACCCAGGGTTCCCCCAAGTCTTGGAATAATATAATTACCACCTTTCAAAAGTCTATAGTTATTTATTTTTGACATGTTTTCCCCAATTGAGATAAAAAGGTCCTCATCTGGTGCTGGTTTTGATGTATGATACCACGGATAAAACATAACTTCACTATAAGAGTGATAAGAAATAGAGATGTTGATTTTATTGGTTTCAACAAAACTTTTAATGGCTTTTGTTTCATTTTCTGAAAAACGACGAGGACCTCTATAATTAAAACTCTCATCAGCCATATCCAAAAATAAATTATAATTAAATGGAAATAAATAATAATAAATCCAGTCATACCCATAATTTCTATTTAAGTTCACACCATATGAAGTAACATCTTTTTCAAATCCAAAAGGACCATGATTCGGTACACGATTTTTTCTAGAGCCTTCTGCACCAAATTCAATACCATCAGGATTTACCATAGGAACTAAAAAAATTTGTGTATTATTAACCACTTCCCTAACTCTATCTTCAGATGGGTCTTCATCAATAAGGCCATCAACATCATTATCAAACCCATCGATATCATCTTCATTTAATAGACCATCTTGATCGTCATCTGTATTTTCTTTGTAATAATTCTCAGCGACGTATTTTATGAAATATATCAAAACCTCATATGATGGTCTTTCATTTCCATGATGCGCTCCTAAAAGTAAGACACCTGGCTCTTCTTCATTTTCTAATACATTGTCTGATAATTTAACCATCCATATGTCTCTACCCTCATATGTTTTTCCAATAGAATCCAATGACATTATACTTGAATAATTTGATTCAAGGTCTTGTAATAAAATAGTCATTTTTTCATAATCATAGTAAATGTATGATTCAACATTATTCTCAGAATAAAATGTTTTTTTTGCAATAAGATTACTAGGGAAAAACAAAATCAAGATTGCAAAAATTGTTAAAATCACTGTAATTTTCTGATTCATATATAATTTAAAAATACAAATTCCTTTATATAATTTTTTAATACTATATTTTCGCCATCATTTTTTGTTTCATCAGATCATGAACATATATTTTAGCCCAAGTAAACGAAACAATAGATCCAACTAGATTTGCAACAACTATCGCCCACCATATCCCAACTAATCCTGCTTTAAATAAGCAACAAAAAGTAATAGCTAAAATAGGCATAAGTATGATTGTTCTTAAAAGGGTTGTTAAAAGCGAATAAAGTCCTTTGCCTGTACCTTGAAATAAAGACGATGATGCAATACCTATTGCTGCACCAGGATAAAAAAGACAAACGATCTGCAAAAATAATATTAGATCAGAAACAATTACTTCCGAGCCTTGCCCGGTTGTAAACATAGCTGTTATTAGTGGGGCTAACAAAAATGTTGATATAGCAATTACAATTTCAATAACTAGCCCAAAATTTATAGAGAACATAAAAGCAGTATTGAGTTTTTTAAAATCCTTTGCACCATACGTAGCACCTGTAACCGATACAATCGCTGTTGCCAGGCCAAGCATCGGCAGGATAGCCATTTGAACCACGCGCCACCCTGTTGAATAGATAGCTACACCATTATCCCCAGCATAAGCTAGATTTACAATAATATAATTTATTAATATCATAGTAATAGATAATGACAACTGTTGAAATGAGGCAGGTAGTCCAACATCAAAAATGTCTATGATAATTTCTTTTTTGAATTTAAAATCACGAAATTTAAATTTTATATACGTGTCTTTTTTGAAAAACATCCAGTACATTAGAATAATTGAGGTCAATATCAGGGATAAAACTGTTGCATAAGCAGCTCCTGCTATACCAAGTCTAAAAGTATAGATAAAAATCGGATCTAAAATGGTATTTGCAATAGCACCAATTATTATAGCATACATTGTTCTTTTTACATCGCCTTCAGCTCTTAATATTGAATAAGCTATGTTTGTAAAAAATACAATAATGCTTCCAGCAAAAACTATCTTTGAGTATATAACAGCAAGTTCCCATGATTCACCAGCGCCCATCCACCTAAATATTCCATCAGATGAAAAATAAATTATTATAGTAAAAATGATTGAAATAATAACTGATAATATAATTGCATGAATCGCCACATTATCAGCACCTTCTTTATTGTTAGCACCAATTTTTCTAGAAATAGCAGAACCAGCACCTAAACCTATTCCGGTTGATATTGCTATTAGTATCATATAAACAGGTAAAACAAAACCTACTGCTGCAAGGGCTGTTTTACCAGTTGTAGAAATTTGTTCTGATGTAAATATATTTGCACCAAAACCTGAAACCCAAAGTGCATCAACAAAGTTGTAAAGAGTTTGGATAAACATTGCAATAATCATCGGTATTGCCAATTTGATGATAGCTTTCTTTGGATCACCTAGCAGTGTTTTTACACCTTTAGTTTCTGTGCTTAATTGGTTTTGAGACAGAGTTTCATTAGAAGATTTCTTATGCACAAATTCTGGACAATTAGATTCTGTATTTCAAAGTTGTGATAAAAATTTATCCTTAATTTATCAAATTATTCCGACCAATAAATTTTTTTAAAAACATTATTAATTGCTGATATTTATTTCATTAATGTATTTACAATACTTTAGATTTTAAATCGTTTGAATATCATTTTCCTACATATTCTTTAAATATTACTTTTATATTTCGGGTTCTAATGGCAACTTGGCAAGGACAGGCAAAAAGAAGCAAATCTGGTAGAAGAATACGCTATGCACGAAGTAAAAGGAAATTTGAAATAGGCAGAGAAAAACATCTAACAACAATTGGTCCCCCAACAATGAAAAAAGTAAGGACACGGGGAAATAATATTAAAGTAAGAATTAAAACATCAAATATTGCATATGTTCTTGATCCAAAGACAAAAAAAACTACGAAAACTGATATGATAACTGTCAAAGAAAATTCTGCAAACATTCACTATGTGCGACGTAATATAATTAATAAAGGCGCAATAGTTGAAACAAAAATCGGTAAAGCCAAAATAACTTCTAGACCAGGTCAATCCGGAACAATAAATGCTATATTGATATAAAAATAATTTTGTTGTGATAATTTATGGTTTCCAGGGGAGAGAATAAGTTCGTAATTTATCCAATTTATTTTGATAAAACAATTTCTAAATTGTCAGGTAGAAAGGTTAGTTTAAAAAATGCAGTTGAAAAACCAATTATTGATGACATAGCAAAAGCAGCGAAATCATTGGGTTTGAATCCAGTAATTGAGAAAGACTCAACTCACCCATCACATCCATGGCGGAAAGAAGGTAGAATATTAGTTGATAAAAAAGGCTCAAAAAGTAAGATTTTGGTTAATATTTCTAAATTTTTAAAATGATTTTAATAATAGCATTAATTTTGTAAATATTATTAATTTATTAGCTTAACATATTAAGCTTTAATGTTAAATTTATATTTTTATGTTAACATGTCACATAATACCAATGATATTACCTTGCTAAAATATGTCTAGCAAACTTACATTATATTGATTGAAAATATTTATCATGCTAAACATTGTAAATTTTTTTTGAAAAACAAAAAAACAAGATCCAAACAACCAAATAAGGAGGAAGTATCAAATAGAGAATCGATATAAAAAGACATTTTCTCCTATAAAAATATACAAAAATGCTTAAAGCATATAAATTTCAACAAAAAGGGGGGCTTTTAAGCCAAAAAAAGGATTTTTGAGAAACTGAAAAAATTGATCTAATAAAATTTAAGAAAATTTTTAGAATAAGAATATTTTAAATTTTTTAGAGAAATTGGAAAGATACTGACAAAATGATAGATAATATTTATCATTGTAGATGCTTTTATAAATTCAAATCCGTTAATAATTTTGATGGATGCACAACCGGTTAAAGCGGCAATTTATACCAGAGTATCAACCGAAGATCAAGCTAAAGAAGGATTTTCTCTTGATGCACAATTAGATAAACTCAGATCTTATTGCAAAGCAAGGGATTGGATTGTAGCTGAAGAATATGTCGACGACGGTTATTCTGGAAGAACTATAAAGCGTCCAGCATACACTAGGATGATGGAAGAAATAGATAAATGGGATGCAATTCTTGTAATTAAAATGGATAGAATCCACAGAAATTCGAAAAATTTTATGTTCATGATGGATCATTTAAATAAAAATAAAAAAGAATTTGTATCTATGAATGAATCTTTTGATACATCAACAGCAATAGGACGTTTTGTTATGAATATTATTCAAGGAATTGCTCAGTTAGAATCTGAACAAATTGGTGAACGTGTTTATATTGGAATGGAACAAAAAGCAAAAACAATCGGTGGTGTGCTAGGATTTAACATACCATATGGTTATGATTATAATAATGGAAAATTCAACATAAACCAAATCGAATCACCCGCGATAAAAAACATTTACTCTTGGTATTTAGATGGTAAAAGTATGGGTGAAATAACGAAAATGCTTAACAATAAAAAAGTTCCTACAAAAAAGCAGGGGTTTTGGGCGAAAAAGATGGTTTCTACTGTATTAAAAAATCCAGTATACTGTGGATATCTCCATTGGGAAAAATACATTAACAAGAGTGAACATGAACCAATTATCAGCGTGCAAGATTTTAACATGGTTCAAAAAATTATTGCAAATCGTGGTGGCATCCCAGCTAAATTATTGGTCAAATAGACTTCTTTTTAGTTACCCTCGGTCTACCAAAGGTAACTCTTTCAGGTGGCAAAATATAAATAATAGGTACCATATATATGGTCCATTAATGTATATAAGAGGTATCAAATGCATAAATATAGAGTGGCTTTTTATATTAGAGTTAGTATGGGAGAACAAACAAAAGGTTATAGCCCTGAAGGACAAAAATCCACTTTAGGAACATGGGCAGAGGACATGGGATGGAAATGGGTAAAAACCTATTACGAAGAAGCAAGCGCTAAAGACCTTGAGAGAGAAAAATTCCAAGAAATGATCACTGATGCTAAGAATGGACTTTTCGACGGTATTTGTATTGTTGATAGCGATAGGTTTAGTAGATCTACAAAAGATTTATTAAATGTAATGGACGATTTATTAAATCATGGAGTAAAACTACATATCCATAATTTACAGCATATAGATATATATAGTGAGCAAGGCAGGTTTATGCTTACAAATTTAGCAGCGTTTAGTGAGTTTTTTAGAGGACAATTATCATCAAAGATTCGTGTTGGTGTAAAGCAAAAAATGAAAAACGAATGGTTTGGCAAAGCTCCTTATGGATATACTATTGAATCTGATTTAGTAGGAAATAGAAAGAAGAACACTAGACTTATAAAAAATCCTGAAGAACAAAAAGTTCTAAGGATTATGAAAGAATTACGAAATGAAGGAAAAAGTTATACTGAAATTGCTAATTATTTAAATGAAAATAAGATAAAAACAAGACATACAAGAACAGATAAAAAAAGTGATTGGTATCCCACAACAGTTAGAAATATCCTTGTAAGATCAGATGTAATTTTAGATGAAACAAAACAAAATGGAATTTCCAATTTAAATCAAAAAGAAAGTGATTGAAAGATCTGGTAACCATTGTGAACTTGGAGTAGATAATAGATTTGATTTGCACATTAAAATTGCTTAGGATCTCTCAAAAATATTATAGAAAATATTAACAATAATTTTTTTTAAAATTACGTAAATCAAATTACCGTAATAAATTATCTTAATCAATATAAACCTTGATAGATTTTATCTAGCAATATAGACATTTGCAATTCTACTAATTATCGATCTTGAATGCATGACAACAATTATCATAAAAATAATGACAATTATTAGCATGATATATTAAATTAAGCTTTAAACTTAATAAATTAAATGGTTATACTAACAAAGTTTAATAGATAATGTACGAATCTTAAAATAGACTAAATAATTTTATTTTAAAAATATCATACATATGAAAAATAAAATTTTAAGAATTAATTTATTTTAAATTAAATTCTTTTTTTATCAACTCACTAAGAATTGAAATTTCCATATCTTCATAACATCCGATGTCTGAAAACCATTGGAATCGTATATAACAACTTTTAAATTATATCCCAAAAAAGCCGTTAATTCGTTCCAAGTCCATGTGTAAGGCGCGGTATAATCAGTTGATTTTAAACTTTCATCAATAACAAATTCTACTTTTTCAATTTCATATATACCAGTTGTAACCTCTACTTCTACATCGTTTTTACCTATTAACAATGTCATAATAAATGGAAATTTAAATACAAACCAATCTTTGAAATTAAAGTATAGAAAACCTGGTTCCGGATTTATAATTTTAATTGTTGGTAAATAGTTTTCAACCCATGGATCAAATGTCACATAATCAGTTATTTCATTACCTGTTCCATTTGGATTGGTAATTGGATTAAACGGGCCTGTTTCACTTCCCCACCAATTGTTTATAGCATCTAAATTCTCATAAACATATTTTGATCCATCCCAGTATGGCATAGTAGCTGCTCCAAAATCACTATTATTGTATATTTTGTTTAGATTGACATGAATATTTTCATTTGGAACAATGTGCAAACCTAGCATATTACCATAAAAGTTATTGTATTCAATTACTGCAGAGCATTTATCTGGCGTAACTTCGTAATATCTCAAAGAATCAATAAGTATACCAGCTGAACTCCATGTTGGATTACCGACATAATCATGGTTGTAAATATCGTTACATCTTATTGTTGCAATGGATGCACTTACTAAATCTTCAACTTCGATACCATACGAAACATAGTCTCCATCACTTGGGGTATAAATCTGTCCAATTATCTTATTTTTATAAGCATTTAAAACAGTACCAGTTCTACAATATATACCTATCCTCCCATAATTATGTATAGTTGAATTTTCAACAGACAACACGGAATTCCATTGTGCACATATACCTAAAGAATTCATATTGCCTTTTTGATTGGGGGTAACTTCACAATTATCTATTTTTCCAGAGGACCCATTATAAAATATCGCATAACTACGACCATCTAAGCCAATACCTGAAATATTTAATTTATTTATTTCAATGTTAATAGAATTATTGATAAAAATTACGCATTTTATATTAACTGGTGGATTAATTAATTCGTCTAATACAATCTGACTTCCATTAACAACTGGTGCACCTATATCAATAGATTTGATAACAATATTTGATCTATTTTGAATTTTAAAAGGGATATAGTTTCCTAGATAAATATTTACTGTACCATAATTTGTTACATTATCTACTCCATCTTGTATATTATTAAAATGGTCATAACCCCATCCTGGAGTAGATGGATTAAAATTATCATCAATAAAAACAACATTAGGTTGATTATTGTAACTATTTATATTTAGTTCAAAAGCACAAGACAGGTTGATTCCACTTAATGATAATATTGTTATAAAAACAAATAGTATTTTTGCTATAACTTTCATGGTTTTTTTCCTCCAAATTAATATTAACTAGTAAATATAAACAATAGTCTTAAATTTTTCTGTTAAAAATAATGTAACATGTGTTGCAAATATTCTTTACTATTTATAACATTGTTACAAAAAAATAATTTAAAAATATAAAAAATCTATAAATTTTTAAAAGTATTTTATTGTATTGGCTTGAATACTGCGTGGTCTGAAAACAGAATGTTGTAAGACCCGCAGATGAAAAGCCATCTTTTTTTCATCAGTGATACGATATATTTTTTGTCGCACACGGCAAGCCGTAATAGGCTTGCCCTTTAAAGGTGCGACAGGAGAACTCAAAAATATGGAAATTGTATATAGTGGTAACTCTAAAAACATTTCGGGTGACACCCGAAATAACTGGGTGACAATGATGTTTGTCACCCATCAAAGATATAATTGTTTTAAGAAGCAATTACATATTGACACTTGTATAAGCGCTTTTAGGGAACTAAAACAATTTGGATTTGAATTTGGAGATTTTGGTTTTGCAGGAAATCATGTTCACTTTTTAGTGAACATACCTAAAAAATATTCAATTGAGGATGCTGAAATTATGTTAAAATCTCGAAGTGCAAAGAGAATGTTTGAAAATCATCCCGGTTTTAGAAAGAGATATCCACGTGGTGGATTTTGGAGCGGATATGAACATCATGTTTCTACAGGATTTACTTGTTTAGATGATTCAAGTTGTTATATCAGGGATCAGCAACATCACCATGATGTAATTGTTGTTCCCGCAGGTCAACAACAACTACTTAATTAATCCGCCGAGCGGGGATGCGGCATGACCGATAGGGCTTGCCGAGGAAGCGAAGGCGGAAAGGGGATTATAAGGGCCCAGCCCTTATTTCACCAGATTAATTATAAAGTATTTTATTAAAAATAGTGTTCATTTTTTTACTATTTAAATATTTGGTACTCAACAAGCGAAAAAGTTATAAATTAACAAGTGTTAAACATTATATAATATAAGGGAGGCAAAAAATTATATGAATAAAAAAACAATTTTGAAGACGCTGGTATTAGCACTATTTTCAGTACTAGTTATATCTAGTATAACACCATCAGCAAGTAGCCAAATAAAACAGGTAGATATAAAAACATTATCTATGGAAGATTGGTCAGACGGATTTGAATCATACACCAATGGTCAATTCTTAGACGGTGGACCGGAAGACGGTGGATGGAAAGGCTGGGATAATCTTCCAGTAGCTGGTGCTTATGTAACAAATCTATATGCACATAGTGGAACTCTATCCGTTGAGGCATCATTAGGAACCGATCTAGTACACGAATATGAAATTGCAACTGCAGGTAAATGGAATTATACATTATGGCAATACATACCATCTGACTTTTCTGGTGACTCTTATTTCATACTACTTAGTGATTATACAGATGGAGCTGGACAGAGCAACACATGGGCAGTTCAATTATCATTTAACAGTGCAACCGGAATGGTCCAATCCCAATCACTCAATGAGGAATTACCCTACATTTTAGGACAATGGGCAGAGATTCGCTGTGAAGTCGATCTTACACTAGATGATCTCAAAATCTTCTACGCAGGCGATTTACTTTCACAACACGCATGGTCTGACACAGTAATGGGTGGCGGCGGTGGATTTATGGTAATTGATGCCGTAGACCTATATGCAAACTCAGCATCACCAGTATATTATGATGATATCTCACTAGTGGCAGATTCAGTACCCCCACCAGAAGGAGATCTTGATTGCTCTGGGTCATTAACTTGGACAAAAGTTAAAGCAGGTTCAACAGTAACAGGTGATTTCGATGTTAGTAACATAGGTGATGTAGCTTCATCACTGAACTGGGAAGTAGACATTACTACAATTCCAAGTTGGGGTAATTGGACAATTACACCAGAATCTGGAACAGGCTTAGCAGGTGGAGACTCAGTAATAGTAGCTGTATCTGTTGTTTCACCACCAGAGAAAAAGAAAACATTCACAGGTACAATAAAA
>Ga0315291_10006596_pt1 | contig 14405 bp, 13 predicted proteins | sample YL17G12_20_MG_FD_203070 | JGI IMG/M metagenome (GOLD analysis project Ga0315291, IMG submission 203070) | Sediment microbial communities from Yellowstone Lake, YNP, Wyoming, USA - YL17G12_20 | ecosystem: Environmental > Aquatic > Freshwater > Lake > Sediment | place: USA: Wyoming | collected...
GGCCAGCTTGTGCCACCTATTGAGCACCGGATTCTCCATCGAGACCGGAGCATTCGCTGGGTGCGCAATACCATCGTCTGCCACTGCGACGACGCCAGCCGGCTGGACCACTACGACGGTTTGATCGAGGACATCACCCAGCGTAAGCGGGCGGAGGAGCGGTTTCGGCGGCTGGTGGAGTCTGCCCCCGACGCGATGGTGGTCGTCGGCCGCGGCGGCAAGATCGTGCTGGTCAACGCGCAGACGGAGAAGTGTTTCGGCTACGCGCGGGCGGAGCTTCTCGGGCAGGAGCTTTCGGTGCTGATTCCCCCGCGCTTTCGCAGCAGACACTTGCAGCTTGAGGCGGACTTTCTCGCCAGCCCCCGCGTCCGGCAGATGGGCAGCGGCCTGGAGTTGTACGGTTTCCGCAAGGACGGCAGCGAGTTTCCCGCCGAGATCAGCCTCAGCCCCCTGGAGATGGAAGAAGGGGTGCTGGTCGCGGCCGCTATCCGCGACGTCACCGAGCGGAAGCAGGCGGAACAGGCCATCCGAGAGAACGAGGTGCAACTGCTGGCGGCGCAGAGGATCCAGCAGCGCCTGCTGCCGAGCACGCCGCCGGCACTGAGCGGGCTGGACGTCGCCGGAGCGCTGTATCCCGCCGCGTTCGCGGCCGGCGACCACTTCGACTACCTCACCCTCCGCGACGGGTCTTTGGGGGTTGTGATCGGCGACGTGAGCGGGCACGGGTTCGGCCCCGCGCTGGTGATGGCCTCGGTGCACGCGCTCTTGCGATCGCTGGTCAACCAGTATGCCGAAATCGGTGAGATCTTGAGCGTCGCCAATTCATTCCTCGTAAGGGAAACCGAAGAAGACTGCTTCGTGACCCTCTTGTTCGCGCGCCTCGACGCCCGCAACCGGTCGCTGGTGTACGCCAATGCGGGGCACCCGACCGGCTACGTGGTGGATGGTTCGGGCCGGCTGAAGGCCGAGTTGAAGAGTACGGCGGTTCCCTTGGCGATCCTGCCCGGCGCCGAGTTTCCCACGGCTGCTCCCGTCGCGCTGGAGCCCGGCGACGTGGTCCTCTTGCTCACCGACGGGATTCTGGAGGCACGATCGTCGGAAGACGTGCCTTTCGGCACGGAGCGGATGCTGGAGGTCGTCCGTGACAACCGCCGCCGGTCTGCCCGCGAGATCACGGAGAATCTCTGCCGCAGCGTCCGCGAGTTCTCCGGTGGTGGGAAGCTGGCGGACGACGTCACCGTGGTGGCGATCAAGGTCGAGCCCGCCCGTTGAGATCCAGTTCGCAGTTCGCAGGCAGCAGTTGTCGGCCCGCAGTTCGTGACCGCGGACAACGGGGAGGAAAAAGGGGACAGGTCCAATTTGTGCGAAGCCGGGCACCGACCGAAGGTCGGTCGCGGGCCGTTCCGGCAAATTGGACCTGTCCCCTTTTTCCGGGAATCACGCAAGACCATTTAGCCGGAACGGAAAGCCGACCGCAATCAGAAATCTGAAATCCTAAATCCGAAATCCTATTCGGCCCGCTGCCGATAGTCCGAAGCGCCCACGTCAAAGCTGTACGAGTTCAGCTCCAGCAACAGGCAGGCGACGGCCGTGAGGATCGCCGCCAGCGCCAATCCCAGCATGACCGTGTAGGGGCTGGCGCGGCTGAGGGTCTTCAGGAAGCCGCCCTTCTGCTGCGCCAGCTCTTCCGCCTGGTCGTCCTCTGCCGCAGCGGCCTTCCCGTCTTCGTCGGGCGCCGGCTGGGCCTCCGGGAATTCACCCACTGCCGAGGCGGGGGCCTGTTGGTCGGCGGCAGCGGGCTCGGAGAACAGCTCAGCATCGCTGAGATCCTCGCCGAGCGGCTTGAATTCTTCAAAATCGGCGTTCTCGCCCTCAACCTTGGCCACGTCATCTTCTCCGGGGTGGCTGGGGTCGAACGAAGTGAGCCCCCAGACCGCCGATTTCCCGGGGGCTCGCCGACGCTCGACCCCGGCCACCCCAAGCCGGACCATCCGAACTTGGAATTACTGATTTACCTATTATAACTCCCGGCCGCGTGGTCCGCCAAGAACATCGCCCCCCGGAAAGGGGTGGAATGCGGCAGCCCGCTGCATCCAGCCGCGCGCCGTTTCGCAGAATCCCGCCGCGTCATTTCGGGGGGCCGGGCGAGACGATCCTGCCGCGGATCGAGATCGTGACGTCCTCCAGCCGCAGCTCTTTCCCGGCGCTGCGCAAGGCGCTTTCGGCGATCCGCACCAGCCCCGTGCAGCAGGGCACCTCCATGTGAATCACCGTCAGGCTGTTGATTTCCGCGGCGGTAACGATCTGGGCCAGTTTTTCCGCGTAGAAGTTCGCGTCGTCCAGCTTCGGGCAACCGATCACCACCGGCCGCTTGCCGAGGAACCTCCCGTGGAAATCGGCCAACGCAAAGGGGACACAGTCGGCCACCAGGAGCAGGTCGGCGTTCTTCAGGAACGGGGCATGAGGCGGGACCAGGTGGAGTTGGACGGGCCAATTGCCTAACCGCGAGGGCACTGGGGCCGGCGACGCCTCTTCTGCTCCAGAAACGGGCGGCGGCTCGATCCGGCCGAACTGAAGGTCCACGGCCGTCGAACCGGGGCAGGCGGCCCGAATCGGCATCTCCTCGCCTCTCCTCTCTGCCCCCTGGCCCCTGGGCCCTGACCCCTGACCCCTGGCCGCTGCCGCCGGGTACCCTCGGGGTGGCCGGGCGGCTTGCTCGTCGAAGTCGTCGGCCTCGCGCTCGACGACGGTGATCGCCCCCTGTGGACACTCGCCCAGACAGGCCCCCAGGCCGTCGCAATAGACGTCGGCCACCAGGTGGGCCTTGCCGCGGACGATCTCCAGTGCCCCTTCGGCACAGGCCGGGATGCACAGACCGCAGCCGTTGCACTTCTCTTGGTCGATCTCGACGACTTTTCTGCGAGCCATTGCCAACCTGCTCAGATGGAGAAACGCTCAGACAATTCTAGCCGCCAGATCAACCCCTCCCGCTGGGTACTCGTCTGTTGCGAAAGGTCCCGCCGCGGCGTGTATCCCGTTTAGCCCGCATTTCTCACCAACACCCGACGTCGGATCACAGTGTGCCACTGCTTCACAGAAGCAGTGCGGGGCGGAACCCCTCGTCACTGCTTGCCTTACGTCAAGCAGTGGCACACTGTGGTGAGAAATACGGATTAGCCGCCGCTGCCACGCGGCGGAAACAAGGGAAAACGCCAACATATCGACCGCCGCGTGGCCGCGGCTAAACACACTTGTGACCAACCACTATCCGCAACAGCAACTCAATACGCGGCCCGGCCGACATAGGCGCAGCCGATGAGGAACTTCCGCTCTCCGCGTTTCTCGACGCGAGTCACGTGCATGACTTGAGCAACCAGATAGGTGACCCTGGGTGGGACGCCCAGCGCCACCACCAGCGTATCGGACGCCGGAGGTGTGGGGCTGAGAAAAGAGAACCCGCTGGCGGCGATGTCCTTGCACTGGACGTCGACGAACGTCTGCCGATCGGGGAGCCTCCCGTCGACCACCGCAGCGATCCTCTGCTTGTAGGGGAAGGACCGCCGAGGATGCCTGCGGCGTTCCATCGGGACATGCGGGGACAACTGTCCGGCTTCCGTCGTCGGCTGACGGCCCTCCGCGGGGAGGGCTTCCACACTCCGGGCGGAACTGGAACGGGCGCCGGCCCTCTCGGCGGCCAGCAGGGCCCGGGCCATCACCTGCCGCGCCTGTTCGGCGGCCCGCACGGCCCGCTCGGCCTCCTCTTGCGCCCGCCGCTGCTCGGTAATGTCGACGCCGGTGGCGATGATCGATTCCAGGGTCCCGTCGCCGCTGGTGACGGCGCTACAGGACCAGGCAATTTGGCGCTGCTTGGAGTGTTTCGTCAGCAGGAAACTCTCGTATTCCACCCGCGCATGCTTCTCTCGAACCTGTTCCAGGTGGCGCCGGCAGAGGTCCACTTCCTTGGCGACGCAGAGGACGTTCCAGAAGTGGCGCCCCTTGATTTCCTCCAGGGAAAAGCCGGCGAGCCGCTGGCAGGCCCCGTTGACGCTGACGATCTGCCCGCGATCGTCCAGCACCAGCACCAGGGCGTCCACGGTCTCGAGCACTCCGGTCGCCAGGCGGCGCTCATCGGCCAGCGACTTCTCGGCCCGGGCCCGGCCGATCGTGGTGGTGACTAGGTGCGCAATGGTCTCCGCGAACAGGAGATCCTCGTCGTCGAAATCGTGGGGCTGGTCGCTACAAGCGGCCAGCGCTCCGAAGGATCGATCTTGGAGCCTCAGGGGGACGGCCAGCGCGCTGCGAATCCCGTGCTTGCGGAGCATCGCGTCGGTGAATCGCTTCTCTGCGGACAAATCCACCACGACGACCGGATGGGCGACCTGTAAGGCGTATCCCGCCAGCGAATCGCTCCCTGTCGTCCCCGTCTGGTTCACCAGGGTGTCCGGTCCGGTGCTGCCGGTCTTGCGGAGCGTCAACTGCAACGCCGCCGGCTGGCTGTCGGAGGCTAGCTCGGCCACGAGGCCGTACGGCGTGCCGAGCACGTCGGCCAACAGCGCCGCGGCGTCCTGCATCAGGACGGGAAGCTCGGGCGGGGCGATCGCGCGGCGTCCCATCGCCACGATGGCCCTTTGCCGCTCCAAGAGGTTCGCCGCCGGTGGCTGCGGGCAATGTGTGGTCGTGCCCGCCGCGAAGTCTTTTTCTGCGTCCACCGCCGCGCCAAATCGTTCAAGCGAGTCTGTCATCGCATTGTGCCCGCCGCCTGGAGGAAGTTTGCCGTTTCTTGGTGTCAGGTATCAGAGCGTGGCGTGCTGCTCTACGAGCGAGAAAACGGGGGGCACGACCGGGGTAGGGTACTTCCCGTCGTGCAGGAACGTGCGATTGCAGCCGTAACGCTTCGCCTCCCGCAAGGTCGCGTCCGCCCGCTCCGCCAGTGTGCCGGGCGTGTCCTCGGGTGCCGCCCCCACCACCGCGCAACTGATCGTGACCCGAATCTCCGCCTCGTCGTGGTGCAGGTGGGCCTGCTGGACCGTCTGCCGCAGCCGTTCCGCCGCGTTGGCCGCCAGCCGGGTGTCGGTCTCCGGAAACAGGCAGCCGAACTGTTGCCCGGGGAGGCGCAGGAAGCGGCCTTCACCCCCGCCGGCCGCCTCCAATAATTGCCCCACGGCGCGGAGGATCTTGCCGGCGACCTCTCCGCCGCGCTCCTGCGTCAGCCGCGCGGAGTCGTCCAACTCGATCATGGCCACGCTCAAGTGTGCTACCCGATCGGGCTGAGTGCTCCACCACTTGCGAAGCTCCGCTTCCAGGCTCGTCCGGCCGGAAAGCTCCCGGGGCGAGTCGCTCCGCGGTGCCGGGTTGGCGTTCTGCGGCTGCCGGTTCCCGGCCAGCTTCACCTTCACCACGTCGATCGTCTCCCGCAGTTGACCGTTGCTGTCGATCAGCCTGCCGGTCTGGTCGAGCATTTTGTGGCAACCCTCTGCCAGGTGGCTCTGGTAATCGAAGGCTTCGATCATGGCAGACGTGCGCCGGATCTGTTCATCCTGCCGTTGGACGGCCGCCTGCAAGTCGTCGCAGATCATGCCGGTCTCCGCCTGCCCCCGGTGAAGCTGCTGGAAAGTGCCGTGCGCCTGGTTCCGGCTCTCCAAGTACTGCTGGGTGGAGCCGAGCAGGGAACCCAAGACGGCCTCGATCTCGGCCGCCTGGGGATCGTCCGCACAGGCCCGCAGCTTCTCGTCCGTTTGCGCGACCTGCTGTTGGTACTGCATAACCTCCCTGCTGAGATCGTCGACGGACTGCTCGCCGGGGCTCTTCTCCGGCGGCGGGGCCTCAGACGACTGCGCCTGGCCGCCTTCGTCGGACTGTGCGCCCGCCGTGGTCTGCGCGGGCACCGCTCCGCAGGAGGGGTCGGCGGCGGCCGCCCTCTCCTCGCCTGGCGGTGCGCCGTCGATCAACGGTCCCAGTGCGGCGTTAGGGCTCCAGGAATCGCCGGCCGCGAGCGTCGTGCGGTATCGCCAACCGAGATATACGGCCACGCCGAAACCCAGGGCGAGATTCAACGCGGCCACCAGGAAGATGTACAAAACCACAGCGTCTCACCACGTACTACGGGTGCCGCGTTGACCAAGCAGCGCCTCTCCCGCCAGCAATCCGGGCGTCGACCACACGGACTCGGAGGGCCCGAGCCAAATGACCTTGCGTGATTCCGGCAGGAAAACGGTTTAGCCCGGATTATTCATGCGGGTGCCACGGCCGTGTCGGCCGTGTGAGCATGGGCAAATGCGGGATTCTGGAGCACGGCTGATACAGCCGTGGCACCCGATAACCGACTCGACCACGGTCCGATAAATAATCCGAGTTCAGCCGCCGCGGCCACGCGGCGCAATTTCCCGGCCCGCCCGCCGGGCCTGAACGTCCAGGATTTCCCGAATCACGCAAGTCCATTTATTGACCCTCCGGAGGCTAATGTGACATCGTTTAGTCGTCGCCGGCACGGCGACGCGGGCATTTCTCCGGGCCGACGTGCCGTCGGCCGCTAAACGGCATGTCGCATTCTCTTTCTAAGCATCAATAGCCGCCGGGCGCTTCAGAAAACTCTAGGTCAAGACGGATAACCCGGGAAGAAGAGGCCGCGGACCGCCGGGTCCTGCCGGCCGACGATGGTAGCGAATGCACGGTCTGGCGCGGGTGGAACACCTGGTGCGGCGGCCTACCAGTTCAACTCCGTCGCCTCTTCCCAATGCTCGTAGAGGGTCCGCAGGGCCTCCTTTTGTCGGGAAATTTCCGCCTTGATCCGGCGGACCCGATCGCCGTCGCGATGCGTTTCTCCCTGGGCAAGCTGCTGGTGCAGTTCCTCCAGGGACGTTTCCCGCCGGAAAATCTCCTCCTCCAGGTCGGCAATCTTGCGGTAGGGGAAGCGGCGTTTCGTTCGGGAGGTCGGGGGCGACTGGCCGGCGGGCGGAGTTTGCTCGCCGCCTCCGGAGGGCTCGCGTTCCTCCGGCTGCTTGCCCGCCGATTCGGTACCCCCGCGGCCCAGCAGGTGCCGGTAGGTCTCGTAGTTGCCTTCGATTACGCGGACCCGGCCGGCCTCAAAAACCAGCAGGTGATCGGCCACGCGGTTGATGAAGTAGCGATCGTGGCTGACAAACAGCACGGTCCCCTGGAACCGGTTCAGGGCGCGTTCCAGGGCGTCCAGCGCCCAGAGGTCGAGGTGGTTGGTGGGTTCGTCGAGCACCAGGAAATTGGCGTCCGTGGCGGCCAGTCGGGCCAGCGCAGCGCGGCACCGCTCTCCGCCGCTGAGGCTGCCCACCTCTTGCAGCGCGGTGCCGCCGGTCACTCCGAAGCGGGCCAGCAGGTCGCGACGCTGTTGCTCGCCCAGTTGCCTTCCGCGGGGCCGAACGGCCTCCACCACGGGTGTGTGGTCGTCCAGTTCCGCGAGCTGCTGGTCGAAGTAGCCGACCTCCACGCCCTGTCCTAGGTAGACCTGTCCGCGATCCGGCGGCACCCGCCCCAGCAGGCAGGCCAGCAGCGTGGTCTTGCCGCAGCCGTTGGGCCCCAGCAGCGCCCAGCGCTGCCCCCGCTGGATCTGGAAGCCGAGGTCGTCGAACAACGGCCGGTCGTAGGCCTTGGCCAGGTGCTCCGCCCGCAGCACGATGTCGCCGCAGCGCTCGGGTACCCCCCGGGTGCTGGCGAAAGCCATCGGCGGCGCGGTGATTTCGCGGGGTGGCTCGACGGGTTGGATCCGGGCCAGCTTCTTGCGGCGGTCCTCGGCCTGCGCGTGTTTCTGCCCGTAGGCGTTGCGGCGGATGAACTCCCGGGCCTTGGCAATTTCGGTCTGCTGCCGCTCGTAGGTCCGGCGCTGGACGAGCAGCCGCTCGGCCTTCTGCCGCCAGTAGGCCGAAAAGTTACCCGCGTAGCCCTCCACCGTGCCGCGGAACAGCTCCAGCGTGCGGCTGGTCACCCGGTCCAGGAAGCAGCGGTCGTGACTGACGACGATCATCGCCGCCGAGCTCTCCATCAAGAAGTCTTCCAACCACTGGGTGGCCTGCATGTCGAGGTGGTTGGAGGGTTCGTCGAGCAGCATCAGGTTGGGCTCGGCCAGCAGCAGTCTGGCCAGCATCAGGCGGTTCTGCTCGCCGCCGCTGAGGCACTCCGCGGGCTGGGCGAAGCTCTCCTGCCCGAAGCCCAGACCCTGCAACACCCGCTCGATCTGGTGGTCCAGGTTGTAGGCGTCCTGGCGCTGGAGTTCGTGCTGGAGGTGATCGTATCGGGCGGCCAGGCGGTCGTGCTCGGTCGTATCCGTCGTCTGGCTGATCGCTTCGGCCACGGAGAGGGCCTCGCGCTGCAGCTCGATCAACGGGGCCAGGGCGGCCTTGGCCTCGTCCCAGAGGGTCCGGCCCGGCTCGAATCGCGGCTGCTGCTCGAGATAGCCCAGGTGAACCGACCCGTGCAGCCGGCAGGAGCCGCCGTCCTGATCGTCCTTGCCGGCCAGGATCCGCAGCAGGGCGGTCTTTCCACTGCCGTTGGGTCCCACCAGGGCAATCCGCTCGCCGGGGCGGACCTGCAGCGTGACCCCGTCCAAGACCGGCTCGGGCCCGAAGTACTTTCTGACGTTCTCAACGTCCAGGAGGATCATGGGCGGAGTCTGGTCTTCAAGTGCTAAGCGCCAGCGGCTTGCCTGGACGAGTCTGGACCATTCATGATACCGGGAAGCTCGGGGCGCCGGGAGTCCGAATCTGGCTCAGCGCGCCCGTAGGCTGGGACGAAGTCCCACCTTCTTGCTGCCGCACTGAGGAAAAGGTGGGACTCCGCTGCGCTGCGTCCCACCCTACGGCCTGGCCGAGAAGTACCGCACTACCGCGCCGAAGAGCACGATCACCAGCGATCCGATGGCGATCGGCAGCGTCTTGTCGGGCACGGCTAGAAGCACGCCGGTTGCCGTTCCGGCGAGCAGGCCGACAAACGTCCCCAGGCAGACTCCCGGCAGCGGTCGAAGCTGGCCCGCGCCGATCACCAGACCCACAAACGACCCGACCAGCAGCCCACCGATCACACTCAGCACGATTAGCCCTTCATGCATGGGCCACGGTTCCGGCACCAGCACAGCGTCCTCTTCCTGCCACTGGCTGGGGGGCAGCCAGAGCGTACAGATCGCCGCCAGGAAGACGGCCACCACGGCCGTCAAGAGCAGCAGCGAGGCCAGCGAGAATCCCCTGCGGTGCATGTCTTTCGTCCGGCGCCGGGGTGGTCTAGTACTCATCGCGAGTAGGGCCCTCGGTCAGCAGCTTTCCATCCGCGCGGTGGCCGAGTTGCTGGAGCACGGCGGGAGTAGTACTGTCCGAAAGCGAATGGACTGCGCCGTCACCGAAGAGGAAGTTCGAGACGGCGGGGTGCTCGGAGGCAAATCCGCCGACGTACAGTTGGGCCTTTCCGTCGCCGGCGGCCCCAGGTTTTTCTGCTTCGTCCCACCCGGGCCCGCCGTCCTCCCCGGTGGCGCCGATCGGCCCGCCGGTATTGCGGAGCGTTGCCCGGGTGCCCGACATCCAGCCGAGGTCCCACCGGCCGCCCAGCTTCTCGCCCAGGAAGATGGTGTGCGTGGTGCCGTCGGTGATGTCGCGGGAGCTGATGTGGCTGTTGAGGAACAGCACGCCGTGATTGTCCTGGTCGATGGGGGCCTCCACGTCGTGATGACACCCGGCGTAGTTGCTCACCGAGGTGAGCGGCTCCTCGGGCGGAGCCACCCTTGCGCCACTGTAGGAAGGACATCGAAACAGGGCGATGCCAAGCCCGCGGACCGGGCCGTTCTTCTTGTCGTACACGCCCACGGAGAAATCAACGTTCTTGAACGTGACGCCCTCCTCGACGTAGGGCAACAACTGCACCAGCCAGCCCATGTGATACCCCTTGGGCACGCTGCGGATCGGGCCTTTCTGGTCGATTGTGCCCGGCGGCAGGACCTCGTGGGCCGCCTGGTAGTGCTGCAAGGCGACGCCCAGTTGGGTGAGGTTGTTCACGCAGGTTATCCGCCGGGCGGCCTCCCGGCACGCCTGGATCGCCGGTAGCAACAGGGCAATCAAGATCCCGATGATGGCGATCACCACCAACAGCTCGATCAGGGTGAAACCGAAACGTCTGCGCGTGTACATCATCTTCTCCCTTGTGCTCGGCTTGTAGGAGGCGACTCCAGTCGCCGATTGGCGAATCTGGCAGCGCGATCCATCGGCGACTCGAGTCGCCTTCTGCAATTCGCATCGGCGACTGGAGTCGCCTCCTACAGTTTTAGTTCCAACACCGCCTGCTTGCTCTCTCGGGCGCGGTGCTGGGGATGATCAGGGTAATCGGCCTGGACGCGGACCAGGCGCCGGTTTGGTTGTTCGGGTATGGTCTCCACCTGGATCCGGACCACGGCCGCGTCGGTCGCGGCGACCTGCACGGTCGGCAGGGTCCAGGTCTCGCCCTTATAGTCGGCGTCGGCGGCCAGCCGCCAGGCCGCCCGTTCTAGGCCCGACTCGGCCAGCCAGGCGGCCTGCACCTGCCACGACTGCTGGTCGACCATGCGGCGGTCGGCGGCGGCCAGCTTCACCATGGACACCAGGATCGCCAGGGCCACCATCGCGCAGACGAGGACCATCACCAGGACCGCGCCCCGGCGGTCAGCCCGTCGAACCCCTGGTGTGCCACTGCTTCGCCAGAAGCAGTGCCGTCGCACCCTCTGGAAAGAACACTGCCTGCGAGCAAGCAGTGGCACACACGGGACCTTGGACGACCGATGATTCACGCTGTTTGCTCCTAGGGTTCCTCGGGCTTGGCGAAGCGATGGTCCCCGGCCAGCACGGCGTCGATCTGGATGGCCCGTCCGGCCGGCTGCGCGGACGCCTCAGCCGCGGGCGTAATCATCAGGCTCACGATCGCCGGCTGTGTGTTCGCTGGGATCCGGATCGTCGCCGTGGTGCCCGGCGGCAGGGCGTAAGACTCCTGCCGCTGGGGCGCGGCGTCGACTTGCTCAGTCCGCGTCAGTGTGCCGGGCTGGAAGCGGTAGGTCACCGTCCGGCCGGGGGCCAGCTCGAATTGGCGGCCTTCGCCGTCGGCAGCCGCCGCGACGGCCTTCGCCGCATGGACGTCGCGGCGGAACTGGTCGGCCAGGCGGCCCAGCACGCTGCTCTGACGGACGTGCTCCCGGCCGGAGCCCTCGGCCCGTAGCAGACCATACAGCAGCGTCACGGCAACGCCCATCATCACCGCGCCGACGCCCATCACCGCGATCATCTCGATCAGGCTGATCCCACGTCGCCGGTTCATGTTCAGTTATCAGTTGTCAGTTGTCAGTTCTCAGTTTCCACCAATCGCAAATCCCAAATCCCAAATCCTAAATCCTAAATCCCCCGATACCTCCAAGCCACCAGCCGCACGGGCCGGACGAACCGGCCGGTGCGATCCTGCCAACGCAGCAGGACCACGATCCGTTTTGCCCCAGGCTGCTCGGGCGGGCTGCTGAGCTGGACTTCCAGCTCTCCGCCCGGCAGCGCCCGGCGGGCCACGTCGGAAAGCTGCACCTGGCCGACGCCCTCGGGCGTGAGCGCGTCGAAGGAGACGGTGCTAAGGCGTTCCATCAGGTTGGCTGCCTCGCGGACGGCCGTCTGCCGATCGTCGGCCGCCCGGCGCTGGGCGGCCGCCGCGGAGAGCATCTGCAGGCAGACCGTCATCAGCACGCCCAGCAGCACGCCGGCCAACAACAGTTCCAACATCGTCATGCCGCGCCGCGTCATGGTCACACCATACTCTGGATGAGCGTGACAATTGGCCAGAACAGGGCCACGACGAAGAACAACTCCAAGAGCGCAAAGCTGAGCACCACCGGCGGAAACAACAGTTGCACCAGGGCGTACAGCCGGTAGGCCAGCCGGCGGCGGTTGCTGTCGGCCATCTCCCGCATCGCCCAGGGCAGGTTTCCCACCCGCTGGGCCGCCTGGAGGATCGCCAGGTCGGCCCGCTTCAGCAGTCCGCGGCTAAGCAGACTCTGGCACCAGTCGGCGCCGCCCTCCACGTCGTGCAACACGCCGCGGAGCCGGCCCCGGATCGACGCCTTGGGATACGACTGGGCCAGGGTGGCGATGGCCTCGGGCAAGGGGCGTCTGTGCTCTGCCGCCAGGGCCAAGGTTTCCAGGATGGCAGCCGTATCCAGCCGCCGCGCCAGCCAGTTCGTGCCCGGCAGCTCCCAGTGCACGAGGTCGACGTAGCGGAGCAGCACGTAGACCAAAAGCAGGAACACCAGCGAGAAAAGCGGCAGCAGCAGGAACCACCACATGACGACTGCCCCCGACGCGGAGATCAGCATCTGTGTGATCGCTGGCAACTGCGCGTCGAAGTCCGCAAAGATCTTCTGGAATGACGGAACGATCTTGAGCATCACAAAAGTAACGACTCCGCTGGCGAACAGCACCAACACCGTCAGATAGACGAGCCGGCCGGCCGCGGCCAGCCAGAGCGGCCGGCGGAGGTCGCGGATCGAGGCCGCCTGGCGCAAGGCCCCCGCCAACGCCCCGGACTCGTAGCCCACGCGCACGAGCGGCAGCACGCCGTGCGGAAGCAGCCCGGGCAGGCGCTGGAGCGCCTCGGGCAAGGGCACGCCGGCCTTGAGCATCGCGGCCAGGTAGCGGGCCCGGCCGGCAAACGAGCCGCCGCCTTCCCGGGCAAAGGCCTCGACGGCCGGGACCAGCGGAATCAGCCGCTCGGCGGCCACGGTCAGCAGCCACAACAGCGCGTATTGCCTGGACACCCGACGCTTGACCATCGCCTCCGCCACCACCGCCAGCGCGGCGATCACCACGGCCAATCCGACCAACTGCAACGTCACCACAAGCATCGCCAAGACGCCTACTGCGATCAACACCCACCCGGTCACAGCCAGCGTCAGGTCCAACGAGTCGTCACGGGAATAGTCCCGAGAACCGCGGATCAGGCGCGCTGCGACCAGCACGGCAACGCCGAACAGGATCACTCCCATACTACCCCACAGGATTAGCAGAACTGGCTCTGACGGCATGGAGTCCTACGTCAAGGTTTGAATCAATGAGATCAACGGCAAGACCATGGCAACGATGAAAAACCCGATGAACAACGCGATCAGCAGGAACGTGAGCGGCAGCAGGACGGTCTCCAGGAAGATACCCTGGGTCTGGACGCGGCCCTCGAACATCTCGGCGGAGGCCCGAAATGCGTCGGCCATCGCCGATGCCCGCTGGCCCCAATCGACCAGCGGGATCATGCTGGGGGGGAACCGCCGCTGCGAGGCCAGGCACTCGGCAAGCGGCCGGCCGGCCTCGACGCCGTCGGCCACCCGGCGGCATCCTTCCGCGAGGTAGGCGTCGCGGACTCCAGCCGCGCTTAAGCGGAGCGCCTCCGGCAGGGGGACCTCCTGCTCCAGCAGCACGGCCATCAGCCGCGAGAGCTGCACCAGCCGACCGAATCGCCACAACGGCCCGACTAGGGGGACTCCGTAGAGCACCGGCGGCACCCAGGCCGCCTTGGGCACCGCCGTCAGCAGCAAGACAACTGCCGCCAGCAATACCAGCCCACCTCCCAGGAACCACGTCGCCGGGCCCGCCGTGCGCAGAAAGAACTCCGTCATGGCGGGCAACCGGGTCTGGAAATCGCTGAAAATCCGCACGAACGTCGGCGTGAGGACGAACTGCAGGAAAGCCAACAGCAGCGTGAGTATCGACAGCAGGACGATCGGGTAGGTCAAACTGAGCCACACCCGCTGCCGCAGCTCGAGCTGCGCCCGCTGGAGGTCCACGAACTCCTCCAATACCTCGGCCAGCCGGCCGCTCCGCAGGCCGGCCAGCACCAACCCGCGGAGGTGGACGGGAAACCGCGGCCCCTGCGCCTTGATCACGGCATCCAGCGTGGCGCCGGCCTCCAACTGGCTCGACATTGCCCGCAGGACCCCCGGCAGCCGCGACTCCTGTCGAGTTCGCGGATCCGCCAGTCCCACGACTCGCGCCAGATACCGGAGCAAGTACGGCCGGCGACCGCCGGGAAGCTCGTCGGCCAAGGCCCGCAGCCCGCCGGCCAGCGGCAAGCCGGCCTTGGTCAATTCGGCCAACCCCCTGGCCAGCTCGACCGTCTCCTCGGTGGAGAGCGATCCTCCGCGCGGCGACGGCGGGGGGATCTCCGCAAGCGAGATGCTCTGCGGGTCCAGCCCGGCGGCGGCCAGCTTTTCGCGGGCGGCCTCGACTCCGGCCGCCTGCAGCTCGCCGGAGACCGGCTTACCTTGCGAATCGACGGCGTTGTAGCGGTATCTCGGCATGTTCAGCAGTAAGCAGTATGGGGTGATTGCCAATACCTTTAGGTCACTCGATTGCCAATACCTTTAGGTCAGTTTATGGACAGACTTGGGGTATTGGGGTGGG